>JACCEB011013956.1_pt1 | contig 82960 bp, 123 predicted proteins | sample 7454761 | NCBI WGS metagenome assembly JACCEB01 (sample SAMN15323454, study PRJNA562643) | freshwater metagenome | isolation source: river surface water | place: USA:Blue River Watershed | collected 2017-08-18 | reverse complement strand
TTTGTGCTTTATACATCTTCATATCGTTAATTGCTTCGTACAATGCAAGAAAAAACATCTTAACGGTTTTCATAGCAGGCTCCCCAATAATCGTTGGCTCGACTACGACGATATTCAATTTGTCGTTGTCTGTATTCCAGATCAGCATGATTCTGAGCTGAATTTAAGTATTGTTCTTCCCACCAGGTTAGTGTTTTTTGAGTACTAAACTGGGAGAAGAATTTTTTCATCTTCTCCCACATAAGCAATTACTCCTGATCTGCTTTAGCGGATTTCTTTGCTGTCTTTGGTGCAAATGCTTCAAAACCAGTTAAAGGTTTAACATTGCTGTAAACTTCTGTGATTTGGTCGCGCATAGTGTTGGCAACCTTTGTATTAGCATCAACTACAACCTTGCTGAATTCAACTGCGGCAGTAGCGATTTGTGTAGACACGTCACGTGCCAGTTTTTGGTTAGCTTCAAAAGCTTTTTGGAAATCAAACATGCTTATTTCTCCTTTAATGTTAAGCGAGTTTTTGGTAGCCTCTTATGAGCACTACCACTAGTAGAAACACTATCAGTGTTTTCACTAGTATAACACTATATATGTTGCGGTGCAACATCATTGTAACCCGTTTTAACGGATTTAAAGGAGATTAGTGACCGTTCACTAATTTTGCAAATTCAAAGCTAGCCAAGTTCTTACACTTAGACTCGCATTGGATATCAAAGTCGCGGCCAAAAGTAGCGGCCCAGTCATTAACTGCATCATTCCAATAGAAGTCGCTGTGTGCGCGAAGCTTTTGTTTTTTATGACCTAGCGATAAAAGGGTGGCCATGTCTGGCTTGACATCTCTGGCATGACCAACGAGTACATCTTCGCGAGAAACACTATAATGCATAGCAGGACGGACACCACGCCAACTGTCAATAACCCGTTTAACACGTACATCACTAGGATCGATATATTCTCCCGAATTGATCCAGTGGTGATGAATGTCCAAAACGATTGGACATAGGTCTGCAAGCTCAAGGCATGTTTCAAGATTGTGTGTATTTTCTTCATTTTCGATAGTTATACAATTACGAGCCTCTAGGCTAAGACGCTTATATGCCTCCCTAATGCCTGCTGGCCCACGTTTTCCGGAGATATGTACATTAATCTTAAAGTCCTGGAACGACTTGCCGTATCCCATCCAGCGTACCATATCCGCATGATATTCAAATTCCTCTATTGAGTTATTAACAATGCCAGGATTCTCACTAGCAAGAACAGTGAACTGGCCAGGATGCATAGAAAGGCGTACTTGTTTACTGCGAGCCACATTGCCGATTTCTGCGAATCCTCGTTCAAGTAGTCCAAGCACATCTGCTCGCTTATAAAAAGCAGACCAATCGATATGAGTATAAGCAGGGAGGATATCACTACTAAGGCGGACCATACGGAGGTGCTCATTTTGTTCTCCTACTACTTCAACAAGTTTGCGAGTTGATTCGATGTTTTGGACTACCAAGTCCCATAGCTTTTGCTCGGCAACATCTCGGCTCTGACGCTTGAGCCAACTAATAGTGGTCGTGCCAGTGTTAAATCCGTCAACAGATTCAAAAATCTTTTTAGGATGCGGCGCAACATATTTGCAACAAAAACCTACTCGGCCCATATTGGCTCCTACCAATGCCGGATTACTCCGGCTACAATGAAACAGTTAGTAATGATGTATGTTAACACAATACAAGTGCGAATGCAAGCAATTCGGTCTGCTTCTGCATCCGAACTGCCTGCTTTTTCGCCTAGGGCCTTGGCCCAAATACGCCAAAACTTTTTCATATAAAATACCACGAAGCAGGGAAACGAAAATAGTCAAACAGCAACCAGCAAACATCTAGAATCAAACATACGCTTTTTGCTCAGATATATCATCAAACATCATTTAATAATTTTATATCTGAGCAAAGCTAGTTGAATCAGTTTTCAAGACTGGTCCAGTATTGTTCATCGCATAATGCGATAAAGTATTTTCGCCTTTGCCCCTGGACTAAGTGTGGCAGTCTTAGTCTAGCCCAAGTTCAGTTAGCACAAGTGCTACCTGTTCAGGTACTTCAATCTCGGTGCGGACGTTGATACTAACCATTTCGTCCTTAATTTTGCGTCGACGCCTGCGAATGTTTTCAAGCTCGTTTTTAGCTTCTGTGACAGATTCAACAGGAACAACGTTTACATCAACGTTGTATTCGCGTCCATAAATGCTAACACGTTCGCCTGCGTTAGTTTTGCGTCCTTCAATTTCAGCCTTCAAGGCGTCGATATTAGGGCGTACTTCGGCCTCACTTAGAGTTTTCAAACGTGCTTCTGCACTGGCCAGCATGGCTTCTTCAGCCAAGTAGTCTGTAATGCCAACTTCGGCATTTTTCTTCGCAACAACTGCACGAAGAAAACGGTTAGCGTTAAGCAGGCGCCCTGCATGTGCATGGTTCTCTCGAACCTTTGCCAATTGTGCATCCAATGCACCTTGGATGTCGGTTTCGTACAAGCTCAGCTTGACGGTGGTAGATTCTGTACCTAGACGTTTGATTTCGTCAACGATTGTTTGTTGGACCACAGAGGCTTTACGTAGATTGATTTTCATTTTGTTCCTTGGAGTTTATAATGTCTATGCTCTAGTATAGCAATATTATTCACCGTCGTCAAGGACTTTTGGCTTTTTTGGTAAAGTAAATTTTCCGTAGCTTCTCATAACCAACATACCCGTTGGATCATTGACTCGCATCTCACCGTCGAGATCGATTACATCGCCTACAGTCCTTGGAACTACCCTGCAAAAGATCCAACGCTTTATTCTAGCTGGATGCACAAATTGGTTGTTCAATTCCATAGTATAACCAAATCCGCCGCCTGTTAAATCCCAAATAGTTGCACCCATGCAGTAGTCCATAAAAGTCATAAGGGCGCCACCGTGGGTTACGCCTTGTGCATTTCTGTGGTGATCGTTATTGACCCAGACAAAATTGCTTTCGCTGTGATCGGGTGTAAACTTGTACCATGTTGCCATAGTTTTGCTTACAAAATCATTCCACTTATCACTACGACGAGTGTATCCTAGTATTTCCAATGCAGTTGGTGAGTACTTCATTAAAATGACTCAATGTACCATTTTATCTTGCTGGGTATTACTTGATCTATCTCGTAGTTAATAAGATCAAGAGAAGTATCATTTTCTTCGATAGGTTGGAAGATTTCAAAGCAATAGCATATCATGCCATTTTCGTCTTTGCCTTCAATTACATCATCGCTGGCAATGTTGCTACCAATTTCTTCGTCGATGATGTCAGTTATTTCTTCAAATTCATAACTTGTTAACTCTCTACCTACACAAATCTTCAGGTAGTGCTTGTTATCCATGTTTCACCTATTAGTTAAAATCAAAACCCATTTGTCTAAGGCTAGGTCCTACAGCCTTCTTGTCATCAGTTACTGCCATCCTTTCAATAAGTCTTTCAACGTAGTCTTTGTTGATCAGCTTATGCGATCCAGTAAACTGTTCTTTATGTATCCGATTATAATTGTCCAATTTGCTCATATCTGTCAATGGTTTATATGAATTATGGTGCAGAACTAGCTCAGTTGGCAATCTTGGCTTAATTGGCTTAAACCAATCAACCATTGGGTATCCTACTGCCATACCAAATATAGGAAACGTAAGTGGCGGGAGGTTAAATGAATTGCGTAAATGTTCTATGGAAATTTGCCGTACTGCCCCACAATACATAACTGCAAGACCTTGACTTTCGGCAGCTAGAGAAAATGTTTGTGCGGCAATAGTGGCATCTATGATTGCCTTAAGATGATACTCTGCTCTAGAAGTTTGTAATAATATATCTTCGTCTAAATTGTATTGCTTGGCATATGCTTTGAGAATGTTATCAGCCCGGCTCAAGTCTGCTAACCATATTAAGAATACTGCACATTCTCGTAATGCAGTCATATTCGAGGAGTCTACACTTCCCATGGTAATTTTAGCCGCAGGAGTTTCGATTAGTAAATCTTTGTGTGCTTGATCCGTTAAGGCTATTACGCTCCAAGTTTGAAGCATTCCGCTGGTGGCAGCACTTTGAGCGGCAGCGACTAGCAGTTCAAGTTGACCTTCTGCTAGCGGTTGCTTTTTATAGCGTCTAACAGTTGCCCTACTTAAGACTCTTTCGATGAAATCATTTGGAGGATATTTACTATCCTCCACTTCTCCGCCAAACCTTTTTTGGTAGGCTGACTGGTCCGCCATGCTGTCCTTTAGCTAGTAATACCACCTCGGTTAGGAGATGTAAACGGAGTTTGCAATATCCTATTGTTTCCGCCTTGCAAGTATGTAGTACTTGTATAGGCTGTGCTACTACCTTCTACGAGAACATTCTTTAAAGAATAGTCAATAATAAACTGTTTGGCTTCTGCAGGAGTCATATTAGGACGGGCCTGTAGTACCGTTGCAAGTAAACCAGTAACTTGCGGAGTTGCTTGACTAGTACCAGAAATTTTGTTTAGATAGTATTGGCCGTTCCTTGGATCTGGTACAGCAGGAGTCACATAAGAGTCATTAGCATAAGCACCCATAATCATTGCACCTGGAGCATATACATCAACTCGTGGTCCAGTTTCACTAAAGTAAACTTTTTGTTCTGTGGTTGAGTTGTCAATAGCGCCGACATTGATAAAACCATCGGCACGAGTTGGACTACTGCCTCGATGATAGTATACTTGCGATCCGTAGTATGAACTATTGTAGTAGTTGTTGTAATCTTGGCCACCCGGCACATCAATTTTGTGTCGATAGTTTCCAGCGGCACCTACAAGTATAACACCAGCATTGGCACAGTTAGTCGCACTAACATCTAGATAGTTTACAACATAAGGATGTAAACCGTAAACTTGTCCATAGTTTGAGTTTGGCGAAAAGGTAGAGTATGTTGTGCCGCGCCAAACGGTTGCTGTCATTTGGTAGTAGTCGGCTCGATAACCCCAACTGTTTGTACAAATGGTAGGACGCATATTGCCCGCGGCACGTTTTGCTAAGTGGAATGCACGAACTAAGTCAAATGCAATATCGCTGTTTATTGCACCAAGTGTTGCACCTGTTGTAATATTCCAGCCAGAGAAAATTCTTAAACTATAAATTGCCGCACCTGATGCCCAACCGCATGTATTACCGGCAGCAATACTGGCACAGTTGCTTCCGTGGCCGTCAGCATCTCCTAAATAGCCGCCGATACTTGCGCTTGACGGAGTACCAGGAACTCCTAAACTTGCCCAGTTGAAATCAACAACTCGGCTACCGCCAGTTCCGTCGGGATTGACTGCAAATTCAGGGTGATTGGCTTCAACACCACTATCAACTACAATAATGTCTACACCAGTGCCATCTAGGTTATATGTAAATGCTGTGCTTATTGATGTTGAGGAGGTAAATGGATTTGTTGGTCGACTTGCTCGAAGCAACCCCCAATTTTTCATTGTAACAGTAGTTGAGTTGCTTTTGTCGTATGTAGAAACTGCTCTAGAACCAAAATGTTCTTTCTTGACACCTTCTTGTAAGTCTGCTTGTAATTCGACAAATGCAATTCTATCATCTTGTCTAATTTCTGCGGCTTCTTCGTCTGTTAGGTTGAAGTGAGCAGAGAAGTCATTGAAAGGACGTTCGTTTAAAACTTCAATTGGACGCTTAGGGATAAAGTTGTCACCTAGGCCGTCAACAGTTAATTCGTTCCAAAGTCCAGTGTCCCATACTGCTGGGTCTTTAACTGTAATAATATATTCACGCATTTGTTATTCCTTTAAAAAACGGTCCGCAAAATTTTTGCCGAGTTATAAGTTGTATTAGACTGTACTCTGAATTTTATTAAACCCGAGTCAATAACAACATCTTTGTTGGGGAATCTATCAGATCCTGTATCGCCACTTATACTAGAAACAACAGTGACATTCGTCCCGTCGTGAATTACTTTTATTTCAAAATAATTAATTTCAGAGTCAGTTTGAATTAAAGGATATTGTATAGAATCTGATCCAGTCATATATGCTTTAAATTCTACGACCTTCCCTGCACTAACAGGCACGCTATCAATCGTTATCATTTGAACGCCAATTTGTGTAAAACTAACATTAGTTTCAAATGGAGAAAATAGTTTTTGTCCGTTAACTCTAATATCACCGGCTGCTACTAAGTTTAGATCATTGCCACTTGTTATTGTAACTGCTCCGGTTCCGGTAAAGGTCACATTCTGAACATTTAGATCAGTTGTAGTAACAGACTCAAATATTGGATTGTCACCAACACTACTGCCCCCGCTTGGTGCAGGTCCATATGTTACTTCTTTTGTTGTTGGGTTGTAATATGCAACATAATCAGTTGCAGTTGCACTTCTAATTGGATCAATATAAAGCCCAGCGGCACTGCCATTCAGCTCATTTCCTGTAGCACTGATTACGATAGAACCTGCTGGTTGATTTGTCTTTCCAGCATTTTTACCAATAGCAATAGCATTTATACCCTGGCTTGTATACCCTGCGGTATTACCAATCGCCACAGCATTTGCACCCTGATCGCTATTGCCTGCCGATTCGCCAATTGCCACTGCACCTGCACCTTGATATACATTACCAGCAGTTAAGCCAATAGCAATCGCACTGTCGCCTTGATTTGAAAAACCCGAAGCAACACCAATACTAACTGCCGCACCACCTTGGTTTACCTGACCTGAACTATTGCCGATTGCGATGGCATAACTACTGCCACCGTATGCTCCATAACCACCATAACCACCGTATCCGTCGGCATCCGTAGTACCACCGGCATTACGACCAAGTGCAATTCTTGTTGGGCCAAATTCGTTGCTAATGTTAACAATAGTATTCCATGCCGGAGATGTAATGTCATTAACCTGGGAATCAACATAAGCTTTAGTAGCCGCATGGTCTGGGTTTGTTACTACACCACTGATTGTAACAGAATTAAAAGTCGGAGTAGAACTAACTGAACCCGCTGGTGCTGGTCCGTATGTTACTTCTTTTGTTATTGGATTATAATAAACTACATAATCTGTTGCTGTTGCACTTCTGATAGGAGCAACGTAAAAACTTGCTTCTTGGCCACCTACTCCGTTAATTGCTGACCCTGTTGCATTTAATATAATGGTATAGTTTGGTTGGTTTATCCAACCAGCACTTGCACCAATAGCAATAGCATGGTGACCTTGTGATGATTCGCCTGCTTTAGCACCAATAGCTACTGAGTTAACACCTTGGTTTGTCTGGCCTGCTTGCCATCCAATTGCTGTGGCCGATGCGCTTTGATTCAATGACCCCGAGTAACTTCCGATTGCAACTGAATTAGTACTTTGATCATTGGATCCAGCTTGCACACCAATCGCTACTGAATTTTCACCTTGTCTACTTGAACCAGCATTTCTACCAACTGCTACAGCACAAGTTGCTTGGTCTGTATTACCAGCTACACTACCAATTGCAACGCTTGTTTCTCCCTGATTCTGCTTACCAGCTCCGCCACCGATTGCCACCGAACTAGTGCCTTGTCCTGTGTATCCCGATTCAAAACCAACAGCAATGCTGTAGCGACCTTGTCCACCTCGTCCAGACTCTTCTCCAAGTGCAATAGCACGTTCGCCCTGGTTGGTAAATCCTGAATTTTTACCTATTGAAATTTTTACAGGGCCGTTTGCTCCGTTTACATTTATTAATTCAGAAAATGCAATGTTATCAGCAAAGGCAAGATTACCAATTGCACTTCCATTGATTGCAACCTGTCCAACAGCAGATAAGTTTAAGTCATTGCCGCTAGAAATGTTAACAGCACCAGTTCCTGTGAATGCTATATTTTTTACATTTAAAGTTGAAGTTGATACAGAGTTGAAAGTAGGATCGTCACCGATACTGCCACCGCCGCCTGATCCAGTAGAGTCTGTTCCGTTAACCCATTTTGTTCCATTAAACTTTAATACTTGTCCCGAAGTAGGAGATGTAATATAAACATCAGATAATTGTGACAATGCTGTAGCACCAGTTGATCCACCTAGTACACTATTGCCGTAGTTGTCAACAATATCACCGCCAGCTGGTAATGTTAATACACCATTTTCGTCAAACAACCAATTGACAACACTTCCGTTTGACCCAGTAATATCAATACCAGCGAACGAGTCAGTTACCCAGACGTAGTTTCTGTCATCATAGTTTAATTGAACCCAGTCGTGGGAAGCAGGAGAATAAATGTCCATTCCTAAGAAGGGACTACCCATATGTTGATATTGGGCATTACCTACTTCGCCACCATTTTGAAAAGTAATAATGTCTCGACTGTCAAATACACTAGAACGACCACGTGTGTTTGTAAAATATAAGTTACTGCCTTCTGTTAAGTTACTTGTGCTCTTGTTTGCAAATGCATCATCAAAACGTTGCTGAGTCCAATATAAATTACTGTCTTCGCGAATGTGATATGTAGTAACGTTTGCTAGCTGTGACCAAAACTCTAGTCCAAAATTATTTGCTGGAAGCTTTTCAGCAACATCAAGTTTAACTTGATCTAGCTCATTTCTGATTTGTTCTAGTGCTTCGCCAGTTCCGCCGGCGGCCACTGAATCTACATATGATTTATCGGCAAGGTCGGCAATGGTTTTAACACCCCAAGCAACATCCTGCCCGCTTATTTTTAGTGTCTCGTTCCCTTGTACTAGAACAATGGAGTCGTTAGCCCCTAGTGCTACACCTGTTCCTAAGTCTACAATTTTTTTATCTGCCATGTTCGTTCCTGTTAACTTATTCTTTGCAACACTGTATAGATACTAAATGTTGCGCTTGTAGCTGATCCTAATTGACATTCGATGTCTAATGCACTTCCTACCAGAGACAAAGAAACGTCACCGTCGAATCCTTCTTCAAACGTATCTTCGATTTTTTGTATAGTGCCACCGACGACAGCACTTCCTCTTATCTGTTTGGTTAAACGATTACCAGCCTGGTCTACGCCTAATACTTTGATATCAAAGAATTCGACGCCTTCCAGTGTAATGCCGTTACCTTCTCGATCAACTGCTTGAGCATTTGTCCCGGAGCAAACTGCACCTAATACAATTTGTCTTAATCCGGTTGTACCTGCTCCGATTGTAAATTCACTTGAGGTAGTTCCTGCTGTGTTATTAAAAGTTTTCATATGTAGGACACCTCTACTCTAATGTTACCTGTTGAGGTATTACTAGGTATATTTACTACTACATCTTCTCTAGAAGTTGTAATCAAATCGGTATCAACAACATACGTACCCACTGTACTTGCACCGTGTTGGCTAAACTGCCATACTGTATTTGTGCCAACTTTAATTGCAAAATCCGGGGCGTCAACTAAATCTTGCAATACTGTCACACTTACATTTAGAATTCTACGGTCTTCGCTTACAGTACCAATGGTAGTTGTTGTACCAGGCAATGCTACTACCTCTTTGATTGTTCTTGCATCAACTGCTACACTACGTTGTCCACCAGTCTTGGTCCATTGTGTTCCATCGTATGTAAATGTTGCCCATTCACTGTTACCATCATTGATTACATGGCATTGATCGCCTACTAGTGCTCGCAACGCATCCCTTGCTGTAATGTCCGATACTACAGTAATACCGCCTGTTCGGATACCTTGTTCGATGTTTAGACCCAACGCATAACGACCATTTTGTCCACTTAATACACCCGCTGTGTCAAAGAACACACCAGCAAAGTCTCTAATAGTTAATGGGCCACCATCTTCTCTGATTAATCTTAAAGCAAATGTTGTTGTATTTGCCAAAGTAGTTTCTTGTAAGCTTGATACAGAGTTGGCGCCAGCAAAGTTATTTCCATTGGCATCGGCAGTTATGTTTGTGATATTAATCGCACCGCCTGCATTATGTCTTAGGCCAATAATTGTACCATCGATAACACGAGCCACAATATCTGTAACCTTTGCCGCATTAATATCTGCTACCATGTCGTTAACGTCGGCTACTGCTGGGTCTCCGTATGCCGCACTACCGCTTGTTGTTGTTGTAAAGTTTATAACAACGCCATTGATTTCTGCACTAAAAGGAACATAACCAGCTACAATGCCATATGCACTACCTTGACCTACAACATCGCTGGCTGTTTCTGTTGCCGCGCCGACTTTAACTGCTGTAACTTTATGACTTGCAGTCTCTGCATTAATTAATGCCACAGCATCATCTAATGTATAAGTTCCGTTACCACTGAATAGCGGGACCTGAACTCTGTTAATTTCTACTATATCACCGTCGACACCAGACGGGTCAATGCCTGTGCCAGTTGTCGATGTAACAATAGCATCAGCAATTTTCATATAGATAGGACGACGACTTGCATCGCTAGCTGTTAAGTTTCCGCTGCCATCTAAACTTGGATACAGGTAATCGCCAACATTGCCTGGTAGGCCTGGCACGAAGTCAATGATACCGTTAGCTGGGCGAAGAATAAATTGATCAGGTCCGGGACCTGGATACACTACTGTACCAATAAAACGATCAATGTTGTCTGGGTCACTTAACGCAAATTGTCCTTCTTCTATACAGATAGAATCGCCTTGTTCGAACCCATGGCCAGGTTGCTCTAGCAAATAATTTGTTAAAGGGTTCATGTACTGGAAGCGACTCATTACGTTAGTAAAGAAGTCTGCTGCCGCTTCGCCAGGAACTGGATCCAACATAGGAAAACCTAGTTCGTTAATTTGGAAAAAGATTACAGGACCTGGTGTACCAAACAAACCAAATCCAGTTGGATCGCGGAATGTGTTATAGCGTAGTCTATCTTCTACAATAGCTGTAAGTGTATTATTACCCTTTTCACTAATACTCATAATTTGGCAAACTTTGCCATCGGCAGCGCCTGCAACAAAATCACCTACTTCAATATCTTGAGCATTGAAGCTGAAAGGAGTTCGTGTTAAATTACTACCGTGAGTTCTGTCACTGACTGTAAATGTTACTTCCCAACGATAGTATTGTGGGTTAGAGCCGCCTGACCAGTAAGGATCATCAGTAGCATTGGCATAAGGCCAAAGTGCAACCGGTGTGAAAGATTCAGCAACGCCAGCAAGTACTTTTGCTGGCTTGTTTAATCCTATAAAGCTGGTTTTCCAAGCATTAATAGACATTTACTACCCTTATGAACTTAGTAAGAATTGAACAACACAGTGAGTTGTTTGGCCAACTGCCGCTGTTGCACCAGTTAATGCCTTTGTTAAACTTAGTGTCATTGTATTAGCACTAGCATCAAAAGCACTAAATGCACTTGGACTACCAGAGCTGCCACCACCTGCCAATGTTCTAGAAGTATAATCACTACCAATACTACGTGTAACATATACATTGCTTGCACGTTGGTAACCATATACTTGGATACCTAGCGGAGCGCATACGCTACCTGTGAACGTGAAAGTAACTGTAGCTGTTGTGCTTGTTGCAGTTGCAATTACAGCACTAATGCCACCATTTAAAACACTAACACTTGATAGGTTACCAGAAGCATCGTATTCAACTTGTACTGCGGCACGGAACACACCACTGCTTGATCCGCCGCCTCCGCCACTACCTGAACTGATAGTTGTAGGAGCCCATGCACTACCGTTCCAAGCAAGTGCCTGGCCAGTTGTTGGAGTAGTATCAGCAACGTCTGCTAATTGATTTAAATTGCTTTGACCTAAACGTGTGTCAAATCTTGTGCTTGTATAGTATAAGTTTGAGCTACCTTCTGTAACATTATCTGTACTTGTGTTTAGACTAAATGTACCAGTTGAGCTGTTGTAACTTAAACCAGTTCCAGCTGCCATTGCATTACGAGCAAGTGTATTGCTGAAATACTTGTTAGTTGCACCTTCGCTTAGATTATCGGTTGTCTTTGCAGCCAATCGTGTATCCCAACGTGAGTTGGTAAAGTATAGATTGCTTGTGCCTTCAGTTACATCGTCGGTACTTAAAACAACTGCACCAGTCTTGCTGTTTACGCTAGAAACTGCTCCACTGCCGCCAGAGACACTACTTGGTGTCCATGCACTGCCTGTCCATGTTAGAACTTGACCGTTAGTTGGTGCAACTGTTACAGTGTCAACATCGCTTAGTGCATTAATGCTACTTGCCGCAATGCGCGAGTCTGCGCGAGCATCTGCGCGAGTATTTGTAAAGTATAGGTTTGAACCTTCGGTAATGTAACTTGTATTAGCACGATACTTGATCTGACCAGTTGTATCATCGTAACTGATTAAGCTAGTAATGTTACTATCGCTGATAGAACTTATTGCTAATCTTGCTCTTCCGTCTGTGTAATACTTGTTTGTACCTTCTGTAACATCGTTAGTTGTTACACCGCTAATAGCAGTAGTCATACTAACGTTGGCACTGCCGTCAAAACTAACTAAACCAGTAACCTTACCTGTTAAACTAATTGTTCTAGCTGTTGTAAGCTTGTTAGCTCTGTTAGATAGATCAACTTCTAAATCGTAACCTGGTTGTGTTGTACTGCTTAAACCATATACTTGTACACTACCAGATTTACCATTTACAGTATAACTTGTTCCAGCTGGACCTGTAGCACCAGTGTCGCCAGTATCACCTTTATCGCCCTTGGCACCTGTAGCACCTGTAGCACCTGTGCTACCTTGTGGACCAACAACATAACCTGCGTTAATTGTACTGCCATCTGTTAATGTAACTTGTAGGTAACCGCTGGCATCAACAACAACACCGCTACTAGTAATACTGCGGCCTGCAGGGCCTTGAGCACCTTGCGGACCTTGCGGACCAATTACGCTACCAGCATTAATTTGTGTAGCATCATCTAATGTAATTTGTAGGTTACCATCGCCGTCGACTACAGCCTGGTAAACGCTAATACCTTGGTCACCCTTGGCGCCTGTAGCACCTGTAGCACCAGTTGCACCTTGGTCGCCTTTTGGACCGATTACGCTACCAGCGTCAATCGTAGTGCTATCAGTTTTTGTAATTATTAAGTGACCACTGCCGTTAACAGTAGCGGAACTTACACCAACACCAGCAACACCAGTATCACCAGTATCACCCTTTAGACCTTGAGCACCAGTCTCACCAGTATCGCCTTTTGGACCGATTACATTACCAGCATTAATTGTTGTACCGTCTTGCTTGGTTAAAATTAAATTGCCGCTGCCGTTAACAGTAGCAGAGCTTATACCAGCAACACTGCCAGCATCAACTACTGTGCTATTTGTTAATGTAATTAATAGTTTGCCCTGTAAACTAACAGTAGCAGAGCTAATGCTCACACCTGCAGGGCCCTGTGCACCAGTAGCACCAGTAGCGCCAGTAGCACCTGTGTTATTAACTGGAACCCATGAGCTTCCGTTCCAACCTAAAATTTGTCCAGCTGTTACGCTTGATGTATCTACGTCTATTAATTCATCTAAGTATGCTACGGAACCAGGTAAGCTAGATAAGCCTTGTGATACCTTTTGGTCAACATAACTCTTTGTGGCCGCTTCTAATGCATTAACTGGATTTCCAGCTAATGTTAGTGTACCGGTCATTGTACCACCACTGATGTTTAGCTTGCCAGCTAAACCTGTTGTGATGGTTGAAGCAAAGCTTGGATCATTGCTTAATGCATCTGCTAATTCTTTTAATGTGTCTAATACAGCTGGTGCGCCATTTAGTAAATTACTTACTTGCCCTTGAACATAAGTCTGTGTTGCATATCCGTTTGCAGAAAGATAGGTTCCCACATCGCTCAATGAAATGCCACCCGATCCGCCGCCAACAGCACTAATAACACCGTTTGCATTAATAGTAATAGTTGAACCATCAACTTTTACACCACCTAGTGTCAATGTGCTTGCTACAGGTAATGTGTAGCTACTACCACCACTTCCACTACCTAATAGATTTTGAGTATCAGTTAATTGACTAATGTCAGTAGGAATAGTAGGCTTGCCGATTAAGTCTGCATAAGCGCCACTGAATAATGTTGGCTTGTTGGTTAAATCATTATAGCTACCGCTAAAATTACTTTGGCCGCCGGATATTGTAACATTTGCTACGCCATCAACTACGTCAACACTAGCACCGCTAACAAAGTTAATGCTTGTAAAATTTCCACGGTTTGATGTATTTTCATATATTGAAATAGAATCTAATCCGCCTGTGATTGTAGCGACATTATCAACTACATCAACACTTGGCCCAACAAAGTTTAAAACTGTTGCTGTGCCACGAGCAGTGCCATCTTCTTTAATGCCTATAGACCCTGTGCCGCTACCGCCGTTGCCACTGCTTGCGCCTGCAAGACTGATCATTAGTTTGCCGGTTGCGTCATCGTAACTTGTTTGTAGGCCGATACTAATATCGTTACCTACTTCGATTTGACTGGCTACAATATCTTGGACATCTTCTTCTGTCAGGCCGCCACCGCTGCCTGGACCATTAGATCCACCTTGTAGTTGTCCTCCTGAAGATGCGTTAATCGCCATTTTGTGTTTCTCCTGTTATTCTTATAGGCTTAAAATTACTCGCTCGCATGTGCCTAGTGCGGATGCGGGCTGACCTAAATGACTTCTTTGGATCTTTGCTCTTAGATACACAAAGTTTCCAACAATGTTAAATGTTTCAATTCGCGTTTCGGGCGTTTCTACTTGGTAGAAAGTAGTGTTTGCACCTAGTCCAACTGGGAACCAATCAGATTCTCTTGGCTCGTCGCTTAGTGTAGCTTCAAGGATTAGATTTCCCTTAAAATTGTTCAAATAGAACGCGATAGTATGGAATCCGTTTGAGAAACCATAGTAACCGTCAGCACGAGTTGCTGGACCAGTTTGGTCTAGATTTCCATTTGGAATAAACATGTTCTGAACTCTAATAGACATGTTTACTCCTTGATAATTTCTACAACTACATCGTCGCCAACTAACTGTTGTACTACTGTTTCTAAGTTGGTTGTTAGTTCTTCGCCAACTAATATACCAACAGATTCAGCATCTTTGTGCAGTTTGCTAACCTTGATAACAATGAGTTCTTCGTGAATTTTTGCCATTAAAAAGCCTCCAGCTGTATTTAGCGGAGGCTCAAGTTTTGGGGGCAGGCTAGATCAGTCTGGAGGTCGGATTCTTTCAAATCTTTCTATGTAATCTCCGCATTGTAATCGCAACATTGCGGCATCATCAGCACTAACCAAATATAAGTGGAGAGGTTGTCCCCATCCGTATGTTCTAGGTAGTTCCTTTTTTGTAATGATTTCTTTCAAAAGACCTGCACAATGCCAATCGTTTGGGTCTAAGGAATTGACTGCTAGTTTAAAGTTATCTACTGCTTTAACTCTAAAGTCGTTGTTGTAGCTAATACGTGCCCTAATAGGATATTTTCCATACCATGGACGTTTTCTAACTACATCGCACTCGTGATTAAGCATTATGTCCTTAGCGGATTCGCTCACCGGCTTCCATACTTCAAGAACCTTATCCCCAAAATATGTAATTAGTGCGTTTAAATCTTCTTCGGATGTTAGGAATACACTTAGATTAGACTCACTTCGTAAGCCAACATCTTCAAAGGTTTTAGAGCACCAGCTTTTAGCTTGGTTAATGCTGATGCTTCGTTGTCTTAGTATCTCGGGATTTTTAGCCCTACCCCAACCATAGGTTGAACCTCTAGTTGGAGTTATTTCAATAATAGCTTTGAAGGGCCACTTCTTCCAAAATAGCTTTTGAGTATTATGTATTTTCATTGCCAATTACTAGTTCACTACCATTGCCTGAAACATGGTGCCTACCGAGTCCGTCTTTGATAATACGTTTAGCAATAGGCAATCTAACTTGCTCATTGATCAAACGTTTCATTGGGCGAGCACCCATTGTTTCACTGTAGCCATGTTCGGCCAAGTAGTCAAGTGCAGAGTCATCGTAAGTAACGAATTGGTTTTGTCCGTTAAGCTGTTCACGAATTTGATTCATAAACTTGTCAGCAATACGTCGAATTACATCGCGCTGTAAACGATTAAACTTAACCACAGCATCTAAGCGGTTTCGGAACTCTGGGCTAAAGAATCGCTTAACTGCTTCATCGCTAGCCGATTCATTAAAGCCTCCGCCAAATCCAATTACATGCTTTTCGCTGTCAACTGCACCTAAGTTACTTGTTAAGATAACAAAGGCATTACGTGCGCTTGCTTGCTTATTATCGGAGCCAGTAACAATACCATTGTCCATGAGTCCTAGTAGGACTTGTAGGACATCTGGGTGTGCTTTTTCAACTTCGTCAAATAGCAGTACGCAATTAGGAACACGCTCGAGTTCATTGATAAGTTTACCGCTACCGGCTTTACCTTCGCCGTAACCTACATAACCAGGAGGACTACCAATTAAACTAGCAATCTTGTGCGGCTCTTTGTACTCGCTCATATCAAAACGAACGATTTCCATGCCCAAACCTTCTGCGAGTTGGTTAGCAAGTTCTGTTTTACCTGTACCAGTTGGGCCTACAAACAAGAAGTTAGCCATTGGGCGATTTACTTCTTTAAGTCCAGACTTGGCAATATAAACCATGTTCATTAAGCGCTCAATTGCATCGTCTTGGCCAAACACGTTTGTACGCATACGGCTTTCAAGGTCGGCAACTGCAACGTTCTTTTGCTCGCCAAGCTGTTCGATTGGCACACGAGTCAAGTCGCTAATTTCTTGTCGAATGTGGTCTTTTGTAATTTCTGTGCCAGCAGGGGTATTTGTAACACGCAAGCGAGCCATGGCTGCATCAAGAATGTCAATTGCCTTGTCGGGTAGCTTTTTATCTAGCATATACTTCATGGACAGATCAATTGCCAGGTCAATTGATTCGTCACCAACCACAAGGTTATGGTACTTTGCATATACAGGCATTACCTGACGCAACATTTGTTTAGTTTCTTCAACTGATGGCTCGTTGATATCAATCTTAGTAAAGCGGCGTAGCAGGGCACGATCCTTTTCAAAGTTCTCACGGAACTCTTCGTAGGTAGTGCTACCAATACAACGTAGCTTGCCTTTTTCTAGGGATGGCTTGAGCAGGTTGGCAACGTCCATGCTACCTTGTCCTCCTGCACCTGCACCCATGATCATATGGATTTCGTCAATAAACAAGATAGCATCGTCGCGTTCTTCTAGTGCTTCTAGGACATGTTGCATACGTTCTTCAAAGTCACCGCGATAACGTGTGCCTGCAAGCAACTTGCCCATGTCAAGACTGTAAACAACTTTCTTCTTTAGGACTTCTGGCACTTCGTTGCGGGTAATAGCAACGGCCAGTCCTTCTACAATAGCAGTCTTACCTACACCAGGTTCGCCTACCATGATAGCATTGTTTTTCTTCTTGCGAGTAAGTGTTTGTGCAAGACGGAACACTTCTTTCTCACGACCAATCAACGGATCAATCATTTGTTTTTCTGCACTCTTGTTCAAGTTTGTTGTGTACTTGGCAAGAATCTTTTCGCTATCACGCTTTTTGGCTACCTTGCTTTCCTTGCTTTTACCGTCTTTTAGTTTACCAACATAACTGATGATGGCATCTTTGGTAACACCGTTTTTAGCAAGGAAAAAATTAGCATGGCTATTCTTTTCACTGGCAATACTAATAAGCAGATCAAGCGGCTCCATGTGTCCGCGACCCGTAAAGATAGCCTGTGTATATGCACGATTAAACGTGCGTTCAAGTGTTGCAGTTTTGCGCGGCTTAGTTACCCCTTCAACACGAATGTCTTCTTGGTCTCTGAGCCAAACATCAATTTCATCTCGCAATGATGGTACATCTACTTGTAATTCAGTAAGGATGTCTTTGATTTCTTCTTCTTCTAGCATGACACGCAAGATATGCTCTAGCGTAACATACTCGTGTTCGCGGTTTAGTGCATCTTGGAATGCACGAGCAATAACTTCGTTAATGCGTCCGTTGTTCTCGTCTTGGTTCATAGATACCTTTTCTAACTGGAGTATTTATTGTACTATTTTTCGTTTTGTAAGTCAACGATGGTTTTGGTTTGATCTTCGGGTTGCAGTTTAGGAATGGTTACTTCAAGCTGTATAAATGCATTTCCTCTGGCACTTGTTCCCCTAATGTTGAATCCTCTGTTACGCAACCTAAGTTGTGAACCAGGTTGTGATCCTGCTGGAATCGAAACACTAATAGCAGAGCCAGCTATGTCGGTAATTTCAATGTCTGTGCCTAGCATTGCTTGCCATGCGTTGATTCGAACTGTAGCGTACAGGTCTTTGTTTGACAACTTCCAAAGTGTGTGTGGCTGTATGCGTATTTTAGCATATAAATCACCCGGTGGTCTATCCTTGGTAATTTGGCCGCCTTCTTCAGCAAAGCGTATTTTGATATCTTCTGTACTACCAGCAGGAAAGGTAATACTCATTTGTTTAACTGTGCTATCGGGTAGTGTAAATTCTATTTCTTTTGAAAAGCCGCTGTGTGCTTCTTCAAGGGTGCAGTCAATACTGATATTAACATCCGGATTCTTAATGTCGGGTTCGCGCCAGTCATCAAATGTCCAGCTGCCGCCCTTTTGAGTTCGCCTGATAATATCTTGTAGGTCTTCAAAACCACCGAAACCAAATGGGCCTCGTCTGCTATTCCCAAACTCATGGAACCCAGCTGAATTTGCTCTACCAGACGATATAGCTTCGTATGCTTCTTTTATTTTCTTAAATTCAGCTTCATCACCTCCACGATCGGGATGATGCTTCATGGCTAACTTACGATAGGCTTGCTTTACCTCGTCGTCAGTTGCGTTTGAGTTTAAACCAAGTGTCTTATAATAGTTCATTGCCCTGGCAATTATTTTGCTTCGTCAAAGATTTTTTTCTGCTCTTTATACCAAGCACGCCAGGCGTCGACTCTTGTTGAGCACTCGTAATACGCTGTATAGTTTTCACCGACTGTTCTAGCAATCTCTGATAGTGTTGCCTTTTCGTTGTCTAGTTTACGTAAAGGAGCACAACGCTCGTATATAATTTCCGGAGCTTCGGGGAATTTTTGTTTAACTGGAACAGCGGTAGAACATCCGGTTAGCAATGCTAAGACTAAAATTGGTAATGCATATTTCATTTCTTTGCATCCTTTGCTGATGTTGGTTTTTCTGCGGCCATATTTACTGCTGTTAAGAACTCTTTGGGAATTTCGCATTGTCCGCCAGCCGCAAATTTTGTATCGTACTTGACAATTTCTCGGTCAACATACTTTACTACTTCGTCACCTTTTTCTTTTACTACACGAACTTTGTCAACATACTTTGTGACTACTTTTACATTTTGTGTTGCGGATTTTGCTTCTGCTTCTAAAACTTTCTTTTCAGCTTCAGCCACTTTTACTTTCCACTCGGCATCTTTGGCAATGCCGCCTTCATACCAAACCCCTAATACTGTTAACACAACACCTACTATTTGTAAAGGAACTCGATATTGCATTGCCATTGGAATAAGTTTGACTGGAAGTACCTTGATCATCCAGCTAACCAAAAGGGCCAGCAAACCTAATACCAAAATTAGGTGAAAAACAACATCAGGCAACCAGTTCAATATCCACATTTTAACTATCCTTTATGTCTATATACTATCCTACCCTTGGTAGTATCGTACACGCTCATCTCAACGTCTACTGAATCTCCTGGTATGATTGTAATTTTGTTCATTCGCAGTTTCCCTGCTAAGTGTCCCAATATTGTTTGACCTGTTTCTAAACTAATTTGGAACTGTGCATTTGGTAATGCTTCGGTCACTTGACCTTTAAGAGTAAAATTATCTTGTTTCGGCACGTTTAATACTTGGTTAAGTTTTTCATTCGTAGATACCAGGCCCTACTTTCAGGTGGTAAGTCATAAAGTTTTGAGTCTTGCACAATAGCGCCATTTAAATTGCCTATATTAAGTTCTAGTCTTTTTCCATCCATTGCAACAAATTTCCAATCTTGGGCCTCGGTAGCATGTTCTAAGTCTTTAATTATATCTATGATTTTTTGATTCAGGCCTGGTAACCTTTTTAATTCAATATAAACATGAAATTTGCCATTTTCATCGCTAGCATCACTAACTTCAACGTCTTCGATACCAGAATTTGACCATTCTAAGTAAGCACCTAAATCTACAGCGACTTCGCTTGAAGAACATTTAAATGCAACGACAACTGTTTCGCTTTCTGTACCAAGCTTAGGCTTATAACGGTCGATTTCAATCAACTCGTCAACTGTATCTCTTAGATCGCCTTCGCGAAGGCTTTCGTTAAGCTTGTACTTCTTGACCTTGATCATCTTGTGGGACTTCTTCTGGTGGGGTTTCGGTTTGAGACTGCTCTTGCTGTAATCCGTTTTCGCCATCTAGCTCTTCATCGTAAGCGGCTTCAATGCTATCATAATCGATATCATCGATGTCTTTAATATCCTCGCTTACGTTTAGTAGGGCTTTAGGCACTCTTAAATTTACTAGCCAAACTTTTTTCTTAACTGGCTTTGGAACTTTTTGACCATCTTCTGTTGTAACAATGTCTTCGGGTCCTTCAACCTTGCCAAATGTAACAAGAACGTCTTGGCCAAACTTAACTTTGCAACCGCTTTTAATTAAGCGCATTGCGGCATCTGGATTAGGCATTAGTTTGTGGGGATACATTAGTGTTAACTCAACCCAATGGCGTTCAACAAATGGGCCATCAACAATTTCGCCTTTAATCCAATTTTCGTAGGCGTAAACGTCCATGCGATCTAAGACGCGATCGATTTCAATCAGCGTGTCGATCACATTAGGACTATTGTGTATAGTATCTAAATTCTTATAAATCGAATGTTGTGTTGGCATAGTCAGATATTTAGCAGTTTATTGCCATTAACCTAGCCGAGTTAGCAGTCTGGGTTAAATACTTTTGGTTCAGCGATGAATCAGCCCGAACGTAGTTGGGTTGATGCTTAAAATCTATACAATTTAATGAAAAATCAGCCCAACAATGTACATTGTAAAGGAGCAAGATGAGGAATAAGCAAAAACGTGTCCCACAGCAGGACCGTAAAGCGGCGTTTGATGGTAACGCAGTTATAGATTTGAACCATTTTAGAGACTCAGACACAAAACCTTCCAAGTATAAGCGAGTGGAAATTACACCACGTAATTTGCGCCAAGAAGATTACTTGGCTCACTTAGAAAATCCCCACAAAGACATGGTATTTGCACTAGGACCAGCGGGTACGGGCAAAACACTCATCGCCACGTTATGGGCAGTAAAACAATTAAAAGCAGGTTCAATAGAACGCATTGTAATCACCAGACCAGCAGTTAGTGTAGATGAACAACACGGCTTCTTACCAGGTGATCTAATGAGTAAAATGGCTCCATGGACTCGTCCTGTTTTTGATGTATTCCGCGAATACTGGAATGCCAAGCAAATTGAAGGCATGATCGCAGAAGGTATAATAGAAGTTGCTCCTCTAGCATACATGCGCGGCCGTACTTTTAAGAATAGTGTTGTCATTGCAGATGAAATGCAAAATGCCACAGCTAGTCAAATGAAGATGCTACTTACCCGCATTGGTGAGGGTAGCAAGTTTGTTATCACCGGTGACCTTGGACAGCACGATAGAGGATACGAACATAACGGCTTGAAAGACTTTATGGAAAAACTTATAGAAAGCAAGACTTCTTCTAGACTTGCTGTAGTTAAGTTTGAAGTTGCTCACGTAGAACGTCATCCAGCAGTTACACAGGTACTAGGAGTTTACAAAGAAGACTGAATAATTTTGTAAATCTCGGCCCAGTTGTTTACCTTTGCAACAGGGCCGCTGTAATTCTTATTATGGGTTGCGGTCATCAAAAGTGGTCGCAGTCCATAACGTAAGCCAATTTCTGCATTGCTAGGTTTATCTTCAATCCAAAATAAATTATGGCCTTCGTATTTGCTTAGTAGTTCGCCCTTGTCTCCATGTACAGGCAGTACATGTAGTTCGTTAATAACACCTTCACCAAAAACTTTGTCAAGATTACTGCAACGAAGTCCAGGTGTCCAAGGATGATTGCCTGCGGTAGTGATTACAACAAAGTCCCAGCCTTCGGTGTGCAGACGCTGAACATATTCAACGCTGTCTTTCCACGGGGCTAGATTTTCAAAGTCGCTTCCTGAATTAAATTTTGAAATCAGTTCTAAACTTTTTTCATGGGTAATCCCATACTGTTCGCCAATGCTGTAGCATGACAGCCTATCAAGATTTAATTTATAGCCAAGTCGTTTCATCCAAACTTTGAATTTTTCTTCCCAGTCTAGTAAAACGCCGTCGCAGTCAGTTAGTATTGTTTTGTTAGCCACGTACTAATCTTTCCAATTCAACAAATGTTGCGCTTAGGTTAATTTCAGGGTCTGCTACCATACTATGATTAACTAGCCCTTTGCGAATAATCAGCAATGCTTGGTCTTGGGTGTCAGCATCTGCACCCCAGAGGTCAAGGTTCCTATACATAAAACGGAACATGTCTTCGTATTCCTCCAAGCTAATTTGTTTAATAATCAAATTGCGAGCATCGCGGATACGTCCTTGCCTAAACAGCTCGACCATAGCAAGCCTATAATCGCTTTCTGCTTCTTCTTCTTTTGGCGGCTCTAACTTTCCAGTAACACTACGCATTTGAATAGTGTTAATACCTTTGCGTAGGTCAGGGAAACATGCCTTAACAAAAAGATTTAGTGTGTCACCGTCGCAGTCTATTCCTTCTTTATATAAGATTAAGGCAAGCTGGCGGGTATACCCTGTTTCGTCCAACGACTTAAAACTAATAGTCTGACAGCGACTATGCAAAGCAGGAATAATCTTGTTTGGATAGTTGCAAGTTAAAATAAAACGAACGTTCTCGCTGTATTGCTCTAACATACCACGCAAAATTCCTTGCGCTGGTTGAGAGATGTAATCAGCTTCATCTAATAGTACTACTTTAAACGGGCCCATGGCCATAGTGCTACAGAAGTTAGTAATCTTACCACGCAAGTCATCGACACTGTTATCTCGACTAGCGTTGATGTGCAAGAACTCGCTAGGTTCGATGCCAAGTGCATTTACAAGAACCTTAGCAAGTGTAGTTTTACCTGCGCCGGCCTTACCAGCTAGTAACAAGTGAGGAATGTAATTGTCTTTAATCCAACTTTTGACCATGTTTTCTTGGTCGCTGTCAATCCAGACATAGTCGTCTACTGTGCTAGGGCGGTACTTTTCTACCCATAGTTCTTTCATTTGTATTCCTCTGGCGACATTGGTTTAATAAGTGTGTTGAGTTGATCTGCACATTGCCGCAAATTTGCAGACAATGTGCCTTTCCCGATTTCTCGCTCCACTAAACGAGCAATGTCGTGTAGTTTAATAACAGCCTCAGTTAGTTCGTATTCAGTCATAGTTTTTAAGTCTTTGTTTGATATCTTTGTGCTTTACAATTATAAACGATTTGTACTTGTTGTCAACCTTCATTGGAAGATCCAAGTGAATAACTACTTCTGGTCCAACTAGTTCGCTTACAAGACGGTCATTGCCAACAGTACCAATAAACGGAATTTTGTTGAAGCGGCCAAATACCCGGTCGCCTATGTACCACGTTGGTTTGTAGCCAATTCTTTCAAAATAATCCGTTTGATTGCCCATTACCAAGTATCCACATCAGTAATATCAATGGTTGTGTCTTCGGGGTCAAAGGTTTGGAACTTAACAACAATGCCAAGCCCAATTCCCGATTGCTCACCTTCCCAGCTTAGTGTAAAGCTGTTGGCATCCGTAAATCGTTCGGAAATTTTTGCAAGTTGTTCGACTTGTTTTCTAGATAAAATAATTGCATTTCTCATACTAATTCCTCTACAATTCCTAGCACTTCTGCAATGATAAGCAAAGCTCCTGCTTCAGCGACGTGACCAACAAGTAATGCGCCACCGGCGCCAATACGAATAAAGCTTTTGACAATGCTAACATAAAAATGTCGCTTGCTAGGATCTTTAGGTTGAACTTCCATTATAATTTTCCTTCTAGTTTTTCTAAGAACACATCCTCTTCGTGTTCTCTAATCCACTCGTCTTCGCCAACGATGTTTGGACTACGATGCAATTCTTTTTTAACTGCCCAATATATTCTATAAAGGTCTTGCTTGTGCGGCCAGTTATTCCATCCAGTAAGATTTGGATCTCTTGCTTTCTGTCCAAGCTTTCTTATTTCCCAGAGTATATCATTGGTCATTTGCCAAATAGCTTTCTGATACTTGCAAACAAATTAAAAAACCTAGCCTTGTATGGATCAGAAATAATCTGTTCTACTAGGCTAGGATGATGTGGACACCTTCCTTGTTGATAATCACATGAAGGTGAGTACTCTTTACGACAAGTTGTGCAATTTATATTCATGCTACCATTATAGCAGGCATGAATACAAAGGTCAAATTATCTTGCGCCAAAATCTTCGGCTCTGGCGCCGTCGGGTTTAGTATCAATTCCTACCCCGATAAAGTCGTCGTGTGGTTCTTCGTCAGTAACAATTAAGCACTCGTTATTATCAAGGTGGACCAGCTTCAGCTTCTCTCCTTGGTGCTCACATTCAAATTGTCGGCTCCAGCGCCCGTGCGCTACTAGCACATATTGGCCAGGCTTAACCCAATCAATGCCCTCGCCTACTAAACGTACTCGGGCCCAGCGAGGACGTACACCTCGGTCTTTACCGTTTTCACTTTGGATTACAATACCCGATGCTGTTACTCGTTCTTCAAGGCCCAATAATTCAGCTAATACTCTTTTAGGCAGTGGTAAAATAGTTGTCATTATAAACTTGTTGGTGTAGGTGTAGATTTAGGAACAACTTGAATACTTCCGTCGCTGTATTCGATTTCCGTTGAGGTTCCGGTTTCGTCAACAATATCGCGTGTTTTAACAATAGTAGGGCCACCAGGGGCTCCTTTGATTTCTGCGTCAGCTTTTAAGCTAACGGTAGAATTGGAATTATTTCTTAGGTTGGCATTGGCCCTAGAAATAACTTGATTTGGAATTTTTACATTTCCTTTTGCATCAATGATGTCACCACGGGCATTCATTGAGGTATTCCCAACAGCACGTACATCGCCGTTCTTTTCAGCAAAGGCGGTCATGTTGAATTCCTTACCCCTATGCGTTTTGTGTCTTGGTGTTACACTCATCTAATAAACTCCTCTATTCCTAGATTATACTTAATCGGGTTAATCTGGTGTAGTCCTACCAAGTATAGTAAAAAAGAGCTAACCGAGCTACCGCGGCCAACTCCCCAGACAATCTTATTTTCTTTCATTAAATCGACCAAAAATATCATAAAACGAAGCATTGGCTCTAGCCCGCGCTCCCTGAACAAAGTTAGTTCTTGCACTACTCGTTCAGCTTCTTTTACTGTGTTAACTTTTTCAGCAAAATATATATCTATATCTAACTCTTTATATTTCTCAGGCAATGTCCAATTCGAGCTTGCTTCTTCAAGAGTATTTGGCAACTCTTTGATTTTAAAGATTACCTCTTGTCCTAACTGCTTACATCCGTCAAAGTACAAATCTAAGACGTCGTGTGTTACTGTCAACGGACCAGCTTTTTCCTGGTAAAGCAACTCTACCAAGTCGGATTCTTTTAACATAGTACCTGGCATATTATGCAATGCTGTCTTTGAATGGGTCACTGTCTTTATTGGCTTCGAAACTTTGTTTGTATCCAATCTCCCACATTGCCTGGCGGATAGCTTCTAAATGCGATAGCATTTGACTCATCACTTCTTGGCTTGCTCCGCCCATGTAGGCAGAATTATATTTTTTGGTAATGAAACGCTGACGCTCCATTAACTCATCAAAACTCATTGCGCTGTAGTTTGGATCCATGTTGTTATATACCTGGGCTAAAGCTACTTCCGCAACCACATGTGGTTTGGGCATTTGGGTTGTTAATAACAAATCTCGAACCTTCAATATCATCTTTAAAATCAATGGTTGCGCCCGAAAGGTACTGCATACTCATTGAATCTACTAATACTTTAACATCATTTTGTTCAAAAGTAAAGTCATCTTCATTGACATTGTCATCGAACGTAAAACCATATTCCATACCGGAACAGCCGCCACCTTGTACAAATACTCTCAATGATGTGGTGTCTGGGATAGAGTCTTCGAGTTTAATTTCTTTAACTCTTCCAAATGCGCTATCTGTTATGTTTACCATATTATGACCTTAAAATAATTTCTATCAACTCTTCTCTTTTCTTTCTAGAGTTAATTTGTATGTTATACTCTTTGGCGTAAGCAACAACTTGTTTTTTAGTTAGACTGTTAAGATATTCAACATTATGACGTTGTGTAACCACAAGCGGGTTACTCATAACTGCTTGCTCTTTTGAGATTTGTTGTCCTAACCAAGTTCGTATATTCATATCCTTAGTTATGATTTTTGTTTAACCACGGACTGCCAGCCCAACGCATTCTGGCCATTGCCGCATCTTGCATATCTTCAAACAGCAAAACTGGAATACTCGAATAAGCAGAATCATTGTCATAGTGTGTATAGAATCCCCAGCCTGTCCAACCTTGACTCAGTGAAATAGCTTCTTCGATTAACTCTAAGCTTAGACCCATAATTGGATCATTTGTATGCGATACAGAGCTGAGCAAAGATTCATGTAAGTCTACTAACCATAATTCGGTTTCGCTATTATGATTGTCGGGTTTGCCTTGCTGACTGTAATATGAGTCAACTTCTTTAATACAAACTTTTCTCATTAGTGGTTTCTTTTACCGTCAAACACACAATTAAAAATTAAATCGCTTTGTCCAGTGTTCCAAACCTTGTGAAACAGCCCGTCGGGAATCAGCATAATGTCCCCTGCCTCTACATGATACAAGTCATCACCAACTTGCATACTACCTTTTCCATAAAAGAAAAAATAAACTTCTTCCTGTCCAGCATGTGAATGCCCGTTAGTGTTTTGCCCAACGTGTAAAATTGTTTGAGATAGAACTAGGTTATTAAGAGACTTATTGTCAATAAGCTTGTAGACAGAATTATCTTTAATAACTTCGCCGCCAATATCATTTGTATTAAATTTCATCGTGGGCCTGGATCTTGCTTTCGTTCTTGTAATCTATTGTCAGACACCCATTGTCCGTAAGTGACACAATGTTTTTCTAAGTCGTCGGTAACTTTCAACAACGGATAGTAATCACCCTTTTGTAATTCTGACGCTTTAACATCTTCGTTAAAAGTTAGATCTAATGTTTCAAAGATTAATCTTTTATCTGCATGGACATCTTTGTTATAGTAGTACTGAGTGTACCAAGTAAATCCGTATTCACTGTTATAATTGTCGGGGATAGATGTATTAATAGCCAAGCAACCATCTCTATTATATTCAATAAATGTAAATGGATAAATGAACAGCCACCATCCCCGGTCGCTGAACTTTTGTAATGCCCAGCCATCACCTTCGCTTAGTTTAAAAATTTCCGGATTCACCTGTTGCATAAGCAAAGGATGAATGGTGCCGGACTTGACATGAAGCAAGTCGATCGCAACGTCGGTGCTCCACAAATAACTGCCATGACTTTTATGCTCGGTCATATGACTAAAAATTAAATTAGGTTCATTGGCTAAGTCGTCAACCCATTCGGCATCGGGTTCTTCAAAGTCTCTAAACAGTAAACCTGACCTACCTAGCTTTACAGATGGGCAGGACAAGTTTCTGTTATTATTGATGGCAGTTCCATCAGGGTTAAATGCAAACCCGTGTAGTTCGCATTGTAGCTTATTCAAGAATGTACCGGTTTTACCCATTGGGTATTTTCTATGGGGGCAAAACTTATTAAGTGCCTTTACCTTATCATTGCTCTTGCTAATAATGTATTCAGGAGCAACAAACATAGAATCATTGGCACAATTTTTATGTGCTACTGCTAACGGAAACTTTTTAAACATATCTTAATCTAAGAGGTTTTCATTCCACTCACGGTGACCTTCACGAAAGGCCATGTTGCTCTGTGTTTCGCGAACTTCGACTCGATAGCACCACAGACGTTCTGCTTCGCCAGGTCCCCACATTTCCGGAATGTATACGCCATTGACATACTTGTATAGCATGTCGCTAAGACCTTCGCAACCTAGTTTAGGTAGCACAACAATCTTGGCCATTTTCTTTTCTTGTAGCAGTTTGAATGTTTCCATTTCGGGGTCATCTGCGGCTACAATAAGTGTATGGTCAAACTGATCCTCTAGTGTCTTCTTTAGTTCTTTGAGGCCACCGTAGTCTGCCGCCCAGTTTCGAACGTCCAGGTCGTTCGTGCCAAAGTAAAACTTCATACTAAATGAATAGCCATGGATTAAGTTGCAATGGCTGTCGGCACGCCATTGGCGATAAGCACATGGAAACGCATCGTGGTATTCCTTAGTACTTGTATATTTGTATGTGATTGGTGTCATGCTGTTTTCTCCTATGTTAATTTTAGCATAGGCTTGCAGAATTTGTATAGCGGGATGAAAACCGAAAAGGCCGCTTTGTTATTTATTTTAGCTTTAGCGAGTTTTTAGCTCGTTAATGCCAAGTGACTTGAACGCACGTTGAACGCCAACCAACTGACTCCAGCAGTCCCATAGAGCATGGTGGGCGGCGCCTTGCGGACGTTGCAAGCCGGGGACAAGAGCGTACAAGGTACGTGCATCTCTGGCCTGCCAGTAGTTCCATGCAACACCTCTTTTGAGTTCCCTACTAAAGTGTTCCAGGATGTTTAGGTCGAATCCGGTGCCGTTGGCCCAAATGGCATCAACGCCACCGCACCACTTATGAAAGTCCTTGAGCACATCACGGATGTCGTGGCGATCTTCTTCGTTAAACGCTTCGGCACGAATTTCGTCGCTTTGCTTGCCCCACCATTCTAATGTAGCATCGTCAATGATGTGATCAAGACCATCATAGCTTTCAAATGACACGCGACGATAAAAAGTATCCATTTTTTCCATTGGGTTATTTGTATCGTCTGCCCACGGATTAAAACGAATAGCACCAATTGTAAGCATTAGGCTATTTGGTTTAGTGCCAAGTGTTTCCAAGTCAACCATAATATGGTTTCCGGGAGTATGGAAATTCATTTCATTTGCCATCATTGTCTTTCTTTGCTAGTGTCCAAGATCCGTCTTTGTTATCAATCCAATGTAGTGTATCGCCCTCTTTCCAGCCAGTTTCAGCTAAAAAGTCTTCTGGGAACGGCAGGATCAGTTCCTCTGGATTATCTGGATTTTCTTCAACTGTAATAGTCCACGACTTCATTTGATTTTGTTTCCGTTAAAATCTTTTGTAGATAGTACACTTGGCGCATGATTTGCCAAATTTTCTAACTCGTACCGATTTGGATGATGACGCATGATCCATCGGGCACGTTCACGAATTTCTCGAGGTACCCTTGGAGTAACTTGTGGTATTAGCAAGTCTTCAATAAGCTTAAGGCTTTCTACCATTGCACGGTAGCGTTCGTCAGGCATTGTCATAAGTTAAGTCCAGAGTGAGTTTCTAATCTTAATAAGACGGATCATCATCTTTTCATCTTCATCGTTATACTGCTTTTCAATCTTAGTAGATAGTTTAAGAGCACGGTTAGCTTCTTTTTCCAGCTGAGGTGTTGTCTTGCCACCAAACAAGCGGCCTTCGTTTAGATCACGCTTTTTGTCGCAATAGGCGCTCCAGCCACTAGCATCATGTGGATCTGGACGGTTAGGATAAACTTCCTTCCACCATTTATACAATGCTAGAATTTCTAGTGCTTTTTCTGCTTGATAAGTAGGCTTGCCTACCTTTTCGCTACCAGGCTCGCACTCGTCTTCTTTCCAAACAAGTTCACTTTGCCATTTAAGGTTGTCTAAGCCAGCTTGGGGGCAACGCCAGGTACGAATACGCCACCAGCCCACTGCCCACCAAGGCATATTGTACTTGTATCGTTCTTCAGGACTCCAAGCAAGATGCCACCAAGCTAGTTCTATTTCGACGAAGTCAACAAGCTCGTTGAACAAGCAAGGAAGGAACCGGTTGCCCACGTCGCACCACTGACCGGGCTTGATGTCGCGAGGGTGAGCGGTAAGACTATGAGTGCGAGTAATCCAACGGTTATTAATATAGTACTTAATATCATAAAGTTTATCTACGGGCCACCAAATAAAGTTTTGGATGGCATCGAGTGCTTCTTCAGCAATCCAATATCGAACAGGATGTCGTTCGCTAGCAGTAGTATACCACTCATCCCAACCGTCGCTGGTCTTTGCGCCACCTTTAGGGGTTCCGCGAAGCCAGTCTGCAAATTTACTGCATGACCAATAATTAGATCGTTGAGCCATTAGTCTTCTACCTTGTTAACATTAATGCCGGCTTGTTTTAAAAAGGATGTTCCTTGTTCGCTTCTGTAATTATCGCGATAAAAAACTTGTTTAATACCACTTTGGTATATGAGTTTAGCACATTCAATGCAAGGTGCATGAGTTACAAACAGTACGGCGTTTTCTGCGCTTTCGGGACTGCGGGCAACTTTAGCAATAGCATTGGCTTCAGCGTGAAGCACTTCTGGCTTAGTTGTTAGCGCATATCGTTTCCTTTGACCATTAACGACTTCTTCAAACGGAAATCTCTTAATAATGTCACTAGGGTCTAGCCATGCAAGCAATTCGGCATCGCTGATGTAATTTTTATCTTCACAATCATTGTCCCAACCGCTTGGCATTCCATTGTAGCCAATGCTAATGATCCTATCATCTTTGACTACAATAGCACCAACTTGGAGCCGTCGAGCTGTACTAAGTTTTGCATAGGTACTTGCCACCTCCATATGTGCTTTAATAATCTTTGGTTTCATGGTATAAGTATAGCATAGTACAAAGGAGTGGTCAATGGAAATCGTTCTAATCCACGGAGCAAATTCATCCAAAGTATGTTGGAATTGGGTTGGTTCACAAATTAAAAATCACGTTAGGCTTGAATGGGGCATGATGACTGACCCAGAAGAGAACATGGCATCAATGGAAGCGTTACTACCAAACAAGTGCATTGTTCTTGGACATAGCATGGGAGGATTATATGCATGGCATTTAGCAAATAGGAATCCAGAAAAAGTGGTAGCTGGCGTCAGTGTTGCAACACCTTGGGGAGGTTCTATACAAGCTAGCCTCTGGAAAATGTTTAACGTTAATATTCCATGGTTAAAAATGTTGAGTAGGATGGACCCTGGGACTGCACAAACAAGATTATTAGAGGTACCGGTTCCTTGGACTAATGTTGTATGCACACACGGTTTTGATTTATTTGGTGTCGGTGCCAATGATGGTGTAGTTACTGTGCAAAGCCAGCGAGAACTCTTTGGCCCTGCAAATGAAATAACTCTGGACTACGGACACAATACTGTGTTACAAAGCCCAGAGTTGGTAGAGGTTATAGAATCAATTAGTCGTCGTTTTTCGAACCAAACAGCTGAAGCAAATTAATAAAGATATTAATGAAGTCCATGTAAAGCGTCAACGCTCCGCGGATTTCTGCAATACCATCATTTTCCACGCTAACCTCTTCCCTGATCTGTTGGGTGTCATACGCAGTCAATCCAAGGAAGATAATGATTGCCAATGCACTGATAACCATTTGCATTACAGTGCTACCAATGAAGATGTTAATAATGCTGGCAATAACAATAGCAATCAATCCAACAAAACAAAATTTGCCAACGCTGTCAAGACTCTGTTTAGTAAAGTAGCCATAGCCGCTCATTACACCAAACAAGATAGCCGCGCCCATAAATGCGCTAACAATACTGCCCATAGTGTAGATGGCAAAGATTGTAGCAAAGCTTAATCCCATCAAAGCCGCAAAACCATGCAAACATAGTTGAGCAACACCTTTGCTAGGATTATTGCTTAGTACCATAGAAACACCAAAAATGGCTACAAGTGGTGCAAAGATTACAATCCACTTCATAACACCGGTGAAAAAGAATTGTAGCAACTCTGGGCTAGTGCCAACAAAGTAACTAACAATCATCGACACAAGTACAGCCAGACTCATATGTCCATATACTCTGCCCATTGCAGAATTAATTTGTTCTGCTGTGCGGTAATCCGAAATGCCGCCTGTATAGTTTGTTCCAAACATAGTTTTCTCCTTAAACAATAACTGATTTCTCTCGTGCATACTTAAACAGATTTGTGCCCTTCTCTCTGACCAAATCTGCTACCATTTGCGGTGACCCTTCCCAAATGTCACGCATTTCTTCGTAAGCGTAATCTTCAGATGTGTCATACGCCCACACTTCAGGAAAACGTTGATGATTGGCCTTGGCTCGCAAGATCATCATATTTACTTGGTGGTTACCTTTCTTACCAGGCTTCTTACCTGACAAGATAGACAACATGTCATCACTTTTTAGATCGTCCCAAGGTATTAAGGTATCAACACCAAGTGTGTCAAATAAAACAATCCATTGCTTTGCCATTAAAAATCTCCGGCGCTTGTGCCCTTAAGGACTGCAATAGCCCTTTCGAAGTTTGCAAGAGTAGGGCTTGTCATACGCATTAGTGTATTACCTTCATGCTCGTTGTAAACTGCTAGTTGAAAAGATCCGTCGACTTGACTGATCAAGAGCAACTGACGATTTTCGTGTTCCAAAATTTTATAAACTGTATATGAAGTCATGCTGTTTCCTTGTCCGGTTCAACAATAACACCTTTGTGCTCTGGGTAACGCTTGCCAAAGTTTTCGCCAAGTTCTTCTTTGTTGGCTCCCTGGCAAATAAATTCACTATTAATTGCATTGTAAGCAAAAAGTCGACCGTCATGTTCTTCGATTCGCATAAAAAGTATTTTATTAAGGGCCAACTTAATATCCTTTTCCATGGCTTTGACTTCGCGATCAATCTTACGGCTCCACAGCCAAACACCAATCACTAAAGCCCATGTAACAATTACCCAGAACCAATAGTCGTCCATTAGACCGCCTTAACGCTAATAACGTTTTCTAAACGAAAGCTACGCCACTCGCCTTTATCAGTACACCAGACACTCATAACAAGCGGGTTTGATTTCTTAGTCTTTGGAAAGTCTACTGGATTATCTGTGTTTGTCACATGCAAAGGTGCAGGAGGAATAATACTAGCATCCAGAGTGCAAGGCATAGTACGAACCGTGCCATCAACCTTGGTAAAGGTAACTTCTGCAATTCCGTTAATAAGCTGTTCGCGAAGAACTTCGCGGCGCTGGTCAACGGTTTCTTTATTAAATTCAATCATTTCTGTTCCTTTACAATGTTATACAACGTATCAAATTCGCGCTTGGCATCTGCTAGGTTCGGATACTCTTTACAAAGCTGAGCAATTTGTTGCTCTTCGATTTTCTTTTGTTCAAACCAAACAATCATTTCTCTTAGCTTTGGTCCAACATTAATGTTAGCTGTACCTGCTGGTATTGTCTGGGCATTGCCAGAGACATCAACGACCTTAAATTGTCTGCTGTTGGCGTCCCAATAAATTGCTCCACTGGTATAAGGACCGTTGTTATAAGACGATACTTCAAGTACCGAAGGATCTGAGCATACAATGTAATCAATCATATTTTATTATACACTAGATTGTTTAAATTTTCAAGTGCTTAAAGTACTCGTAATGCTTTTCGAGTGTCCATGTTTCAGGATCAACTGGCGTACCATCATGCGTTTGGTAACTTGCTGTAAACACATTAGAGTACCGTTTAAAGGGCAACCACATATCAGGCGTATGGCTAGCCCAACCTGCATCTTTGAGGGCTATGTGTTTGGCTCGGCTCAACTTAACGGTAGGAGCATTGAGTGCCTGTTCTACTGTTATAGCACTTGCCAACAACAAGTCGCGGATACGAGCGGCAGGAATCAAATGCTCAAAGTCTGTCTCTGTATCGGCACCAACTTCAACATAGTGTGCATCCATACCATCACGTTCTTCAATACAATACTTGTGATATCGACGCAGATAGTAATCCATATCGTTGCGAATCTCACGAAGCTTTTGTTGGTCATTGCGAGTTGCCGCGTATTCTTCCTTTAGCTTAACCAAGTGTTGTTCACAATGCTCTGCTACCGTTTTATAGGTAGCAGGGCTACGCTTAGTCTTGCTATACACTGGCGCAGTAAAGTTCTCTAATAGTTCTTTAAGCATATTAATCTTCAAATAAGTTTTCAATTGTACGGCAAGGCAATACTCGTGTACGTTGACTCTTGTAGCCAAATAGCTCGTCTACTTTTTGTTCAAAATACCAGCCTTCGTTTTCACCAGGTAATTTTAAATCGCATGTTTTAGTATTGGTTCCATGGTATGGCTTTTTCAGCGGAACTTTTTTAACTTCTAGTCCTGCCTTTAATATAGCATTGTCAATGGTCTCTAGTAACTCGTCAATGTCAACTTTAAATAACTCTGTCTGATTGCCCCATTCTAGTAATGCCTTACCGCTTACTTCTTTGTAGTGAGATTTAATATAAGATTCCAAATGATAAATGTCGCATGGGCGCCCAAAGTACAAGTGGTCAATAACAAATTTCTTGCTTTGCTTACGCTGAATACCTCGAACTACATTTGATGGATGTACTGTAACACCTGGTTTCCAAAACTTTTTATCTCCACCAACGTCGCGATGAATATAATACCAGTGACTCATACTGCCTCCGGGAACAATCCGTCTACAATGTTGCCTTCTTCGATGCCAATCTTAGAACCTTCACCATGGTAAGGCAAGTTAAGTTTACCACCATTGCGAATGTGTATCTCACGAAGGAAATTGCTCATTGCCTCAGGAGCACTCCAACTAGCACCAGGACGAACATGTGCCCATTGCACCTTAGCCTTAGAGTGTACAAGTGCAGAACTCTTAAAAGTTTTCTTAACGCTGTCAAGTAAGGTCTTCATCCAACCGTTAGGCAATGATGCGGCTTCTGCTTTAGAAAGCTTGTGCAACTCTAACAGACCAATATAAACACCTTGATCAATTTCTTCTTGCAACGGGTAAGCATCTTTAATGGCAGTAAGAATCTCTAGAAGCACCTTACCCTTTTCGTCAACCTCGATGCCTTTTTGTGCATACTTGAAGTGACTAAAGAAGTAATCGTTTTCTCCTCGCAGATTATCACTAGCACGACTACCCTTATCCTGTAGATCAATGCCAGCAATATCAAATTGATCTTGCATAGTTTTAGCGGCAACAACTTTTTTGTCGCGGCTACCATTCTTGTAGCGCACCAAAGCATTACGATGCAAGTCACCGGGGGTCAACCGCTTAACGCCAGTATCGTTAAGAAGCTCAAACGCATAGCTTGCAAAGTTTGGATCGGTTGTATCAACAATGGCACAAGGAACTTGACTGTAACCAAGCAATGCGGCCGCCAAGGTACGGTGCTGTGCATCATACAGATAAATTTTTCCATTGATACGACATGCAGAACCGGGGCTACAAACTCGAGGGTCCCATTTCTTCATAATGTTCATAACGTGCTTGTGAATAACGTCACGCTGAACTTCATAGTCAATCCATAGGTCTTCGATTTCGACCATAGTGCTATGCGGGAATGAATGAACCAGAGCCTTAGCACGACTGCGCCATGCTTCTAGGTCCTTATCAGTGACTTCGTAATGTGCTTTAAGTTGACGTTCAACTTCTGCTACGACGTCGGTAAATTTGCGTGTAAGACGCTTAACTGCCATATCCTTCTCCTTCGTTACCCGACACAATGCGAGATTAGTAAAGTTTATATTGTACAAGTTTATAAGGTACTTGTCAACCTTAAAATTACCAACTTGCGCGGTAGTAAAAGTCCCACCCAGTCCACTCTTTAGACAAGATGCCCTCTAGTCCCTCTTTAGTACGAATCAAGTCTTCCCAATACCAATTGTCTACATCATTGCTACCAAAGAAGAAACCTTGTTGCGGAGGAAGCAACTCCATTGCCTTCTTGCGGTCAGCAAGAACTTCGTTAATAACTGCAAGCAACTCTTCAAGTTTTTCTCGACCAAGCCATGATTCTTGGCACTCGTCAACTCCTTCTTGTACATTGTCAACAAACCATTTATGGATGGCATTGCATTTACGCCAATACATAACTTCTGCTGTAATTTCTTTTACCCGGGCACCACCAAGTTCGGGAAAAGATTCGCCAATTTTAGTAGCAAGCTCATCTTCGCTATGCCAAAGAAAACGCTTGGCATTCAGATACATATCCAGTCCCATAATTTACTCCTTAAGATTGCAACAAGATTAAAATAAAAAAGATTAGCGCCATCCATGGGTGCCCTGTAATGAGCAAACATGTAAACGCAAATATGCCTGCCATATTAAGAATTGCAAGTAGCAAATGGACTGAGTTCTTCGGTCCGGGGACTGACCCAAGAACGAACCACTGCTTCAAGGCTGGCAAAGTCATAGTTTGACGGAGCAGGTCGTTGGGCGTTTTTTTGACGCTGATCGAATGCTTGATTTTTTTCTCGGTTGGTAGCCATGGTGTTTCCTTATAGTGAACGGATGCGGTTGATAACTTCGTTTGCTTCGCGATAGCCAGATTCTTCAAGACGTTGAAGTTCTTCCATTTCAGCTATCATTGCCCTAGCAATCATTTCAATATCTTTAATTGTGGGCTCGTTGTTTAGACGATAGGTTTGAACCCATCGAATTTTATAACCTTTGGGAATTTCATCTTCGTGGCCCATTACACCACCTCAAGCATGTTAGCAGGCACATTGTAACGGCCTTGCGGGGTGCTAACAAGAATGTACTTGACTTTGATTTTATCTACGGTACCGTTATAAGTGACGCCGTTGCGATTGCTGGTGAATTTAACCTTGGCACCAATGGTCAGCTGTCGCTTATTAGACTTAACTAGCGATGCTCGTGCAAATTTAATTGCATCAATCATAGAACTGAGTTCAACGTCAGTCCAAGTGCCAAACATAATTGCGGAATTGATTTGCTTAATATCCATGATGAGCTCCTATTAAAAGTCTGCGACAACAGCGCCGGTGGTTTGATCGTATGTAAGAAAGACTTTGCCTACTTCGTTTTCGCCAGTGCCAGCATCGTCAAAGAATGTTACCTTGTAGCAGAACTGTCCCCCATTTGTGATGCCAATGAACTTGACACCTTCAAAGGCGCAACCTGTGTATCCACTTTGAGCCAAAAAAGTTGCGATGCCTTTAGGGCCTAGTTCTGTTAAGGTTTTAAGAGTATCTGCGGTTATCACTTTGACTCCTTTGCTAAACAATAACTCTATTATAGCACCGAATCAATAACCCGTCAACCATATGGGTTATTGTTTGTTGTTTTTAAGCAACAAAGTCAAAGAGATAACCATAAGATCCATCGCGGCTAAGTTGGACCTTGTTATTATAATCTTTGTTCAGCTTACGCAAAATCTTCTTTGCGTCAGTTTCGTCGCAAATTACGCTGAGCGTACCACAGAAAAAACCAGCGGCATTGTCTCGCTTGACAATTTTCTTAACCTTCTCAAGAACCACTTTTTCGAAACCCATTACGGACTCCTTTTTGCTGAACATGTATGTATTATACAAGGGTTTGAGCCTAAGGTCAACCGTTTTTTGCTGATTTTTCTGTGGGTTTTTTGCGACTTTTAGCGGGTACTAACTTAGTATTACTTTTGCGACGTCGCGTTTTTGCAACAGATTTAGAAAATTCCTTGCCCAAATAGTAGCTTGTAAGTTTTTTAGAAATGTAGTGAACCACATCTGTAGAATCGTCTGTGATGTACCAAACATAGGGGCAATGTGTCCAGGACCACGTTTTTAGGAATGTATAAAATAGCTCGCGGTGCTCTCGGTTCTCTGGGTCAAATATCTTAGCAGGTCTTTGAAGTGCAAGTGACTTTAGCATGTTGTAAGTTAAAGTAAGGTTTGAACAAAATAAGTGTACACTGAATCCATATCTAATGTCAACCGGCCGTTTGGTCGGTTGGTCCATAATATACTATGATAACTACATCAACAACATAGGAGATATAATGGCTTGGGAAAAAACGTATGATTCATTCGTACATACATTTTACGGAAACAATTTTGGTAAGAGAGTTAATGCAAACATAATCTATTCACCCGGTGTAGACCGAATAATTGCAGTAGACAGTTATGATCCTTTTACCGCCGTTGAAAGTGCTCAAATCTTATCTTCAAAAATTTCCTTGTTAGTTGGCGTACTCACCAAAAACGACGACATGGAAATTAACAACTACAACTGCCTCGAGTATACATTAAAAGAAAAAAATGCAATGGTAGGAACCAGTTCTATTCTAGTCAGTAGACAATCACCAGTCTTTAAAAGAATTCAAGGTGGTGTTGTTAAAGTAGGTAAGCCAATCGAGTATGCTGATGGTGAACGACGCGAAGTTCTTCTACAACTGCACGAATATGCTAAGTTTGTTATACAAGCATGGCATGCAGTAAAAGTGCTAGATCTTGTGTTTAACATTTTTCCATTAGGAGTATACGCTGACGACTATTTTGATAATAGTATGCCTGCAGAGTTTAAGGCACCACATGACAACACAAACATTCCTACAAACACTGGCGTCAAGCAAGAAATGAAGAAAATTCTTTATCGTGCTAATACTCCTGCAGAAGCACTTCAACAAATTGAAAACTTATGGGTGTCTGTTCCCGACGCTGTGCTTTATCGTAATGCATTTTACCAAGTTATGGAAATTCCATTGCCTGACAGGTTAAAAGATATAACCTATAGCGGAAACGCAACTGCCTTTGCTGTGTAATGTTAAAACCAAACGATCCAATTTATTTTAGCAACGTTATTTTTAACGGATACCAAAACGACTTTTGGCAAGGCTTGTATGAAGAAGCCCCACCTAACAGCGGTGGCCGCTTTGTTATTGACTTAGCAAGAAGAATTAACCCTAACAGATTTGTAAGCCGAGATAAAAGTGTATGGTCATTGCCGTGGAACCAGCCGGTGTGGCCTGGCTTTGAACTTCCTAAATACGATCCAAATTTTTCAATGACGTTTGAAGAAGCAACAGATCGTCGAGCGTTAGAAATTAAAGAGCGCATTGTCACTCGTGGTGAAAAGTTTGCCATGATGTGGTCTGGTGGTATTGACAGTACCCTTGCGCTGGCCGCACTTATTAAGAATTTAACAACAGAAGAGCTAAAGAATGTTGTTGTTTGTACCGGTACTATTGCACTAATCGAAAACCCAGAATTCTGGCACAAGTACGTCCATAATAAATTTACCTTGTTTGACAGTTTAAAATACAAATATCACGACCTCATTGGCATGGGATATACTCCTATTACCTGCGACGAAGGTGACTGTATTTTTGGTACTGCATTTGGCCTAAGTTTATACTACAACTGGGAATCATATGCTGGAAGGATGAGTCCCGAAAGTCGAGCACATATTGCTTCTATCATTCATCGCGCAACAGATCCAGAAGTTCACTTTAGTGAATTTAAAGACTTGCTAATTGCATACTTTCAAATTCCACGCAAACAAGGTTGGCCATGGGTTTCGATTGATCAACCAGATCCAGACTTTGGACGATTACTGTATGAGAAGTATGCACTGAATTCTACTACCACCGACGTGCCAATTCGCAGTTTGCATGACTTTTTCTGGTGGCTTATTTTTAACGTAAAGTATTTAAACTGTGCCGTAAGAGGCAGCATTTATTTCAACGATACCATACCTATTCAAGAGTGCGTTAACAGGATTGTAAACTGGTTTAATGCTGACAACTATCAACTATGGAGTATGGCCAATAACAACAATGGCCAGAAGATTAAGCATAATGCCGCAAGCTACAAGTGGGCGGCTCGCGAATATATCTACAGCGTTGATAAAAATATCTATTACAAGCATTTTAAGCTGAAGTTAGAATCTATGGGTGTTGCAACTAACAAGCAAGATGTTAGCACACTGCCTAAGGAGATTAGACCAAATGCAAGATTTGGCGTAGACTCTAACTACAACCTATTGTATATCGATCAACCTGATGTAAAAGAGTTTATCAGACACCATATTATGAATTTTCAAATTGACTGGGCGTAACACATGAAACACTATCCAAGCAAAGAAGAATTAGACGCACTGCCAGGCTTTGGTAAGGACGGATGGATTAAGTATCGGCTTAACCGCAGTTACGAAAACCCTTATCCTGAATCTGAGATGGATGCATATCTGTGTCCAACATCTCCTGCTCAGGTGTTAAGTGTTACTAAGGCATCCGATAACGCCGCGATGGATATTTACGAAACATATGGAAAGCAAGGTCCTTTATTTGTTTCAATGAGCGGTGGTATTGACAGCGAATGGGTGGCAAAAACATTTCACAGAAATAAAATTCCTTTTACACCAGTCATCTATCAAGCACAAGACTTGCACAATTTAGATGCCTGGTGGGCACATAAATGGTGCCGAGAGAATGGTTACGAAGCTGTAGACTACGTTGAAACAATACCTGAGTTTGTTGACCGAATCTTAAAGGCAGGAAGAGAAAACTGTACTCGTTTAACGGGAGGACCTGCTGCCTTGCGAGCTACAAGAGAATATGCCGAAAGTCGTGGTGGCTTTATTGTTAGCGGTGCTGGCTTCTTTGAATTCTTCCCAGACGATAATTCTGATTATATGTGGAATCGTTATAAGGATACTAAGCTAGTTGACGATGACGGCATTTGCCACGAACACTGCTGGATTACAAGCGAAGTTGAGTTCGTTCATGCTAAGTGGTCGGCACCCGGCCATCCATGGAACTTTATGAGTTGGATGCCTGAAACTTTCTTGTCCTATGTAAATGCAAGGCAAATGGGAAGAAACAGCGAATGGAATAAGGCAGCAATTTTTGATTGTCCTGTACGTCCCAAGATTGCCGGCGCTCATGATTTCTTTTGGAGAGCACATCCATTAGTAATGAAGTTTATTATGATTAAAAACAATTTAGGCTGTTCCGAAGTTGATAGCCTGGGCACAACCGAAGAAGTAATAGCAAGACTAACAGGACAAGCATGACAAAAACATCCGAAGACATTTATTTTATTGTAGCAGTTACAGGTATGTTCTACGGTCAATCGCGACCAAAGTTTAATATCGACATTGATGGCAGGGACTCAATAAGCTATGTGTTTGAAAAGAAAACAGGGCAAACGATGGAAATACTTTTCCCTGCAAACGGTTTAGATTTTTCTAATCTACATTCTTTAAACATTACACTAACAAATAAACAAGAGCTCGACGACTTAATCAACAGCAAAGGGGAATCGGTACAACGTTCGGGAATCGAAATTGTTAACATTGCCGCTGTCTTTATGCCATCAAAGCGTCAATTTAGTGTTGCCTCTACATTTGGCCTAAAAGACAATTCTGGGAGACCTGTGCAAGAAGGACCAATGGCTCCGCACTTAATGAAATTTGGCGATAACATTGGCATGAAGTTTTGGATCAACGGCGATATATTATCGAAAGAGTGCAAGTTCTACGGAGCAGAAACAAGGCCGGTTACAGGGAAGAATTTTAAGATGCACGAAAATGGCAGATACGCATTGGAATTCAAAAGCCCAATCAATTATTGGATACTGCAACGTTTTTATGTGCTAGACAAATAAAAAAGCCCTCCGAAGAGGGCTTTTTTGAACTAGTTTAAATCAAGATTGAATAAGAGCGATGTTATTAGCCGCACAATGTGCCACTAAGTTTTGCATTACTAATACGTTAACTGGATCGTTAGCGTACTCGTCTGCGGCTGCTTGGTCGACAAATGTACTCTTAATTGTTAGTGTTAGACGATCTGGGCTAATTTCGCTAGAGAAACCTAAAGATTTACCAGTGTCGCCATAGGCTGTTTTATTGTGTTCTCTTACGGCATTGTCTAATGGTAGGAAAAGAATGGCTGGAGAAGTTCTAACCATTGTAATTGTTTTAGTTACGGCCATGATATAATCCTTTCATTAACCTAAGATAACTTGAATGTTGTGCTGGGCATTGTAAGCATCCATGGCGGCAATGTTGGCAGCAACAACTGGATCAGCTAAGCAGGCAGAGTGTGCATCAGCTGTTGTCCAAGTATTGATTACAGACATAGTTAGTCTATCATCTGATAGCATAACTTCAGTTTTTAGTAGGTCCCCGTCTCGCATTCTGTATGTTGAGTTAATATGTTCTAAAACACTGGCAGGTGTTTGGAACCACTGAACATTGACGTTCGGACGAATACTAGTTCTTGTAAATGTGATTTCTGACATTTTTTAAAAATCCTTTAGCAAAAGTGCATCGCTTTTATTTATGACTTGACAGGAATCCGTCGGGGGCCTGTTGCTCTGTTATTTAGTCATTTTGGTTAAGATCTGACACGTCTTGTGTCAGAATCCCGTTTTCGGCATTGTAGGCTTCGCTTTCGCCAATAGATGCAAGTATAACAGGATCTTTCTTAAATTTTTGATAGGCTTCGTAATCTGCCCAAGTTCTTGTAATGATAAAGGTAGTCCCTTTATTTTCGTGTGTTTCTGATAGCAATGTAGGGCTATCCGAATTACGTCCGTACTTTTTCCAAATATACTGGACCGATTTTACATCAAAGTGATACTCGACCCCTGTGTTGGGCCGGACCATAACAAGTTTTTGAATGAATTGTGCAGACATGTGTTCCTCTCAAATATTTAGTAAAAGCTCTCTTGATTTTTTGCTCGAAATTACGTATAATTAAAAACTTGTACTAACACGTCTGATAAGTACATCGGACAGCCAAAATTTCAATCTATGATCGCAGAAAATCAGTACCCAGCATTACTACTAAATGCTGACTTCCAACCGGTGAACATGCACCCGTTGAGTACAATTACATGGCAGGAAGCTATTAAAGCAGTCTTTGCTGACCGTGTTAATGTAGTAGAAGAATATGATGTCGAAGTCCATAGCGGACACCAATCGTGGCGCTTGCCTAGCGTTGTTGCGCTTAAAGACTATGTACGCAGGGACCAGTCTCCGACATTTAGCAGATACAATGTATATCTTCGAGATGCGTTCACTTGCCAGTATTGTGGGAAAGAGTTTGAGGCCCGTGCTCTAACGTTTGACCACGTTATTCCACGAGCACATGGTGGTATCAGTTCATGGCAAAACGTTGTTGCGGCATGCAGTCCTTGCAACCACAGGAAAGGTTCAAAACTTCCTAAGGAAGCAGGAATGTTCCCTATCAACAAGCCTAAGGCGCCTACTGCTTGGGATTTGTATGCTCAAGGTAAAAAGCGTCCTTACAAGAATCTCCACGAATCGTGGAGAGACTACTTGTACTGGGATAGCGAACTAGAAGCCTAGAGCGAATAACTTCCCGGTTCATCTACTAGGGCAATGGGGTTTACCTTATTTGCCCTAGCCTCTTTCCAGGCATCCTCTGGCATAATATCAAGAATCAAGTGTGTTCTAAATTCAGTACCTGCATTGGTAGCACTATGCATGACCCTATTGTTTAGTTCATATAGGTAACCAAGCTCCATGTGATATTCTTCGCCTTCCCATAGCTGAACACACTTTTCATTTGTGTTAATTGGCACATGAAGTCTAACACAATTATCATGGAACCACTGTGGATCTTTGTGCCATCCTAAAGTGACTCCGGGCAACAAGGTTGCTACCTCGCCCCTTATCCATTTATATCCAACGAATTGCGGCAACGACATGATCCAGTCAAGTAAAGGTTTACTTGCTTTAAGTATCTCTAATTGTTCTTGACTATAATTTTTCTCTGGCTTAGAAATAGGGAAGGGATACTCAACTAACTTCCCAGAAGATAGCACTTTCTCAAACCTATCGTACTTGCCATTGGACCAGTCTGCCACTGCCCTGCAAGCATTAGTAATTGGATCAAGCAACTCTTGATCTATAGGTGCTAGCACTCTGTAATTTTTATCAAAGAGCATCTTTTAAACTCATGTCATGATCAATGTTACAGCGCCACATTAATCGTTCGTCACCTTGTTTTAAATTGGGGGCAGTACGACGATGTACAAAAGGCCAGTTGTCATATAGTACCATGTCATTTGGAGCCCAACGATGTGTATAAACACAATCAGGAACCTCTGCCATTGCTTCCATTAGTTCCTCAACGATACCTGTGCCCATGCTTTTTCCATCTAGCTTTGTGTCCAAAATCCAAGAGTCTGTTGTTCCGTGATAGTTACATCTTGGACTCCATCTACCAGTAATTGGTTGTTGTTTCATTGAAGGCCATTCGATAATATCTTTGCCAAGGTGATGCCAGTTTTGCTGAATGACTGTGCGCTTTTCCCAACGTTCTCGTAATTTAGAATGAACTTCAGGATATGCCTTTTCCATATCTAACCAAACGGTAAAGCCAGCTTCGGGGTTTGGCACAGTTTTCATATAGATAATACGATGCGGGAATTGGATGCCGCCATCAACTCGATTAGCAATATCAGCATGCCATGGCATTTCTTTATCTGCTAAACGAACACTAATCTTATTACTCATTGAAGTAATGTATCGTGGTCGCAATGGGTCGTTTGGGTCCTTTACTAGTTCCCATTTTTCCGTACTACGATGATAGTCAATTGCGTCCCAGGGTCTTCCCCAAAGGGCACAAAACTTCCAATAGGTGATTTTATCCCAGTCAGGAGCATGGAGTACTAGCATTTTTCTTTCGTACAACAACTTGCGTAATTCGCGGATATCCTGTTCAAAGATATCACTCATGTCGGTAAATTCTGTACCCCAGTCGCTAAAAATATTTTTTGTTTGCATATACGTATTTAATCCAACTTACTTGCTAAGTTTATCGAGCATTAACTTTTCAGCTTCTTCTTTCACTTCTTCGGCTTGTGCCTGTGCTAGTAAAGGTAGTACTGATTGTACTATGCTAATAACTAGCTCTTTGCCTGGGTCTTCTAAATGCGAATAACCAAAGTTAGTTGAGCTAATATAAGCATACTTTCTATTCTTTATCAGCTCGCGTAATGCACCCATTACCATAACTGTTGCATGTCCATTTAGTTGTGACATTTTTCTTCTCCTTATCGGACCAACCACTCTGCGACGGCTTGTCCACCAAGCTCGCCTTCCAAAAGCTTTAACCTTTTCCACAACGGATTGCATACGCTTCCTTCTCTAATAACTGCTCTACCTAACAATACAACTATACCCCATTCCCTTCGCTCCCACCTTGGCAAATAAGGGGGTAAGGTTCCGTGATGCTTTTTGTACTCTTCTGACAATATTTCTCTGTGTAATGGATTGCCGTTCCACTCATGATAGTAAGTAGCATCACTTGGTATAGTAATTCCTTCGGGTAAGCGATCTGTTTCGTACCAGTGACGATAACCATCCTTTACCCATTCTACCATAACTTGGCCTTCCCAAAGCAATCGACCAGCTACATCTCTCAAATGTTTGCCTTGCCATTCCTGTGGGCTAGCGTTACTAATTGCCGCGACGCTTGTGTTGTCCCCACCTATTACCCCAATGGGCATTTCGTTTGATTGTGCAATTTTAATCTTGTCCCCTACAAGGGAAACTGTCAAACCTGTCCTGTCTTCTTGGTTAGGATTTCCATCTTCCCATTCAAACATTTCTGCATAGCCACTAGCTATTTTCATTTTTTCTCCAAGGTAACATCTAGGTCTGCTAATACTTTTAGGTAAAAGGATTCGCCTGACGCAACTTGTTCTTTCCAAGTCTTCCCAGCTGTTGCATCAGCAGGGTCACTAATGTATTTCCATATTTCAATATCAATACCCAATTTATTCGCAACCTTTGCTACACTGTAAGCTTCCATGTCAACAACATCGCACTCAACTCGTAGCTTTTCTGGTTCTGTAATAAAAATGTCGCCCGACGCACAAGTCTTGCCAATGCCGGGCATAATAATCATGCTTTCAGGATCATTGAAATGAATACCAGGTTTCATACCCAATGCCATTAAATTAACATCGTGTTGCCAGACAGTGTTAATACGATGTATGCCGTGACCCAATCTAATGCCACCGGCGGTGCCCATGTTAATGATTCTTTTAGGACGATATAAATTGCAAAGCTTTAAAGTGTTGATTGCTGAATTAACTTTGCCTACACCAATGCAATGAACATTGCTGTAATTAAACAGATTTGGAGCTTCGTCTTCCAAGGCAAACAATATTAAATCATTCATTTAACATGCCTTGGACTCTAATACCTTGTTCGGTCAACCGGTCTTCGCCACCAAGGAACTTTAAGTTAATCAATACTGCTACGGTCATTGAAGAATACGAAATGCCAAGATTAGTATGAAGCAATTTGCAAATAGCCCCAGCAGTGCCTCCTGTTGCAAGAACATCATCAATAACAATAACCGATCTGTCGTAAACGCTGTCTGACTGCGAAAGTTCTAACTTATCGGTTCCGTACTCTAATTCATATTCTTGTGCCCAGACCTTGCCTGGTAACTTTCCAGGCTTACGCACAACATGCATAGGTAAATGCGTTTTGATAGCAGTAGCTGAGCCAAAAATAAAGCCACGTGCATCGGCCGCATAAATTTCTTTTGCACCTACTTTGCTTGTTATCATAGAATACCAATCTATGACATGGGAAAACGCTATAGGGTTAGTTGTTACGCCGACAGTATTTTTATAAGAAACTCCTTCGGCGGGCCAGTCTTTATATACTGGAATGGCGTTTTTAACAGATGCAATAATATGGGCTGGTATGTACATGCAGTTAGTTATCACTACCAACTGCCAATGTGCAGTCAAAATCCAGGCAAAGCCTTATTGAATAAACTGTTGGATTTTTCTAAAAGTTTCCTTAGTTCTTGTTTCACTGTAGCACATAGGAATCCGTTGACCACGATTCTCAATATATTGATCGCAATTTCCATCTTCTCTTGTCTTCCACGGGCCGTGGGTTGCAATCATCCAAGCATGAGTTGCTTCTGGCCAATGCACATGCTCTGCAGATTTAACTGCTCGAGTAGGACACAATTCAATAGGACTGCCATAGTCCCGGCCACCGCTGATAATCAGCACAGGACTATGATATGGTCCAACAGGGTGTGCTCTTGTATGATCTGCATCAAACCAATGGCATGCGGGCCAAAGAACAATGCCTTTACTAAAGTATTTTTTAATATCAACTGCAAAGTCAGTGCCTTCTGTAAAAGCCCGCATTACTACCATACCGCCTTGACTTTCACCTATAGGAAATACGTTGTTGGACTTTATGCCCTTTTCTTGTAGCCATTTTCCGGCGGCCAACAGATCGTATACACGATGTGTAGCATTAATTACTCTGGTATGCTCTCTTGCATCCGGCGCAGTATTTCTTTTACGGCCTCGACTCCAAAAACTGTCCAGTATCAAAACGTTAGCCTTGTATTGTTCTTGTATATCTTGTGCAATTTTAAAATGCATAGTCCCCGAGCCGCCGCCACCGTGCATAATTATAAACGTTGGCGCATTTAGATAATCTGCGGCTGGCGACCATGAAGCGATTAAAAATCCGCGATTGTCCCAACTCGGAATTTGCGGCAACATTGGGCCAATGCCTGATTTATTGGTTGCCTGCCAAAAGTTAGCAATATTAGTAATCTTCTCCGACTCAACAAAATCAGGTGCTGTTGAATTATCGTTGGCAAATGCTAAACTTGCAAATAATAAATTTGCCAAGAAAGCAATCTGTAATATCTTTTTCATAGTGTAACCGTTTAACTATAAAACTATCTTAACCCGTGTGAGCCTGGTTTCTTGAGCACCGTCGCGGTCTTCGCCGTGGGCCTTGACTACCCCAACAATAGGAAACTGCTCTGGACTGTCGGGCCACATATCAATAGTTTTGCTACTGGTCCAAAAGTATAAGTTAGTTCCATCAGTTGCCCGAACTACGCTACCATCAAATACCTTACCTGCAAATTTGTTGATTACTGTGACCACGAGTCTAATGTGTTGGCCCACGCTACCTTGGTGGATACTAGTACCAACAATCTTGTTCATCACTTCTTGGTGTGCTTCTTTTTGCACTTCCTTATGATAGCGGGCACCGAGGCAAGCCATGTACGCCATACCCATGTTAGCTTCAATATCTTCTTGTGTAATCAGATTCATGATCTTTTGATCAAAATCATTAGTCTGACCACCTAGCATATTAAACGCAAGTCCTTGGAAATGCTCTGCCATCTTAGCGCCAACTTCCCTGTCTACGTCAGTGACATTAGGCAAGCCTAGCGAGACTTGTGTTTTAATCAACTCGCGGTTAGGGTGCATTTTAACATTGCCCGTTTCTTGATCAAGCTCAGGAAACTTAACATATTTGCCTTCGTTAATGCGGTCGGCAAAGGCCACTAGGGCCCATGCCTCCGCGATTGGCAACTTTTGTTCTTTCAAAAACTTTTTCTTTTGTTCTTGATTCATTTCAGTTATCCTGATTCAATCCAGCCAATGTTAATAGCATAGCAGTTTCTTTATCACGAACACCAATCCAATACAACCTGCCATAAACCTTATGAACAGTTTTGCTCCAGTAAACTTTCCATTGAGGATACCGTTCGTACTGCGAACCAACTTGTTCGTATAACAGTCTTTCTATCTTTTGGATAGCGGGTGCATTGGCTCCGTAACCTTCGAACCTATATGCATACCGCCATCCTTCCCGATACAGATGATGTCTTCCATCTAATGTTTTTAATTTCATTTTTCAAAATGCGAACTCTCGCACCCATTCAAAGCGAGTACTCGCAGGCACCCACTTAAATTGTTCTTTCTTGCGTTCAGGCTTTTCAAAGTCCATGCAAACCATTACCCAACCACGCTCAGTAGAGAACGCAACTGTGTCAGCAACACGAACGACTTCAACTAACCTATCCTTCATTCTTGCTACGGTAACAGTCATGATGACCTCCTATGCTTGTTATTAAGTAGGGAACCATTGTAGATCTCATTCTGCTAGGTTTGCGAGTCCCAGTCACTACGGTCATTACTGCCAGATGCTTCCGTCAACCATTTGGATCTATTGCTAGTCCTCAGTCTTCGTGCGTTATAGGATTGCGCCGAACGCCTCGGTGCTCCTCTCCTATGGTCCGCCTAACGGATCTGGTAACCCTTATTTCTTGCTATGTGTCTATTATACCACATTGTGCCCATTTTGGTCAACCTACATTTTGTGGCTTTTTTACAACAAACAAAAGTACTACCTTAGCAGGAGCACAGGCTGTAATAGTAGCATATAAATATCTACATGAGCAACCACTTTAATACGCAAATTGGATTTGGAACATCTAATATAGGGAATAGTCTAGAACCTGAGCAATGGAACCGCGACATGAAAGCGGTTAGGCACGCAATTGAAGTAGGCTATAAAGTTATCGATACTGCCGAAATGTACGGGGACGGCAAGACTGAAATTCTAATAGGCAAAGTCTTGGAAGAAACACGTAACAGAGATCAATTACACATAGTTTCAAAAGTTCTCCCAAAAAATGCATTAACTGTGCAGGGAGTAATTGATGCATGTCATCGAAGCATTCGACGAATGAATTGTGACTATATTAATACCTACCTGTTACACTGGAGGGAAGGTCCAATGCCCCTTGAACAAGTAGTTGATGCAATGTTAGAATTGAAAAGTAAGGGTCTGATTAAACACTATGGTGTGAGTAATTTTAAAACCAATGGGCTTAACACTTGGTCTGCTATTGAAAAAAGTCGCGGAGTTGAACCAGGTATTGCTACTCACCAAATTAGGTACGCCTTAACTTTTAGAGAGCCAGAAAAAGAAGTTCTTCCTTGGAATAATCAACACAACATAACAACCATGGCATGGGGCCCATTGGGCAAAGGATCAATTTTCAAAGAACATGCTTTCACAGACATAGCTCAACGTTATGGATACATTCCCTCGCAACTTGCATTAGCCTGGACTATGCTTAACCCAATGGTAATTGCAATACCCAAATCATCAGATCCTTTGCGTATTGAAAGAAACTTTAAATCACAATTTACACGCTTGCATGACGAAATTGTCGGCGAACTGAACAGGAAATTCCCACTACTATGATAGGACCAAAAGAACTAACACCCTTAACTGAAGAGCAGTTGTTGGGACTCATTGAATGCTTTATAAACAACAGTCAGCTACAAGAATACCCGGGCAGGACATTTGGACTAGATCTCGATGCTGCCATGGAAATTGTAAAACCAATAATCGATAATGAGCTCGGCGAGGGCACATGGGAAAGAGATGGCGGCAATTTCTTTTTAACTAATACTGGCTATCGAATCCATGCAGATACAGGCAAACAGGGTCCAGAGAAAGTTTGGCAAACGTTTGTCTTTCCTTTGGCAATAACTTTTAAACAAGATGTAGAAGCGCAACCAGAAAAGAATAAATTAATCGTATTAAATCAAACTTGGAGCGGTGATGCTGCCTTCTTCTTAAGAGGTAGCCCAGACGAGCCAAACGAATACAATATTGTTGTTAAAGATTATGCCGCTGTTGGAAACATTGAACATCATACTATGGACGGATGGCTAATTGATAATTGTCCCCACCTTAATTCTAGTAATTTTTACGGCCTTACCGTAGACAAAATGTTTACTTGGACGCCAGGCACTCCAATTACATTCCCTAGAAACAGGCTACATGTTAGCACGCCAATACAAAGATATGGTATTGAAAGTAAACTAGGATTGAGCATTTTTACTTCAAAGAAACAATGAAAAAAATTGTAGAGATTAAGCGCAAGCAAGAGATACTATACGTTTACTGGACTCTTACTGACTTTTGTAATTTTCGTTGCAACTACTGCCCAAATAGTTTACATAGCGGAGATTATAAGGCTGGCCGCAAGCCGGGGTACCCAACAGATGAAGAAATTAGAACATTCCTTGACAGACTAATCAATAAACATACACAAGGACGCTCATTGCTTGTTGTTATATCTGGCGGAGAACCAACGCTTCATCCTATGTACGAAGAAATCGTTGATACATTGCATCCACACGGTATCATAGAAACTATTACAAACGGCTCAAGGAATTTTGATTGGTGGAAGAATTTAAATCATCTACCAGATAAAATTACAATGAGTCTTCATGCAGAGTGGACTAAGATCGATCGAGTAAATGAACTTGGCGAATTTCTATTAGATAACAATGTGCAGGTAGTTTACAATATGATGTGCGATCCAGGTAATTGGCATCGTGTTCAAGAGATGTATCAACAACTTACCCCTAGGTTACAATCATTGGTAAATGCAAAAATACTAACCGATCACTCTGGCGGGCCCACTGACGGTCAACCTTGGGAATACCACCCAGACCAAATTGAGTATATTAGAAGCATATATGCAACCGGTAAGCAACCGCCAAGGCAGAGATTACCTGGATTTAGAAACATGTCGGATATCATCTATGACGACGGAACATCAAAGATGTTAGACAATCCATTTGACCTAGTTAACACTAAGCAACATAGTTTTAAGGGCTGGGAATGTAGTGCAGGTAATACTGGAATTACTATTAGCTTCGACGGGTATGCTTACGGTGCAAATTGCAGAACTGTTAAGATAGGTCGAATAGATACATTTGATTTACTTGACACCCCTATTATATGTCCAAGGCAATGGTGCAAGACTGCGTCAGACATACCTCTTAATAAACGTTACATTGAACCAGGGTCTTGAAACCCAAGCTCTGTAAAAGCCCACTCACGTTCTTTGCAGTTATAACATTCACCGCATCGGCCTTCGGTTAGTGCTGTACAACTGTGTGTAAGTTCAATCAATGGCCATACATCAAAGACATTAAACAAATCTAATGTATGGCGTTTGTCTAAGAGCGCAAAGGGAATAGTTGTTCCGGGCAACTCAACTTGTGTAGGCCTTGCAGGATATTCGCCAGGCATTGGTACAGGTGGGTGTGCTTGGCTACCATAAAAGCAATGTTCAATTCCAAACTCAGACCTGGCTTGGCGCTCACCGCTTCTTCCTTGCTGGCTGTGATGTAAGGTAGGGTCACCTACTTTAATTGGAGCAGGTAGCTCGGTGTCAAGTATTTCGTTTATCTTATCTACTATTGGCTTAACATAGTTCCATGCGCCGTCTGGTCTTGGAACCGTAAAAGGAATCAGCTCATGGTCTGAGCCGGATAGTTTCTTTTCCAATGCAAGAACATATAGCAAAATAGCACTGTCGGCACCGCCGCTGAGCATAACCCCAATTTTCTTTTTGTCATCGGGTAGCGATATTTCAACTTCGCGTTTGTCGTTTTCTGGACCGACTAGTACTATCATTTAGTGCCTGTGTTGTAAATTTTTTAGAACTTTGTCAACATTCTCAACAGTCATTGGAACATTTAAAATTAAGTGCCAGCTATCGTTAACCCACGATATAGTTCTGTGAGTCATACGAGTGTTAACGTAATATACTCTACCAACTTCGATGTTAGCTTTACGGTCATCCATTAACCAGTCATAATCATAAGGACCGCAGTTTTTTAAGAAACATACTAACCTAAAGCAAGGGCGAGGCATTCCGGGGTGGTCTCTATGCGGGACAAAGTATCCACCAATGCCACTGTTGACAATAAACGAACGACCCAACGGTTGCCACTCATCTAAAAATTGCTTTAGGCTTTTTTTGCTAGGATCGCTTGTTCCATTGCAATCATTATACAAATCAGTTGGAACGCAAAACTCTGCTTCGCGAACCGGCCTTCCTAGCTTCTTTGTGGCTTCGGGTAAGCTAGGCGGACTCTGGTAGTCCCAACCAGGAATAGTTGTTAAGGACATGCTCTTTCTATTATTTGGTCTGTCAGTGCGCGGCAAATAGTCTACCCACTTGTCATGGTACTTGCTGTTGATAACTTCTTCAACCTTCCAATGGTCAATTCTTATATCAAGAGGTTCAAAGTTGCCAATGGTTGAAAGTGCAAGCTCAGCTGATAATATCTCGTTGCTTATCTCATTCATGCCTACTTTTGTAGCACTGGCACCTACGCCAACAACCGCATTGGGATTGCCGCTTAAATTTTCAACCTTGGTCTTGGTTGTCTTGTTTGGTTTATTGTTGTCAAATAAATTTCCCATTATCTACCTTATGTTAACAAAGATAGTTATCGTAAGATAGGCCGCATTGCACGGCCTATTTGATTTATTTTGGATCTAGTTTATAATGTTTGATTCGGTAGCATCTGGTTAGTATAATGTTATATTGTTCTAGTTGTTTGCGCCATTGAAAGAATGCTGGCCCGTGTGTCATATTTTCGTTGTTTAGCCATTCCCATTGGTGTACCATTTCATGTGCCATTGTATAAATGAATAGTCTTTTGCTTAAAAAGCTCTTGTTCATTTTAATAGTGCATTTTGTAACATCGCCGGGCTCGCCTGCACATTCGCCCCAAAATGCTTTAGTGTATACCAATCTAAAACTTGGCATACGAAGCTCGTTATTAAAAACGTTACGATTGATGTTTCTAAACGCTTCCCTACAATCAGCTATTGTAGGTCTGAACTTCGCGTCATGTTCATCAAAAGACTGCACCATCCTAAATAGTTTAGTTCGGGTAATATCTTTTTTAGCCATCGCTTCTGCCCCAGTTAACCACGTACTACAGTAAAGTACGTACCTGCCTATACAGATGCACTTATTTATAACTAATACCCGAACTTTTAAGTACCGCTCTAGTGCGCCTAAAAACCCAATTTAACTCTTTAAGAACTTAATACCTTCAATGATATCACCGTCATATAACATATCAAGCGGGTGCTTTTTTCCGGCAAATTCATTAGAAGTCCAGATACCTTTTTCTTCGTCAAAATCCCACCAGCAACTAAACCCGAGCATAATATGGATTCTTGGCGGCGCAGTCCTGGTTAATGCGTATGCTCTGTGTGAAACATTGGTATCCCAACTGTATCCGTAGCCAGCTTCTAAGTGCCTTGGCTCCTGCCCTTCTTGCTCAAGGACATAATCAGGATGAGTAATAATAGGAATATTGATACGCAAATTGCAAGTCATTGCTTCGTCTTTGTGCCAAGTTACACCTGCATACCTGCCTTCGCCGACGGGTCCTTCTTGTTCTGCATAGATGATACGAATAGCAGTTCTTACCATAGTTCTTTTAAAACTATCTAAAAATGTACCCAATGACTTGTGTCTGCTAGCTGGTGTTCGATAAACAAACCCTAGCGTATCAAAATGACTATTCTTTTTATTCAATGGCATTGATTCAACTGCATGATTAGAGTAAGGATTTTTAACGTGCTTTGTGCCAGGCATATGATTGCCCTGTACTTGTTCGTGAACGTTTGCTGTGTCCCCGTCCAGGTGCCTTGGATTATATGTTAAGCCAAGGCCTCCATAACTTAAATCCTTTCTAATCATTTCAGGATCTCGTAGCCTATAATTCCATTCCCCGTATACCTTTAGTGCATCAAGTGTATCGGCAGTTAGTTGTCGAAAGTCAACAGACTTTGGCAATTTAAATTTTAGTAATGGTGCATAGTTTCGCTTTGGCTCAACTTTGCACTCAGGATTTGATATTGTAAACGGGGCAATTAAATCTAAATACCTAGCAGTTAAAATGGTGTTGGGTATTGCATCTAAGTTGTTAGCTGAGTATACATCCTTTTTACCTTCGTCTAGAGCTTTCATCCTGACCTCAGTTTCATCAAATTCAATGGTGTCAAGTATTTCAGTCTTTTCTCGCTCCATTCGTTGAAAATTTTCAATATCTTTAAGACGCTGTTCTTCGGCTCTTTTTTCTTCTAGTTTTTTTGACATAGCAAGAACTGCTTCTGCGGCTTGTTTTGCTCTGTCTTTATCAACAGACAAAGTTGTATCTTGCTTTGTTGACAATATTGCTTTTTCAAAAATATTCATTTCTTGTTAATCCAACTTTCGTATTTTGCATAGTGCGGCTCTAATGCTTTTAACCATTCATTGATCTTTGGTCTTCCTTTGACTGCCATAATAATCTTAGGCTTTGCTAAATCTGCCCCGTGCATAAAGGCACCGTTGTTAAAAACAAATGTATTTGTGTCGGGTGGTAAATCAACATATGTGCGTTTTTCTTTAGGTATCCTGTTGCCGCTTACACCATATGCGGCACCTGTTCTAACTGTAATAGGTTTAGGATCATACTCGGGGGAACGCTCTGGCCACTTGCTCATCCAAAATGTAGGGCCGTCGTTAGTGTCCCAGATCATAATGCGTAAGCTGTCGGGCCAAGGATAGATAACTGCGTCCGGGTCGATATGCGGAGTCACTTCGTTAATGTTTGACCATAGCACAACTTTTTCAACACTATGGAAAGGCAAACAATCAAAGATCTGCTGGAACATTTTTGGAAAATGCCCGGTCCAGTCATCTACAACTGTATTCTTGTAGTTAAATTTAGTGTGGTCTACTTCGGGGTGCAGGTAGCAACACAAACCTTTCCAAAATTGTGTTTCGTTCAGACCGCGTGTAATGTCAGCTTGCTTTTCATTCCATAGCTTCCAAAACAAGTCCCAGTCATCGGGTTCAATTTTGGGAATGTCCAATGGAATCCATTGTACCGGCGTCCACTTAGGATCAACAAGTGAGATTTCTGGCCAGGCCGCAGGACTGATATAGCTAAGGAAGCTAACGTCCGTATTGGGCATGTGAAATACTTTATTGCCAAGTCTGACCCACTCGTGCCATGGGCTTCTGCCGTTTAGCAACCATAAAGCAGAATGGTGATCTAGTGTAACCCATTCTCCTGGGTTAAGTTCTGTTGGTAAAGGCTGGCCTTGACCCAATGTTAATGTTCGGCCAGTTAGCCTGCTAGTGCGCCAGTTTACATGGGCTAGTATTGTTTCGCGGGGTGGGATAAGTGATGACATAATAGTAATTATGTCTAAAATAAAGCCTTGTTATGTCAATAACTCGCGGCCAATTTCTTTCCAGTTATTAAACTTGCGTACTGAAATATCTGAAAAATTATAGTTCCAAGGTTGGTTGATTAGATAAGTTACATGGCCGGCCTGGGCAGATGCACGGGCAACGCTTTCAACTGCTGTAACGCAAACAGCATCATCGTGACCCAAAAGTAATGGATAAAGATTAGTTGACCTTGGGACTACATAAAGCTCATTAAACACGTTTGGAAATAGTAATTCCAAATTAGCTCGTCGCAGTATTGCGCGGTGCATGTCTTTGCTAGCTCTACTGTAACCAACAATAGTCCAGCCATTGGATGCAAAATGTTTTAATACTTGATCAGCCCCCTGTGTAGGGAAGAGTGCGCCCCACTGCCAGGAGAACTCACAAAATTCATTCATCCAAAGATCAGCCAGGTCATCTGGCACATTTAACCAGCTGCCCAGCTTTTCTCTATTGGTAATTTTATTGCCCTCGACACCCTTGAGTCGGTCTAGGCTGGCAAGCCATTTAACAAACCCTGTTAGTGTATCAATGCAAGTATCATCAATGTCAATGATTAACTTGCGAGTATCATCCGGCAAGCTCAACGCTTACCCCCAGTGGGTGCCCATTTGTGCGGGCTATTTGAGTAGACTCCATTGCTTTTTGTTCAGCAACTTCATATGTATAGATTCCAGCTGTGCCTTTGCCATTTTCATGTACTTGTAGCATGACCTTAACTGCGGCTTCTTGACTGTGATGGAAGATAACCTTAAGCAACTCGATAACGAATTCCATTGGAGTAGAATTGTCATTTAGTATCACCACGCGATAGCGTTCAGGTTCTTTGACCCCTGTAATGTTTTCTGTTTTGCTAACTGTATCGGTTGCTGTATTTGCCATTTTTAATTTCCGTATCTGACTGAATATTTAGCTTGGGTGAGCTTTTACGTCCACCCAAGCAATCCTAGTTAAAATTACTCTTTGATAAGAGGAATCTTTTTAGGTTTGTGTTCCTCTGGAATAATTTGTTCTAGGTCAATGACCAACATGCCGTCTTTAAGGCTTGCGCTCTTGACTTCAACGTGTTCGCCAAGAACAAACTCGCGCTTAAAGCTACGAGTTGCAATACCTCGATGTAGGTAATTGGTTGTATCTTCCGCTGTCTTTTCCCCTGTAACAACCAAAGTATTTTCTTGATGTGTTACATCAATTTCTTGCTCAGTGAAACCGGCTACCGCCATAGTAATGCGGTAATGGTTGTCACTTGGCTTTTCTAAATTGAAGGGAGGATAGCCACCGTTGCCTGGGTTGCTGACTGTCATTAGACGATCTAGTTCGTTAAACAAACGATCGAAGCCAACACCAAAACGTTGGTATGGAAGTGTAAGATTATTAGACATAATATAGTCTCCTTTTAAGCGAGTCTAAGTTTGTGACCTCTTCATGAGCCTCACAATGTGAGCTAGCCCGTCTGGCGCTAGCATACACAATTATATTTATCTGTAATCAAAATGTCAATTTTAGTATAACCGTTTACGGGCGCCTTCTTTTCCCGGGCGACGGCCTGCGGCAACGTCTTCGTCAACTTTTTTGAGCCAACGGCGTCGAGCCTTATTTTCTGCCGCAACACGGGCAACGCAAGGTTTAACATATTCCATGCGCTCGCGGACTTCTTCTAACTTGCCGCTATCTTGTATTTTATTTTTAAACTTACGTAGGGCTTTTTCTACATTGCCGTCCTTAACCGTCACGGCTGTACCCTTAAGTTTTTTCTGGGTTTCTCTCATGCAACTATTTCTAAATTTTTGTAAATTGTGACAGGTTTATGGTCTTCCACGGCCTGCTCAGTAATTATAACTTTACTTAATCCTTCACGGGCCATTTCAGGTAGATTAAACTGTATATCCAGTAAAATTTGCTCAATAATGTTACGGAGACCACGTGCGCCCGTTTTTTTAGTAATACACTGGTTAGCTATTGCAGTCCGGGCATCTGCTGTAAACTCTAACTCAACCCCGTCCATATTAAAAATAGCTTTGTATTCTTTTTCAATACTGTCTTCGGGCTCAGACAAAATACGAACTAAACTTTCGGCATCTAAAGTTTCAAGTGCTGAAATTACTGGTACACGGCCCATGAATTCTGGAATCATACCAAACTTAACAAAGTCCTCTGGTTCTACTTCTGCTAGCCAGCGGTCTGTTGAAATATCAGCTGTTCCTACTTCTGCGCCGAAGCCAATTTTAGTTCCACCGGTAATACGCTTTTTAACTTGCTCATCAAGGCCAACAAATGCTCCGCCTAATATAAACAAAATGTTCTTAGTGTTAACAATGTTGGCTTCACTACCTGGATGTTTACGACCACCATTGATGGGCACACGACATTCGGTACCTTCGATTAATTTTAGCAAGGCCTGCTGTACGCCCTCACCGGATACATCTCGAGTGATACTTGCGCTTTCGCTCTTACGGCCCTTCTTGTCGATTTCGTCAATGTAAATGATACCTGTTTCGGCACGTTTGATATCGCCGTCTGCGGCTTGAACTAACCTGTGTATAACGCTTTCAACATCGTCACCTACATAACCACTTTCAGTTAACGTAGTAGCGTCGGCAACTGCAAAAGGAACATGTAGTTTTTCTGCAAGCTTCTTGGCTAATAATGTTTTACCGCTACCAGTAGGGCCGATAAGAAGAACGTTGCTTTTCTTTATAAGTTCTGTGGTACCCTGACTTAAACGTTTATAGTGATTGCGAACTGCAACACTTAAACTACGCTTGGCAATATCCTGGCCAATAACAAACCTATCTAGGTAGGCTTTGATTTCACTAGGCGTGCTTGCGCCATCAAACGTAGTAGGTCTCTCTTCTTCCTCTAACGCTTGTAAACAAAGACGAATACACTCGTCACAGATATATGCTTTATCACCAGCAATTAGTGCCTTAACAGAATCCCTGTGCTTGTTGCAAAAGCTACAAGTAAGGCTTTGAACTTTATCAACCAAGTGCTAACTCCAATATTCTTAGAAGCTCGTCGGTTTCCTCAAAGCTTGGAATGCCCACTGAATTCAGAAGAGAAACAAATTCGTCACTTCCTGGTCGTGTACTAAAAATAACTGGTTGGTCTGCCTTTGCCATTGCAAGAGCCATTCTAATTTCATGTTCACTGCTAGATGCCATATCACAAATGATAATGTCGCAGTTATCGGCTATGTGCCAATACCAAATCCAAGCTTTAGGATCTTTTACTCCGCTTTCGTTTGTATAGAAAGTAAGTTGATTATGTTGTACATTCTTTTCTACTAAGTTAACAACAGTGTCTTGCCAAGTCTTATCATTACTGATTAAACAAAATGCAAGCCCGCCTCCTGGAAGGTAAAGTGTAGGTGGGCTTACCACATAAACATTTGAATCCGTCAATTTAAACCTTTAATTAGTATCGTCACGTTTTGGAAACACAGCTTGGAACCAACCGCGACTGCGTTTCTGTTTTAGCAGTTCATCTTTGTTTGCTTTAACTATTTTATCGTCTGCGACATTTGGTTGTTGCTCAGAAATTGCCCAGGCTTCGCCGGGTGTTCCTGGAGGTGCAAATTCTTCTGTAACGATTCTACCATCTGGAGTATAAACGCCTGCGTCAACAGCTTTAATAAAAGCCATTTCAGTTTTAATATCACCCAATGACTTGTTGATAACACTATCCTTGGCTTGTTGTTTTGCAACTGCTAGTTCATCTGCTTCTTGTTCTGTTGCAGGATACTTGACATGCAAGTCATCGTATTCGGCTAAGAATTTAAAACCGTCGTCGCCTTGTACATATGGTTCTTGTTTAGATTTTGTGACAGTGGGTTGCTCAGTTTCCTGAATCCTTACTGGGCTGTCACCCTCCGCTTCGTTTTTATTTCGAAACCATTGGAAACTATATTGACTTGCTAGCAATAAAATAACAGCCAGTGGGTCAAATACTGACACGATAATAATGATTACCCAAGTAACTGCCTTTTCAAGTAAGTTTGCATCTGGGTTGCTTCCATATACAAAGGCCGCAATGTATTTGATAGGGCCTACTTCTGCTTCAACTTTGCGTATTTCTGCTCGAATAGGTGCGGCTTCGTCATTAAGAGTACCAATGAGTTTCTGGTTGGCTTCAATGTCTTTGGCAATACGAGCTCTATCCCTTTGCTGACTTTTACGTATAGCATTGGACTTATCGGCACCTGTTTCTGTTGTGCTTCGTGCCATGACTTGATCCACAGCCGCATCCATTTGTTTGAGTTCGTTACGGAGGCTTTGAATATTTTCTCGAGCGGTTTTAATTTTTTCATCGTAAATTGCAATTTTACTTTGTACATCGCCAGATACTAAACTTTGATCGCTATGTGCTTTAGACAAGAAACCAAAGATACCCATGCTTGTGATTATCATTAAGATAGCCACGGCAATGGTCATATAAGTTTTAATAAAAATAGGAGCACGTTGCCAGTTTTGTTTTAGCCATACGGTGGCAATTAATTTACTAACTTCAAGTGCAACGCCCATAACAATAATAGGCACGGCGGCAGCGGCGAAGATGCTTACCAAACCTGCAACTGAATAGTAAACGGCTACTGCACTAATACTTAGGCCGCTTATTAGCGCCAAGTATGCAATTAGTCTGTCTGTGTTTGTAACTATCATTTAAACTTGTGTCCTTGCTGGAAACCAATGTGGAAGGTCGTCAAACAATGTCCAATAATCTAACATCTTACCATTTTCATCTAAGTCAAATGTATCATTCTTGTTTTGAACATTGGGTACCTTGCCAAACGCATTAGGAAACTTTTCCCACATCCTATCGTAGTAGTGCTTTGGCATGATGTCAACAATTAAGTGCGTTCTCCATGTTGTTCCAAAGTTTACTGCCGTGTGTGGAATTTTATTATTGAGTTCCCACATTTCGCCTGGCTCAATGTGATCGCGAACTCCACCGTTGTTTAAATCATAGCTGACATGATATAAAAAACAATCGGGATTAGTTTCTAATGCAATATTATAGCGTCTGCTATAACGTTGTGTAAAACGTGTATCCGTATGCATAATAGTGTCGCCACCAGGTGGCATACGTGCAATATCTGCTTGAACTAGCACAGGATTTTCAATGCCGGTTAGTTTCATTAGATATTCAATTGGCTGACGGAACGCACACATGATGTCTACCATTTCCTTAGTAATAGGTCCTGTTAGTTCATAAAAGCCAGCAATGCGTTCTGGGCTGTTTGGAAGATAAAGCAAGTATGACTCGTCACCTTTGCGCTTATTCTTATCTGTCCAACGGAAATTAGCCAATAGTTCTTTGGCCTTATTAAAAATATTAGGGTTGAATACAGCAACTTTTCGAGCTGTTAGTCCTGGTTCATACATTATTCGTCCTCGTCATCATCTGGTACCTGGAAGCTAGTAGCTAGTCCTTGATCTACCAATGCTTCGTTTATATTTAATGCAGGTTCACCAGACTCGTTTGGGATATATGCCCAACCAAGGACTCTGCCAAGCTTTGCCCGCTTGGTAATAATAGGCTCTACTATAAGTCCGTCCTTACAAAGCTCAGTAAGAACAATGCGAACATCGCTGTCCTTACCTGCTGTTGCTACGCCGAACAGCCTAATCTTTTGGCGTGTGTACACATTAAAGCCAAGGTCTAGTTCTACTTCTAAGGTATCTGTACCACGCACTTCTAGAAGCTTGGCCGGGTATAATCTTCTCATTTTTCCTCTTTTGGTTTAATTCTATAAAAAACATGGTTACCAATTTGTTGCACCGAGTCTTTTACTCTGCGCCAAGTTGGTTGCCAGTTTATATATGTAGCATGAAAATGAGTTGCGCCGCGAGTCGGATCTTCTACATTTTCCGAATCGTTAATTGCAACTAATGCAACGCCTACTGCTTGATTCCAATGATAGCCAGCGGGTGTTCTAGGCGTACCGTTGCAAACCCAGCTGAATTGGCAACCTTGACGAACTACTCCGCATACTGTTTTAGCGTAACCTTCTTCTAATCGATTAAGTGTTACGCGAGCAACTGCAAATTGGCCTTGTAAACTTTCGCCCCTACTTTCGTGGTAAATGTTTTCAGCCAAACAACGCACTTGCTTATCTACAACTGCTTGACGGATACCACCTGCGGCATCAATGTTTGTTCGCATTAGCCTTCGTAGGCGCTGTTCCCAAGTTTCGTTATCATATGAATGAATTTGTTTGTCAAACCATTCTTGGAATGTTGGGATTTCTTTTCCTTGTGGATGTTTTGGTTGTCCTGCTGTTGCAGTTACCATAACTATTGCCAAGGTAAGAAGTACTAAAGAAATTTTTGATAGCAAACGTTCTACTGTTTGCTTTGACATGCCCGAGATAAATTTTGGGGTCATGTGCATGTTACACCTCCTTTCATTAGGATTACCTCCAGTCAGGCCTTTAACGATAATACCTCGTCTAAGACTTCACCTGGGTTACTGTATCCATAATCAACCTGGGTGTAGGTTATATTATGCTTCGCCAGTAACGCCGCAATCCGCCGATCGACCTCAATGCTAGCATCAAGGTTATGCACACGGCCGCGATCATCGAACCACGGGCCGCGCCCTAGAAATGCCACGTAATTATCGTGACGCTTCCAGAGTTCTACTACTACCTTTTCCCACTCTGCAGGATAATCCTCCGGGGCATAGATAGCACTCAATAACACAGGACTGTCTGTGATTACATAATCAACTTGTCCTGCAAGCCTGTGTATTCTTTGTACTTGACGACCAAATACATAGGCTTGATTTTCCAGCGCACAATGTCTACCTTCCCAGACTAGGTCTTTAGCAACTTCCGTTACTAACTCTACATTCCACCCTCGGCGTTTTGCTTCGTGATACAAGCCTGACGCTAGTGTGCTTTTACCCGCTCCTGGTCCAGCAATGACATTGATAACCTTCATCATGTTATTGTAGCATTTTACTTATTATTAGTCAATAAAACAGGGCAACCAATGCGCCCTGTCTAGCGGTGCCGTATGACACGATTTTTATTTTTATCTAACTTTTTGCCCAATTAACATAGCTGTTATCCTGGCAAAATTGACTAATTTGGTGGGCCGTGTGTGAGTCGAACACACCACCAATGGATTATGAGTCCACTGCTCTAACCAACATGAGCTAACGGCCCTATACATCTATTGTACTGTAGCAAGGCTGCTGTGTCAAGCCCCAATGTATTGTTGAATAAAGCTGTCGAGCCTACGTGTTTCTCCTCGTAAGAGGGCCAATTCTTCGATGACTTTTTGGGACTGTTCCCAATCTGTGTCTTCATGTAATTCTAATTGCTCAAGGGCAGTTTCTACAATGGTTTGATTGTTGGGCTTGGTTACATAGTCTTGGATCTTGGCCCGTATTTTATCTTTAAGTTCAATGGGCATGCCGGCAATGCGAAATGCAGGTTTAGGCCCGCCAGCAATGCTGGCCTGCACATCGACCCCGGGTACTAAACTTTCAATATAGTCTAGTGTTTCGGGTAAGGCAAATATATTATAAGCACCCAAGCTTACTTGCCAATTAATTTTATGCGAACGAATTCTTTCTAGGTTTGATATCCAGTCATTATATTCAATTCCTCGTATCCAAGAGTATAAGTCCCAGGGGCCATCAACGCTAACACGAAAAGATAACGGCTTGCCAATGGATTCTAATGCCATCAGATTCTTTTCTCTAATCCTGGACAAGCTGGTAATTAAATGTATTTCTCTTAGAGGCGACTTAGATAGCTTATTGCACAACTCTTCCATTTGGTTGCTTTGCAAAGGTTCCCCGCCAGTAATTGTTAAAATTTCTAAGTCGTCGAATTTAATTTGGCTAATGTCCCAGGACTGTTTAATTCTATTATTTCTTAAATGTCCAATAGTTGTGCTGTAATTTTCCGTACACATAACGCAACTGTTGCTACAAGTGTTATCCAGTGACAATATTAAACTTTTTAAACTAGGACGAGTTGGTGCCGGCCACATTTTGCGAAAGTTAATTGTTTTAAGTTCGCGGTAGCTGTTTTTAATTCCTTCACATGGCCAGCAAGGTTCGGGCAACTTGTCTTGTTCAAACTCGCTTCTATCCTTGCTGGTATATTCATTTATGTTGTCTATCCAAGGTTTCTGGTAACGACAACATGGTCTAACCTTACCATTGGGACCTATTTCAGCATGATAGTAAGGCAACCAGCAGAGTTGGCTCATTCGGCATTCTTACCACATTTAGCACGTTTGGCATTGGTTAATGCCCCAAAGTCCACTTTCCATTCAGAACCAACAGGGACTTCTTTTGCGCCTGCTGGGTACTCGTAACTTACTCCTGCTTCTTTTTGTATTTGTGCTATACCAACTCGGAATTTGGTTAAGTCGTTGCCCAAGTTTACATACGGTTTAGTATGTGGGAACCTCCAACCTGCTATTTCCTTTGTTGAGTTATTGATAACAATTTTATAGTAAGCATGTGGCACAATTACTTTGCCTGCGCCAATAAACTCATTACCAGCGCCATACATAGCTCCAACGTATATTGTATAGCTTTGGTTCCTCTGTACGGCCCATCCACGCACTGAAGTTTCCAGTAACTTCCAGATTCCACGGTTTAGACTGCCGTGTTGTGGATACATATTGGTCATCAAGAAACTTTCGTACTCGACTATCTCGCTCCAACTCAAATCCCCATCTGGTGCCGCATGGCCTTTGTCGTAGCCAGTCCCAGCATAATCCGCTGGGGTCGCCCCGTTTGGGACTGATCGATCCGCAACGAAAGCATTTGTGCGTGGCCAGCAGCCAAGGGCATTTTGTGGAAGTAATGTATAGCTTACATAAGCAGGGATTTTCACCGGCGCATCGTAAGCTACCAAATATCCTTCGCGACAAATTGGCTGGGCTGTTCGTGTTGTTTCTGCAAAGCCATACGGAGCATGAACTTTACATGACGCCAGTGGTAACGGAGCCCGCTGTTCCCAGGCGTGTGATAGGTTAGCAAAAACTGCAAATGCTAATACTATTAGATATTTCATAAGGAATCCTTTAAATGGATACTTATCAATATACTGGTATATTATGTAATTTTTGGAATCTTAGCGCATCGTCCCAAGTATTAACAAGGGGCTCGCCTTTGATGTTTAAGCTTGTGTTCATTAGGATAGGACAACCTGTACGCTTATTCCATTCTTCTAATATGCTTCGGAACACAGGGTTATCACGCTCAGTAACTGTTTGCACTCTGCTGGTATTGTCTACATGGCAAACACCCGGCAACATGTCTGGCAGTCTGCAACGTGCAACAAACTGCATATAAGGGCTGTCTTTAACGGGCATGTCAAAATACATATTAGCGTGTTCTGCTAATACTGCTGGCGCGAACGGACGGAACTGTTCGCGTTTTTTAATAGTATTCATTCTAGGTTTTGCATCTGCCCCTCTAGGATCGCAAAGTAAACTTCTATTGCCAAGGGCCCGTGGACCAAACTCGGCTCTGCCGTTAGCCAATGCCACAACATGTCCTGCTTCAAGGTCATCCACAATTGATTTAACATCTACGTCCCTTTTAATATCTGTGCCCAAGTAAGGGCCTTCCCATTTTAAATGCTGTTGGGTATGTGCGGCTACACAACCTATAGCACTTCCAGCATCGCCTGGATTGGGCATTATCCATATTTCTTTAAAAAATCCGCTACGTGCAATAATACTGTTAGCTACACAATTTAAAGCAACACCGCCCATGAATATTAAATTGTCGCTGGTAGTATTACTACGCATTACCATTATTGTTTCTAGCAAATATTCTTCAATTAATTTCTGTACGCTTGCGGCAATATCAAATTTACTAGCGTTAGGATCCTTAGGTTCCCACCATTGGCAACCACGATGTAAATTGTGTCGTAATTTAAAGTTAGGTGGTTCCCATTTAGTAAAGAATGTTTCGCGTAATTCTTCCAGGTACTTGGGTACACCATAAGCGGCCATTCCCATTAAAATATATTCTTCTTCGTTAGGCTTTAGTCCTAACCATTGTGTCATTGCTGTGTAGAATAATCCAATGCTGTCAGGGTATTTTTTAGCCCAGCGGCGTGTCATTTTATCCCCACGTGCTTCCCAAATGCTTACAGAGTCCCATTCCCCTATAGCGTCTACTACTAATATAGCGGCATCTTCAAACGGACTTGTATAATATCCTGCGGCTGCATGGCTTTCATGATGGCCAACATAGTTAACAGGCAGTGAATTTAATCCTGCTGTGCGTAATTGATCACGTGGGCTTACAATCCAGGGGCGCTGGCCCGAAAATAATCTGCGTAAATCCTTTTGTATAGGCTTTTCAAACCAAACAATTTCAGTTGGCTCTCCATATTCACGCATTTCTTGTACCATGTCTATGTCTAACATAGTATCGTTCTTTATGCGGCTATAGCGTTCTGAGTGCGCCGCCCAAACAATCTTATCCCCATCTATTAATGCCATGCTCGCATCGTGGTTTTGCGCTGTAATACCTAGTATCATTTTATTCCCTGTGCATCTTTAATAAAGAACCCATAATTCTTCCAAAGTTTGAAATTGCTTTCAAATGGTATTTCAAACTTCCATTGGTCTAGGTTGTCGATCTCAACTGTTGCATTTGTATCCGCATTGTCCAGTATATTTTTTATAAAAACTGCCAGCTGTTGATTATTATGATCGTTTAAATGATTTAATCGTGTATCTCCAAAGCCGCTGGCAAAGTCTTTAGAGTCACACTTGCTTAAACCACTAAGGCTAGGCGTTGTAACTACAACAGAATTAGGAGCAACTAAGACTAGCCTGTCACTGTCAGTCATACCATAGTCATGAAATCCAAATAGATGTATTACTTTCTTAAAAGGGGCTAATGTCATTGCTAATTCTCGCCACCAAGCTGTCATTGCCCAGGTATAGAACTTTTCAACATAAAGCGGACTTTGATAAAAATCTCTGGCCAGTTCAAACAATTCAGAATCTGAATCGTTAAATTTTGATAAGTCTTCTCTGTTGACGCGAACTACCCAGGGATTAATTTCTGCTTCAGTGTCGCAGGGCAGTCTGTGGGCACTGGTATGACACCATATAACCGCAGTTTCATCTGCACTGGGCAGGTCTTTTAGATTCTTGTTGAACCATTCTCGCTGTTTCCACCAGCTTCTTCCATATATCCCCGCGCCATATACTTTGCAGTTGGTACTTTGTCCAAGCTGGGTAACCCAACTATTTGGATATTCTGGGCCACGGGCCGTACAAAAACTATCACCAATTACAATTAAATTTTTCATCTAATAGATAAATGGATCTCGTTTGCGTAATTCTTCTATACGCTTTTTAATTCTGCGTCTTTCTACAAATTTACGATACGGCGCAAGTAGGAAGTTGATTAATTGTGTTAACATGGTGTACTTACCACTGCCCCGAGCCCGTATATTTGTAGTTAAATGAAAAATCAACTTCTTGTAATTGTTCAATCTGCTTCATATGCTCGTGTAATTTTGGCAAAAAGTCTTCGGCTATTTCCCCATTGCTACCAGGCAAAGCTAGTTGTCGCGCTCTTTTTGCGCTCATTGACATTTCCCTGCTGTAATCTTGATAGCGCCAGGCATTTGCATCCTGCTTAAAATCAAAATCAAAGTTGGCTTGCCAATCGCCTGCGTCTGTAATTGAGAAATTGTAAACAGCATTTAAATTACAACCAAGCCTGTCCCCAAATTCATTCTTAGCATCGTCTGGGGAGATATTAACGCGAATACGATACCCGCCACGAGTGCGCCACAATAAACGAAGCAGTGGCCATATTTCATTGACTACACTATCTGCTAGCGGATTAATATTAGGCTTGATAATATTGTAGTCAAATGTTTCGTAGTCTACTGTACGAAACTGTTCGCCATTAAACTCAATGCTGTGATACTTTGCAGTATCAAAATTGGCCAGTTCATTACGGGCAGGCGTATTCTTTAGCATAATATTAAATGTAATTAAGCGAATAAGCCTATGAACCTTGCTATTTTTAAAGTCGCCGGTGATCCAGTTATTCATATAGTAAGCTTTGATCATTCCGTATTTTTCGGAATTTTGGCTTAGAATAGTGTCTGGTGGTTCAGTAAAGCCGTGCCCGCAAGCTACGACGTCGAGGCCTCCACGATTGCGCCATATTAATGTCATTGACTCGTAAAAGTGTTGTGGTGTTTCTGTAGGGAATCCAATGATCCAATTAGAGTGTGCCCCAACTCCAACACGCTCACCGTCACGCAGATTCTGCTCTATTTCATTTACAGTCACACGCTTGTCCATGGCTTCTAATACTGCATTACTACCCGACTCTATTCCGTAACTGAGCATATGGCATCCCGACGCGGCAAGATCGTCATAATATTCCGCATCCATGCGTTCATCGCAACGTGCATACCCTGTCCATTTAATTTTAATTCCACTGGCAATGATGCCTTTACAAAATGCTCGTAATTCTTTTAAATTACCGTTGACTAAGCTGTCCAAGAACCATATGTAATCGATGCCGTAATTGTGATTTAAGCTAATTACTTCTTCTAATATGCCGCCTGCAGAGCGTCCACGGTACTTCCAAAAGTGTGTTTCGGAGCAAAATACGCATTTGGCTGTGCATCCTCGACTAAATTCTGCATTAACGCCGTTTGGCATACGATATTCGCCAAGATCAAAGTGGCTGTAATCTGCCCAAGGAAGCTTATCTAAGTCTAAACGCTGTCCATCTACTTGTTTAATAATAACTTGTTCAGCAGGAACACCGTGCTGTTCAACATCTTCTAATATTTTTAAGATGATTTCTTCTCCCTCGCCACTGACAACATAGTCGTAATAAGGTTTATCCGCACCCGGTGGAAACGCATGACATTGTGGACCACCAACCATTACTGTAATATGCGGCATTCTGCGTTTAATTTCGCGGGCCATCCAGTCTGTGGGCTCTTGATTACAGTAATATAGACTAAAGCTAACAACTGTAAAGCCGCCATCCTGGATATATTTTAAGTATTTTTCCAATAATGGCAGCATGTGCTGGTGTAAATGCGTATGATAGCTGTCGCCCATCCACCGCCATTCTTTACTGCCATGCCATGGATCAAAGTCAATGCCCCAGTTTTCGTGATCTCTCCAGGCTTTTACATTTAAATCTACTGCATCTGCCGCGTAGCCTGCTTCTTTAACCACACTTAATAGTCGTGCTAAGTTATATGGCGGAAAGTTGAACGCCCATTCCGGTAATAACATAAAGAGAATCTTGCTTTTACGGGTTACATTATTAATAACAACTTCAGTTAGGTTCTTTTGCGGCGTACTGCGGGCGTAGGGCATAATGGCCTGCATTACTTTTAAATGCTTGTCATCTAATTCCATTGGCGAATCTGCTACTTTAGCAGTTTCTTTTATGATAGGTATTACTTTATTCATTGCCGCCTAATTTTAATGCACCTAAGTTATTTTTAAAGAATTTCTTTTCGCTATCATTGAACCAAATTGGAATTACATTGCCTTTATCGTCGGTTAAACCTAAATTCTCGTCAATTACAATGCTTCGCTCTTTGCTTAAAAACTTATTATTGCCGTGTCCTTCGTTCAATGCATTAATAGTATCATAAAGCTTATGCTTATCGTTGTTGACCCAGTTTAACAGTTCATGAACGCTGTTTAGAAAGTATGTAGTGCTATCTAAGTGTAGTAGCTGTTCTAGTCCACCACCATGCCGCCAGGGTAACATAATATAAGGTACGTTAAGCATATGGCTTAAATGCGCTATTCCCCCTTCATATCCTATAACACAATCGCATAGGTTTTCGATTATCCAGGCTTTATCAGTTCTGGACACATCTTTGCTATCTAATGTAACAACATCGTATCCGGCACGTTTGATTAATTTAACAATGTCTACGTTGTTTTCAATGGGATACAATTTGTTAAACGGGTAATTTAAATTAGTGTCAGTTTGATCAAATATATGCTCTGCACTATCTGCCCACGCTAATCCAATGTAAGGCTTACGCTTGTAATTAGCTCGTGGCTTTTTATAGTAAGGGGAAAACAGTTTAAAGCAGTCGTCAGGAAATAATGGATTAACAAGTGCTTCATTGGTTATAAGCGTGATAGTTATATCCAAATCTAATAGATTTTTGTTTTCTATTAGTGCGTTATAGATAGCCATATCACTGACTTCTATTTCTTTAACGCCAGCATGAACAAATGCACTTACTGCACACAACTGAGTTCCTAGGCCCTTGTGCCAATGGTTATCAATTTGAATTTTCATTTTATATCCAGTTATTAGTAATTAGCTGTGCATGTAACCATTCAGCAATCACCTGGTGCCCTTGTATATTAGGATGACTTTTGGCAGTAAACAAGTGTTTGTTAACTTCTGGAATCCATTTACTATGGTCTGATATGCGAGGAATTGGATTACCCCAATTGTCCGTTAGCACATCTAATAGTGTATTTCCCGGCGTGTGTAATCCAATAAAGCAGTCGAACTTAAACTTGTTTAAATCCGATTCGGATATTGGGTCTGTAAACACATTGTGAAAGTTATTAAATTTAATTACTTTAAATCCGTGTACTTCTTCTAGCTTTTCAATAACGCTAAGTGTATAAAAGAAATCCACTATAGCAATACGGTGGGCCTCATCTTTAAACAATTCCCAATTTAATATTCCCCGGCCGCGATTATGTTGCGTTATAGTTGAATGCTCATATGGGATGATAAAACGGTCTCGCCAAGGTGTGCTAAACCCAAATAGTACTAAGTCATTGGGTTTAATGTGTTCGCTATCTACCCACAGTTGGTCTAGCTGTACAAAGTTACTGCAACCACTGATGGCTCTGTTAATTAATTCTGCGCCTAACTTTTTAGCCAATGCGCTGGCAAAGCTTACATTATAACGATTGTACTCCATATTCTCAATGATTGCATCTACGCGGCCTGGAATATCTTGATCGCCTGCTACAAAGCTATCGCCGTAAGCATATATTTTCATAATAACTTAATTAATTCCTGAGCTGTTAGTTTATGAACTTCTGCACTATAATGACCGTCAAATACATACGGCCTTTCAATTTGTTCTGCTAAGTTTGACATAAGCATATGATGTGCTGTATTAATCATTGAGTGTTCAACTAGTAAATCAAACTTTTCCAAAGAATCTGGACAAACTATTTTAATGTGTTCCCTTGTTGTTTTTATTAAACCTTGTGTGTGCTCACCGTTCATGCTATCAATTAAAATAGGCAACTTGCCCGTAATTGACAGTACAGTTTCTTTTAGTGTAATTAAATGGTATAAGAACTTTATAACATAATCATAGTCAGTGTATTTTAATGTAATCGCATCTGATATTTGCTGGTCAAGCTTGCTGGTTTTAAAATAGCCCAATGGTCTGTCAAGTATAAAATAAGAATGGTTAAAGTCGTAGATTTCATACCTGCCAATTGACGTAAGTTGTATTACAACTGCATCAACAGTTATGTTCTTAGATTTTAACTCAAGTAAATCTAGTATTGTTCGTTGGCAAATGCCGCCCATACTAGCGCCAGGAACTCCCTTATTATATGTTTTAATTGAACTGTCTAAGAGTTCTATCTCAGCTGGATATGCGTATAACTTTTCAAGTTCATTTATACAATTTTGAACAATGTTCCTACCCGGCTCCATTGTGTCAAAAAATTCTAAATGGTCTGTTCTATTTTTTAAATCGTCTTGCCTTACAAACTTTCGATCGTATTTGGTCTTAACATCAACGAACTGGGCAATTTCTGCAGATTTTGTTTTTAACTCGTCGCGGGTAAATGTCCCGGGGAATTTTGGGTAAACATGATCGCTTAAATGGACCCCGGCGGTAAAACTATCACCATTACAATATACCAGCATCTTTATAACTTTTTTCTTCTATTAATTCAGAATCCAACAATAGGTTTATTGACTTTTTAATGTGAGCCCTAACATCGTTTAGCCTATATACACTACGGGCTAACTCAATGAAGCGGTCGTCAAATTGGCCTTGTGCTTCTTTTTCACGTATACTATCTTCTACGTCCCATAAGCGAATATTAACTTCTTGTAGCTCGTGTAGTAAACCACCAATGGTAGCTAACAATGAATCTAATTGTGCTACTTCTAGCAGTAAGTTTAATTCACGCTGTACATTAGGGGAGCCAATGCGCTCCTGCTTGATTCTAAGAATGGTTATCTTGTCAAGCAATTCTCCCCAAGACACAGGAACAAGTGGTGTCATCATAGTTTACTATACAATTCCGGCCACAGGTCTTTAAAACACGCACCAGGTGCTTTATTAAGCTGTTGTTCTATCTTGTTAGCTTCTTCAATGAAGCCATGGTCCTTGGGGTCCATTTCAATATTGTCAATTAATGTTAATCTAATATTTGACAAATCACCGACTCCTGGCGCTGTTGGAAAACGCTCTAATACTCGATCAATTTCGGCTATTGCCTGATCCTTTAGCGGCCTGCTTAATTTAAACACGCTAGCATGTTTATTTTCCCCCGACGACTCTAGCAGGTTCCAAAACACTTTATTAAATGCATTCTTACTAGTAATGTATTCATAAAACTCTACTAAATTAAACGCAGAGTAAATTGAATATAAGCTGTGAGCATCTATTTCTACTGCTGGACGCTGTGCTCGAAGATAGTCTAGGTTTTGGTCAAATAATTCCCACTGTGCGCCATGACGAACATACTCATAACGGTCTCCAATGGTTTCAAAGCTAACACCAATGTGTAGGTCGGGTACTTGCAATAGTCGCTGAGCTACTTTGTTGGTTTCCAATGGCACTGACAAGTTGGTTAGCACATAAAAGCTTTTGTTAGCAACTAAATCAATTAAACGAGCGTTTTGCTTTTGTAGCAGTGGTTCCCCACCTAACATTAGAATGTTTTCAACAGAGTCCTTGTGCTGTTCAATTAACAAGAACAAGCTTTGCTCGTTTTCGTCAACAACTGCATTGATCTTGATTCCTTTAATTTCAGCCCATTTACTGCTAAAATATTCATAGCAATAGGTGCAACTTAAATTACAAGTGTTACTCCAGCGTAGGTCTAATCTAACTAGCTTAAAGAAAGTATCGTCTACTGTTCCGTTTTGCTGAACAAACTCATCTAAGCGCAAGTCGCGCTCGCTTCTAATGCCTTGGCTTTCTTGTCGCTGACACTGAATACAGCTTGGATGCCATTCGCCACGTAGTATACTAGATCGCACTTCGCGGGCACGATGGCTTTGCAGTATTTCCTGTATGGTATTGGTATTAAGGTCGCCAAACGCTATGTTAGAGCTACAGCAAGGCTTGACCATACCGTCGGGTCCTAAGAATATTTCAGTAAAAGGTAAAGCACAAAAAGTTTCTTTATTCACTTTCAATCTTCCAGCGCCAGTTTCTGCTTTTATCTTCCATCTTTTCGTGTGTATAGATTTTATCTACACGGCTGTAGGTTCCGCAAATGTTGGCACAATAGGCCATTTTACCTTCTACGCAACTAGGCTTGGTCCACGAATCTGTGTAAATTCTATCCAGCAAATGCCCATCCATAATTTCTTTTAAAGAATGTAAGCGTAAACTGAAAGGTTCCCAGCCATACTTGTTTGTTTCATAGTGTAGCTGTAAGCTTTGGCTGTCGCTGTGCGTACCATTTAAGTGTGTACCAATGTAACAGCAAGGCATAACGCGGCCAAAGTTATCAACAAAGATTTCCTTGCCGCCTGTCATTGTCTTAGCCTTACAGTTAATTTCAGCTTTGTCTAGTACAGAGTTATCTTCACTGCGTAGCATATCATAAGCAGTTAGAATCCTGCGTGGATAATCATTGTGTGTGCGCTTTTCTTCTTTAAGATTTTTATAATGAACTGGGTCAAATTCCCAATACTGATCGTAAAGTCCCGGAACAGCAGGTTCAGGTAAGTTTCTATTGGCAGGATCATCGGGTGGGTCAATCCAATAGTCTAGCTTACCTTCTCGATTCATTGCGCTCATACGCTGTAGCTGTTGTCCATTATCTACACCCAATGCTTTCTTAGGGTAGAAGTTTTGGAAACCCATTGCTTTGGACAATGCATTAGCTTTATCAATTTGATGTTCATTGTGTTTAAAGATCAAGTAGTCCCAGTCTGCAAATCCGCCTGCGTCAATAAATGCTTGTGCATTAGCAATTAAGTTCTTCCATACAACATTACGGCGATACAAATGGTTAGTATCTTCCAAGCCGTCAATGCTCCATGTAATTTGCCAGCGCCAGTGATCTTGTCGTTGTTTGGCAAACAACGCACCCATCTTTGCCCAGAACTCTGGTTTACGCATACCACCATTGGTGTTCATGCGTACTGCTGTTTCTGGATTTGTTTCGGCAATGTATTCGCAAATTTCATACAAGTCCCTGGCCATACCTGGGTCACCATGCACACCACAGAACAATACAATCTCTAGCTTTTTAATTACTTCGGGCGGAAAGTATTGCTTGAACTGGTCAATGGTAATCTGATCAATTTCCAAGTCGGGTCTGACTAATGGACTGTTTACATGGAAACGAGTACACATTGGACACGCGGCATTACACGCATTTGTCAATTCAATGTGTAGCTGAGTTAGTTCTTCATAGTTAAAAAAGTTCATTTAGATTCCTATAATTTTTGCGTACTCAGGGAATGTTTTAGCAAAGCTTTGACCCCTGTAGTCATCGTGAATTTTTACCTTTTCTTTAAATGCTTCCCATACAGACTCTTCGTATTGGCCATCTTTAATAAAGTTAATAATGCCCGGCAAGTAGTGATACCACACATGCCCAACATCACGTGGAATTGTTTCTAATCGTTCAATAACTACTCGACGAATTTCTAGAGGCATCTTGCTAATGTTAAAGTGTATAGGACCGTGTACTAAGTTTAAGTAGATACCAAAGTCGTCGCCGTATACTGCATAGAAATGTTCTAGCAAGTCGGGTAAGTTATAGATGCTCATTGTGCTTAATGTAACGCACCAGCTTAGTTGCATGTCATGGTGTGTCTTTTTAAACTGGCGAGCATGTTCCATGTTTTCTTGCGCTTCGGCCCATAGTGCTTGATCGCGCAAGTATTCAAATTGCTCACCAATTCCGTCAATGCTAAAGTTCAAGTTCAAGTGACGGAAGTGCTTAAAGATTTCTACTTTATCCTTAGGCCACTGTGTCCCGTTTGTAGCATAATGTAGTTCAATGTCTTTGGCATAGCCTAGCTCTACCGCTATTTCAAGAGTACGCCACATCTTGTTACTCATAAACGGCTCGCCGCCATAAAAGTCTAGCTGTTTAATTGTGCCTAAATTTTTAACAATATCATCCCAAAATGGACTTTCATCGTCATATGTTAGATGATACTTTTTCATTTCAACAGAGTACTTTTTGTAATCATTGTTGTAACGCTTACTTTCGTAAATGTCAAAATACTCTTTCATCCATTGGCTACTGCTATGTGGAGCACAGGTGCGACACTTTAGGTTACAAGTATTGCCCAAGTTAAGTTCAAACTTTGCCAGTCCTTCGTACGGTTCCCCGCCGTTTTGCAAGTGGCCCAAGTACTTTTCATTGTCACGTAGTCGCTTGCTTTTGCGGCCACTATCTTCTTCTTGCCAGCACCAGCGGCAATCATTGTGTCTAATACCGTCCTGTAGTGCTTGTCTAATTTCAATGAACTCGGGCTTGTTAAAGTTCTCTTGAATAGAGTTTTCACTGAGCCCCATTATTTCTTCGTTCTTAATCATACAACATATTTTTGTTGTACCATTGTTATTAGCACTCATTGCATGGTCTGCGTTTACACACCAAGAATGTTTATTGTGTTCGTTTATCATTTGTTAATTTGTCTCGTCGTATGTAAGATAAATTTGCTTACAGAGTTTGTAGAATTCCTCGTACTCGGGGAATAGTTCTAGTAAATTAGTTCCTAGCCTGTTGTCGTTTTCAGTAAAGAAGCTAAAGAAGTCACGACGCCCTGCTCGAATATGCTCGGGTGTCAATTCATGTTCTTTCATGTAGTTTGTTACACGCTTAAACTTTTCGTACTCTACAGCAGTAAAGAATTCTGGATTAGACTTAATGAACTCTAAGTTGCCGTCCATATAAGGAATAAAGTCTGGTGTAAGAATCTTAATCATCCAGTGCGGAGGTTCTTTTAAGTAGGGCGTATCAAACGCCACAGCATCTTTACCAAACTCTGTGCGCCACTCGATTACCTTTTCTAATAGCGCACGGAATGTAGTAACACATAGCACATTGAATGTACACATTAAATTAATTGTGGCGCCAGTGGCCATAACTGCTTTCATGTTACGTTCCCAATGAGCACAATCCATACCTGTACGCATATACTCTGCTTGTGGTCCCCAACCTTCAATGGAGGTAAAGAAGCTAAACTTGCGGATCTTCTTTTGTGCTAACAAGCTTTGTACACGCTCAATTAATGCATCCACTTTGGCAAAGCTTACGCCAAGATTACTGTTAAGTGTAATTTCTAACTGTGGGGCAGGTTCTGTTTCCAACAAATCAAAGAACTGCATTGCGCCGCGATTCATCAATGGTTCGCCGCCGGTGATGCGTAATGTGTGTAAATCATTCCTTAAGCTTGGCCACCACTTCCAAAACGCTTCAATGTATGGGTTTTCATCTTTAGGGCCGTAGTATGTGCCGTTTTCTAAAAACTCAATGCCATACTGATTATATGTTAAGTCGTGATTACCAAACTTCTTAATTTCTTCCATCCAAGCTGTACTTGCTTGTGGACTGCAATAGCCACAACGATAGTTGCAGTTATTGCCAAAGCTAACTTCTAAGTAACGTGGATTAATAGGTGCGTCCCATGGTAGCTCTGCTAACTTTTCAATATGCGGGGCGGAAAAGTCCGAGCTACTGTGAATCATACGGTCGCTAATATGCTCGCCTGGTAAGTCTTCGATGTTCCAGCAATAATAACATTCGTCAGGGCGGCCACCCTCTAGCATTGTTTTACGCTGTTCTTTTTTCCATTTGGTATTATGTAATGCGCTTGGGTCGGCAGCAATTTCATCTAGCCCAATATGATGTGGACGTGGATGATAGCAACTGTGGTTGTCGCCTGTATGCAGATACAAGGTTTGATGCAACCATTTCATTGCACAAAAGCCCGGACCAACTTTGTTTAGTCTGTCCCTTACGCTTTTAATATACTCTACTCTATGATCTGACATTTTGTTCCTTATTTTAGTTTATATATCTTACTGGCTCTGTCGCTTAATTGAACTAGCTCGCTTAACTCCGGAAATGTTTCAGCAAAATTAGTTCCGCGACGTTTATCGTGCTCGGTGTAAAACGCATGAAAGTTTGCACGAGCTAACAATGCTTCGTCTGCTGTATACGGACTATTTGCCCAGTCCAGTAGTCTGCGTACTTTGTTTACTTCGTAATCCTTAAAACCTTTAAATGGATTTTCTTTTGTTTCAAGATTGGCTTCCATGAATTCAATGCTGTCTTGTAAAGCTTGTAAGTCACCTGTTGGTAATATTTTTAAGCTCAACCAATCTGGGTCCATTAGCATTGGTACGTCAAACCAAATAAGCTGTCGTGTAGTATTAAACTCTTGTCGTAGCTTTAAAATATTTTTAACATACTCAAGCCAGCCCGGTATACTTAGCGCATTAAAAGTAACAATGAAAGTTAAGCTGTGCTTTGAACCCTTCTTAAGATATTCTCTAATGTTCTTGTACATAACATCAAAGTCAAGACCATTGCGAATGTACTCGGCTTGTTTGCCCCACGAGTCGAGGCTACAGTAAAGCATAAAGTGATCTATAGCATTGCGTTCTTCAAGCAAGTTTAAAGCTTTGATAAACTTCTTCCATTGTCCCTTAGGAGGGCAACAATTACTAGTAATGCTTAGATGCAGATCATTGCCCTTAGGATGTTCTGCTACATAATCAAATACCTTAAACGTATTCTTATCCATTAGCGGTTCACCACCGGTCATGCGGAATGTTTGCAGGCCTGGATATACTGTAGGGAACCATTCCCAAAAAGCTTTTAGGTAAGGATTGTCTGAACTGTTGTCGGGCATGCCTTGTTGTTGCATCCAGCGAATGTCATTGTGTGTTCGCTTGTCTGCTAGTATATACGGGCCGTCTTTTTCAGCTTCTTTCATCCACTCGGTGCTTAGATGTGGACTACAATAAGCACACTTAAAGTTACATGCCTGGTTAAAGTTTACTTCAACATATCTAGGAGTAACGTTGCCTGTGTGTAAATTTACCGCCAGGTCCTTTAACATGCCTGGACGATATACATCCTTGCTACGATATGCTCGGTCGCTTAACTGCTCGCCAGAGTCTTCAATATCCCAGCAAAAATTGCACTCGTCGGGACGTTCTCCCTTGAGCATCTTTAGTCTCTGTTCCTTTTTATGTTTGGTATTATGAATAGCACTTGGATCTGCTTGAATTTCTTCTAGCGGAACATGGTGTGCTGGAGGATGATAACAGGAATGTGTTTTACCTGTTGGAATGTGGATGCTAACATTGTACCACTTAGCCAGGCACATACTTGGGCTAATTTCATTTACAATTTCAAATACCTTGTGAGCTTCATGGGCATAAATGCTTTTAATTTCTGCCTTCTTCCCAGTTGCAATATTCCCGTCTCCGCGAACATTATGGATTAGCTTTAGCTTTTCTTTTTGCTCCTGACTCATGAAGCTGTATAGCTCTGGCTCTTCAATAGCAAGTATCTTTTCCTTAACCGAATCCTCATTGAAGGACTTTGGTAAGTTGCTTGTAACTTTGTCAAAAATATTCATTGTACACTATTATAATGATGAACTACTTATGTGTCATCTAAAAAAGAAAAAAGCCGCTTTGTAGCGGCTTTGCTAAGTTTTAAATGTTAGATGTTACGAATAAAGATTCCAACAATTAATAGATATACCAGCATGTGTGCTAATTGATCTAGTCCCAGGTGGTTCCAAAATTGCGGGGTTGTGATGTCCCTATTGCCATAGTTCATTTTAATCCAGTCAATGTGGTAGTGTGTCACAAAGTCTAGCAATGCCATAGCAAGTGCAAAAGGTATTCCTGCTAACACAAAAATAAAAAAGGTAGCAATCGCATGTTGACCACTGTGATGTATGCCGCCCCACTTACCGTACTGGCCTTTTTCCTCTACCATGCGAGGTGTTTGCATTACAAAATCAACGTACCAGTGCTTGACAAAAAGCAAGAGTAATGTAGCTTCATTTAATAGCATTTTTATTGTCCCTTAAGTCAATCATCTTGACCAGATCATAATGACCCTCTTCTTGCTCTACAATGTGGTCGGCTTCAAATTCGTTTTCGCATAGTTCCGTTCGAATAACAACAGATTCTCCATTTACATTTTTAATAAATTGAATGAGAATGTTTGGCATACGGGCTCCTATAACCATGCATGTGCTGTGTACTTATTTTGGTATCTCATTGAAACTCGCCCGTTTTGGGCGAAAAGTTTCTTGCATAGATTGTTGTATGCCTTCTGCCACTTTAGCTTAACGGGTGCAGGTGCATGACATGCTAGGTAGTGCAGTTGCCCAAAGCGATTGCCAATGCTAATTTGATTGACTTTCCAGCCTGCAGGATACCACTTGATACGAGTTTGCCAATTATAGTTTTCACTGCGGCCATACTTTAGCCGCTGTTTCATAATATAATGTTTGGGCAAATCCTGCGGGCGAAATTTATTCATCGTCGTTCTTTTTAAAAGGCCACTCTGGCATACTTGCTTTAATTTCTTCCATAGTTGGACGTTGTCTTAGCGTAATATTTTCTTCGATGATGGCACCATCATCTTCGCAGAGGTCTACTTTAAAAGGTCCAATTACAACGATACTATCATCTTCAATTTGCCACTCGTGCTCGCCGTCGTGCAGCCAACTCCACCCACCTTCGTAGAAAGCATCTTTAATTGCCTGCTGTTCATCTTCGGACAAGTCTTCGCTAAATTCAAACCAAACTGCAACCTGGTCGTCTAGCTCAGCACCCCAACCTGCGTTAGGATCGCAGTATGCAGTATCATCACCTTGATAAGGAAGATTGCAATCCATATCCTCGCCGATAAATCCTTGCCCCCAACGATAATGGTCTTCTACGTTAAACCAACTAATAGAACCATCTGGGTTTTCACGGTACATTTCTGCAACGTAGTGAATGCTTTTCTTTTCAAGCGGTGTAATACGATATAATTTAGACATCAATCTACCCGTTCAATTTCAAGTTCACCAAACAACCAAGCTTCAGTTTCGTCGTTGACCCAACCGTCGCCTTCCATAAAATCGTAGCTGTCCTCGTCCCAACCCTCTTGGATACGCTCGCACTCTTCCTCGCTCATATCATCGGGAAACTCCATGTCCCCATAGCAACCATCGTCCATCATATCCAGCTCTGCGCCATCTTCAGCATTATCGCCGAAGTAGCTGTACATGTCAATGCCGTCGGGATTTTCTTCAGTGATGCCTTCTGGAGGATTGTCGTCGTCGGTTTCTACAGTAAATGTGCCCCAACGAAATCCCTCGATGCGGACAATGGTCTGACCGTCCTTGGTCCAGAACTGACGTTCTTCACAGTTCTTTTTATACTTGTTTGAAATTTTCCACGTTGCCATTTAGGCCTCCTGCTTCTTACGAGTACGTTTTGGTTTAGCTGTAGAAGCAGATTCAACGCTTGCGATAGCCTCACGTACATCACGTTCAAGTGCCGCATCGTCCCATTCAAGTTCAGTGCGACCATCCGGGTAAGTGGTAACAGTAAGGTGAGAACCTTTAACTACTACCGCTTCGGTAACTTCTGCTTTTTTCTTTTTTGTTGCCACGTTAAACTCCTTTAATTTCTTTTGCGTGTTCGTCAACTAACTTAATTAGTGGGTCGTGATCAATAATAACTAGCCGGTCTAGTGCTCGTATTGCTTGCTTACTGCCGTTTAGGTATAGTTTGTCGCCGTCGATTTTTGTTACTGTACAAATTTCAAGGTGCGGACTACTTCTCCATATTACTGCTCTTGCAACTTTGCAACCTACTGTAAATGTAAATCCTTGGATATCTTTCATACTATTGACTTAGTTGCATGACCATGTATTCTTCGCTAGTAACGTGGGCAATAGGTTTAAGCCAACCTGCATTAACTGCTTGCATTAGGATAGTTTTATATTCATTTGGACAGCTTCGACTAATTTCGAAGCTGGCTCTGGGTGCCAATGTTAACCCAGTTCTGATCATAAAATGTTTGTGCCCGGGCTGGATTGTTTTAATTTTAGATTCAGAAAATGTAAAATTCATATTGACCAACAATTAGTTTAACATCTGGGCAATGTCTGGTGCAAGAACTACTGCCCAAAACACTCCCCATAATACAAATGCAATCATTTTTGTAACTCCGCAAGTTCACCAAAACCAAATTCTAATTCGACCCAAGGTCGGTCTAATTCATCACTCCACACCCTGTCACCACTATAGTATGCTCTTTCTTCGACTTCGTCAAGTACTTCTTTGACTACAAGTTCAATTAGTTTATTGGCTCTACCTGCAAGCTCAGGCGCCGCATATCCTGCTTCTAACATTAGTCGTTTAATGCGCTCGTTCATTTTGACCTCACACAACGAAAGTTTTCAGGTTTAAGTGCAAGCTGGCGAGCGGCCTCTTCGCACATTTCTTTAGCAGTCTTTTTGCCCATGCGATCATCTTCCATATGGAACTCGCCAATGGGTCGCCAGTCTTGGTGAAGTTTTTGATACGCGGCATATCCATGTGCATGGGCGCCAACAATAGTCCAAATAACTAAAATGTAAGTCATTCTTTTTCCTTATTGCAAGTGATCTTATCAGGGCTGTACATCAATACAAAGTTGCCAATGTTAAACATACCTAGCACAGATAGGAATAGTACAAATCCGCCAATACATGCTAAAACAGTTTTCATGATTTGTCTTTACTTGTTGTCATAAAAAATATTGCGGCTAGTAAAAAAGTCCACATGGACCAATTGTGGACTGCTACTAAATATGCTGTACCTGCCAGCAAACAAAAATCATATAGCAGTATTGCTATTTTGATAATTGTATCGTTCACAGTTTTTCTCCTGCTTCAAATCCGCGGAATCGCAGGAAGCGAGGAAATCGCAGGCTATAAGATCCGTCTTGATTCTGAGTAACTGCATCAGCCCGCACTTCTGCCACCATACCAATACACTTATCTTTCGATTGCCAGTAGCTAATTCGTTGATCGTCAGTGAGTCCGCTACCAACGTTGGTGCGAATAGTTTTGCCGTCATCAACCCCTTCTACAATTAGCGCACCTAGTCGGCCTTCGTTTTTACCAGTACCTTCTTCAGTACCAACTACAGTAAGGCTAACTTCAATAAAAGGCTTGAGCTTGAGCCATGCTACGCTACGCTTACATTCATATCCGGCATCAGGATCTTTAAGCATAATGCCTTCGTATCCACCTGCAATAGCTTGTGCATTAATTTCACGATAACGCTTCTGTCCTGCATCGGTATCCAGGTCAACAAGCTCTTGCCCAACAACTGTAATGTTAGGTGTCTCTTCTGCCCAAAGATCTTTCCATGCAACCAACTTTGCCGAGCGTTCAATTTGAGTACGCTTACTTTTACCTGCTTCGAAGTCTTTGAGACTTAGGATATCAAACAAGTTGAGCACGGCGTCCTGTGCTTGGGCGTCACTTTTGCGATGAATCTGCTTCATCAGATCTTGGAAGCTACCGCTCATAATTTCGCCATCAAAAACTACAGGCTCGGTAACTCCTGTAACAGTCTTAGCAAACTGCTCTTTTACATGTGGAAAGTTAACAAGCTCTTTACCGTTACGGCTATACTGATCAACACGCCCATCTGGATAAACAACAGTGATAACGCGGACCCCGTCGAGTTTAACTTCGATAAGTTTGCGTCCAGATACTTTCGATTCATGATTAGCACTAT
>JACCEB011227106.1_pt1 | contig 83946 bp, 102 predicted proteins | sample 7454761 | NCBI WGS metagenome assembly JACCEB01 (sample SAMN15323454, study PRJNA562643) | freshwater metagenome | isolation source: river surface water | place: USA:Blue River Watershed | collected 2017-08-18 | reverse complement strand
TATGGAATGTAATGGACAATTACTACCAGTAAACCAATATCAAGCATTGTACTCAATACTTGGTAATACATATGGTGGTGATATTCGAGCAATGACGTTTGGTTTACCTAAATTAACCTCACCCGATGAACATATGAAATACATAATCTGTGTGGAGGGTGTATATCCACCAAGACCTTAATACTATGACAAAAGACGATATAATGTATAACGTACAATTATGTGACGTTGTATACAAAGAGGAAAAAGATATTGACTTCAACTCCTTTGGTTTAACCAAGGTTAAGTGGGTTGATGATAAGAAATCGGATACACAGGGATTTGTTGCCATGAAAGGTAGATTACTCTATGTGGTTTTTAGGGGAACCTCCTCAAAGAAGGATGCACAGAATGATGCGTCGATTGACAAAGTACCTTTTATCAATGAGGGTGACAAAGTTCACATTGGATTCCTTTCTTCTTGGGACTCTGTTAAGGAGATTGTTCTTAAGAACATCTATAAGATGAGTGGTAAGTATGATAAGATTGTTGTATGTGGTCATAGTCTTGGAGCTGCTGTTGCCACTCTATGTGCGTATAATGTATCTCATGTTTATAATGTTCCTGTTGAATGTTGTACCATAGGAAGTCCAAGGGTGGGTAATAAGACCTTTAAGGACAACTATGATAGTCGTAACATTAAAACGTATAGGATTGTCAATAATAACGATGTGGTGACACATTCACCATACATTGGATATTATCACGTTAATCATATGTTACGTATAGATAGGAATGGTAACATTAAAAAATTCTTGGTGGATTGGAATCGTATATGGGATTATATTAAATCTATGTTCACGGGTAAGAATGTTAAGGATCATATGACCGACAGTTATATGAGTTCATTAAAGAAGTGGTACGATAAACAACCGTAAATTTGAACCTCATATGCCGGTATCGGGTATTTATACTATATGAAAATCTTAATAACTGAATCACAATATAATTTAATTGTGGAACAAAATAAAAATGAAGTTAATAATCAATTAAATTGGTTAAGATCATATGTATCTTCTCCTAAATATTTGGAGAGGTTAAGAAAGGAGTTTCCGGGTAAATCCGAACAATTTATACAAAACGAGAGAAATGCTCGTTTAAATAATTTGAAGGGTATGGAGAATAAGACTCACTATGTTAGGAGTATTGGTAAAAATCCTGGTAGTTTTTCAGGTATGATGATACCAAAAGAAAGGGAGGGTGAGGTGTATAATTACAAAACAAAAAGTTGGCAACCCGATAAGTGGAAAAAAGATGAAAAGGGTATTGATAAAAAGGGTCACGTTTATTTTGAAAAGGAGTATCAACCAAATAGATGGAACCCATATCCTGGTTTTGAAACCATTCCAACTCATGAGTATGGTCATATCATAGACGATGGTGGTGCAAGAATACCAACGTCAACCAAACAAAAAATATTTAATAATACTAAAAGTGACCCTAATTGGCCGAATTATAGAAGTAATGGTATGACATTTGATTATGAATCCACACCTACGGAGTTTATTAATAGACTTCAGTCTGTAAGATATTTGTTAAATAAATTAAAGATATATAATCCATCCACAAATCAATTTACAGAAAGGGATTATAATATGATGATTAACAATCCAACCATTAAGGATAATGTTCATTATCAAGATATAATGAAATCATTAAAAGGTGATACCAATCAGAAGAAGAAGATATTCATTGATTTTATGAATACATTGGCAAAACGGGATGCTGGCAAACCTATGGATGATACTCAATATGCATAATTTTGAGCCTCATATGCCGGTATCGAGAATCTTTAATTAATATAATATATTTATATAATAAAAAACAAACAAGGTATGTATAAGAATTTTAATTTAACCGAATCTGAAAGAGAACAGATTTTAAAACAACATAAGAAATATGGTTATAAAAATCCATTAAACGAACAATACGAAGATGAGTCCATGGGTGATGACACTAATGACGGGTCAGAACAAGATATGGGTTCATCATATAATTTGAAAGTGGATGACACCATTTTTATTCCCGTTGAAGGTTTTACTGTGTACGTTTCATATACACATGAAGATGGATTTGATGAGGTTCCTGTGAGGGTTGATCAAGATGAAGATGGTAATCCTGTTTTTGATGTGAATGATGCTTTGATGCCTGATGGTGGTAATCCTGAAGATTTTATTAATGCAATTAAACAAAAGATGGGTAATAATCCATTTGAATCTTTAAAATATCACGGTGCTGTTTTAAATTATGAAACAGGTGAAACTGAAAATTATTAATCCAACAACAAAATAGTATTTAAAACCCACCCAACGGTGGGTTTTTTTATTTAATGATATTGAATTATATTTATATACCATATGGACATTATTAATTTTTTTAAATTTATAGGTGATAGATTCCCCGAGTACTCATGGGAAGAGGTTAAAAACAAACGCAAGGATGAGGGTGAAGAAATACCATTGGAAAAAGAAGGTGGTAATATGTTAAATGGTAAGAAGAACGGGGTGTTTGTAAGATATTCGACAGATTGGGATGGGACTGATGAAGATAAGAAATTGGTGTACATGTCCAAAAAACTTACCTATAAGGACGGGATTATGAATGGACCGTATGTGGAATATTTTTCAAACGGACGTGTTTATATGGTCGGTAACAAAATTGATCATGTTTGGGATGGTGAATTAAAATACTTTTATCCTAGTTTAGACCTTAAATCAATTTCTAACTATAAGAATGGTATAAAGGTCGGTAAAGAAATTACATATTATCCCGAAGGTACTGTAGAAAGTGATGTTAATTTTGTTCATGGTAGAAAAGAGGGTGTGGCGTTATCTTATTATTCAAATGGAGAATTGTTAAGCTCAATCACATATGTAAGGGGTGTGCCGGATGGTCCATATAAAACATTCTATAAGAATGGTGATTTACAAAGTATGGGTGAATATAACGGAGAACAAATGGGTATGACACAAAAAGGTGAGTCATTTGTTTATTATCCTGGAAACCAACTGATGACTTATGTTAATCGTAATACTGGCGAATCAATCGAATATCGTAGTGACGGGACAATCAAAAATGAAACAAAGGTTGAGGGGGATAAGAGAATTGTAATCATATACCACGAAAACGGAAATGTTGCATCATATCAGACCTTAACCAAAGATAAGAATGGTGAGTTAATATCCGATAATAATTGGGTTATGTATGATGAGGATGGTAATAAAACATATGAAAACGGCGAGTTCCTTAAATAATATTTATGGTATATGAAGAAAGTAATTAAACTAAACGAGACAGATTTAAAAAAGATAATACAGAGTATTATTAAAGAACAGAGTTCAGGATACGTAGACTTGGGTGATGAAAACATGGACGATGACAATGTCGATGAAATGGATAAGAACTACAAGATAAGTATGGTTTCGGAATTCCCTTGTGTTGAGACGATTTATGTTAACAAAGAACCTTACATTCAAACGGAAATATGTAAGGTTGTTGAAATTAAAATGAAGGGTATGGTTGGTGAGGATCCGGTTGTTGTTAAAGTTAACATACCATTTTTAATTAAAAATAATTCGGTATATACCTTTATTAAAAAATACCCTATCGAGGTGAAAGGTCTTGATGATAAAGTTTCAGAAAATTTTAAAAATACATTGAGTACAATTTTCAATAATATGTACGGTACAACAGTTAGGGCAGATTATAAAAATAATATTAAAGGTGGACATTACGTTTTTGGTGGTGATAATATATTACCATTAACCAATAAACAACTTGATATATTATTCATTAAACTTTCCAATGATATGAAAGAACGTGAAGAAATGATATTCGAATTGGTTAATATTTTACGTAATAAAAGATAACAAAAACCCACCCAACGGTGGGTTTTTTATTTTATGATGTTAAGTAAGTCCTTTGCGTAGTCCTGATGTCCTTTCTCCGACCAGTGATCATCACCTATACCTGTCTCTTGTCTAATCGTTTGGTATTGTTTCATTAGGATGGGTGGTTCATACCATTTCCATATATGTAGTTTCATATCCTTCATAGTATGTTTCATCATATTCTCCCATGATTTGATTTCATTCTTTAATACGTCACGAGCACCGAAATTGGTATCGTCGACTCTATTGGCTAATATTGTTTTGATTGATTCTTCACTTAAGCTGGAATATTTGTTGAATATTACATTCGGATATAAAAATGTCCATTTGCCCACCTCATTAACGAGTCTCATACGTCCCATTGGTGACCATCCGACAAATACCATATCATTTGGTTTAATCTCCGTTATATGGTTGCAAAATGACTCTATGATGGTATGGTTGTCCACCCCGCCTTCGGCGTGGTTTCTGTAGTTATAATTTAATTCTTCTGATAATATTTTTCCCCATGTTTTTGGATAATATCCCTTAACATCCCTATATTGTGCAAAATTCTCTATCTTGTTGTTTTCGAAATCCACCGAGAAGGAGTCTCCGAATACCCATAATGTTCTCATATGAATAAATATGAACCTCATATGCCGTTATCGAGTTTTGGGTCTCGTACGCCGGGACGTTTTGATGTGGGATTGTATTTATATATGATGGATATAGTTAAGTTTTTTAAATTTATTGGTGAGAAGAATCCTAATTACTCGTGGGATAAAACAAAGTTCCATTTTAAAAAGGAATGGCCCGTTGAAGGTAAGGGAGGTATCATCGATGGGGAGAGACAAGGTGAGTTTGTGAAAGGTGCCGTTTTTCGTGCGGATGACTTTGAAAATGGTAGTGTATATAATCCGTTTGTTAAAGAACGTTTAAACTATAAGGACGGGATGTTAGATGGTGTCCAATACGAATATTATCCCAATGGAACCATACAAAAGAAAATCAATATGGTTGATGGCCATAATACCGGTTTGTCGTCACATTATTATGAAGATGGTAGTTTAAAAAAGACCATAGAATATAAAAATAATGGTTATGAGAGCATTGAATACTTTGAAGGTCCTGGTGAAAAAATAAAAGTCAAAGGAAGTTATGTACACAATTACCCACATGGGGAAAAATATTATTATTTTGAGGACGGTGGCGTGGCATCAATTGAAACGTATCACCATGGACAAATGATTGCCATTAAAAATTTTTACCCTAATGGGAATATAAAATCTGAAAAAATTAAGGGGGAAAGTGGTAATGTGAATGTTGGTGAGATTAAAAACTACCACGAAAACGGAAACTTGTGGGAATATATAAATGGGAAAACGAAACAACATTATTGGTATAGATTGGACGGATCTATAATTACTAAAATTGATAGAGTTGAGGGTAATCATTATAGAATGGTTCTTTATTACGATAATGGACAGATTGAATTAATTAAAAACTTCAAACAAGAACCCAATTACCCCGCAGAGAAAGTAAATGACGGAGAAATTATACGTTTTGATAGAGAGGGTAACGTGATAGATAAACGAATGTATAAAGATGGTTTCGAAATATAAAGTGATAATAAGTTATGAACGTAATTAATTTTTTTAAATTTATTGAAGGTAAAAGACCGAAATACAATACCGAAAAGGCCATTTTAAATGTTAAGGCTAAAGGTTTTTCTACACCAATAAATTCAGAATCAACTGTTGATTCTGAAAATTATGTGCTGAATGGTTGGTTCACGAATGACAAGTTGAATGGGAATTATGAGGATTCAATTAGATATTCTCGAAAATATATTGACGGTGAGATGGTGGATTATAATGTGAGAGTTGACTTATCCACAATTTACGGTAGAGTTTTTTTGGACTCCGTATATAATCCACCAAGCTTAGATTTGGTTATTAATCGTTTTAAAATGATTGGTGAAAATAGAACTGAACCATATCTAAATGAAAAACCACGAGATGATGTGCGTGATTTTAGACATCTAGGGTTTCAAAGAGACAAATATGAAGATGAATATTTTTTCTTTAATTTTTTATCAAGCGTTTTTGAAACATTGGATGATGAGGATAGGAAATGGATGGAAGAGACTTTTAATATTAATTATTTAAAAGAAGTATTAGAATCACGAGACATTGAATGGTTAAATGAAATAATTGAGGAGTCTCATTCGGAATATAGTGGCCCTTATCAAATAGATTTATTATATCGTTATTTATCCGAATTATATGGTAGTGTTGCGGAGTATATGGCAGATTCTGCGAATTACTTTTTTGACGGTGACTGTGGAGGTGATTATGGAAACATTGTGGGAGTTACCGTTAAATGGCCCTACGCAACTCTTCATTTAAATGTTAACGATACAATTCAAAAGGAAACAGACGATATAGATCCGGTTGAAGTAGAATATAATTCAAGTTACGATTTGACCACACCAGAAGATATTATAGAAAATCATGGATTAAGATTTGATGTGATAAAAAAATACATTGAGACATATCCATTTAAATTATATTAATTATGAAAAAAATATTGAACGAAGAATTGAGTAAGATTAAATCCATGATGGGTTTATTAAATGAACAAAGCTCACAACAACTTATATCTGATAATGGATATAGGGCAATACTTACGTTTGAAAATGCGAAGGGGACGCCCAATAACGATTTGACTGGTGCAACATCAATGGGTTATAATATCAATAAAGTAAAATCATTGGAAGGTATTATTGCAAATCATATCGATACGACAATTACTTTAGATAGATGGTTTAAGATTAATGATTTATTCAGAACTCAAATATATTCATTTATGTTTAATGCCGATAGTAAAAATACGGACAAATTTAAATGGTTAGCGGGTTTGGCACAATCTATAGATAACACAATACAAAGACCTGATATTATTGGTAAACAATTAAATGACCCATATGTACAGAGTGCAATAAAATTAATCAACAAAACAATTGATTTGGGTAAGATTAATGGTTATTATGGTCGATACACACAAGTTTTAAATGAACAATATAAAACCATTTCAAACCCAACTCAAAGTGATGAATGGAATCAAGCTGCTCAAAAATATTCTTGGTCAGTACGTGTTCAAGAAATTGAAAGTAATTACAACAAATCTAACAATAAACAACAAACAACTACCACTGTTGGGGGTAATGGTAATCCAGTAAATAAATCTACTCCAGTAAATAAACCAACTCAAACAACGTCAACAGGACAGAAAAAATTGGTAATTAGAACTGCCGATTTAACTTCATTTATGGAGGCCATTAAAACAGGAACCGCAGGTAAAACGTTTGATTTAAAAAAATCAACCGCAGATGTTGATGGATTTATCGCCAATCTTGTTGAAGATCCAAATGGAACTAAAATAATTAAAATGGTATTGGCGGTTAGTTTGAGTGGTCAAAATTGTGAATCGTGTAAATCTATATTGGCAAAAAACAATGCACAAGTGGTTGACAAGGGTACTTTTGAAGATGGGAAAAGGATATATAATTTAATTGCGATTATATCGTAACTTAAATATACCCTACTATTTACTTATTTTTTATGTATATTTATTGAGTATGGATGTAATGAACTTTTTTAAATTCATCGCTAGTAAAAAACCCGAATATAATGCCGAAAAGGTTATTGACATTATAACTAAAGGTTATAGTGTACCGGTGAACGATGAGTCGGTTGCTGACCCTGAAACTCTTAAGGTAGATGGTTTGTTAACCACAAATAACTCAATCCCAAATTTTCCCGATGTTCGTTCTTATAAGTTGTATCATAATGGTGTAATTAGTGATTACTATTATACTTTTAATATGACCGATAGAAGAAGTGTGTCCTATCTTGCCGATGTTTATGGTTGTGACGATTATAACACAATAGTTCGTATGATGAAATATAAGTCTGGAATTGAAGAACCTTCATTAAAACAGAAACCAGATAACCCGTATGAAATTGACGACATAACAGAAATAACCTCTTTTTATGGTTCACATGAAAATGTTGTTTTAGATTTTTGTAAGAATTATTTGAATGGTCGATTGGATGTTGAGGATAAAGAAGAAATTACGAGAATATTGGAAGATGCCGATGATGAAGATTATGAATCTTTTGAATATGCTATGGAAACTAATTTACATAGTTTTTTGGAGTATCTACATATGTTAAATAAGGATTGGTGTCCTCATTCTATTCAGGTTTTACACGATTATCTATTTGATTGTTTCAGAGCAAGTGCGGAGTATGAGGCAGATATGGATAACCTTCGTTTTTATATTCAGTGCAATGATGCGGACGAATCGACCGATTGTAATATTGAACATGTTTCGTATAATTGGCCTCTTGTTAGTTTACACTTAAGTTTAAGTAATACGTATGGTAGTGAACCTGAATTTAGTGGTGACTATAATGATGGTATTAGTACTGCACAAACCATAGCACAAGGTGGTTTATCCGTCAAATATGTTGAGGAATATTTTAAAAAATATCCAATTGATGTATAATAATTGAATTTTACTAAAATAGGTTTCCAAGGATTCCTATAAAGATAACCGAGGTTTGAAGACCTCGCTTAGGACCGGGACTAGTTACTTTTCCCGTTGGGATATGAATTCGCTACTCATATCCCTTTTTTCATATATTTATATAGTATGGAAATGTCGTTAACAAAAAAACAGTTAGAAAATATTATCGTAGAATCAATTAACGGTGATATGAATGAACAAGGTCCTTGGAATCTTTTAAGAAGAGGAGTTCAAAAAATGATGGGTCATTCTGAATTAAAATTCAAACCAACAAAATCAATATTACCTAACATTGAGAAAGCAACAATGGAACACGGTATAATTAAAGCGACACCAAAAGTAAGATTTATTCTAACGAAAGCTAATAATCAATTAATTTGGATTGATGAGGCAATTACCGAAATCGAAAAAGTTTTACAAAATGAGAAAATACAAGTTAGTAATACTCGAATATTGAGAACCGAAGTTGCTGAATTACGTAAACGATTAATCCCAACCGCAGATAAAGAAATTGATTATCTATGGATTGGTGCACAAATTAGAAGAATTAAAAAAGACATTGAGATTTTTGCAGGTCTTCCCGATATTACAAGACAGTCATTACATGGTAAAAAAATGACTGGACCCAAATTAAAAGGATTTGCAAACGGTAAAGCAGATATGTCCACAACTCGTATTGATCGTTCAGGTAACATTACTGCAATGTTACAAGATTTAAACAATAAGATTGATAACCTATCATATGATTTATATGATTTAAATCCTTTGTTTAATAAATTAAAACCAAATTTGGCAACACAATCGGCACAAAAGGCCATCGAGCTAAATCGTAATTTAAATAGAGATTAATAATGAAAATAATATTAAGTGAACAACAATATCATTTACTGTTAAACGAATCAAAATCATTTGATGAGTTTGCGGAAAAAAGATTAAAAGGAGCTACTAAAATTGCCGATAGTGCAAAAGAAAAAGGTGGTCCTTCAATGTTGACTTATCACCATTTTAATGTTAAATTACCATATTACAAAGAAGCGGCTGAAGGTAATTTTAATTTTGCAGCATCAGTAAAAGAATTCGACTATTGTGTAAACACTTTAGCCAAAAAAATGGATAATATGGAACAAATCGAATTTCAAAAATTATTAGGTAAAATTGAGGTTCTTGGAGAACTAATTATAAAACACAAGTAAATGAGAATTGAATACACCCCACGTTATTTAAAAGATTATGCCGACATCAAAGATGCTCGAGCAAAGAAGGAAACTGATAAAGTCGAAAGAATAATTGGAGCAGCCAATAATTTTATGGAATTACATAAAATGTTGGATATTAAAAAATATCCTGACTTGGGTGGTTATAGAATCCGTTACAGTGGTAAACCTGAATGGAGAATTAGATTTGAATTAGTTGATGACCTACAGACAAAAGAAAAGGTGGTTAAATTACAGATAGTTCTTCCTCGTGAAAAATATCAAAAATTTGCACATAAACCTGTTAATGAATCAATAGAAAAAAATACAAAAATAATCATAACTGAAAAACAATTAACGATGTTAAAGAATGCTAAAATTATAAAATTGACCGAAAGTCAATTAAAAGATATCGTCGTTCAAAAAATAATGGAGGCGACTACCACGGTAACACCAAAACCAATTCTACAAAAATTATTGTCCATCGAAAAAAATGCAACCCCAACAAAAAGTCCAAATCAAGTGGCATCAAGGGTGGATGGGTCTATATGGACATACTACGCCAATGGTAGATGGGAAAGTAGAGATGGAAAAATTACAGATAAGCCTGATGATACGGGTATTTGGTATTTTGCCGGTGACAATAATTACCAAATTAAAGATGATTACGTTTATCCCAATGGAAAAAGAAATGTTTATGATAAAAAAACAAATAAATGGCATGATGTGGAACAAACAAAAGACCAAGGGTTAAGAAATATTCAAAATTTGAAATATATTGATGATAATATAACAATAACAAATGACCGTAAACGAGCATATAGAAAGTGGGTAGATACTGATTATTTTATATTTTGGGAAGATGGTGATTTTAGGTATCGTTTTAATGACGTAAACAATAAAGAGAATCAACATGAAGGTACTTGGAAAATTATTTACGGTGACGCTGATGATGATTATATTATTACTTTAAAAAATGGTCAAACTTTTCAATACAGTAAAAATTTATGGACTGATCCAACTAAACGTACAACACCTACATATCAAAATGTATCATTCAAATTAGATGATGTTTCATCAGGTAAAGCCGTGATTAAAAAGGGTATGAAAGGACCCGTTGTTGGAGAACTTCAAAAGATTATGTTGGAGTTGAATATGAAAATATCAAAAACAGGTAAGGTAGATAATACTTTTGGACCAATAATGGATTTATCTGTTAGACAATTCCAAGGAACTAACATGCCAACAGGTAGTAAAGACGGTAAAGTTGGTAAGGATACGTTAAAACGTATGATTGAAATTCGTGATTACGATGGTTCAGAAGAAGAACCGGAAGTAGATGATAGTGGTGCTAATGATACAACACAAATGACTGAAGTATAATGAAGTTACTAACAACTATAGATGACATTGTATTAGAACAAAAATTCAAAATACAACCACCAATACCACAAGAATTCCCATCGGATTATCTTGGTAAGGGTGGTGGTTTTGAACGTCAAAGAGCGCCTAATATAAAAACATCAATTAAACGTATTAATACGTTTTCAAACAATGCGGTTAATATTATAAAAAAATATGAACTCTTTAAAGAGAGAGAATATCTATGTCCCGCAAAAAAATGGACAATCGGATATGGGACATTAATAAGTAAACATCCGGAACTAAAAGGAAAAAAAATAAGTGAAGGAACCGCGATGCGGTACTTAACTAATTTCATTAAGGATGAAATTGTACCAACATTAAATCGTAAAGTACGTATACCGCTAACTCAAAATCAATTCGACGCATTAACCGTTTTATTATATAATATTGGACCAACAGCATTTAGTGAATCTAAATTATTAAAAATGATTAACAGTCAAAATAAAAATGGTATTATTAAGGAGTGGAAAGAATTCCAAATGTCAGACGGTAAAGTTTCTCAAGGTTTAATAAGAAGAAGAAAAGAAGAAATTGATTTATTTTTTAGAAAATGAGATTTAAAACATTATTAGAAGATTTATTGGTTGAGGCGAGTAAGAAAGATGTTCTAATTCAAAAATTGGGGTTGGACGAATCCAGTGCTGATGCCATTTATAATGTGGCGGGACCATTTTCAGTTTTTATTGCAAATAAAATAATTGATTCCTTCATGACTAGGGGAGACCAACCAAGAACAAGAGAAGAAGTTGTTAATGAGCTCAATGTAATGGGTACCTTTCGTAATCCCCTAATGATTAGACGAATAAGATCTATTGTGGATTGGTTTAGAGTTGGTTTAAATAATAACTTTAAACCCTATCAAAATTTAGATTTTGGAGAATTAGGTACAAAATCGGAAGAATGGCACGATAGTTTAAATGTTGGTGATTCTGATTTAAATTATAAAGAAAAACATCCAATCATTTTGGATTTTAGAAATGATGACGGAGTTGGAATGTATTGGGTTGATTTGGAAACTAAAAACTGTAGTGAAGAGGCTAAAAGAATGGGACATTGTGGTACCAGTGCCGGAAATCTTTATTCATTAAGACAGACTGTACCTGTACCAAATGTTCCAAACATTACAAAAAATATTAGCTTGGTGACGACATCAATCGATGATAATGGAGTCATTTTACAAATGAAAGGTCCGCGTAATAAGAAACCTAATCATGATTTACACAAATATATAATTCCACTTATATTGAGTGATTTGGTTCAAAATTTTGGTTCGGAATATGCTTCTGAAGAAGATTTCTCAATCACAGATTTACCTGAATCACAAATAAAACAAATTTATCACGAAAAACCTGAATTATTTAACAATAGAAAATTAAGAAGACTACTAACCAAAATGGGTTATGATGTTGAAATGGTTAGAGATAATATGTCATTTGAACTTGAAATTGATGCGGGTGACGTAAGGTACTATGTTGATGGTGATTGGACGGTAAGTACCGTTAAAGATAATTGGGGTAGAAAAAGAGATATTGGGATGTTTGAAACCATGTTATCTGGAGATATGTGGGATATATTTGAGGGTAGTCATGATTGGAAAGGTTCATTGGACTATTTGGTGGATGAATCTAATATGAAAAAAATATGGGAACTCATTAATCATTATTCTGTAAAACATGAAATTGATATTACGGGTATGTCAGTTGCTGATGCGTTGGAGGAATGTGACGTTGACTATGAAATACGTAATGCAATTGGTGACGCAACATCTGATAGTGAATCTGATGCCACGTACATATATTATATGAGACAATTAAGAGAGGCTCTTGAAACTTATGGTGATTTATTACAATTAAACGACGATGGTGCCCGTATAGTTATTAATTTAAATGAATATTGTAATAAGATTGGGGTGAGTGAAGATGATTTAGATAGTTATTTTGAAAATTGTGAGGATGATTTATATTGTGTATTTAATGAAATACTTGGGGCATATCGAGATAAACCAGATTTCAATATAGACAGTCGATGGTCACCCGACATTGATGAACGTAATTTCAATAATATATTAGATGATAGATTAAACGATATTTATTTAACGTAATGAAAATAGTAAAATTAAATCAACAGCAATTAAAGAATATTGCAGATAAGGTAATTGAAGAACAATTATTTAATAAGATTAAAGATAAACTTAAAACCACGGTTAATAATTTAACCGATAAATTGTCATCTGAAAAACCTTTACCGGGTAAACAACCTGAAAGTACTGAAAAACCATTGTCTCAACAATATCAAGAATTTATAAAAAAGTGGGAACCAATAAATAAGGACACCACAAACTATAAAGTATTGGTTTATACTCAATCACAAAACGCCAATATAATTGATTCAGAATTACAGATGAAAGCGGGTCAAATTGTAAATCAAAAAATGCAAGGACAAATTAAACCAGGAGAGACTCGTGGATTCAAATTAAAGGGGTCATTTATCCCACTGGACGAAGTTTCATATATGGTTGATGAAAATGGTCGCACCACATATTATTCGGCTAAATTAATCGAATTTACACCATCTAAATAAAACAAATGAAATTTCAGAATTTAATAGAATCTTTATTGTTAGAATTAACTGGAGATGAGATATATCAAAAGTATTATAGTAAAATACCATATGATACATTTAAATCAATAGTTGCCGCTGACCCACAATCTAAAATTGAAAACGAGAAAGTAACTCGAATCGGTAAGTATGGTAAGCTTTTAATATCAATGTACCAAAAAGGTGGATTACAATTAGAAGATTTAGAAAAGGCTTCGGAATATCTTGGATACGTTTATTCTCACAATGTTGCGGTTGACATAAAACAAATTAACGAATTAGGTGATTTATATAATTTGGTGTCTCAATTTATTGTAAAAGACAAATTAGATTTACCATCAATATTGGCGGCATTAAAACAAAACGAAGATTATAAATTTTTATATGATGGTAATGATTGGTTAATTTTCCAACCATTAACAGAAAAGGGTTCGGCTTATTTAGGGTACAACACAGAATGGTGTACTGCGTGGGGTGAACATAGTACAAACAAAAAACACAAAGAACGTGGTTGTTTATTTAAAAAACATCACAATCAAGGACCTTTATATATTATTATCAATAAAAATAATAATGACGAGAAGTACCAATTTCATTTTGAGTCTAAACAATACATGGACAAAGATGATAGAAGGGTAAACACAGAAAATTTCTTAAAACAAAGACAAGAATTAATGGGATATTTTTTCCCGTCATTCACAAGAGAAGTTTCAAAAGAAGACATTCAAAATGAATTAAAAAGATTGGACGTATTATCGGATGAAGATGGAACAACTTTGATTAAAAAATCAATTGGGGTTGTAAACAATAGAATTGCAAATGCACTATTATCGGATGATAATGATATGTTGAACGAACTAATCACAACTGATGGGGAAATTTCATCATACATTTATAAGGGTAGATTGGTTATTGAAACCGAAGGTTTTGAGCAAGATGCAATAGATGCCGGAAATACATTGACATATTACGATTATGAAGCAAATAACGGGTCAGATTGGGTTCGTGAAGATATCAACAATTTAGAACCCGATATTATGGATGAAATGATGTTAACCTATTTTGAAAGTTTTTACAATGAAAAAACATCGGAAATAAATCGTGGATTGGGGGTACATAATTTTGATCAGTTTATGAATGATTTTTTTACTTTATTTAGACATAATGAAAATCTTGTTGAATGGTTTGAGGATAAAATTTTAGATATATCAGTTGATGATTATGAAACTGAAAACGCCAATATGTCAAATAATATTAGAGATGTTATGGATTTTGTTTCTGATCGTGAGTTACATATTAGTATTCCTAAATTTGTAACTTTTTTAGTAACAAAAGGTATCGATGAAATATCCGATTCAACTAATCACCTTTGGGATGTTATTGACAAATTTATATGGGAGAATGACATACCTTTAGAGTTTGAGGCACAATATACGTCATTGAATACCCCAAAATTTGCGGGTGACCCATATGGTATTGACAAATACACCGTTGAATTTTTTGAAAACATAATTGAGAATCCGGAAGATAATAGTAAATGTGCCGAATATAGAAAACAATTCTACGATATTGTTAAAAAATATTTTAATAACGGAACCGTATATAAAAACGACCATGTCACCGTAATATTAAAATCCATGGAGGTTAATTGTCAGGATGGAACTGTACGGGTTAGATATACCAACAATGATACGGGTGAATCATTTGGTTTAGAAAAAGGTAAGGACAATGTTAAAATTGATAATTTGGTGTCGTTAATGACAAATTATAAACTATTTGAATCAATTTATATACCACCAAAGATAATTAGAGGTTAAATCAATTATTAACGATATTTATATAAAAACACACAAATGGCAACCAAAATCAGAATCACAGAATCTCAACTTAAAAACTTGATTAAAAACAAAAAATCAACTAAACAAGTTGAACCATCAAAGGTTGATGATAAACCTGTTGTTAGTGAATCAATTCAAAAAATAAAATCAGATTTTAAAAGATATTTGTAATTAGATTAAATTTCTAATTATCTTTTTAACTGCCTGAACAGAAGTCCATTCTATTTTATCGTCAGTTCTATCATCGAAAAATTCAGAACCTCTCATGAAGATTGGTGCTAATCTATCGTCAATTTCCGATATCAAAGTCTCCCCAAGTTCGACACTTCCATTTTCACTGTAGTGTAAATCATTTACTTTACCGTTGGTTTCTTCTTTAATAGTTTCATATTCCTTGAATGGAATCATTCGTCTAAAACAATCACCTTGGTAATCCTCATTTGCGTACCAAAGAATTCTTAATTCTCTTTGAATTTCTGACATTTTTTTATCTCCAAGACCCTCACTATTAATTAAAACAATTTTCATACCATCCTCCGCGGATTTACGTACCTCGCTTAGGTTGTTATGTTTTGATAAATCAACAAACATATCACAATCGTTTGTAACCATTTTTTTAACATCGTCAGGTGCTTTGTTCCAATTCACAAAGTTGACACATTGTTTTAATTTTAAAACGGATTCAGTAAATAATTTTTCAGGTATAGAGTTTGTTGGTTTAACCCAAGTCCAATGTAAAACTATTTGAGTTTTTAGAATTTCAGATATAATTTTCATATAGTCAGTGACCTCACTCCAATATACTGAATAGTTTTCTCTATTAATACCAATCTGTTCCGTGGTACTAATATCAACTTCATCGTTTTGTTTAGGGTGACCCGCAAACGGTATAATGTTTACAAAACTATTAAGGTCATTTGCAATAACAAAACGACTTATCGATGTCCAACCAAAAATAACAATATCATTAGGTCTTATTGATTTGTAACTCTCAATAAATTTTCTAAAAATTGTAGAATTTGAAACTCCGTTAAATCCCCAATTAACGACTTCACAATCATAATATTCAGAAAGTACATCGGTAAAGTGTTTTGGCACCTCACCTTTATATTCTAAATATTTTTTAAACCATTCACTTTGACCTAATCTATGACCCTCAAATGAATGTGTAAATGAATCTCCTAAAACGTAAATTTTTGGTTTTATTTTTTCAGTAATGTATTTTATTGCTTCTTTACTAAATTCTAAATTACCAAAATATCCTGGGTGGGTATCATCTGTAAAACCTTCGGTTTCGTCTTTGATTGTTAATTTTTTATGTGCACAATAATGATTTATTGACATACAATCTTTTGTCAAACATAAACGTCTATCAATGTTTAGTTTATCATAAATTTCACTAAATGGTCCACACATAGACTCACTTTCAAACACATAGAAGTAATCGATATTGTTTTGTTCTAAAAAACTAAAAAGACCAATTAATTCACCAATCATTTTTTGAGTGTAAACAATTGGGTCGTGATATTTTTTTATGTAGTTCTCAATATCATTTTGTATCTCACCTTCAAATTCCTTGTGGTGATATTTTTGATCGGATGGTGAAATTCTTTCATTTACCGCACAGTGTGTTAAACCACCTTCAGCAGTATAACCAACGTTAACAATTAAATGGTCTTTGATTTTATTACAATACATGTCAACACGATGTATTGGGTCTGTGATTTCAAAAAGAAATAAAGTTTTTCTTGCAACTTCAATTCCATATTTTTTAATGTAATCGTAAGTACGTCTAACCAATCTTGGTGCACCTGAACCTGATTGAGCATCATGAACTAATTTACAACCAAAATGGTCAGCAATATACTTTGGATAAGTTACATCTTTTTCATTATCCCATTCCACACCATATTTTTCTTTATAGTATTTCTTGATTGTATTGTGTTCTAACCCACCACCCGCAGATAATGACGAACCGTTAGCGTAAATAATATCAAACTTCTTCCACTTCATTTAATTAACTATATTTTTCTTCAAGATATTTTATCAAAACTTCGGAGTATTTTTTATGACCAAAGTAACCCGGATGACAATCTTGTGTTATCCCCGGCAACTCGTCTAAAATTCTCATATTTTTTTGGGTGGTATATTCATGTGCAGAAAACGCACCATCAATTTCAACCACTCTATCACCATAAAGGTCTTTAAAATTACCCAAATAGTGTCTATCATCCATAAGGACAAGATATTCTATGTTGTTTTTTTCAAAGAAACTAAACAGTCCAATCATCTCACACTGAATCTTTAATTGATAAACCATTGGGTCATGGTAATTTTGTAATATGTGTGAGATATCGTCTTTTATTTCATTTTCAAAATAATTTAATTCGTACTTTCTTTCCGTCTGTGACCAATTTTCAACAACGTCAAAATATTTGAATGTTCCATCATCATTATAGACAACATTGACAACAACATAGTCATTAATCTTTTTACAGAAAATTTCCACTCGATTAATTGAATTATTAATTTGTAATATGAATAATGTATTTTTTACATTTTCAACACCAACTTTATTAATATACTCAAATGTTTTTCTAACTAATCTTGGTGACCCCGAACCTTGCGTTGAGTCATCAATTCTTTTGATATTAAAATAATTTGATATGTATTTTGAGTAGGTTACATCTCTTTCACTTTTCCATTCAACCCCATGTAATCGTTTGTATTCATCTTTAATCATGAATTCACTTAACCCACCACCTGCGGTATGTGAACATCCATTGATGTAGATAGTATCAAAATTCTTTAGTCCCATATAAAATTAAATATAACTCAAATATTTATAATAAACAAGAAATCTGTATGAAAATTGTTTTGACTGAAGGTCAATTAAATACACTTAAAAAGTCCGTTGAGAGGGGGGAAATACATTGTTCCAAATGTGGTTGGGAATGGGATTTGTCTGATGGTGGTAAAGATTCACATACTTGTCATAAGTGTGGTCACGTAAATAAGGAAATAAAAGAAAATAATGAATAATTTATTAAACCTCGTACTATCGAGGTTTTTTTTATGCTTATGAGAAACACATGCGAACACAAAGGATGTAATCATCTATCTGAAAAAAAAGAAACCTATAAGGTTTTAGATAATGACTTTAACATGTATTCATTTAAAGTCTCATTATGTAATAAATGTTATGAACAAATTCACGAGATAAAGGAAAAGATGGTTGGTGATTTTTCAGTATTTTTCTCTTCACCAATTAAAAAAAGATACTATTAAAAAAGGGAACCGAAGTTCCCTTTTTTTTATTTTCCGAATTTGTAATCGTCTTTATTGATAGGTTTAAAACTTTGTTTTTCCATATCTCTCATTTTTTCTAAACGTCTTTCTTTCGCAAGTTCTCGTGCAATTCTTTTTTCTTCTCTATCTGCCATTAATGCCTTTTTTTCTGCCCACGATAATTTGTTTTCGTGGTCATATTTGGTTTTTTTGATTTTTGGCCATTTAAGTGGTTTATCTTTATTAACGTCAGCTAATGTTTTATAATCTGAATTTGGGTCTGGCGTACCATATTTTCTTAAAAATTCATCACCCACATTTTTAGGTAATTTAGGATCACCATCATAAGCTCCTGAACCAGCAATATCAAAATGTTTACTTCCTTTATAACCCATATCTTTTGATGGTTCGTGGATATGAAGTCTTTTATCTCTTGGTAAATTTCTTTTAGCAACAGATAAATCGTGTAAATCTTCATACTCATCAGGATCACTAAATTCTGAACTGAATTCTCTATCACTGTCCATGTCATCTAAATCGTAATCATATTCACCTCTACCGTGATATAAATTACGTAATTCATTTTCCTCATCGTCAGTATCGATTTGCTCCAAAATCATACGACTAATCAATCTTAATTGACTTTCTTTAATAATAATTTTCATACAAATAAATATACGAATTATATATAAATGGTATGAAAATTTAAATTTCGTAAAGAGTATTTATATAATAAACACAAAACAAATAAAGATATGTTACTAAAATTAGGATCTGAAGGAGAAGATGTAAAAAAACTCCAAGTAAAATTGGGTGTGGACCCAATAGGTAAATTTGGACCGAAAACAGAAGCTGCCGTTAAAGCTTGGCAATCTGCAAACGGATTAACTGCCGACGGTATTGTTGGTGATGGTACTTGGGGTAAATTGTTTGCTGAAGGTACTGTTAGTGCACCAACAGTTATCACTGAACCTGCACCTGTTGCAAGTGTTGGTGGTTTAAAATTGGAAAGATTAAAGGGACATATTCCCGATGCTGTAATTAGACAAATTCCTGATACCGCGGCTAAATTCCAAATTAACACACCATTAAGACTAGCACACTTTTTAGCACAGTGTGGTCACGAGTCAGGTGGTTTTAGATTAACAAAAGAGAATTTAAATTACTCGGCTAAAGGTTTAACAGGAACATTCAAGAAATATTTCCCAACCGAGGCTGCTGCTAAACCATACGAAAGACAACCGGCAAAAATTGCCAATAAAGTTTATGGAAACAGAATGGGCAACGGTCCCGAATCTTCAGGTGAAGGTGCTAAATTCTGTGGTCGTGGATATATCCAATTAACCGGTAAAGAAAACTATACCGCATTTGGTAAATCAATCAATGAAGACATATTATCAAATCCAGATAAAGTTGCGTCAGATTATGCGTTGTTATCTGCGGCTTGGTTCTTTAGTAAGAACGGATTACATAGAATGGCGGATGAAGGTGCTTCCGATACTGTTGTAACTAAAATCACAAAACGTGTGAATGGTGGGACAATTGGATTGGCTGATAGGATTAAACACTTTAAAGAATACTATTCTTTATTGGCATAAAAAAAGGGACTTAATGTCCCTTTTTTTTATTCTTCATTTATATCTTGTGCCTTATCGACCATCATTTCTGAAGCGTCGGTGGTAAATTTATCTTGAATGGCTTCCCAAGCGGACTTACTTAAAAAATATGAATCTATGTCAACCAAAGGTGTGATTGCAACAAAGTAATCGGTATTATTTCCCGCAGATTCTCCAAATTTATCTACATAGAATGTCTCTTTTGTTTTTGGATTTTCAATAACTTGCTCATCAAACTTAACATATGAAGGTTCATACGTATTACCATTTTTAGTTAACCAATCGGATGTTCTATTATCCCATAAACCGTATCTCTTGTAACCTGTTACATATAATATAATATTTTCATTAACTATACCAACACGTTCAGTATCAACTCTTAAATCTTTCATAAGATACTCACTTAATGATTTGATACCTTCATTTTTCTCCTTTTTAATCATCTCACTATTCAACAATTTACCCATACCACTTTTCTTTACTGCTCTCAATAATTCAAAATTTGAGAATCTATTTCTAAAATCGCCAGCGGGTGTTAATGTGATATATGATGCACGTAACTTATCGTCCATGTGTTCCCATGAACGAGGTTTTGTAATTTTTTGTAATTCGTCAATATATTGTTTTTTATATATTCTCGGCATACGACTGAATTCATATTGATCACCTTCTCTTTCTGTCATTGAACCAACCACACTTTTTATTTCCAACTCTTCATTACTATAAGGTAACGGTACCAATATGTCTTTAAAATCAGCTAATTGAGGGTATATATTAATTATTTCACCCCAAGTTTTTGTTATTTCACCAGGGTTTCTAATGTCAGTTACTTCATAACCTGTTGGGTGATTTGGTCTTGATATGATTTGTAAGGCACATAAATAATATTTTTTAGTGTCAATATCATCTGACGGTAATTTAGATTCATCTATAATAAAATAAAACGTTCCACCATCACCTCTATATGCTCCCCATCTATTTGATTGTCTTCTCCAAGTTATACACCACGCATGATGACCAGGTCTAATTAGATTCATCATTTTTTCCTCATACCAACCATATTTTATGGCATCGGCTTGATTCATTGGTTGATAAACTCTAAATCCTGGTAGATTAATTAATGCTGATGATTCGTCATACCAAAGTTTTTTAGAAATTTCGGCAGTCTCATCATTGTATTCTGTCTTTGTTAACAGTTCCCTTGTTTCAACATTATTAGCGTCATCCTCAACTTTTGATGTGTATTCGTCAACTAAAAATCTTAATTGTTCAATTGAATATTTTGTAATGTCTTTTAAATCACCTTCAAATTTACGTGCACCGTGACGACCATCAAAGTGACTTAAGAATGTATCAACGGGAGGTAATCCAGGTTTAAGACCTGATTGTATCTGTCTAAAACGTGTGTATAATTTATTTGTAATTTCATCGGCAAATTCGTCTCTACGAGGTGAATTTTGTAGTCCTGAATTAGAAAGTATTTTATCTATAATAGCTTTACTTGGACCGGGTTGTTCTAAAAGAATATCTGTGAACTTCATATTAGTATAAATATCCTATAAATATGATTTTTCAACATCAAAAACCGAACATTTAAACTGAAACATTATTGTCTATCTTAACGTAAGTTTTTTTCAAATGGTCAAGTTCTTCATTTACAGATTTTAACATTTTCTCAATCATCAATATTTTCATTAAACCATCCGCGTTTGAACTATCCACACTACCTAAAAGAATGGTTTTCATTAGATTTTCACTATCCAATTTTTGTTGTTTTTCTTTCTTTCGTTGGAAGTATTTGCGAGAATTTTCTCTGGTACAATCAATACAATAATTGCTATGTCCGTCTAAAACTACCTTGTTTTTGTAAAAATTTTCAATTGGTTTGATTGCTTTACAACCTGAACATTTCTTTTGCTCCATATTCTATTTGGTTTATTTACAACGCAAATATATGTATATTATAATAAATTACCAAATATTAAAAAAAATTATATGCCACAAGAATTGGTTATGAAAATGGGTTACTATTCAATATTTGTTAGTAAAACCCCGAGAACGACAAAATACATAGTTGATAGTGGTAAAACCATATACATTGAAAGATTTAAAAAAACCATAATAAACCCATATAGAGATGTAAAAGAATTTAAGTCATTAGATAAAGCTAAAGAATATGTTGGATTAAAGTTGGTTAAGACGTCACAAGATAAAAAGAAAAAACTAGCAAAAGTGCCAAAATCCCTTTATTTGGTTTTAATAAAAGAAGAGTCGACAGGAAAAACCTTTGTTAAAGTTGGAATCACTTCCAAAAGATTCATAATGAGAAGATTCAGTAAAGCATATGGGTATGAAGGTTATGTGGTTGAATCTATATTAAGAAGAATTGATACGCCCGAAGCTGAAAAATTAGAAAGTGATATCAAAGATAAACTAAATAAAAAAAGGTCTGTAAAAAAATACAGACCAATTTTAGAATCTTTTTCCGGTTATTCCGAATGTTTCGATTATTTGTGTTTGGAGGAGATCATTAACATTTTTGATTCACTAACTAAAAATCTTTAGTTTCCCGATGGTAATAAACTAAATGTAATAACCATACCCGGTTGAATTGCTTTAGGGTTATTCTTTAACAAATCATTACACAACATTAAATTTTCAATAGAATTTGCACCCATTTTTTCAACAATACCACTAACAGTATCACCAGGTTTTACTTGGTATAGGATATTACTGTGACTGAAATAATTGCTTTTTGGATTACTTAATCTATCAATCATTGATGGCGAAAAACCAAATTTAGTACCCGATGGAAATTTCTTTTTTGCTAATTGTTCTTTTATAGTTGGGTTATTGTAAACATAATCGTATCCCGATTGTTGTTCATTCATTTGCTCATTGAGTTGACTATCAATGATTTTTTTGATTTGATTTTCTGTGAAAATATATTTTTTCATATTATTTTGTTGTTCTTCTTTTTTTATGTAATTCTTCGTTTTCTTTAGTTAAATATTCAACTTTAACACTCAAAGCCGCAACTTCTTTAGTTAAACCCAATACCATTTTACGAAGTTCATCCTTTTCAGATGAGGATTGAACCAATAGTGCCTCTAATTTTGCGATACGATCTTTACAATCGTGTCTAATGAATTCATCATCTCTTTCTTTGGCCATGGCACGTTTTTCATAGTATCTCCAAGCTCCTGTACCACCTAATATTGAAATTGCGGTAATTAAAACCGTATAAATGTTTTCCATATTGTTATAAATAGTGTAATACAAAATAAAATTTACAACTTTCTTAAGTTAATTGGTACCACATCCCAAATAAATTTTTTACTGACAAATAGTCATCGAAAAATGAGGTCTTTTTTTATAATGATTCTTATTTATTTGTGTGTCGGGGGACATAAAATGAAAAGTGACAAAGGGAAGGTTTTATATTTTCCCTTTTTTTATGTATATTTTAGTATGAGCTTAATTATTAATTTCTTTGGTGGTCCAGGTATTGGAAAATCCACACAAGCATCCGGTTTATTTACTGAAATGAAAAAACAACATATGGATGTTGAATTAACCTATGAATTTCCTAAAGTAGTTGCGTGGGAAGAAAACTTTTCGGCGGTAAAAGACCAATTTTATATCACCGCAAATCAGCATAGGAATATTAGCAGATTGTACGGTAAGGTAAAATATATCATTGTAGATTCACCAATTATATTAGGATTGATTTACAAAGATAGATATAACGATAAACCCGAATATCCTGCAACGTTCTATGGTGATACATATGATACATTTATTTTAGACTTATTTAAAAAATACGATAACCTTAACATATTTCTTAATAGAAATGATGAGACATACGACCAAAATGGTAGATTCCAAAATTTAGACGAATCAAAAGAAATTGATACGGAAATTAAACAAAAACTAATAGATAATGATATTCCTTTTATTGAATTTAATGTTCACACTAACACGGCCATGGACATATTTAATTATATAAAAGAAAATAAAATATGAAAAAAGGATTATTATTGATTGCTATTCTTTTAATTAGTTTAGTAACAATTGCACAAGACGTTGTGGTCTTAAAACACACAAATTACACATCACATTACAGTAAATCAAAAAAATACCCTATAATGGTAGAGTGGTGGGAAACTAAAGCGAAAGTTGCTTGTGAAAAACCGTTGGCTAGAGTTGATAAATTTAGACCTGACCCATTGTTGGTTGCGGAAACTGATTTGGACCAAGATTATGTAAAAAGTGGGTTTGATAGAGGTCATTTAATGCCCGCAAAATCAAATCAATGTCAAACACCTGAAATACAAAATGAATGTTTTTATTTTAGTAACATGGCAGCACAATATCACAGATTAAATGCGGGGGATTGGAAGTCACTTGAAACATTAACAAGAGAATGGGCAGCATCACAAGACTCGGTTCACGTATGGGCTGGTAATGTCGGTGAATTAAAAAGAATAGGGAAAGTTGCGGTACCAACACAATGTTGGAAAGTTGTATATATTAAAAAATCAAATGAGTGGTTTTATTATTTGTTTAATAATGATTTATCAAATCCAGATGGCATCAATAATAACAAAGTATTAAAACAAGATATTGAAAAATTAACAGGATTAAAATTTAACTAATGTTTCCAAAAGAATTTATAACATACCAAGAGACACTATATTGGATATATAGAAAAGTAAAACATTCACAAGTAGTGGAAGGATCAGTACAAGATTTAAAAGAATTTTGGCACTGTGATATGGTTGTTAGAAATAGATTCAATAATGATGACACATTACTATTCTTGAGGGAAATAAGTGAGGCTAAAGTAGTTTCTTAATATCTCTTAAACACATTTTTGTGTACTTATCTTCGTTCCTTCGAGCTTGTTTCTCTAAAGGATGTTGGGAATAGTAATGTGTCTTTTCATAATTTCGATATTTTGTTCTCGATTGCAAATAATGTGTATATTCGTGGATTATCGTAGATACGATATCATAAATTGTTAAATTATTGGGGAGATATAATGTGATTTTGTTTCTCCAAAAACAATAGTTACCGTAAACTATACAATTTTTCATTTTTCTTGACCTTTCACTAACCTCAAAATCAAGTTTTGTGCGTTTTCTATCGTTTATTCCAAGATTGGCCTTACACCATTTTAATGTTTGTACAGCATAGTACCTTTTAGATCCTATGTCAATACTTCTAGCCATTTGTTGACTTATCTGTTTTTGATGTTCTTATTGTTCGTTTTGGTGGTTTTGTGAATTCATTAACCGCATCGAAATTATTGGATATATCTCTTAAAACTGCGGCAAATTCGTAGTTTTCAATCTCTTCGTTTTTCTTTAATAATACAATTACAAACGCCATCATCTCGTTATCAGTAAGTTTAGTACTTAAAGATACGGATTTTTTCATTAATTTATAAACCACATATAAAACACCCATCTTTTTTTCTTGCGGAAGATTAAAGTAGTTTTCCACACTAACATTTGATAGTATTGAATTGGTGACATTATCTAAAAATGATATAAATGAGGGATGATTTACGTTAACTTTCATGTCTTTTCGTTTATAAAATAAATACCTTATTAATAATTCTAAAATAAAAAAGGGGATAAAATTATTTCATCCCCCTTTATCTAAAATGATGAACAAAATTACTTAGCCCACTTACCTCTAATAACAATTTGAGCAATAATATTATATACAGATAAATCTTGATATGTATCTTCAACGGATTCTCCAACAGTATCTTGGTGCCCCAATAAAACCAATTGCTTCAATCTCTGAATCTTATCATTCATTCTGAACCAAAGTCCCGTTTGTGATAATTTAACCTCTTCAGGGGTCTCTAAACGAGTCCCAACCGATATATTATCGGGACCGTAATTTAATTGTTTCCTACAAAACACTTCATACTGTTCTTTTAGGATTTTTTTGAATTCTGCGGTTGTTTCTGGGTACTTTTCTTCACACATTTTAACCGGTGACAATTGAGTTGCTTTATCTTCTGACATATTTTATGTATTTTTTACTAATATAACTCATTTTATTTGTAATACAAAATATTTATATAAAAAGATATCAAAATGGCTTCAGACGCGTATAAAGAAATGCAGGCTTCAGGTGAAAAACATTCATCGGACATGCCAAAACACAAACAACTAATTAAAATGTTATCATTTAGAGTTGTTCCGGCTTATTACAAGGAAATTGAAAAGGTTGCAAATAAGAAAAAAATCTCAACTTCTAAATTAATTAGAAGTTATATCAAAGAAGGTATGAAAAGAGATAAAGAAATCACTAATCAAGAGGATCAAGACTTTAGAGTAGACTAATACCCATGGAAAAAAAATTAATTAACGAAAATATGGTCAAAGATATGGTTGCAAAACTATTATCTGAAGATATGTCCAAGGTTTCAAGACAGGATTTTAGTAGAGTTCAATTTAAAATCGAGGAATTACAAAATTCGTTGAATGAAACAGTAAAAGAATTACGAAAATTGAGTGATTCTATACCAACAGGACTAAAAGGTGTATCAAATGCGAGAATTAGTGGGATTTCGTCTAATTTATCAAGTGCACAGAAACTATTAGTACAATTAAAGGAAAAAGTTAGAACATATAAGAAAACATTATACTCACAATCAATAGAAGAGAAGAAAAAATAGGTGATTTAGACGATATTATCTAAATTATCCATATGTTTCTTACCTTCTTCGGTTAAAAAGAAAACTTCTTCGGTATTTTCATCTTCATAGGACTCAACGAGTCCTTTTTCTTTTAAATCGTACAGTATAGATCCCGAAATAAGCTCTTTTAGTAATTGGTCAAACTCCAAATCGGTAAATAAATCGTTTTCTTCATCAAATAATGTACCATTGATGAATTTATCAGTTAATATGTCTTTTATGTGTTTTTTGGCAAATGTTAAATTCTCAATTTCATAGTCTTTAAAGAATCCCGATTCACTTAATCCATTAATTATTCGTTCAGCCTCTTCAATTACAATTGGTTGGTATATTTTTGACATATTACAATCTTTATATCTAAAATATAAACAAAAAGGACAATAAAACAAAATAATATATTCAGTTTCTAATCATTTTTTCATATATTATGGTATAAATTATGATAAATGGGAAATAGAAAAATTTTTGTTCAAATTGCGTCTTATAGAGACCCACAATTATTACCAACATTAAGAGATTGTATTGAAAAGGCAAGTAAACCTGAAAAATTAGTATTTTCAATTGCTTGGCAACATTCACAAGAAGATGAGTGGGACAATTTAGATGAATTTAAAGGAGATAAACGATTTAGAATTGTTGATATTGACTATAAAGATTCTAAAGGTGCTTGTTGGGCAAGAAATCAATTACAACAAAATTATAAAAACGAAGAATATACATTACAATTAGATTCACATCATAGGTTTGTTGAAAATTGGGATGAGGAATTAATTAAAATGGTAAAACAACTTCAAAAAAAGGGACATAAAAAACCTTTATTAACTGGTTATGTTTCTTCGTTTGATCCTGATAATGATCCACAAGGTAGAACATTACAACCTTGGAAAATGAATTTTGATAGATTCATACCTGAAGGTGCGGTTTTCTTCTTACCGGCAACTATTGATGATTACAAAGAAAGGACTGAACCGATACCCGCAAGATTTTATTCTGCACACTTTGCCTTTACATTAGGTCAATTTTCAGTCGAAGTACAACACGACCCCGAATATTATTTTCACGGAGAAGAAATTTCAATTGCTGTAAGAGCATTTACACATGGTTATGATTTATTTCACCCACATAAAGTAATAGTGTGGCACGAATATACCCGTAAAGGTAGAACTAAACAATGGGATGACGATAAAGAATGGGTAACTAAAAACATCAATTCACACGTAAGGAATCGTAAGTTATTTGAAATGGATGGTTTAGTTAAAGACATTGATTTTGGTAAGTACGATTTTGGTACAGAAAGAACATTAGAAGATTATGAAAGATATAGTGGACTTTCATTTAAAAAACGTGCAGTTCAACAATATACATTATCAAATAACTTGGCACCAAATCCACCATTATATGGTGAAGATTTACAAAATTCATATTTACGAATTTTCAAACATTGTATTGATTTATCCTATGATAAAATACCGTTAGATGATTATGAATTTTTAGTTGTGGCGTTTCACAACGATAAAGATGAAACCGTATTTAGAAAAGATGCCGACCCTAATGAAATTAAATTAATAAGAAATGACCCTGATGGATATGGAAAAATTTGGAGGGAATTTGAAGCGGAGAAGAAACCTGTTTATTGGGTTGTGTGGCCATACAGTACATCTAAAGGTTGGTGTGAAAGAATAATTGGTCATTTATAATGAATAGATTAATATCACATAGGGGTAATATTAATGGACCAAATCCAAAAATGGAAAATAACCCCGAATATATTATATCGGCATTAAATTTAGGATTTGATGTGGAGATTGATATGTGGTGGGTTGATGGTAGAATTTATTTAGGACATGACGAACCCCAATATGAAGTAAACGATAAGTGGTTAGAAAATCGTATAGATAAATTATGGGTTCATTGTAAAAACTTTGATTTATTACCTTGGATTCAAAACACTTCTTTACATTATTTTTGGCACGAAAATGACCAATACACATTAACATCTAAAAACATCATATGGGCATATCCCGGCTCAAAATTAACTCATAATTCAATATGTGTGTTACCAGAAAGAAATAATATAGACAAATATATATTAGATGTGTGTTTAGGAGTTTGTTCCGATTACATAATAGATTTTTATGGTTAAGTTAATTATTTTTGATTTAGATGGTGTGTTGGTAGATGCAAAAGAAATACATTACAATACCTTAAACCAAGCACTTTGGGAAATTGGTAAAAGTGATAAATACGTAATTTCAGAAGCTGACCATTTATCAACTTATGACGGTTTAAAAACTAATCAAAAATTAGAACTCCTCACCCAACTCAAAGGACTACATCCAAACACATACGAAACCGTTTGGAATAGAAAACAAAAACTTACAATCGATGTTATTTCAAAATTACAACTTGATTTGAATAAAATTGAATTGTTTAAAGAATTGAGAGATAGGGGTTACAAATTGGCGGTGGCATCAAACTCAATTAGACGTTCTGTATTGGTAATGTTAGCGAAGATAGGTATAATTGAGTATATGGATTTAATCATCTCCAATGAGGATGTAAAGAACTCTAAACCACATCCCGAAATGTATTGGAAGACCATGAGTATGATGGAGTGTTTACCTGAAGAAACACTAATTGTGGAAGATTCTCCTCATGGATTACTTGCCGCAAGTAGAAGTAGAGCAAATGTGTTAAGAGTAGATAATCCAAAAGATTTAACGATAGAAAAAATAGAAGATAAATTAAAAGAAAATAAACATATGAGTATTCCAAAATGGCAAGGTGGCAAGATGAATGTTCTTATTCCAATGGCAGGTGCTGGAAGTAGATTTCAACAAGCGGGTTATACGTTTCCAAAACCATTGATTGATGTAGATGGTAAACCCATGATTCAAGTAGTTACGGATAATCTTAACATCGACGCAACTTTTATATATGTTGTTCAAAAAGAACATAGAGAGAAATATAATTTGGATACTCTTTTAAATCTAATCACACCTAATTGTAAAATTGTTGAGGTTGATGGTGTTACCGAAGGTGCCGCAAGTACGACTCTTTTAGCAAAAGAATATATTGATAATGATGAACCATTAGTTATGGCAAACTCGGATCAATTTATAGAATGGGATAGTAATGAGTTCATGTATAAAATGATTGAACAAAAAGTTGATGGTGGCATAATAACATTTCAATCGACACATCCAAAATGGTCATTTGTTAAATTAAAAAATGGTTATATATGTGAAGTTGCGGAAAAGAAACCAATTTCAGATATCGCAACTGTCGGTGTTTATTATTGGGCTAAAGGTTCTGATTATGTAAAATATGCAGAACAAATGATTGAAAAAAACATACGAGTAAACAATGAATTTTATGTTTGTCCAGTGTTCAATGAGGCAATTAGTGATGGTAAAAAAATTAAGGCATTCCATATTGAAAAAATGTGGGGGTTGGGGACACCGGAGGATTTAAAGACATTTTTAGAAAAATATAAAAAATAATATGGAGGACATCTGTTTTAATGTATACACAAATGAGGAATATTTTAATATTAACTATATTACAATTCCAAATTTAAAAAGAAACACAAGTGAACTTAATTGGAAAATTAATCTAATATCGAATAAGTTTCCAGAACATGAAAAGTTCGATGATGTAAATTATATTGAATCAAACATTACATTTCAAAATGATGGTGGTCATTATAGAAACACTATGTTATATGCGTTAAATGAAATGACTGAAAAATATATCATTTTTATGTGTGATGATTATATAATAAAATCCCCATTAAAATTTGAAAGGTTTAAAAATTTACCTAAAATGATGGATGAGTTAGATGCCGACTTTGTGACATTATCTACTCAAAATCATATGAGTAATTTTATTCCTAATTGGAATAAACCAAATATTGATATGTTAAAATATGGGTTTCCTGAAAATTGTATATATGAAATGGATGATACATATAGACACTTATATTCAGTACAGCCATGTATTTGGAAGAGAGAATCTTTAATCGAATTATTAAATCATAATAAACGACTATCCTTACATGATTTGGATAATACGAACATTGTAAATAAAAGGGGTGAGTTTAGACAAATGGACGGATCGGTTTTTTATGAAAAAATAGATGGTTGGTTTGACTATGAATTTAAAAACTATTGCTTTCATTTACCACCAATTTCATTTCACTTGGATGAAAGAAATGTGGATTCTGATTTTTTATTAATAGAATATGCAGAAGTGATTAGACACGGTAAAATAGTTGAATCAAAAACAAATTCTAAAGATTATTTTTTAAATCTATTAGAAAACGAATATAAACAAATAAGAAGTAAATTAAATAATTTTTTTTAAAATGAATGTATGTTTTGTAACATTAAGTCTTGGTGAAAATTACACCAGAGACTATACGGTAAGATTAATAAATGATGTGTTAAACAGAACACAACATTCGATATACATTACAACCGATTGTAAAAGTACAATTACTGATGTGTATGGTGAAAATGAAAGAATACACATTAAAGAAATAACTAGAGATAATTTAACAATCAGATTAAATACGGATTGGGGAAGGGGATACGCAACCGATTTTAATTTTAATATGCGTTATATGTGTTTAGAACCGGTAAAAGATTTACCAGATACTGCAGTTATTTTTACGGATTGTGATAATTCATTAGATTGGTGGGATGAAGAAATCGTACAAGAAGAAATTAGAAAAATGGGTGTACATGGTTTTGATTTTTTGGCGCCAAGAAATAGTCTCACATTACGTCAATTTTTAAAAAATTACAATCAAGTAAAAGACACCAATCCGCAAGATGGAATATTTTGGCACAAACTATTCAATTTTGATTTAATAGATAATCCAAAACCTGAATGGGATGAGGCACCATTGCCGGCAGAATATTTACTAATCTTTTTAAACGATGGTGTGAAATTAAATAAATTTTATAACCAATGGAAAGAAATGCACGACTATTTGGTTGAACGCAATAAAACATACGGAACATGGGCTGAAGGTTTTGAAATTGGGGTATCATCATTAGTTGCGGGATTTGTACCTTATGATATTAATTGGCACCATTATGTGTGGGGTAAAGCAATTACCGCAAACGGTTATAAAGTTGGTCATAAAACAGAGTCATAATGAATTTAAGTTTTACAATTGAACCTCTTTTTTGTGGGTGGTCAGTTCAACAAATTTTAAACAAGTATACAAATTGGTTTATTGAGAATCATCCACAACACAATGTGGAAATTATTGATACATCCAAACTATTGAAAAGTAATCCTTCGGGAATATATTCACCACATTTATTGACAATAAGAAACACCGAAAATAAAAAATATATGGTAGTTTCTTATTGGGATAAGGCGATGGAATTAACGTGGGAAGGTAATGGTTGGGATTTTGAAAATTGTGTTGACATCGTTACCTCATCCGGTGTTAATCCACATGTTACAGCAACACCTGGTTCATATTCTACATATTCGTTAGAATTACAAAATCAAGCAAATGAAATAAGAAAACCTTTCAGTCAAAAACAAGATAATGAGTTATTATTTAGAGGTTATTTGTATAATGAACGACTTGGAATGAGTAAGTTATCTCCGTCATCAATTACAAACGAAAAAATACCAAGTGATGAGTACCTTATTGAATTAAATAATGGTAGATTTGGTTTTAGTTTAAATGGTGCAGCTGAAATATGTAATAGAGATATTGAGATATTATCAGTTGGAACTGTACTGTTTAGACCAATATTGTATCAAAAGTTTCATAATCCATTAATACCTGATTACCATTATATTGGGTTTGAAGTTGCTAATGATTATGAAACACAATGGAAAATAATTGTTGATAAATTTAATGAGGTACGAAACAATTATGAATTTTTAGAAAGAGTTGCAAATAATGGGTTACAATGGTATTACGAAAACGGTACAATTGACTCAAATGTTGAAATATTAAAGAAAGTAATAAACATAGATAAATTAAATTAGTATGCCAGGAAGTTGGGGTTATTTTAGACATGATATTAAAGAGTACTTAACAAAGAATTTTGATTCTAACAGTACAATATTAGATGTAGGTTGTGGTCAGGGTGATTATGCTGATATGTTAACAGATTATTTTGGGAAATTTGATGCTGTTGAAATTTTTGAACCTTATATCGAACAATTCAATTTAAAAGAAAGATATAATAACGTGTATAATGTTAATATATTGGATTTTGATTTTGAACATTATGATATCATCATAATGGGAGATATATTGGAGCACTTATCGAGAGAAGATGCGGTAACGTTAATTGATAAATTAAAAGATAAATGTAACGAGTTAATGATTGTTGTACCGTATTATTTACCACAAGATACGGTTAATGATAACATCTATGAACGTCACCTACAACCAGACATTGATGATGAAATAATGGAAAAATATTTTCCGTCATTAGAGTTGTTAAATTATAATGGGAAAGAATTTAAATTAAGAATTGATGTTGGTGAAGATGTGTATTATTATTGTACGTTCGTAAAAAGAAAAGGTGAGATAAAAGAAATATATACGGAACCAACAGAAAAAGTTATATTAACAATGACAACGTTACCCGACAGATTATTAAATATGGAACATATTTTAGATCGGTTAACTACACTATCATATAAGAATTATGAAATTCATCTTAATTTACCATTTGTTTATTTGAAGAAAAATATGGAATATGTTATTCCCAATTTCTTATCAAAATATGATTCAAAAATATTAAAAATTTATAGGACTGACGATTTAGGTCCAATAACTAAAATTTTACCAACCATAGAAAGAATTGATAATCCTGAAACCGTAATTATTACGGTTGATGATGACTTAAATTATATGGATGGGTTTATCGAGTATCATTTAGAAAAAAGAAAACAATATCCCAATTCCGCAATTGGATTTGCGGGTATCGGGTCATTAAATCAGACTTGTCATTTTTGTACCACAGTAGATAAAGATGTGAGAGTTAAACTTTTAGAGGGATATAAAACAGTATCATATAAACGTAAGTTTTTTCAAAGTGATTTTAAAGAATTTTCAAAAGGTAGTTGGAACGATGATATCATTATTTCAGCATATATGGGGAAAAACTATGTTGAGAAGATTGTAGTTAATTACAATCTTGATACAGATTTTAGTGCAAGAGTTGAATCATTTCCAGTAATTGGTCACTCGGCAAATGAGCAAGGTGGGTGTTGGTTATATAGAAATGACGCAACAATTAATGATAATCATGAAATGTTCCATAATTTAGGTTATTTAGAAAGATAATATGAGTAAAGCAACAATTGTTACGGGAATATGGGATATTAAAAGAGGTGAATTGACTGAAGGTTGGAGTCGCCCATTTGAACATTACCTAAAACATTTTGAAAAATTATTAAAAACTGAAGATAACATGATTATCTTCATCGAAGAACAATATAGAAGTTTTGTTGAAGAAAGACGTAAATCTGAAAATACTCATATAATTGTGAGGGAGTTAGATTGGTTTAAAAACAATGGGGATTTATATGACAAAATCCAAAAAATAAGATTAAATGAGGAATGGTATAATCAATCTGGTTGGTTACCTGAAAGTACACAGGCAAAATTGGAATTATACAATCCTTTGGTGATGTCTAAAATGTTTTTGTTAAATGATGCATCTATATTAGATCCATTTGATTCAAGTCATTTAATTTGGGTTGATGGTGCATTATCTAACACGGTACATGACGGTTATTTTTGGAAAGATAGGGTTATGGATAAAATTCCAAAATACTTTAACAAATTTAGTTTTGTTTGTTTTCCATATGGTGGTAAAGTTGAGATACACGGATTCAAATATGATGAAATGTGTAATTATTCAGATTCACCGGTTGATAGAGTGGCAAGAGGAGGTATTTTTGGAGGACCAAAACATATGATATCTCAAATTAATAATATGTATTATTCATTATTAAGTGAAACACTTTCAAGGGGATTAATGGGAACCGAAGAAAGTATTTTTACTATAATGACATACAAGTATCCTGAATTAATACAATATTATGATATAAGTGAAAATGGATTATTAGCACCATTTTTTGAAAATTTAAAAAATGATACATTAATAGTAAAACACGAAAAAAATGAACTTAATAAATTAAATAAGGATAATGTTGCGTTGTATGTTTTGACATATAATTCACCAAATCAATTTGAAACATTGTGTAAATCATTTGAACAATATGATAATAATTTTTTAGATAAACCAAAAAAATATTTAATCAATAATTCTTTAGACCACTCAACAGATGACGAATATTCACGTTTATGTGAAAAATATAACTTTGAAGAGATTAAAAAAGATAACATTGGAATTTGTGGTGGTAGACAATTTATTGCGGAACATTCGGATAAGAACGATTTCGATTACCATTTCTTTTTTGAGGATGATATGTTTTTTTATGTTGGGGATAGTCACTTTTGTAGAAATGGTTTTAGGAGAAAGATAAAAGATTTTTATAACATTATGATGGATATCATTTGGAATGAAAATTTTGATTTTTTAAAATGGAACTTTAGTGAATTTTTTGGTGACAACACAAAACAGTGGGCGTGGCACAATGTACCATCAAATGTTAGGTCAAATTTATTTCCTGAAAATCCGGTAAAAACAACAAATGACGTAAACGCAGCACCATTTTTAAATTTTAAAAATATTAAATCGTACCGAGAAGTACCGTACGCCACAGGTGAAATATATTACTGCAATTGGCCACAAGTTGTGTCAAAGAACGGAAATAAAAAGATGTTTTTAGAAACCACTTGGAGTCACCCATATGAACAAACTTGGATGTCTCACATATATCAAGAAACGGTTAAAGGTAATATGTCTATGGGTATATTATTAGCAACACCAACCGAACATAATAGGTTTGAATTTTATCCAGGTGAAGAGAGAAGAGAGAACTAACAAAAAAACCTCCATTAGGAGGTTTTCTTTTTTTCGTCAGGTTTTTGTAATCCTTTTTTCAGTTCTTCTTTTTTACTGTTGTCAACTTTAACTGCTGATTTGTGTTTTTCGAGAATTTTCTTTTTCTCTTCTTCACTCATGTTAAATACGTTCATATTATATTGTTGTTTTATTCATTATTTTTATTGATTCCTCTTTTTTTGATTTAATGACTGAACATTTTTCATATTCCTCCCTTTCTTCATAGATAAACATTATGGCATCTAATATTTCAATATAAAGATGTAAATCATTGTCATATGACAAGATGGTACAATTCATATTATAGTCAATTAATACATCATTGTCAACAGATGTTAAAAAATTGTATATCATTTTTAACTCATCCTCATCGTAATTACCCACATTTAACACTCTTGTTGCTTGAAGCAAAAAATTAACTGTCATATTCATAAATACAAATTATTCCTTATCTCTAATTAATTTATCTAATTTCCTAAAACATTCAAGAAACCCATCAACTTCAGTTTCCTCTCTTGTTGTTTTAGAGTCCTGTGTTGGTCCAAATACGACACCATTATGTAAAGATATACAAAATACCCATTGTTTAGGATTGTACATCTCTACGGTCAAATATACCCCCTCCTTATCGAAAAATTGATATAACTTTTTGGTATCATAAAATTCCAAAGTCGACAAACTAATGACCCCGACATTCGGGAACATAATATCCGTAAATCTTTTAAACGATTTCGGGTACAAATATTCTATAGTGTACCAATCCATAATTCTAATTATAACACTTTTTATTTGAATTTGTATGTAAACACGTCAGATTTTTTGATTTTGCGGAAAAATGTAATAATTATTGAAAGTTTACCATGAATATAATCGAATACTATTACAATGACGACACACGGAGACTTTATGTTGAGTTTTCAACTAAAGAGGATGGTGATTTGTATTATCGTGAATTAGAATTGGGGTTTGATGATGTTGAATACTATTCCCCCGAAATAATTGAGGAAGAAGACTTGGAAAATATCGATGAAGAGTTTATAATTGAATTGATAAATCAATATATTAAAGAAAACGATTTACCAGAAGAAAAAAGTTTGTAATATTTATAACTATGGGATTTTTAAATGATGATAAGAAAAGTAAGTTGAACGAGTTTGTTAAATTCGTTAAAGAACAGTTAGGTTTAGACACTGTTCCAACTATTTCTATACAAAACCACAGAAATGGTCTTAAAACGACCGCAAACTACGACTATACCAAAGAAAATAAAGTAATTAAGGTTTGCATGAAGAATCGTGCGTTAGTGGACGTTATGAGAAGTATTGCACACGAACTCGTGCATCACAAACAATTTGAACAAGGCCGTCTTAAAGTACAACCACCAGATATTGGAGGTGAAATAGAAGACGAGGCAAATGCAAAGGCCGGTCAATTCATCAAAATGTTCGCAAAAAAAGATTCCACTATCTACGACGAGTAGTTTATACTTTAACCAAAAAGGGGTATTTTTCTATATATCCATATCAGTTTCAAACATTTTTTTGGATATTTATCAATTATGGAATTAGTATTTACAAAAAAACTATTACAAGAAACCATTTCCAAAGAAATTGAGGAACAGGGTACAGATCCTGCCGCAGCACAACCCGAAGCGGGTACGTCAGATACACAAGCGGGTGGTCAAGGATATCCACAGGTTGGTAAATGGGAAAGTGGTGTGGGTAGAGAGGGTCCCGCAAATCAAATAGGTGTTACAAAATGGGCGGATGTTGTTGGTGCAAAACTAGTGAGAGGAAAGGCCAATCCGTTAAAGGAACAAGAAGTGGGGATGATGCCGGGTAGAACAACACAAATAGCACAAACATTAAATGCCCCCGAAATAGAAAGACAAAAGACACTTAATTATAATTTCAACAGTAATTTTATACCTTTTAAGACACCACACTCAACTCAAATAAAAGAGGGGACACATTTAATATTACCAAAAAGTGTAAACGGTAAAGAAACAACTTTTACAAAGTATAGGCATCCAATTGACCCTAAAGAAATATTTAAAAGTTGGATTGGAACACAATGGGATTCATATATACCTACACAAGAACAATTACAAGATATTTTACCAAACGATACATTAAGAAGTTTTACTGTGGATGGTATAAAATACACCGCATATTTAAAAAGAATTGATGATGACCCAATAACATGGCAATTTATGTGGTATTACAGTAAAGATAATAAACCATATAATCAAAATTTATATATAAAAACGGAACAAATACCTGAAAAATATAAATATAGTTTCATAAAAGAATGGGGTGAAGATATATTAATGGCAGCATCGTTATTATCGGCAATTTTCATACCGGGATTTGGTGGTATTGCATTAGGTGTGTTATTAGATTTAGGTGCAGCGGGTATAAAATTAGAAAAGGGAGATACGTGGGGTGCGGGAATTTGTTCAATATTGGCATTTTTACCTGTTATTGGTGAAATTGCAAATGTTGGTAGAGTTAGCACTAAAACCGCAGAAAGATTAGTTGGGGAAGTAAAGGATGTTAATTCATATAAAGAATTGGTGAATAAAATCAATTCTATGGGTAATACATCTGATGCGTACCTATTAAGACAACTATTACAAGATGATCCCCACAGAATTATAAATTTAATTGATAAGTTTTTGAATAAAAATTTATTAAATAAAATTACAACTAGAGGAGAGGCGTTAATTGTTGTAAAACACTTAAATGGGTTATTAAAATCGGGTAAAATTACAAAAGTATCTGCGGCAAAATGGTATAAACGATTGGGACTTAAAAAATTAGGATTTTATTTAGGTGGTGGTATCGGTATAATGTTAGGTGGGTCAGTTGCGGAATTGGCTTACGGAATTTACATAAACAGTAAGTTAACAAATTCAGAATATGGGTTAACAGAAAGTGAAAATGAGATGGTTAAAATCGCAGATAGTGCGTATAAATCAAATCCAGAATTATATAAGCAAAATATAGATCCTACGATTAATTCATACATAAATAAATACAAATTAAATCCAGAATTACTTATGGAAATAATGAATGGTATTCATAATGAATTCATCAAAAACCCAAATATTGACGCAAATAAAGTTGGAAAAGAAATTGAATCAACTCACTAATATTTATATACAATGAAACTTAACGAGCAAATTAATAAAATTAACGAAATAACAGGAATATTAACCGAGGCATTTTTAAATCCAGCTTGGGCAACCTCGTTATTTTCAAAAATTAGAGCAAAAGTAATACCTGATTACGTACAAACGGCATTTAAAGAATTAATTACTTCAGGTAAAATGGAATTAAATCCAAATAAAACAATAAGGGTACTTAATTATCCTTCATTTACCGTACAAGAACTTGAACTTCTTTTTAGGTCGAAAGAAGTGAGGGAAGCTTTAGAGGAATTTTTATCCCATTCGGGATATGACCTTAATAGTCCTGGATTTAGAAATGGATTACGTGCGTTAGAAGTGTCATCACCAGGTCACTCGTTTCCAAAAATTATCAATGCATATGAAAGTCAAGCATCTAAAATAATTAAACCTTCTGTAATGGATAACTTAATGAGATGGACGCCAGAAGCTATTAAAAAATGGTGGCAAGACCAAATTACAAGTGCGAGAATTTCACAGTACTGGTTAAGATATAAAACGGCATTAGGAAATGAACAAGATTTAAAAAGAAAATACATCGAGGTTTTACAAAGATATAATCAAAAATTAGTCCAAGGTGGGAATTACGATTTCACCGCTGAACAGAGAGAAATTGGTATTATACTATCACAAACAACTTCATTACGTAAAAAATTCTTAATGGAATTGTGGAGACAATGGAAAGATTTAATGCCTGCGGAAGTTAAGAAACACATATTAGATAAAGGATATTTCCAAGAAGATAAATTTGAAGAGGTAGTTAAATTTTTTGAACAGGTTGAACCACAAGCTAAAAAAATGCAACAAGATAAGGATCAATATGTGTCAAGATTTAAGGCTCTTTTAAAAATGTTTACACCTAATTTTAAAAGTGCCGAACGTCCATTTGCTAAATTTTTAAATAGATTTACAAGATTTATGACAACGTTGGACGCAAGATTAAAATACGAACATATAAAAAATATTGAATTAAGTGATAGTAAAGCAAATTATTATCTTGATAATATTAAAGATAGACTTTTTTCAATGACATTTATTTGGCCAATTGGTTACGGTATGTTAGAGTTAATCCAAGAAATGATGTCAAACACAACTTACGGTTTAACCGGTTTGGATGTTTCTTTTGGTGCTGAAAATCCATATCCAGGAAAAGATAAACCAGATGATTTTGCATTTATTGATGTTGCAAAAGAATCTATTTTTAGATACATAAAAGATCATTATCTAACGACCGACATTAAATTGACTGAAATGTTTTTATCTAATTCACCAATTGGTCACGCAATTTATGGATTTATGAAAAATCCAAATTCCGCAAAGAAAAGAGAGGCGGGTGAAATACTTGATACGGAATTTAATAGGAGAAGACAATCCACCATAGATACAATCAATAAAGCCCCAATACCTGAAGAAATTAAAAAAGACATATTAGATTCGGTACCGACACTTGACGAAATGAAAGGTGCACACCTTGATAGTGTTCAAGTTGAATATTAAAAATATTTATTAGATGCAAAATAACAGAGAAAAATTACATACCCAAATAGGTTCATACTTTAAAAAAAATAACGTTGTATTAACAAAAACACAATGGTTATTAACTTATTTTAAAGATGAGGCATCTGTAACTAATCTTTTTAATCACGTACAAACAGGTAAACAAAGAAATCCCACAAAATGGAACGTTGTACCCGAATCTGATCTTAAATCTTTTTTTAAGGCATACGCGTGTGATATTGTAACATCATCGTATTGTCAATCATCGGATTCAAACCCACAACCTAACCCACAACCTAATCCACCGGCGAATACAAACACAATCGGAGCCAAATTTCAATGTTTAGTTAATGATCCAATTTATGGTGGAATGGTTGAACCAATTGATGATACACACGTATTTTTCCATGAAGATAAAGTCAATGTAGAATATCATTTTTATTCAAACGGTAAGTTCAAATATGTTGATAAGGGAAATGGTCAATCACTTGATGGAAATTGGAGTTGTAAAGGTAATAACGGGTTCATCGCAAGAACAAGTGACGGATTCTATTTTGCAAGTAAAAATCCAGGTTGGAAAAGTACAAGTGTAAACGAAACGGTAATTAAAAAAATAGTTGATGATAATTTGAAATCATTACTAAAGTAAGATATTTATAAGAGAGTTTAATCGGTTTGGTCGCCATTAAACGATAATACTTATAAACGAAAAGGAGGTGTTCTAAATCTCGACAAAGGAGCTCTAAAGGCTCTTTTGTTCGTTAATTGACTTTCCCTTATTAAATAAAAAAACCCATCCGAAGATGGGTTTAGTAGTGGACCCGGAGGGAGTCGAACCCTCGTCCGAAACACTGACTAATAAATGGACTACACGTTTATTCTATTAGTTCTCAATAGACAAATAATTGGTTCCTATTTTGACATCGTTACCAATAACTGTGTCGAGTTCACTTAAGGTAGCACTCTGAACGAGACCTTTGACACTCTTGGGTGGTATCACACCTTAAGTACTTCTGTTCCTAGGTTATATGTACGTCGACCCGTGCGTAGTGCTAACTTGGTTAGGCTGCTACTTTAGAAGTTGCAAGTAAACCTGCAATTTCCATGTTGTTGTAAACGTTGCCGTCTAAAAATTTCCACCGTTAATTTAAGTCATAGATGAAGTCTGACTACGTGCCCATTTATCATTCGAATGCCCGTCAAATCCAGGCGAGCCCATATGTTAAAGAACTATGAAACAAATATAGATGAAAAAGGGTTAAAAACCTAATTTTAACCCCTAACACTTATATTTTTTTTTAAATTATTTCTTCTTTGTTGTTTTTTTGGCTGGTTTTGCGTCAGTTTTTGCTGCTGGTTTTCTACCCGCTTTTTTCTTAACAACCTCAACAATTTCTTTAACCTCTTCTGTAACTTCAGCAACTTCTTTTTTAACTTCAGTTTCTAATTGGTTTAATTGTGCGGTTTTTTCTGCGATTGAACCACCACCTAAAAGTTTTTTAATTAATTCAAAAATTTTCTTCATTTTTTTTTGTTTTTATATAAATATCCGTTTATTGTACTAAAATCAGTTAACCCTTAATGGGAAGTGTTTCTCATATAAAGCCTCAAAAAACAACTTATTTTTCTCCCATTGTTTGTTTACCATACCAATGGATTTATGTGTAACCATGATTTTGGTTGTCACACCAACTTTGATTCCGTCTAAATGATTGTCAACACAGAATGGTAAATCGTAGAAGTGAAACCCTGTAAATTCCTCATTAAATTTGTGTTTAATTCGACCTCTATGTACCATCATAAATAAACCATCCACAATAACAACTTGTTTAGGTGTTTCACCAAAGGATTGTTTTGAATAATGATTCACATGTCGTTTACCCTCATGTTCGTGTCCCACAACACCATACATAGACTCTCTATCTTGCCACCACATTCCACTCATTAAATTATCCGTACCTGCTAACCCAATAATACCATATTCGGGATTCTGTTCAAATAATTTAACAACCTTGGGTGTAATGTTAGGTGTTTCCAAAATAAGATCATCGTGCATAAAAACAATGATATCATTTTTTGCCTCTTCTAAACCAATATTATAAATTTCCGGTAGTGTTGATACACCGTCGTTTTCATAAATGTTTACTTCGGTTTTTGGATGTGAAAACATTTTTTCTACATGTTTCACATAATCGTCATCAATTTTACGTGTTGATATTACAACACTTATTGGTTGGTTATTCTTGGACATACGTTGCTATAATTTGACCATCATATTCGTTTAAGTCTACAATGATTGGTTTATTTGATGGTTGGTAACTTTCAGTACATGTTGAAGCATTAACGTATAGTGTGTCTTTAATTAAAGCGGCACCGTATGCTCCGTGGATATGACCAAACACATGTAATGATGGTTTAATTCTATTTTCTAATTGGTGTCTTAATATTTCACACCCAACATTCATATCACCTTGTCTCCAATTACTTACAAAATCTCTAATTTCGTGTGGTGGTCCGTGTGTGATTAATACGTCGGTATCTTCAGGAATCATATCCCATTTAGATTTAATTTCATCACCCATTCTTGGTAAGTTGAAAGCCCAATCATAAAAATTAGGCTGCCAAGGACTTCCGTAAATCTTAATGGGTCTTGAGAATTCTACCGATTCAATTGTCGTCTCGTTATCTTCTAGATAAACTACATTTTTATCAAATAGATTTTCACGCGACATTAATTTATTTAACCAATCATAATCACCTTTATGATGTGGTTCATTAATTCTTTCAAAACAAAAATCATGATTACCTGCAATGAAAATTTTCATGTCGAATCCTTCAATTGTGCCAAACCAATGAATAAAGTTTGTTACGTCTTTCTCACCACCCTTATTTGAAATATCACCAGAGTGTATTAACACATCACCTTTTGGAATTGGGTGTGTCATTAAATCGTGAAGACTGTGGGTGTCAGATATACAAACTATTCTCATAATATCAAATATAAGATATTATTTTGAAATATCAAAATGTATATTAAAAAATGTCAAAGACAATTGCTCCTCTAACTTTGTTTGTTGAACCGTTGTAAAAACTGTGAATAGTTTCACCAAATGAATATATTGAACCTTCCTCTAAATTAGATATTTCACAATTTGGTTCATTAACAAAATACTCGTTAAATTCATCAATATTATCAATTTCAGATAGTTTGGTGTTATAGATATTTGATTGGTTAAATTTGTTCTCTAATGATGTATTTTCGTAGGTGAAGAATCTTTCATTAGTATTGAATGTCAATACGTTACGATTCTTATCTGTAAAAATTGATCCATCGTCTTTAGTTAAAAATATGGATGCGTCGAAATGAAATTGAATATGTGTATTAGGTGGGAATAGTGTAAACCATATCGCCTTAACATCATAATTCTCTTTTAAATAATTTACTATTTCATCAACATTATTAATTATTTCATCGTCAGTTGTAAATCTGAACGCCGTTTTCATACAAGACTCTAATGGTGGAGTTAATGGGTCGGTTACATCACTATTTTCGTGATTATAAATTAACTGATGTTCAGTTGCGGTAACTTCGTTTGGATTATATTCGTAAACTGTTAAAAATTCAGAAATTGGTTTTACCAATTCTTTTACGTCTGCAATTTTTTTAATTTGACCCATATGCTTTATTGATAAATATCGAAAACAAGGATAAACCTAATCTTATTTGAACCATTATAAAAATTATGTGATGAATCATTAAAGGCATATATCGAATTACCATCCAATGATTTAATTTCATTTCCAGTTTCATTTATGAAAATTTGATTAAATTCATCAATCGGCATGGAGGTGATTTTTTTATTGTATTTTTTTTCTAAAATAAATAACGAATCACCCTGTCTTATTTCATAATTGAAAAATCTTGAATTTGAATTGAATGTTAAAACATATCTTTGATAGTCGTCAGTGTGAAATCTTAATCCATCATTTGGTGGGTACGCAACCGCCCATATGTAATGTATATTATATAATTCTTTTAGATATTGAATTACATTGTTTAAATCATCAATTAATTTTTGATCGTCAAATCTTTTTAATACACAATCTTCGGGTAACATAATAAACGAATTATTCTTATCGTTGTCACCAATACACATTATGGTTTCAAAAGTTCTATTAGGAAGTATTGTTGAGTCAAAATCATACCCGTCAAAAAAATTTGATATGTAATTCCCAACATTGTTTAATGTGGATATTTTCTTAATTGAACTCATATTAATAAATAAGCATAAAAAAAGTCAGAATTTCTCCTGACTAATTTCTTTGGGTCGAACGGTTTTTAATATCGCTCAAATTCCACCACTTTGTTTTACTAAACAAAGAAAAAAAAAGGCTGAGATTACACCATTTTGCGATTGACTTTAGAGACATTATCGGTTCTTCTCTTATCCACTACCTTTTGAGTAGTACCAATCAGTGACGGTCAATTAGATTAACCAATCCTTTAGTCGTTGAATACTCTTTTAATACTCATTACTCTTCGAGGTTGCCACCCCAATTAATCCTTGCGAGATTAGAGAACTTTCTCAAAAATCATGTTGGGCTTGGGACCCTTCATGGCCGAGAACCCCTCTCGACTGTGTAGTCACCTGTCTCCAACGACTGACGAGCACTTTTCCTTTATTTTTTGTAGTTGTTAAACCAAAATTAACAAAGTTTTTGGTATCCGAATGGGGAAAGTAGTGGCCCGTCTGCCAGCCAAGCCACCTTTTGAGCGACTCGATACTAAACTACTCTCTATGACATCCCTGCCATCATATTTTTGGACTCCTTCGAGACAAAACCCTTGGTAGAGTTTCATCAAGGATGATAACGACACCACTCGTACATCACCATACCTTTCGGTTTTAAGATTCCCATCATATTGAATCACACAATTGTAAGATTGGAGGTCCTACTTCTTGTAATAATTCTACAGATTATTCTTATCGGTGTTCCCACCTCAACCAAACAACTCGGATTGCTTGGTCACCCAACCATTTCGCTACGGAGTTACCCTCACTACTTCAGGTCAAATGATATTCTGCTTGCCTACTCGAGTTCCATTGCTGAAACCGCAAAACGCATAACCAAACGTTTCACTTTATCCCACTTTCGTGGTTTATTTTAATCGACCATAGGCGGCCAATTTTTTTTTCTGTGGATATGACGTATGCTCGTTTTTGGTTACCCGTAAACTCACGGTTCTCCCACAGAAAAATATTTTTAATTCAAAGAACTTCTCTTTTTTATTAGAAACCTTTGTTCCTAATTCTTTTACAAATATACGATTACTTTTTTAAAAAACAAACGATTATGTAAAATTATTTTTTATTTTTTTTCTTAACTTCATAAGATCCACCCATATCGTGTTGAATCTCAACAACTTCTACTTTCTTTTTTCGAGAAAGTTTCCATTCAGATTTTGGAATAAATTTCCAAATACCTGTTTTAACTTTTTCATCAGCTTCTTTATCTTCGACTCTGCGAATCTCGTCTAACTTATAAGACTTTGTTTCTTTAATTACTTTAATACACTTCATTGTTCCATGTTTTATTATATTAAAATATACATAATATATTTTTAAAAACAAAATTAAACAACAAAAAAATATTGCTGTCAGGGGTGGATTCGAACCACCACGGTGAGATTCAATTAATAACATCCGCCGGCCGGCTTGGTGGTCTACCCCATATTACTAATCTATTTCTTTATCACCACCCCCGAGACAGGAGGGCTTGGCTGCCAGATTGGCACCGCGTACCAATCATATTACAACACCTGACAATTTGTAGAGAGTAAGGGGCTCGAACCCTTGCTCCGGTATAACCCGAACTATCTGTTTAGCAAACAGACCCCTTCACCAACTTGGGTAACTCTCTATTAAAGAATTCTTTTGTCGTTTCTTCTACGAGCTTCTTCAGCTTCTTGATATTTTCTAAACCAAGTAATTGAAACGTCAACAATCATTAATAATGGTGCCAATAATAAAACCATTACCATATCCAACCCTGGAGTTGTACCAATTACTCCATCAACTGAAGTTTGTGTTGATCTTTTATATAGTTTAATTAAACAGTAAACCATTGAAAAGATGTAAATAACATAAATCATAAATATAAATTTAAGTGGACCAGGTAGGAATCGAACCTACTACCTTCACATTATGAGTGTGCCGCTCTAACCGAGTGAGCTACAAGTCCATATCGTTTAATCTAACGATAAAATCTAATATCGTTTATTTCAACGATAATAAGGTGCCGGAGGAGAGATTGGTTACTCACACGGGAGTCTTTTCGACTTACCCTCCTTTCTAGAATTACAGCGCGTCTATGGTTGGCCTAACCATCATTCCGCCACTCCGGCATATTTTATTATTGTTGGGGTGGACGGACTCGAACCGCCGAACTCAAAGAGAGCTGATTTACAGTCAGCCGCAATTGCCACTATGCGACACCCCAAAGTAAAGATAATGATGGAATACCCGTTTCGTTCCATTCTTGACTGCTTCCTTGAGTTTTACGAGGCCTCGGCAGGGGGTTATGTTTTCAGTCTCCACTCTGGATTGTCGACATCCGTTGAATGGTGAAAACCATTATCTTTGTGATTCCGATTGGATTCGAACCAATGACCTACTCTTTAGAAGAGAGTTGCTCTATCCAGCTGAGCTACGGAACCATGTGTTTTCTAATACATCAATGAACTATTTCATTTTAGTCAAAACATATTCTCCGAAAAATTTATTGTAACCAAAACTCCAATGTAGGTTACCAATAGATCCTCGTTTACCACCAGTATTGTAATACTCATCGGTTATTGATTCCCAATGTCCAATATTGTTAGTTATGTCTTGTCTATCTTCAATTAAGTTAGATTTTATTTTCATATAATCCCAAGAAAACAAATAAGTTTTACATGGTGTTATCTTAACTAAAGATTCAACTATTTCAATAAAATTATAATGTGCCGCGTTTGACATATTAATGATTTCTTGTCCTTCCATTAATTTGACAAAATAATCCATATCATAATCTTTACCCCAAAACTCCAATTCGTTATACTTGTTATTGAATTGTCGTGTGCCAATAAATCTATCAAAATAGACAAACTCATTGTCATCGGTGTACATTCCTTGTCCAAGTTTTGCGGGTAATCGTGTTCTTCCCATATATGGGAATCCAACAATTAAGAAATCTTCAGGATTGATTGTTGGGATTAATTTAATCCAATTATCAATCATTGTTTGAACATCTCTACTTGGTACTCCGTCGATGAAAAATTTTGATTCAGGATAATTCTTCTTTAACACATCAACCCAAAAATAATCGTCTTTATCATAACCGATTAAATCATTTGGATTTGGTGCCATTGTAAAACTATCACCAATAACCATTATTTTATTACTCATCTAAAACTTTTTACTAATATAGGGAATAAATTTATTAAAACAAAAAACCCGAACATTTTTTTGTCCGGGTCTTAAGATTAAATGTGATTTATTTAAATTTATAAGATAAACCGAGACCCGGGGTAAAGTTAGAACCAACAAGATTACCTATTAACCATAACTTTAAATCTGATGATTTTAAAGGATTGTACGCCAAAAACGCATTTATTTTGTTTTCATTGTTAACAGGTTGAATACCTCCACCTATTAAAATTTTATCAGGTTGAATCATTTTTAAAATACCAAATTTCATTTGATTTGATAGTGAACCTGTTTTTTGATTTGCCAGTTGTTGATCATTGTATGGTGCACCTACGTATAATCCCCACGTATTTTTTAATGCTCCAACTGTAATGTATCCATCTAAACCTTTATTTGTTGCCGAAACGAACACTTCTTGTTGTCCGTAGGTCATTGCCTTCACTCCCAATAGCATCATGACCAAAATTATTTTTGATTTCATTTTTTAGAAGTCGTAACCCTTCTTTTTTTATAAATATAACCAAAAAATTATCAAAAATCAATCTGTGAAATTATATGTGACACTATTCTATTACCGATAAATTCATAACCCCAATAATTAGGGTGTAAAGCGGGATTTGGATTTATTTGGTTATTTTCCCACACCGTAAATTTTGGGTTACTATTCAATAATTGTTTTTCGTATTCATATAAATCATTCATAAAATTATTTCCAAAATTCACATAATGATTTTTATTTATCAAGGATGAATTTTTATAGGAATGATTGACAATAGTTTCAAACGGATTCCAAAAAAAATATTTTATTTGATTTGCGTTTAAGAAATGTTGCAAAAAATAAACCATATTAAATCCAACATATTGATAATATGATTCATCAAAAATTTTAGTGATGTAATTTATTGCATATTCTTTAAATGATTTTTCATAAATGGTATCAGAATCATTTTCAAAATGTAACTCATCTAACTCATTAAACATATTGTGAATGTTCCAACCATATTTTGTTTTATCGTTATATTGAGTCGGAATAAAAGGGTGGTGATCTCTTATTAATGAGGTGAAACCAATTATTACAATATCGTCTTTATCGATATTATTTTCGGTAACATCATCATATATTTGTTTTAACATATGAGTGTTTGTGTTACCTTGAATTCCGTTATTAATAACGGGAACATTAAAAGTATTGATTAATAATTTTGAAATGGGATGATTTGATTTTCTATAAAAATCAATAGGTTCAATTTGATTATTTTCAATTTCTCCTGTCCCTATTCCTTGACCTTGAGTCCAACTATCACCATACAAGATAAACCTTTCCATTTATTTAAAAATCACGTAGATTGAAATGTGGTCTTATTTTGTTGCGTTTTGGATGGTAATAGATTGGTCCACGATGAGTTCTTGGGGAATATCTCATTGGTCTTAATCCTACTCTATTTTGTGGTGTTCTGTACGTAACGTAACATCCACTTAATGAGATTAAAATGATTAATAATAAAATAATCTTTTTCATATTAAAACCGTTTAGTACTCGGTACGGGATTCGAACCCGTGCTACATCCGTGAAAGGGATGCGACCTAACCACTAGTCGAACCGAGCAAATCACTTTACCTTTCAAAGTGTAAGTAGGTTTAGTTGCGAACTTTCACATCTTATGCGTCCATAAGATTCCTTTCTCTTGGTGTATTGTTTATTTACCAGTGGGGCCGTTCAGTATCCAAGTTTTTTGCACGAAGCCACCGTGCTAACAATCGCGGAGAGGGAGGGATTCGAACCCCCGTTAGTGTTACCTAAAACGGTTTTCAAGACCGCCGCGTTCAACCGCTCTGCCACCTCTCCAAATTCCCCACATTGAGATTCCGTGTGAGTAGTTATTTCGGTTTTTTACTATCTCGAAAACCTGCGAGGCATCCCTCATGAAAACGTCAACCTATTACTTGGGGGAGAGTAGGTCCACAATCCTTATTCCCAATGGGTAGTTCTTACAAGATGAACTTTTACCAACCGTCTAATCCATTGTTAAATGAGTCTTGGATAAAAGACTACCGAGTATCTCTTACTCGTTGCGGGACTGACGGGAGTTGAACCCGCTCCGTGCGCCGTGACAGGGCGACATCTTAACCGTTTGACCTCAATCCCGAGTCAATTCAATCACGTTTGGTAACGTTGGATTTTCACCAACACCTTCTCCTATTAGGGAGACATTCTTTTTTAAATTACTTACCTCACGTAATCAAACTTTATTAATTTACATTCTATATTGATGATTACATTCTTCAAATTCCTTTATAACTAAATCTGTTTAAGTAAAACAAATTATTAATAAAAATCATCAGAACATAAATTAATAAATTAACAAGCTTTTTGTACCCTTCCGTACATCATAACCAATATATCCCTATACTGGTGGTTACATTTTCTCATTGGGTTAATTACTCCCTGATTATAGTAACTCTCTCCTGACCTGTATGACTATTCCGGCTTCAACAGGACCATCTTGGATTTTATATACCGTGGGGTTGCACCACAGTCGTCACTTGTTGAGCCCCTTGACGGATTCGAACCGCCGACAGCCTCATTACAAATGAGGTGCTCTGGCCAGCTGAGCTAAAGGGGCCTTTATTATTTACTTCTCCGTTGTCTCAAAGAACTTCCCGCAAGTGTTTTCGTTGTCTTGCTAGTTTTTTTACTTCTTAATGCTTTACTTGCTACTTTACCAACTCTTTTTGATGTTCTCGGTGCTTTAGACATTTTGTTAAGGTTTATTGTTTAACAAAGATAAAACATTTTTTTGAATATACAAAATAATGATAAAATATTTGTTGCGGGGCCGAGAATCGAACTCGGGAGACACGGCTTATGAGACCGGTCGGGAAACCTTCCTCCCCGCAATATGTCTTTACTGTTTACTATCAATAGTAAACTAATATTCTACGTATTCTTGTTTCATTTTTTCATAATTTAATGTTCTAAAATTCATTTTAGTTTTATTAATTCTAGCGAAAAATATAAAATTAGAAATTCTATTCCATAACGTATAAAAATCAATTACATCCGAATCTGACAGTGCCAACATTTCATAGATAACATATTCAGTTCTTACATGTAAAACATCCATATTGTCAAAAAACGAATAATCTAAATTTATTTGATTCCCATTGGTTTCTTCTCCGGGAATTTGATTTAATATTACATTATCCAAGTTTTTAGATTCCATATATTTCTTAAATCCATAACTGTTAGAACATACGAATATTTTTTTATCGATTGAGACTAACTTCATTATTTCATCGTCATAAGTGGCATATGTATCTTCATTATCTTCTAAATCATGAGTTCTATAATATAATGAATTATATGGTTTATCTAACCCAAGTTTTACTTTATGTGACTTATACCTTTTAATTAAATCCTCATTAATTATTTTTTTGTTATCGGTTTCAACGTTTGATAAGTAACGATATTTTTTAATGAATGGTATAACTTCACTTTTAATTTCGGGATAATGTCCTAATGGTACAAATAACGCCCAAATATAACCGTATGGTGTTACATTACCATCATGATACACTTGATCCATACCCCTAAAACACATCACATGGTTAAATTCTTTACTAAACTCAATTGAATCAAAATATTTTTTAAATTCATTCTCATTGAAAAAATCAAAAAATTTACCTTTATCAAAATACATGTTTTTAGTGTCATTAATTATTAATGTGGTTTCAAACCCTAAATTTTTTAAATCTTTAGCGGTATCAAGATATTCATACATTGCCTGAACACAATCTCCCATTCCGGTTAAAAAGTTATGTTGTATTATAATTCTCTTATCCATATTATTTTTTATTACATTATCTTCCATTGAGTCTTTCGGTTGTACTTCCAACTTTTATACTCTCTGAACTTATGTGAATAAATTGGTTTACCATTTCCGTGTCTACCCCAAATCTTTGAAGGTGCACAATCATAATACCAACTACCACATCTTTTAGAACAAATGAAACAATAGTTCCATTCCATTCTCATTCTTTTTACTTTTTCTTTTTTGTTTTTCATTTTGCATTAGTTTAACTAATGCTTATCATATTTCTTTTTCATATTTCAAATTTTAGTTGTCCCTCATGGATTCGAACCACAGCTACGTGAGCCAAATTCACGTGTACTACCGCTATACTAAAGGACAATATGCACCCACGTAAGGACTCGAACCTTCATCCTCGGTTTTGGAGACCGATGTTCTACCAATTGAACTACACAGGTGTTTGCGTTGATGATAGGACTCGAACCTATATCCGATCGGTTAACAGCCGATTGCTCCACCATTGAGCTACATCAACATTGTAGAGTAGACAGGACTCGAACCTACACACACTTGCTCCCAAAGCAAGGGACCTACCATTGGTCAACTACTCTAAAACAAAAAAACCTCGAGATTTTGTCCCGAGGTTTCTTAATTCTATTAGTTAAATTTACATTTAACCGTGATTAATATCTCCGAGACTATAGGACATAGGATTCTCATCCCAACTAGGTTGGTTTGAATACGACGTCATATTTGTTAATTGTCTCATTGAATTCTTTTCTTGTTTTAATCTTTTATAAAGATAACAATAAATATGTATATAATCAAGAAAAATCAAAAAAATATGTTTTAACTTTTTTTTTGTGACTATTGTCAATACCTGATATTTATCAGTATGACAAAAATAAAGGGAACCTCTCTCCTCCTTTTATTCATCTTGTTCTTGGGTTTCTCTTCACATGCTCAAGACACTAAAAAGGTGTATATCAGTGGAGTAGAGAACAAAATCAAAATAGGTAAATTTACCGGCAACCGAAACTTTGCGTTCGGTGTGAAGAACATTTTTCAAGAAATTTTACAGGATAAAGATTTCTCCATTGTGGAGGAACAAAGTCAAGCAGATTTAATCTTCAGTGCTGATATCTTATACTTTGACGTTAATAGAACAAAACGTAACGTTTCAGTATTTCATTCAGATGTTGAGGAAACTTTAGTTGTTATGAAAGGACTTCTTACGGATAATTCGGGTAAGAAACTTAAAGAATCTACAGCTGAAGAATCAAGTTCAGAAATATCCACATCGACTCTAATCACAGACGAAGGTAGTGGTAAAGTTAATCAACAAGCGTTGTCGTCCGCAATAAAAAAGACGTGCGAATCATTAATCAATAAAACATTTTTTAACAAAAAGTAAGAATGAAAAAACTCCTCTCTCTTGGCTTCTTTTTATTAGTTGCCTACACTTCTTTTGGTCAATTAACAATTGCCCAATCATTATCACCAACAACCGGTTTAAAGGTTGGTGATACAATTACAGTAAAGTATAATCTAACAAAAGGACAGGTGATTAAAAATCCTCGTTACCTTTGGTTTAGATATCAATTTAATAATAAGGCATTGTCTTATGTTTCCACAACATTTAATCAAGGAACATCAGCACAAACATTCTACACAGGTTGGAATAACTACAAGTTTATATTCAACGGTGGTGCAAGTGATAATGATTTGGATGTACAATATGGTTTAACTCCTTGGAATTACTCGGTAAATGCAGATTGGAACGTTGGACAATTGACAGTTCAAAGAGCGGATGCTTCAATTAGCGGTTTAATTGCAACTCAAAAATATATATTAAAAGACCAAAACAGTTATAATAACATATTCAAAATAGATTTGGCCACGGGTACCGATACAACAGGTGCTGCGGTTGGAACTATCTATGGTGGTGGTTGGTCATCATTAAATGGTGTTGTGGGTAACACATCTCAATTTAAAGTAAAAGTATTATATCCACAAGGGTATACTATTACTGATCACAATGTCCAATTGATGAGATTAAAATCAGATGGTAGTGGTATGATTGATTGGTCACAACAACCTATTGCACAATTACCATTGGATGCAAGTGGTGAAGCACTTTTCACAACACAGGTTAAAGTTGGAGATTCAGTTGGTGTATTTGTTGGACCGGCATTTCAAAAAGCTTGGATGAGTAACATCATAACAGTATCAGACGCTTATAAGGCATTTTTAGGTCATGCACAAACTGATATTAGTGGAACTGTTAATTTCTTTACATATCCTACATTAGAAAAAAGAGTTGGTAAAGTTACTAACAACACAAATCCATTTGGAGAAGGTGATTCATACGCATTATTTGCACATGTAATGGGACAAAATATGACATCAGTATCGATGATTCCTACACCAACATCAACATCAATAAGATGGCAAAGTGGTTTGTTGAATCAAAGTTGGTTAGATGGTACGCCTACAAGTAGAGTATTAATTGATACTCCAATAAAAGAAGTTTATGCGGTATATGCTTGGGGTGGGGATTTAAACTGGTCACATTCATCAGAACCATCTGCAATTGTTGCCAAAATAACTGCGGGACAATACACAAATGCAGTAAATGATAAAGCAGTAAATACAATTAAATCTACGAGTACTGCTCCAATGGCTTATCTAACAGTTGCTGAAAAGGCGACATTAGGTGTAACATCAAAATTAGAAAATGGTAAAGTTATATTAACAACTACGTTAACAAAGGAAGGATTGGCTGGTTTACAAGTCATCATGAACTATGATGAATCTAAATTAACTTTAGATGAGGTTAAATTTGATGCAGGATCAACAATTACTAACTTCTCAACACATAATGATGGTAGATTAACATTTGGTTCTATTGACCAATTGAAAACCTCAAGAATTAAAGTTGGAACACCGTATACGTTAATATTCACACCAAAATCTACTTTAACAAACACTGCAGGGTTATTCTACTTTGTTTTATCGGATGCTGTTGATGCAAAAGGAAATAAAGTTGACTTAATTGTTGAGTAATATGAAGAAACTATTAGTTGGATTTTTCTTACTAATTTCATTTTTAGGGTTCGGACAGAGTGTATCTGCTCCGGACTCTAAATCGTTTATACCATCCACAACTGCACAAGATGCGAGTGGATTTGTATTAAGTGGATTTGCACCAACGGCAACCATATTAGCATCAATCAGTTTAGTAGAATACCCAATTGGTACAACATTCTATTTGAGCACATATTCAAACTTAACCGCCGCAAGTGGTTTTGGAATGGTCGGTAATAAAACTCGTTTGGTATTTACGGGAACTATGGCTAATATCAATACTGCATTAGCGTCCCTAAAAGTAAATACGGGTTCGACAAAGGGTAATGTGAAATTATCAGTTGCGGCAACAGTAAATCCAACAGGGTATTATTATAATGGGGTAAATGGACATTTCTACAAACCTGTATATCCTGGTACAACGTATACAGCAGCAAGATCAGCATCATTATTATCAACATTCAAAGGACAGACGGGATATTTGGTAACAATAACTTCTGCTTCAGAAGATGCTTTCATTCAATTGAATGTGCCACAAACTAACATATGGTTTGCTTGTACGGATGAGGTAACGGATGGTAGATGGGTAATTGACGCTGGTCCTGAAAAAGGAACCGTAATAAAAACATCAAATGCAACAAGCGGAAATGTTGTTGGACAATATAATAACTGGGCAGGTGGAGAACCAAATGGATATAATCATGGTGAGGATTATGCAGTAACCAAATGGAATGGTAATCTATGGAACGATTTGAATAACAATTGGAATAACGCATATGTAATTGAATATGGGACTTGGAGTAATCCCGATGACCAATCATTTACTGATTTTTATACCAATTCAACAACTCACTCAAACGGAGATGTATTAACGGCAAGGTTCAATATTGATTTTGGTGGTAATGTAGATGAAACTAAATTTTCAGCAAAAGCAAACACATTTGTAAATAATGTATGGGGTGTAACAACTAATACGGCAAGAGCATTAAGTGGGTTAGGTAAAGTTGATATTACAAATGATTTGGATACTGCAAAAATATCAAATGGTGGTATTAAAGTGTCATCAACCGCGGGATACGCAGAATGGTGTGTTATATATGAATACGATTCGTACAATCAAAGATATAGAATTGGAATAGATAGTAGAGAGGTAAATGGTATTCTTTCAGACCCATCAACAATTACTAATTTACAATTATTTGATTTATATAATGGACCAGTAACGTATGGTAGTTATGACCCAAATGGTTGGACTGAAGTTTATGTTTATACATCAACACAATTTAATTTCGCAGGTTCATCATATACATCTAACATTAGAAATGGTGGAGGTTATTATGCATTAACTGCTGAATTTACATTCGCACCAATTCAAAGTTTTAAACAACATGGAATTGATATAATAGCAAATAATCAAACCGAATTAACTAATTTATACAATAGTATTGTGAGTGTAACTGATGTTTATTTGGCATTTAAGGAATTATCGAATGGTGGTATATTTGGAAATCAGAGTGGATTAGAATTTACATCAGGTTTACAATATATGAATGCAGATGTAGATGGTAATGGTGTATTTAACGAAAGTGATACATATAAATTATTACAACACTTAACAGGTGTTGCACCACTAACACAATATTCGGCATTAACTTATTTGATGAAACTATATGGTAAAACTGAATATGATACTATAACTAAATCTAATTGGAATACTCAATTTAACTCAACGAGAAGTTTGTATCCATTTAATTTGAATAGTGGTGTATTGAATAACACATACAATGTAAATGTAACTTGGTTAGGAGATGTAAATTTATCACATTCGGCGCAACAAACGGCTAGTAGTGTTGCAAGTAATTCAATGAGAACTATGAGTTTATCAACTCAATCGGTTTCAAATCAAATCAACGCATATCTAATGGGTGAAAATGTTGGTGGTAGATTGATAGTAACGATTTCAGTAGACCCATTACAACAAGAGTTAGTTGGTACACAATTCAATTTAAACTATGATAATACCGCATTAAGTTTTGAAAAGGTAGAATTTACTACAAAAGGAACACCTACCAATTTTGGAACTGATAGAGGTACATATATTACATTAGGTTCATTGATAACAGACGGATCAACTACATTGGATAAGACGACTGAATATAAAATAACGTTCTTACCATTAATCGGATTGAGTGGCACGTTGGGATTGACCTCAATTTCAAATACCGATGCGGTAAGTAAGGGTGGAACACAATTAAAAGTAAAAGTAAACTAATGAAAAAAATAATATTAATATCGTTGATTTTATTGGTGGGATGTACAAAAATTGATGTTCCCACACCAGTTCCACCTGTTGAAAAAATATTCAATGTCGGTGAAAGTAAAGTTGAAAATGGACAATCGATATATTTTGATTTACCCTCCGCAGGTACGTATATGTTAAGTTTAATTGACATTAACACTAATCAAGTTATAAGTAGAGAAAAGTTTGTCGGACAAAATGGTGAAAATATAAAAAAGATTTATACCAATTCATTACCTAAAGGATATTTATATTTAGTACTTGAGGATGTTGGTAAAAATGAATTAAAAAAAACTAAAATAATTATAAATTAAACATAAACAAAAATGAAAAAAATTCTCTCAATAGTACTAATATCCACAATTTTAACAGGTTGTTATAAAGAGGATGTTGTACCAACACCACAATCAATATCTGAAGAACTTAAAATGACAAGTTCTGTAGGTATTAAATTACAAACCGCATTTGTAACATCTGAAGTTGCAATGAATGTTAAAACTGAAACGGCGGGTTCAGTAACTGTTAAAATATTTGATATTGCCAATAGAGTGGTATCAAAAGAAACGATGAACGTTGTTGCAGGTGATAATCTGTTAAAAGTTTACACTAATGCATTACCATCATCAGCATATAGAATTGGTTTATTTGATTCTAACGGAAAACAATTAGGAATTACAGATTTTAATAAAGTACAATAATTATAATATATAAAACAAAATACAATGGCAGAAGAACAAGAAGAAGGAACAATGAGTGGTTTAAAGAAAACTCTTATTGGAACAGTTGGTACAATAGTAACAGCTGGAGGTGTATGGTTAACAACACTTTTAGGTGGTGGTGATAAGGCAGAACCTGCACCGGCACAGGCCGCACCTGTAATTAACATTACAAACTCTAATCAACAGCAACAACAAGCTGCGGGTAAAACAGTAATCATCCAAGGTGGTGGTGGAAATGGTGGGTCATCAGCAAAACCTGTGGCACCTGCACCTAAACCTAAAAAGAAGGAAGGTGATGAGTTTAAAGAAGAGGCACCTAAATGGTAATTTATTATCAAATCGGGACGGTAGTATTTTTTATGGGGTTACTATCGTTCTTAATAAGATATAATTTTAAATTAGAAAAAAAAGATGAGTGAACAACAACAACCACCAAGTGGATTTAAGGAATTATTAAGTAGTATGATGAAACGTAGATGGTTCATCACTGCCATCGTGTTAGGTGGTTTTATGATTATCATAATGGGTATATTTGCCGCAATTGTGAGTAAATCCACAATTGAAGGAGAATGGAAAGAACTATTATTATTGTTATTAGGAGCATTCATTGGATCATATGGTAAGATTATTGACTATTGGTTTAGTGATACTGATAAGGATAAAATGTTAGTTCAGAAAATGGATGAGGAAGATGGGGTATCTTTAAGTAATACCGCAGATATGCCAAATAACCCAATAGTTCCAACCGATATTTCACCATTATCATTACCAAAAACTGAAACTCTTAATGATTCATTTGAACAAGTTCCCGTAAATGATGAAGTTTCTAAAATCACAACAAAAGCTGAAAAGAAAGGTGTAGAAATAGATGAGGATGGTGATGGTGTAATGGATGGTTTAGATTTCGATGGTGATGGTAAAATTGATGAATACTTTGCACATAGACAATGTGAACACGTTTGGGGTGACTTGGATGGTGATGGAACTGAAGAATGTTTGAAGTGTGGTAAAATCAAAGATGAATCCGCGGAAATCCACATGGAAGGATAATAAATAAAATTAAAAAATGACAAAAATGAAATTTAAAGAATGGGTAATCGAACTTTTCAAAGATGAAAGGGGATCTATATCGGTAAAACCGGTAATCGCAATGATAGGTGCGTTATTCCTATGTGTAACAATGATTTTAAATTCGTTCTCTCACGCGGATTTTGCACCGTCACCTGAATTAGTAAATGCGGTGATGTTAATAACAGGAATAGGTATGGGAGCCGATACATTGGATAAGTTCTCACACAAAAAGAAAGAAGAAACTGAAGGTTAATATAAAGGGAGGGTTTACCTCCCTTTTTTTTGTGTATATTTATATAAAAACATTTTATGACATTATCATTAAAAAACATCGGAGAAACCCTATTCAAAGGATATCTTGTTTGTGTATTCATTTGGTTGGCATTTGCATTATCATTTGATTTAATCATGATTGGTGCACATTTCATGGATGAAAATTTAGAAAGAAAAATATCCAATGAAATTATGTGGAAAATAGACGGGACATTTAAAAATAACCCCGATAATATTTGGTACGAGGGACCAACAAAATAAAATAAAAAATGGCAACAGAAACAAACGCTAGTATTAATCAATCATCTGAAGCACATTCAGATAACAACTCTGCAGGTGTGTCGTATGAAAATACGATGGAAGCTTCTGCGGGTGTAAGTACAGGTAACGATAATGCATCTATTGGTGTGGAAGTATCTGTAAAAACAGGAACCGAATTTTCTGCTGAAGGTGGATTAGACGGTAATAATGTATATGCAAATGTTAATTATTCAGATACAACAGAAGCTCACGTAACTGTGGAAGGTGAAGTTGATTATAATGGATTAGGTGGGTCTGCAAATGTTGATGCGTATGTTAAAAGTGGAACCGAAGCTGAAGCTCATTTATCCGTTGGGGATAAGGGTGTTGAAGTTGGTGGTGGAGCGTCAATTGGTAATGCCGCGGGTGTTGATGCGAGTGGAACTGCAGATTTAAGAGAAGTTTCAGTAACTACCGGTGCAGGTGTAAGTTTTGGTGAACAATTATCTGCCGGTGGTAGTGGTGAAGCAACATTTAAAGATGGTGTGGCTACCGTAGGTGTTAGTGGTGATATTGCGGCGCTTGTTGGTGTTGAGGTGGATTTGAGTGTTAGTGTTGACACTAACCAAATAGTAAAAGACGCCAATGTAGTTGCAAATGAAACAGAGAAAACTGCTAATATTGTCGCAAAAGAAACAGAAAAAACCGCCAATATAGTTGCAAATGAAACAACAAAAGTTGCCAATGATGTTGCAAAAGGAGCTGAAAAATTAGGTAACGACATAAATAAATCGGCCAAGGATACTGGTAAAAAAATTAGAAAAATATTTAAATTTTAATATATGAAAAAAATATTGTTACTATTAGGTATAATACTGATTAGTATAACATCATTTGGACAAACAATTGGTTCAACTAAAACCGAACAATATAAAGCCGATTTTGAAAAGAAAAGAGATATTTCGGCATATATGGATTATGAAGGTCCACAAATACCAATTCAAATCCTTAAATGTGGTATTTCAGATGAAGTGTATGAAATGTATCCTGAATTAAAGGAAAAACGTGTGGGTTTAGGTGTGGCTAACATATCTATGGAATACCTTGAAAACTTAAATAGATTTAAATTTACCGAGGATAAAACGGAAATTAAGAATCGTATGGTAAAACAATTCCAAGCATCTCAAGCGGGTATTTCTGAAAATAAATTAGACGGTAGAGGTAAAATTAATTTGGCAAAGTACTTTGTTACAATTGAGTGTTACGACTACTCAATTTCTGAAGATGAGACTATCAATTTAAAAGATGGAATTAAAGATAATATGGTTACTCGTATTGGTTTACAGGTTAGATTCACAGATGCTGAAACGGGTGTTTTATTCGGGGCTTCGGGTTTGGGTGAAGCAACAACCAGAAGAGAATTAACTTTATTGTCAGATGCAACAGTTGACCCAATTAAGTTTAACCAATCAACAATTTCAATTGCAACAAAGAAAGCGTTAGATATCGCATGTGCAAATATTTTAGATAGGATGATTAAAAAAGGTATATTTACAAAATAAGATAAATTATTTATTATTAAGGGGACAATAGTCCCCTTTTTTTTTGAATATATGGATAACATCACAATAACAATATTTGGTCATTTTAATTATAATGACGATTATTTGACGTATTTACGTTATCTTCTTTATAGTTTACCCGACGAATTGAAGAAATGTAAATTTTTAATAATATTTGATACAAACAATAAAAAAACCAAAAATTCTAAATTAGAAGAATTGGAGATGTATTTTGAAAATAGAAATGAAAAATTAAACTACGAAATATTCTATTCTAATTTAGGATTAATTGATAGTGTTAATATTGCATTGAAAAAAATCAAAACTGAATATTTCATTTTTTTAGAATATGATTGGGTTTTTTTAGATAAAGATACTGTCGATTTTGAGGGATTATTAAAATGTTTCAACAAATATCAATTTGTTAATTCTGTTTGGTTTAATGCGTATTTTAATAAAAAAACGTTACATGAATATGCACCTAACGATATAAATTTTAAAGAAACATATTTTGGTTTAGAAGAAAAAATTGAAGACTTTCAATTGACCAATACTATTAGATTTTTAAACTCCCCCTCAATTCATAGGACTAAAAAATATAAACAATGGTTTAATAAGTACATAGATGTCTTTGAAAATAAAGTAAGTGATATCACCCCCGACGAAAATGGTCATTACGGATCAAACGGTTTGGAAGAGGTTATGATTAAACGTATAAGAGATTTGGTTCACGCAAATGATTATAATGAAGTTAGATATTACATTGGAACTTATTTATATGGTAAACCCGGTGATGGACCGATAACCGCACATACAGACGGGACAAAAAGAAAATTTGACAATCCGTTAAATTCCCAATTCAAGAAAAAAAGTTTAAGTGAAATAAATGGTGATTATTACATTTTAACAAACGAACTTCCGAAAAATGATTAAATATGATATTTATCAATATGAAGAATTTCATATTTTTAATAGTCATAACTATTTTGTTTATTGGTTGTAAACCTGTTAGATACGTAAATGTTAGTTCAAAACATAATTACTATGAAAAACATAGAACAACTACGTATACCGTCCCAACTTGGTTACCAAATGTAGGTATTGTTTTAGAAACTAGAGTATATCGTGGGCATAGGTGGTCACAACCTAAACGAAGATATAAAAGACACAAAAAGTAATGAAGAAATGGTTATTTGTTTTCTTTATTTTAGTGTCAATACTAATGTCCCAAGATGTTAGTGGTCAAGTAATTATGACTCAAACGTTTATTGATAAATGTTCGGGTGAGGTTAAAATTGCCACAACAACGTATGTAAATGGTAATGCGGTTGTTACATTCTACAATCAAATAAAAACATTCACACCGACACAAGTTCAAAATGGTGAATTACAAACTTGGTTACAACAAACATATACAGCATATAATAGTACAGGTTGTCCTACAAATTTAGTAGTTCAACAAACAATTACGCAACAAGTTGCCGCCGCAGCGACACAGGCAGCAAGTCAAGCGGCATCGGCAGCTGCAACCGCAGCAGCTAACGCCGCGGCAAGTGCTGCAAGTTCAAGTGCATCATCCGCAGCAAGTAACGCGGCAAGTTCGGCTGCCAGTTCTGCTGCAAGTAGTTCAGCATCCTCGGCCGCCAGTTCAAGTGCGTCATCTGCGGCCAGTTCAAGTGCCGCTGCAAGTACACCACCGGCAAGTAGCAGTTCATCGTCTTCATCAAGTGGGGGTAGTTCTTCATCGAGTAGTAGTTCATCTTCATCGGAAAGTAAAACTGAAACAAAGACTGAAACTAAATCAGAAACAAAATCCGAGTCTAAATCAGAATCAAAATCTGAAAGTAAGAGTGAGGAAAAGAAAGAAGAATCTAAATCAGAATCCAAAAAGGAAGAAAAGAAAGAAGAATCTAAAGAAGAAAAGAAAGAGGAGAAAAAGGAAGAAAAGAAAGAGGAGAAAAAGGAAGAAAAGAAAAAAGAAGAAAAAAAGAAACAACAAAACATGAACCCAATGTTAATTGCTTCCGATATAACCACCGCAGAATCTCCTGACGGTAGTTATTCATTGGCAATGACTGTTGGTATCTCTAAATCGTCTCTAATGGGTGATAAATCATATAGTTTAAACGGTATGGCCTTTTCAACTTTAGATCAGTTTGCACTATCTTCGGGAGTCACTGTTATGAAATTAACAGATAAAGGTCAATTAAACTCAATCAATAGTTATTCATTCACATCAGCCTATTTAAAAGGTACGTTAATGAGTCTATTGGGTTACACTTGGATTAAACCACATCCTAAATTGGGTACCTATGGTTACAACGTTGGTTTAATCACATTATTAATGAAGGGGGAGGATTCTTATATGACAAGTCTATCAACGTCAACAGTTGCGTTTTGGACAAAACCATATCAATACAGTAAAAAATTAACAATATCTCCACAAGTATTTGCAATGTATTCACCAATTGGGTATAATACGTTAACAGGAGGAACAACAGTAGGAAAACAATTTGGATTCCTATTAGGTAGTAGTATTGATTACAAGATTACAAAAAGGTTCGGATTCAGTTTCAACTATAAGTTAAATCTAAATACCGAACCCGGTTCACCAATGCTTAGTAACTTCTTGATTGGATCAAGAGTTATGCTTTAACACATCTTTATCTAATGAAAGAGGTTTGATGTGTTCACGTTGTTTACGAAACCCGTATTGAGTTTGAACTTTAGATAGTGTGATTCCAAATGAGGAACATAAGACGAAGAGACCTATAAGTAAGTTTAACATATTGTATTTTTTTTATATAACTATTAGAAAAATACAACAAATATATTGTAATACCAAGAAAAATAGGATATTAACAAGAAGTTCTTCTTATAGTACAATTATATTTTAATAAAAAAAAGAATCCCCGTAAATCAAGGACCTACGGGGATATGACAAAAATAAATGTACCTCTCTCCTGATACATTTAAATTATAACCTTTTCTTTTTTATTTGTCAACTCTTCGTATAATTTTTTTATTTCTGCACATTTTTCGTAATCTTCAATGTCTTCAAAAAACGGCATTAAATCTCTTGTTAATACTATTGCCTCTTGTTTGTGAAATATAAATTTTGTGTCCCAATCTAATGTTTTAATTTTTGCGGAAACATAAAGATCCAATGATTTTTTTCTAGTTGTTTTTAATTCGGTAAAAATATCAAATATTGATTCATATATGATTTTTTTGTTTTCATCATAAAAATCCGTAAAGTCATTGTATTTCCCTTGAATTTCTAAAGATATGAATGGTTGGTTTCGTTTTCTGGTGTTTTCTGACATTTTAGATTGGGTTAAATGGTTAAAGTTTAGTTTGATAAAATTAGAGAAAAATAGTTAACGAACAAAATTTTTTAATCTTTTCTTCGCCATTTAGCTTCCCTAACTTCAGGACTCATTTTAAACTGTTCATCAATTGTATGTGGAAAAGGTTGGTATTTACATGTCATTGGTAATCTACAATTTTTTAAATAATTGTTGATATATCCCATCATATTATGTGCTCCGACGGGATTTGCTGAATGAACAAAAATTTGGGGTAAAGGTATACCTGTTTCAATACTCCTATTTACAAGAAATTTGCAACAATCATAACCTGTTTTTTCAATTATATTAGAATAATCAATAACATAATTATCCTTTACGTTATTGTAGTATTCAACCATTGCTGTGTCACCTAAATCATGGTCAAGTGAAATCATGTCGATATTTTCAAGACCGTGACGATTTATATTTGCAACAAATTGGGTATAGTCTCTCACAACAATCCATTCAGAATCTGTTGGTGTCCTTACATCATCCAAATAAATTTTTACTTTTTCAATTCTCATCTTTCTTAAATGGTTTTTCGTATTTTGGTTTCATTAATCTCCATATGATATGTTCATATGGTTTCCTATCCCACATGGCAAATAGTATCGGTCTATAAAATGTTTCAACATTACATTTCTCTAAATGTAGTGCAAAATCCTTTTTTGTTGGTTCGGGGTAAACATCCCCGTATTTACCATATCTAAAGTAATCGTGTATTTTGCCACAATGTTCTCTAATGTTATACATACCATATTGAAATGAACTAACTTGTTGTTTAACCCATTTGTAAAATTCATCAGGTACTCTATCTAAAAATTCATCTAAAGGTTTACCTTCCTTCATTAATTCCCAAATATCTTTAGAAGAAAAATTAGTTAGAATTTTATGTAATCTTTTATATTCTTCACCTTTTATTTTCATACGAAAACCATTCTTGAAACGAATTACATAACCTTCTTTATCTTTTGAAATTTCTTCCTTTAATACGTCATACCCTTCTCCCCATGTCTTATATAACATAACAACACGAAATCCAATATTTGAAATCATGTTTTTTAAACGAATATCATTATTGTCGTTATGGATATTAACCTCGTCTCCGGTTTTAGTATTTATCACACCTAACAAAACAAGATCTTCATAATCATACTCACACACTATTCTGTTCTCTTTGTAGATTATCTCAAACAAATATGTGTAATCGGTATGCAACCTTTCAAAATTATATTTTTCTAAAAGTTCCTTACCTTTAATTGCTTGTGGTGATGTGAAAGAACCACGAGTCGCCATAATCCATTCACCTTTAGTCTTTGGGGTCGGTTCGTAATACGGGTCATCAAAATTAGGTAGGTTGTTTGGGTCAAAGAACTTTTCCATACCGGTTTCGTAATTGTTATTGAACCATATGTTGTATCTTCTTTCATCACTCAATTCATATTCGTAATAAAAAAGAATACCTAAAGACCCATCCATTTTTTCATAAACATCAAACAATTCATTTGGTAAATCCTCTGGTTTATGTTCTTCATAGTTAAAAAACTTCTTGAATGGTCTTGCAACAATATCACCTTTAGAGTTTGTAACTAATCCACGACATTGCATAGTAATATCATCCCATAATTTCTCGTATTGAACTTTTGGGGAATAATTCCAAATAGTTAAATCAAGAGTTGGGTGAGTTTGTTTGTGTAACAAACCTTCTTTATGGTATTTCTCTAATGTTGATAACATTATTTATGTTTTTTAGATACTCCGAATGTAAAACTTTTATCTAACCAAGAAATGGATAAATAAAGACCGACAAAACCATCTTTAATAAATCTTTTGTGTTCTATCGGTGAGTAAGTTTCTAAATATAAATCAATGACAGGTATTATATGTATCGACCATTGATGATTGTGCTTGTTGAAATAAAATTTCATCTTATTTGTATTTTGAGTGTGAAAATATGATTTGATGAATTCACTCATTAAAGTTTAGTTTCAAATCTATCCTTCATTTGTTGAAGTTTATCTTCAGGGACATTATGAACATTTCCCCCTCCGTGGCGATTTTCTACTATTACTGTGTGAACCCTATACTTGTATCTTTCCGCCATGTCAAAATAAATTTTCATTTCCCATTCTTGTGTAAATGTATTTGCCACAACAATTTTTGAAAATTCATTTTTCATTTTGTTAGCACATCTAACTTGACAGTGATTATGTGCCTCTTTTAATTTAGTGACATCAAAATTATAATTCCCATCAGAATCAACAAAGTAATCGTCTGCCGATAAAACATCAGGTTGATCACTACCAACACAACGAAGTATTGCCGAACCTAATGTGGTTTTACCACTACCAGGTATCCCTCTTAATAAGATTAAGTCTCCGATAAAATTATTTTCCATGTCTCTTGATTAAAAAAAATAGGGTCGGGGATACCGACCCCATTCTTTATTTTACAGCTGTAGTGTCAGCAGCTGGTGCTGAAGTAGAATCTACTGATGCCGTTGCAGTATCAGCTTGAACCGCTGTTGAGTCAGTTGTTTCAGTTGCGGTTGACCCTGAACCACATGCAGTTAGTGTTAATGCAACACCAAGTGCGAAGATAAATGTATATTTTTTCATATATTGTAAATATACGACATTTTGGTGATATAAACAAATTTAAATAAAAAACCCCAACTAGCTGTCGGGGTTTTAAGGTCTTTCGGCGGGTTCAACCCCACTTACTTATTGAAAAAACGAAAAGGTAATCGACAAAGAGAACCTCTATTGATATAAATATATATAACTTTAGAGAAAAGTCAACTATTTACAACTATTTTTTTGAAATAGTTAGTTTTTCGTTAGCATATCTAATGACTGCAAGTTTACCTTCAACGATATTACCTTTCAAGATTTCCTCACTTAAGAAGTCCTCACATAAATTTTGGATAATACGTTTAAGTGGTCTCGCACCATATTCTTCTTGAACGTTAAGTTCGTGAATTCGTTCGATAATTGATTGGTCAAAAGTCACATTAAATCCTTTATCAATTAAACGATTGTTTAGTTTACCAAGTTCAATAAGAATGATTTTCTTCAATGTTTCAGTATCCAACGCATTAAATAAAACAATGTCATCAATACGATTTAAAAATTCAGGATTGAATTGTTGTTTTAATGATTTTTGAATCATTGATTTACGAACTTCATATTGTTGTTGTTCACTGCTTGATGTTGAGAATCCAACACCTCCACCGAATTCGGATACTTTCTTTGCTCCAACGTTTGAAGTCATAATAATCAAACAGTTAGTAAAGTTTACCTTACGTCCAAATGAATCGGTTAAATGTCCCTCATCTAATATTTGTAACAATAAATTGAACACGTCCTTATGTGCCTTTTCAATCTCATCAAATAAGATAACCGAGAATGGATTGTTTTTAACCTTTTCAGTCAATTGACCTCCCTCATCGTATCCAACATAACCTGGAGGAGAACCAATTAATTTAGATACGTTATGACGGTCCATAAATTCACTCATGTCAACACGAATAATTTTATCAGGATCACCAAATAACATTTCCGCTAATGATTTTGCCAAGAATGTTTTACCAACACCCGTTGAACCTAAAAAGATAAACGAACCAATAGGTTTATTACTATCTTTAATACCTACACGATTACGTCTGATGGCTTTTGATATGGACGTAATTGCTTCGTCTTGACCAATTACCTTAAGTGAAAGATTTTCTTCCATTTTAAGTAACTTCTGTGTCTCCTTATCGTCTAATTTACTGATAGGTACACCCGTCATTTGTGAAACGATTTCATATACATCGTTAATAGATACGGGAGTTTTATTATCTTTTTGTTTTTCCGCCCATTTTGTTTTCTCTTTCTCAAGTTTGTCTAAAACTTTTTTCTCATCATCTCTTAATTTTGCTGCGTTCTCGTAATCTTGTTTTTTAACAACTAAAAGTTTTTGTTCTTTGATACTTTCAACTTCTAGTTTTAATTTTTCAATTGATTCAGGAATACGACTTGATACACGTTTTTCAGAACCCAATTCATCAATTACATCAATTGCCTTGTCGGGAAACTGTCTATCTGTAATATAACGTCCTGCCAATTTAACAATCGTTTCAATCACACCATCCTCATATGTTACTTTATGGAAATCTTGATATGATGTTTGAAGATTCTTCAGGATTTCAACAGTTTCAGCTGCGGTAGGTTCATTAAGAATGATTTTTTGGAAACGTCTAACTAACGCCGCGTCTTTTTCAATGTGTTTTTTAAACTCATCAAATGTTGTGGCACCAATACATTGGATTTCACCTCTTGCCAACGCAGGTTTTAGAATGTTTGCAGCATCCATTGCGCCACTTGCATTACCCGCACCTACCATAGTATGTAATTCATCAATGAATACAATCACATTTGGTGACTCTTGTAATTCATTTAAGATAGCTTTAATTCTTTCTTCGAATTGTCCACGGTATTTTGTGCCGGCAACAAGTGAAGTTAAATCTAACGACATGATTCTCTTATCTAAAAGATTAGTAGGACAATCACCTTTAACAATCATTAATGCAAGTTTTTCAACGAGAGCCGATTTACCAACACCCGCATCACCTACAATAACCGCATTGTTTTTCTTTTTACGTGATAGAATTTGAGCAATTCGTTTCACTTCTTTATCCCTGCCAACAACAGGGTCAATCTTACCATCTTCCGCAAGTTTAATGAGATCCCTTGAGAAGTTATCTAAAATTGGTGTGGTTGAACCTTTCCGAGTTTTTTTCGGGTTAGTAACGGGTCCATCGTCAAAAAAGTCTACTGCCATTGTGTTTTATGTTTTATAAGACAAACATAACATATTTTATACTCAATTCAAAAAAAATGTCAAAATGTCTAAAAAAATGTCTAACGAATGTCTAAATGTCAGTTTTAGACATTTGGTTTACAATTTGTAAATTGTGAATTAAAAAAATATAAAAACTATGATAACATTATTCAAAGACCCACTTTTCAACACTTTAGATAGAGTGTTTGACGATGCTTATTTAAGAGCTGATAAAAAAACTAACATTACCAAAGAAGGAAATGATTATCATCTACAGATTTCGGTGCCAGGATTAACTAAAGATGATATTACCATTTCTTTAAAAGATAATGTAATGTCCATTTCATATGATAAAAGTGAAAAGAATAAAAATTTCACATTTACAAATTCATTTAAAAAATCATATGAATTACCTGATGACGTTGATGAAAAACACATCACAGGAACAGTTGAAAACGGTATTCTTGAAATTGTAATACCTACAAGTAAAAGAAAAACAACTGAACGTCTAATATCCCTAAATTAAAATTAAACCCCGAGAAATCGGGGTTTTTTATTTGATATTTATTTTGTATATTAGAGTATAAACTAAAATAATATGGGAATTATATCAGAAAAAATTGATGGTAAACTAATTGAGGTTACTATTAACTCAACAAATCTAAAAACTGTATCATATAATACGGAAACTGAAGATCTTATTGTAACTTTTAATAATGGTGGTATTTATCAGTATGATAAAGTACCTTGGAATAAGTTTACTAAATTTAGGTTAGCTGAATCTCAAGGAAAATATTTTAACCAAAACATAGCAAAAAGTTACAATTACAAAAAAATACAATGAGTTTATTTGAAGAATTGATTGAAGATAGAGTTGGGGATGAAAAGATTATTAAATCTTTTGAGTCCAAAGAAACGCTATCAGATAACATATTTGAAACTTCAGGTAAAAAGATTGTAATGCGTGATGATATTAGAAAATCATTATTAAAAATTGCGGATGAATTTGTTGATACATTAGGAATTGAGTTTTTTATTCATGATGTTGTCTTAACGGGATCACTTGCAAATTACAATTGGTCAAATTTTTCCGATGTTGATTTACATATTGTAATTGATTATAAAGAAACTGATTACAATATAAATTTACTTAAGGAATTTTTTGATGCGAAGAAAAATGTATGGAATGAAAAACATGATATCAAGATTAAAGGTTTTGATGTGGAGGTGTATGTTCAAGATGTGGAGGAACCACACATTTCTTCCGGTGTATATTCTATTCTAAATAACAAATGGATTATTGAACCTGAAATGTCTAAACCAAATATTGACGATAGAAAAATATTAGAAAAAGGTGAAGAATATGCCAAGAAAATAGACAATTTAATATCAAAAGCTCAAAAAGGTAACGATGTTATTAAAGAAATAGAATCATTACGTAAGAAGTTAAAAACGTTCAGACAGAGTGGATTAGATGGTGGTGGAGAGTACTCTTATGAAAACTTAACCTTTAAATTATTAAGAAGAAACGGATACATCGGTAAATTATTAAAATTAAAAACTATAGTTACAGATAAGAAATTGTCTGTGGCACAATAAAGAACCTTATTTTTTTCTATATATCTATGTATTTATAGGATAAGAATAAGTATATCTAACAATTTATAAAATGGCAGATTTAAAACCCCTTGGTAGTGAAAAGCTTAACGCTGATGAGAAATTAAAAAGAATTCTCGAATTAACCTACTATAAAGAGAATAACAACAAGAAGTCCACATCTTCAAAACCTGAAATGGTTAGTGAATCAAAAAATGGTGGAGTATATGGTATCGTTAAAGAAAAAGACGGATACTATGTAAAAAGTGGTTTAAATGAATCATCACTTGATTATATCGGTGGGATGTTCATGAAAAACAAAAACAAGTTCTCTTCTTACGCAGAAGCAGCTAAAAGATTAAGTTTAATCCAAGGTCAAGAAGAATTACACGAAGCAACAAAATATGTTTTAAAACAAAACAGTCCAAAATCTGAAGCACCGGCACCCGCACCATCTATGGATGCACCGGCACCGGCTCCTGCACCATCTGCAGCACCTACAATGGCGCCTACAGATATGAGTGAACCTTCAGGTATTCCAGCTTCCGATGAACCAACAGACTTACCTCCATCAGATGGTGGTGAAGAGGCTCCAAGTGAACCAAAACGTTCTGACTACATGGCTGAAGTTCAAAAATATGCTGGTAAATTAGGACAAGAATTAAGAGACTTACATGATAGAATGGAAAGTGATGATATTAAGTATGTTCTTAATATGATTATTTCGGCAGTCGATTTAGATAAATTAGATGATGAAGATATTGAAGAAATAGGTAAGAAATTTGAAAGAGATGAGGAAGGTAACGCAGAACAACCATCATTTGATGAGGTTCCTGCAGAAGAACCTACAGCAGCTCCTGACGAAGATTTAGATGAAGATGCTACTATGGATGCTTTAGAATCTTTTATCAATACACCAATGGACACTGATGAGATTGATTTATCATCTTATGTTGGTGATACAAACGAAATTGATGATTTTGCTCATCACGCAGATTTAGAAATGGGAGAAGATGCCACTAAAGAAGTTGATTTAGAAGAAATTAAAAACGATATCCATAGAAGTATCGGTGAAACTTTAAGTAAATATTTCAACTAAAATGCACCTAATCTATGTTAATGAAATCGGTTCCGATTACAAAGGTCAAAAACAGTATGAATTTATATTCAGTACTGCAACTGAAATTGACATGGACGAATGGTTTGTAATACCGGCATCAATTACACCTCACACAAAATCCCCCGACGTTGAATACGTTGATTTAGTGGGACTATTAAAAAACACAGATTTACAGTTAGAATTAGTTCAAGACTCCGATTATTTCGGAGTTATTGACGCTGTAGATGGTGTTGTTGCTTTAGCGTGGGAAAAATTTAACATAGATTCTGAAGATGATAGATTAACATTTAAATTTGGAGAATCGATGGAAAATGTTACAAAAAAATTAAAACAAAGAAGTTACATTCTTTTAAGTGAAGAAATTAAATTCAAAAACATATGAAAAGAGATATAATAGTTGGAAAATTATTAGCTGAAGGTTTATCTGAAAAAACTTTAGTTAGATTAAACGATAATCAACTTTTAGCATTGGCTGAAAGAATGTTATCTGAAGAAGATGTGATGATTTCTAAAAAGGACCCACAATTTCAACAAAAAGTTGCGGCTAGTAAGAAATTAAATAAAACCATCGAAACATATGAGCAAGAATTAAAAGGTGGACAAAAGAAATTAGATAAAAACCACAATGGTAAAATTGACGGTCAAGATTTTAAAATTTTGAAAGGTCAAAAGAAATCAAGTAAAAAATGTGACGATTGTGGTAAAGAAGTTAAGGATTGTAAGTGTGACCAATCACATTTAGAGGAATCACCTAAATTTGGAAAAAAAGTTACTAAAGGACACAATGGTATACCTGAATTTATGGATTCTAAAAAGTTAAAAGGAAAAAGTGAGAAAGCTCAAGTTAAAGAATGGGTTGAAAAATTAGTTGAAAATCAGTATCATAGTTTTACATCTAAAAATGAAATTATGGAATTAATTCAAGTTAAATTAACTGAAAATCAACCGGCACCTTCTAAACCTACAAGAGAGGCTCCTGTAAGAGAAAAACCTTCTACTAAACCTGAAAAACCAAGTAGAGAAAATCCATTTGAACCAAAACACAAACCAAAACCAAAAGCATTAGGTGAAGAAAACAATGAGGAACCTGAAGTTGAAATTAAACCAAAGGAACCTAAAATTGAACCTAAAAGAAAGGCTCCATTTAAAGATAATCCATTTAAACCAAAACATTCACCAAAGCCAAAAGCATTAGGTGAAGAAGAAATGGTTGGAAATAAACCTAAAATGCCTGAATTTATGAAAGCTAAAAATTTAGGTTTTAAATTTAAAGATCAGAAGTAATGTTGATTTCCAAGAAAAAATTAATATCTTTGATTCAAGAAAACTTGAATGAGATGCCAATAGATTACGGAACCAACCCCGAAAGAATGAATCCTGATTTAGAAAGAAAATTAGGTAATAAAGAAACTCCGTACAAAGATAACCCTTCAATACCACAAGATGAACCAGAAGGTTTACCTTCAAATTTTGAGGAGGTTATTGCATCAAAACGTTTTATTGACGTTGTAAATAAAGTAAAACACTATACCGGTCAACAAGGTAACGTAACAGATCATAACACATTTAGACAATTACAAATGTCTATGATGGGTGCAATGAGAGAGGTTATGGAATTTGAGTCAACTAACAAAGAAATGTTAGAGCAATTGGCGGTTGAGTTGGTTAAAAAAGAATTGGCAGTACCCGAAGGTGTTGTTCAATATGATGCTAAATTAGTTGGTATTGGTCAAATAGATAATGAAGGATTCTCAAATCAATCAGAAAATCCAACTGAAGAAGAAATCGAACAAGAATTTGGTGTTAATCCTGAAGAGGCAAGTGATGATGTTGAAGAATTTATGTCAGCAATTGAGATATTCAATGATGAGGTTGCCAAAAGAAAAGTAATGAATGCCTTGATTCAAGGTTCATCTAAAAAAGGACATTATATGTTTGAATTAGTTGCTGATAGATTAACAGAACTTAAACCAAACATAGTAAGATTATACGGTGTTTTAATGTCAGTTAATGACATGTTATATTGGTTGATGCCAGATGAAATGATGTTAGGTGGTGATGGTGGTGGAACTAAAGCCGGTAAGGAAGAGGTTGACCCTGAAACTGAACCACCAACAGTAAGAGCTCGTGGTGTTTTCTTTCCAGTATTAGTTCACGAATTGATTAAGGGAACAATGGAAATTATTGCCACTCAAGGTTTACCTGACGATAAGAGACAAGCGGATATGGTCATGGGTGTAACTGATACATTACCAATGGAAATTTGGGACTTAAGATTCGGACCAGTTATTTGGGAACGTTTAATAGCAACATACCCTGATAGATTATATGATGAAGATTATAGACATATTCACAATTACCTATTCTCAAGAATTTCAAAATTATCAACAAAAGATTTTGCTAAATTGATGAATATGGTGATTAAAGAAGATCCAAGAGCAAATCAAGTTATTGAAAAAATGGTTCAAGAAATTGAAGAACATTTAAGAAATGAGGATTGGGAAGAGGATGAATATAACAGAGAGATGGATAATTACAATAATGATGACGACGATGGGGATGATTTTGATGATTTCCTACGTTCTATGGGAATTGATAGACCACAAGATTAGTAGAAAGGGAGTTTAACTCCCTTTTTTTGTATTTATATATATGAATAGTAGGATAGAACAGATTAAAGAACTGGCTCGTATAATAAAAGATACTCCTTATGCATTAAGAACATATCTACAGACATACGACAATACACAAAAGAAATACGTTCCTATGGACCTATTTCCTGACCAATTACAATTGATTCAGGATTATGAGGATTATAACGAAAATATTACAAAAAAATATCGTCAAGCGGGTGTCACAACCGTAACTGCAGCTTGGTTGTCAAAAAAATTACAATTAGCTAAACCGGAAAATCCAGAAAGAGTCTTGGTAATTGCCAATAAGAAGGATACTGCGGTGGAAATGGCTAATAAAATTAGACATTTTATTGAGCAATGGCCAGAATGGTTAAATGTCGGATTCTCACCTGACAAGAACTCTGAAAGTAGATTTAAATTAAATAACGGTTCTGAAGTTAAAGCAGTTGCAACATCTGCGGATGCGTTACGTGGTTACACGCCAACAATTCTTGTATTTGACGAAGCTGCCTATATTGAGGCCGGTGAGGATTTTTGGGCAGCATCTATGGCCTCTCTATCTACAGGAGGTAAAATTATTCTTGTATCAACTCCAAATGGTTACGACCCGATTTATTACGGTGTATATGACCAAGCATTACGAGGTATCAATGATTTTCATATAACCGATTTAAGATGGTTTAAAGACCCTCGTTACACCAAAGACTTACGTTGGGTTAAATGTAATGATATCTGTCATTACATGTTGAATAGAGAATTGTACGATGATAATGAAGTTGTTTTGTATGATTTTGAAATTGAGAAATATCACGAATATGAAGAACAAGGTTATAAACCATTCTCATCCTGGTTTGAATCTATGTCTAAAAAATTCAAGTATGATAGACGTAAAATTGCTCAAGAGTTAGAATGTGACTTCTTGGGATCAGGTGATGGAGTTATACCGGGAGATGTTCAAGAAAACATATCAAAAAATATGATACGTGTACCCAAAGAAAAATATATGCAAGGTACATTTTGGCATTGGAAAGAACCGGTACAAGGACATCGTTACATTATGGGGGTTGACGTTAGTAGGGGTGATAGTGAGGATTTTTCGGCAATTAACATAGTTGATTTTGATGAAAGGGAACAAGTTGCAGAATATATTGGTAAAATACCACCAGATGATTTGGCTGCAATTGCATATAAATGGGGAGTGTTATATGATGCGTTTATTGTTATTGATATTACTGGTGGTATGGGAGTTGCCACATCAAGAAAATTACAAGAGTTAAATTATAAAAATTTATATATTGATGGAGTTAATACTCAAAACATTTGGGACTATAATGCAAAGGCATTAGAAAAAATACCAGGTTTGAACTTTAACAATAAAAGAACACAAATTGTCGCGGCGTTTGAGGAACAATTAAGAAAAGGATTTCAAGTTAGGTCAAGTAGGTTATTAGGTGAACTTAATACGTTTGTTTATATGAACGGAAGACCTGACCACATGAAAGGTGCTCACGATGATGCTATTATGAGTTTATCGATGGCACTTTATGCTGCTGATATGTGTTTCAATCAATTACAAAAAAGTGAAGCTAAAAGTAGAGCAATGATAGAATCGTGGGTTATGTCAGAAAGAACCTATGAACCTAATAAAACTTTTTATTCTTATGGTACATCATTTGACCAAATTGGGTCAATGGGGATGGATAATCAACAAATATATCATCAAAATAATCCAATGCAAGCAACCAAAGATTCTTATCAAGAATACTCATGGTTATTTGGTAGAAAAAGATAAGATTTGATTTATCAATAATTTAGTTTATATTCAGAAAGAAAACTATTTATATACATGGCAGTTCAAAATTTAACAGTCTTTCAAAAGTTAACAAGTATGTTTGGTTATCCTGGCAAAGTTACACAGGAAACCACACCGTCATTTAACTTCAGTAAAGACGAATTATTAAAAACAGATAATAGGGAAGAATTTGAAAAAGCAATGTTACAAGCTCAACAGAGCTCGTACATTTCCGACAAATGGGCTAAATTAGACCAATCTTTATATAATCAATCAGTTTATTATGAGCCAACAAGAATGGCGGCATATTATGATTATGAATCGATGGAATTTACTCCCGAAATATCTGCGGCGTTAGACATATATGCGGAAGAATCCACAACAATGTCAGAAAAAGGTGAAATCCTTACAATTTATTCAGAGTCAGATAGAATTAAAAGTATACTTGAAGATTTGTTCCAAAACAAATTAGATATTAATACTAACCTACAAATGTGGGCTAGAGGTTTATGTAAGTATGGTGATGATTTTGTGTATTTAAAAATTGATCCTGAAAAAGGAGTAATCGGTTGTCAACAATTACCTAATATTGAAATTGAAAGAATTGAAGGTGCCGCATCTAAAACACCTTCAGAATTAAAAGATTCTAAAGTACCTAGTCGTGAATTACGTTTCCAATGGAAAAACAAGGATATGGAATTCCAAGCGTGGGAAATTGCTCACTTTAGATTATTAGGTGATGATAGAAAGTTACCGTATGGTACTTCTATGTTAGATAAAATTAGACGTATTTGGAAACAACTTTTACTTGCCGAAGATGCTATGTTAATTTACAGAACATCGAGAGCACCTGAAAGACGTGTATTTAAAATATTTGTGGGTAATATGGACGATAAAGATATCGAACCATATGTACAAAAAGTGGCAAACAAGTTCAAAAGAGCACCTGTCGCTGACCCACGTAATGGACAAGTGGATATGAGATATAATCAAATGGCGGTAGACCAAGATTATTTCATACCAGTTCGTGACCCGTCACAAGCAAACCCAATTGAAACTTTACCCGGTGCTGCAAATCTTGGTGAAATTGCGGATATTGAATATATCCAAAAGAAAATGTTAGCGGCACTTCGTATTCCTAAAGCATTTTTAGGATTTGAGGAAGTTGTTGGTGATGGTAAGAATCTTGCATTAATGGATATTCGTTTCGCAAGAACAATCAATAAGATTCAAAAATCATTAATTCAAGAGTTAAACAAAGTTGCATTGATTCATTTGTACCTTTTAGGTATGGAGGATGATTTGAATAGTTTCTCTTTATCATTAACTAACCCGTCATCTCAATCTGATTTATTGAAGATTGAAATGTGGAAAGAAAAGATTACTCTATATAAAGATGCAACATCTGACCAATCACAAGTTGGTATTCTACCTGTATCACATACTTGGGCTAAAAAGAACATACTTGGATTCAGTGATAATGATGTATTATTAGATTTACAACAACAACGTCTTGAAAGAGCGATGGGATTTGAGTTAACTAACACTCAAAATATTATTAAACGTTCAGGTGTATTTGATGAGGTTGATGGTAAGTACGGTATATCAGAAGATGAAAGACAAAAACTTGAAGCCGCAGGTGCATTAGGTGGTGAGGCTGGCGGAGAAGGTGGCGGAATGGATATGGGTGGAGGAATGGCACCTTCAGGTGGTGGAGAAGCGGGTGGTGAAGGACCTTTGAGTGAATCAGTATCTAAAAAATCTAAAATATTAGGAATGTTAGGTGACGATTCTTTATCAATTAATGATTTATTTGATATGGATAAGGCACAACGTAATATTTATGAAATAGAAACAAAAATAAAAGACATATTAAACGACTAACAATGAACAAATTCGGGATATTAAAAACCAAAATGTTGACAAAATTAACTGAATCATACGCTAAAGAAAATAAAGCGGAGGTTAAAGATATATTGAACACAATTAAAGAAAACAAAGATTTCAAAGAAATGTATTTGTTTTATGAAGAAATTGAGAACAAATATTTCGATGATAAAGAAACTGCTAAATTGTATGTAGAAGAATTAAACACTATATTAAAATCAAAAGCAACAAACATATCAAAATTTTGTAAATCATTAGAAGAGAAGATTGGTGATGTACAAATCACTGAAAATGAATTATACTCAACATTAGATCAATTATCAGAAAACGACAATTTAAGTAACATTGACAAAAAAGTAATTGCAAAGAAAAAATTAGTAGAACATTTAATTACTAAAAAACAAATTCAAGAATCTAAAGAAGAGACGTATACGTCAAATGAAAATCTTTTACATGCAGTTTTAGCAAACAATTTCAATGTATTATATAATAACTCATTAAATGAATCACAAAAAGAAACATTAAAAAATATTCTTTCTTTAAATGACAATGAGTTAGAAATTAAAACGAATGAATTAAAAGAATCAATTAATAGTCAGGTTGAAACTTTATTAAGTGAGTCAACCGATAATGATTTCGCAAATAAATTATCACAAGTTAAAAGTGAGGTCGAACAAATGAAAACCTCCAAGTTTAATTACTACAGATTAACAGAATTAAAAAATGGTCTCAATTAAGACCATTTTTTATTTGTTGTACATACACTGCTTTTAACTTCTCATGTCTCTTGGTGACCGAAGGTTTTACAAACTCCTGTCTTTCCCTCAATTTTTGAATCTGTTTAGTCTTTTGAACTTTACTCTTGTAAACTCTCAAGGCAGCCTCAATACTCTTTTCTTTGGTTACGTCTATGATTATCATAATTTATAATTATATTCCAAATATATAAAAATTTTTTGTTTTTATAAGTATTTTTTCGTATTATTTAAAAAACACCATAAAATAAATATAATATGAAGAATTAATGAAAATTGGAAAGTATATTCCATTAGGAACGTACAACGAAGTAAAAATTGGTTATGGTACGGTAGATTTTAAAAATCTAAAAACAATTTATTTAAAATTAAATGCGTGGGTTCAACCCGAGAATGAGACTGATGATTTTGATTATCTAATTTCAAAATCGAGAAGAAAAATAAAAGAATTAATTTATAATTTAAGAAACCCTTATTTTAGACAACAATGTATTGTTGATTTAGATATAAGAACTAAAGGTATAAAATTAGAAAAAAGGTCTTTTATGAATTTAGAAGTTACATTATATGTTGATAAACAATTTGATGTGAAATCTAAAGAAGTAAAAACTGTGATAAAAGATATACTTGAAACCACAATCGATGAGGGTTTGGGTGACAAAAAATTATTCAATTTTTACAAAAGCAAGAAATAACCTTGATATTGATGTATTTATAGTAATAAAATCTATAAATGAAGATATTAGGACCAAACGAAACGGGAAAAGGAATATTAATCGAATACGACGCAGGACACGTATCTCCCGAAGACAATAAAAAAATCATATCGGAAATGAAGAATATGGACTTCTCTGAAGACCTTATTCTTTATGCCGTTTTACAAAAATTCGACACTCCAAATAAGAACGGAAGAATCTATCCTGAATTATTACTTAAGAGAGAAAACGAAAAATATCAAACACTTATTAATAAGGGTAGTGCTTTAAATGAATTAAATCACCCTTCATCATCACTTATCGATTTAGATAGAGTATCACATTCTATTTTAGAGACATGGTGGGATGGTAAAATGTTAATGGGTAAAATTAAATTATTCACATCACCAGGTTGGAAGAAAATGGGTATCGTTTCTACGAAAGGAGACCAAGCGGCTATGTTAATTATGAACGGAGCAACTTTAGGTATATCTTCTCGTGGAGTAGGATCATTGAAAAACGTTAAAGGTCAAAACATTGTACAAGAGGACTTTGAGTTGGTTTGTTTCGATTTAGTATCGTCACCATCAACTCCTGGTGCATACATTTTTTCTGACCCATCAGAGAGAGACCAATACCAAGAATCAATTGAAGAGAAGCCTGAATTAGATAGTAGAATGAAAAAGTTAATGGGTGGATTAGACAGATTTTTATCAAAATAACAAATTTTATAGGGTTACAAATAGTAAAAAAGGAAATTTTCCATAAAACCGTAGTATTTATAAGATAATAAAAACAAAATTTCACAATGACTGAAAAATCAATTTTAGAACAAGCGTTACTTCAAGTACAAACTCTTGAAGAAGCTGTAAAGCAAAATGCAAAAGGTATACTTGCTTCAACTATGAAACAAGAACTAAATGACTTGCTTAAAGAATCATTGGAAGAAGAGGAAGAAACTAAAGATGAAGAGGTTGATGAGCAACCCGAAACTGAAGTAAATCCTGAAGAAGAGGAAGACGATATGTCAGATACAGACACTGAAGAAGTGGATGATACTGAAAATGACACAAACCTCGATAACGTTGACCCTGAAGCAGGTAACGACTCAATCGAAACAGATAGTGCTGATGCTCCTGAATTACCAGATTTTGGTGGTGGAGATGACGCAATTGAAGATGAAGATGACGTTATGGACATGACAGGCGCATCTGATGAAGATGTACTTAAAATCTTTAAAGCGATGAAACCAGAAGATGGTATTGTTGTTAAAAAAGATGGAGACAATGTCGAACTTGATTTAGATGGCGACGAATATATCATCAAATTAGATGGTGAAGGTAATGACACTCCTGAATTCGAATCAGAAATGGGAGAACCGGATTTAGATAACATGGGTGGTCCATCAGATTTTGATGCAGACAACGCAGGTTCAGATATGTCAGGTTTAGGAGATTCTGAAGAAGAGGAAGAAGAAACACTTTACGAAATCGAATTAGGTGACGAAGAGGAAGAGGAAATGGCAGAAGAAGATGCAAAAGAAGTTGAAACAACTGAAGCTGCAAGAACAAAGTCTAATCCTCACGGAAACAAAGGTGGTTTCAATAGAGCAGGATTACCAAGTAAGAAAACTTACAAGGCGGGTTCTGGTGTAGTTGGAATCAACGAAGAAGTTGAAACATTAAAGAAACAAAATGCTGAATATAAGAAAGCGTTAGTTTTATTTAAAGATAAACTTAACGAAGTTGCTGTATTTAACGCAAACTTAGCTTACGCTACACGTTTATTCACAGAACATTCGACAACAAAACAAGAGAAATTGAATATCCTTAAGAGATTTGACACAGTGGCAACATTGACTGAATCTAAAAGTTTATTCAACTCAATTAAATCTGAATTAGGTACAAAAACTACAGTTACTGAATCAGTTGTTGAGAAAATCTCTAACACTCCATCAACATCATCATCTCAAGAAGTATTGGCTGAAGCGAAAGCTTACGAAAATCCACAATTCAAGAGAATGAAAGATTTGATGAGTAAAATGAAATAATAAATAAAAAAAACAAAAAACAAAAAAACATACAAAATGGGAGCATTATTAGAATCAGGTATGGTAGGTAACATCGGTCTTAAGCACTTACGTGTTATCAAAGAAGATACCATCAAAAAATGGGATGAGTTAGGATTTTTAGAAGGTCTTGACGGTCACCAAAAAGATAACATCGCGCAATTATATGAAAACCAAGCGTCTTATTTAATCAACGAAGCAGCTGTTGCTGATGCGTCTGGTTCATTCGAGACTGTGGTATTCCCTATCATTCGTCGTGTATTCTCTAAATTATTAGCTAACGATATCGTATCGGTACAAGCGATGAACTTACCAATTGGTAAATTATTCTACTTCATTCCTAAAATTCAGGATAGAGCAGGTACTCATCACCACGCACCTTACGGTTATCCAAACACTGGATCATCTACTACAGGTTATACAGATTCAGCTAAAGCACTTTACGATCGTTTCTACGAATCTTCAGATGCTGTAACTGAAGGATTATTTGATTACTCAAAAGGTAATTATTCAGCTGTAACTTTATCTGCAGATGCGGTTGTTACATTCTCTAACGGTGTTGCTGCTGACACAAACATCGTAACTACATTGACAGGTACTTCAGTATCTTCTTTATTAGTTATGTTTAGTGGTTTCACTAAAGATGGTCAAGGTAAATTAATCGGACCTAACGGTTCTATTATGGACACTGAAGAGTTTTTGGCTTCATTAGAAATCAAATTATCAGGTACATCTAAAAACTTCAACATCGTTACTCAAAAATATGGTAAAGGTATTGTTGAATACGGTTCAAGAGGAACATCTACTAACTACCCACAAGGTCGTTACACAGATATCTGTGATGAAGAAGGTGTAATCTACGTTAACGTTGACTTACAATCATATTCTGCAACTGCAGGTTTCAGTGATTTCACTGTTAACACTGGTTTCGCAGTAACTGACTTAACTGCAACTTACCGTGTTTATGACACATTAGAATTCGAAGAAGAAATCGGTGAAGTATCTTTCGATTTACAATCAGTAACAGTTTCTGTAACTGAAAGAAAATTAAGAGCTAGCTGGTCTCCTGAATTGGCTCAAGACGTTAGTGCATTCCACAACATCGATGCTGAAGCTGAATTAACGGCTTTATTATCAGAGCAAATCGCTGCTGAAGTTGACCGTGAAATCTTACGTGACTTACGTAAAGGTGCTGCATGGACAGCGAAGTGGGATTACAATGAGTGGAAATATGGTGCTACAGGTAACACTCCGTTCCAAGGATACACTCAAAAAGACTGGAATCAAACTTTGATTACTAAAATCAACCAAATTTCAGCTCAAATCCATAAAACAACTTTACGTGGTGGTGCTAACTGGGTTGTTGTTTCTTCAGAAGTTTCTGCAGTATTCGACGATTTAGAATATTTCCACGTATCTAACGCTAACCCAGAGCAAGATCAGTACAACATGGGTATCGAGAAAATCGGTTCATTAGCTGGTCGTTACCAAGTTTACCGTGATCCTTACTTCCCAGCAGGAAAAATCTTGATTGGACACAAAGGAAAATCATTGTTAGACGCAGGTTACATCTACGCTCCATACGTTCCGTTACAGTTGACTCCAACTATGTACAATCCATTTAACTTTACTCCTATCAAGGGTATTATGACTCGTTACGCGAAGAAAATGGTTAACAACCGTTACTTCGGTGTAATCAACGTAAGTGGTTTACAAACGTTCAACATGGATACTTTAAGATAATCTTAAGTTTATCTATAGAAAAGACCCTCGAGAAATCGAGGGTTTTTTTATTTT
>JACCEB010403964.1_pt1 | contig 84114 bp, 77 predicted proteins | sample 7454761 | NCBI WGS metagenome assembly JACCEB01 (sample SAMN15323454, study PRJNA562643) | freshwater metagenome | isolation source: river surface water | place: USA:Blue River Watershed | collected 2017-08-18 | reverse complement strand
GTCTCCATCATGCGGGCTGTCGCAAAGGACAGAGCGCTCATCGAAGGGCCATACCAAGGCAAACGGTCTTTAGGGCCTAAGGCGCGAAGTGCTGACATGAGTTGAAGAAAACGCTCGCGCCAGAGCCGGCATAGCTCCAGGGGTTTAACCTGATGAAAATGGCTCCTTGCCACCGCGCTGATAGGCTGGCCTTGCACCATCAGCTCGAGTAGATAAGTCGCATGGCGACGAAAGGCTGGCTCATCCTTGATCGCTAACAAAGCCGCTTCATCGAAATAGCACAGGTGGGCTATTTCATCCCAAGGGGTCCATCCAAAAAAGTCGGTGGGCAGCCACCATGCCGCCTCATCGAGCGCTTCAAGCTCTTTGCACAAGTCCTCGTAAGCTGCCTGAAGCAACGATAGCGTCTCTTGCCACATAGTCATCCTCGATCAAGGTCATCAAGGCATTATCACCCATGGCATCGACAAGCTCGCTCGCCCACTCGAGAAAAACCACACAAATAGCAGCCCGACTTTCCTAGACCGTAATCATCATCCGAACCCCATCCTTAGCCATGTCATGACCTTGGCCACGCGCAATAATTTGCCCGCGCGACATGACCAAATAATCGTCGGCTAAGGACGCCGCAAAATCGTAATACTGTTCTACCAACAAGATCGACATTTGTTGCTCAGTCGCCAAACGACGAATCACTCGGCCAATATCTTTAATGATTGACGGCTGAATCCCTTCAGTCGGCTCATCGAGTAACAAGAGCTTGGGCCTTGATAAAAGCGCTCTTGCAATAGCAAGCTGCTGCTGCTGGCCGCCCGACAAATCGCCCCCTCGACGATGTTTCATTTGCTCAAGCACTGGAAACCACTGCATGACCCATGGCGGAACTCTCGATCCATCTGGACCTTTCAAGACAGCTAGTCCGCTTAGCAGATTCTCCAAGACGGTCAAACGATTAAAGATCTCGCGCCCCTGCGGCACATAGGCAAGACCTTGAGCAACACGTTGGTGCGGGGCAAGGCCGAGTAGATCGCGTCCTTGCCATTGCAAACGCCCACTACGAGGCGCAATCAAGCCCATAACAACCTTGAGTAAGGTCGACTTTCCCACTCCATTTCGACCAAGCAAGCATGTAATCTTGCCAGGTCTAAGGTTGAAACTAATATCGCGCAAGATATGACTACCGCTATAAAATTGATTCAGTCCGGACACCTCAAAAAAGCTAGCGTCCAAGATAAACCTCCACCACGTTTGAGTCGGATTGAACTTGGCTCAAACTACCTTCAGCTAGCACCGAGCCCTCGTGTAAAACCGTGACACGATGTGCAATTTTTGCTACAAATTCCATATCGTGCTCGACCACCATCATGGAGTGCTTACCACGTAGGTCCATAATCAAGCCCGCCGTGCGGTCGGTTTCAGCATCGGTCATGCCCGCAACGGGCTCATCGAGCAAAATCAAAGCCGGGTCTTGAATCAATAGCATACCGATCTCAAGCCACTGCTTTTGCCCGTGGGAAAGTTCCCCTGCCAGGCGATCGGCGCTTTCCAAAAGTCCGACGGTGCTCAACATCTCATCGACACGGTCAACTTGCTCGGCACTAGGCCGACTGAATAAACATTGCCATAACGATCGTCGCCCCGGTAAAGCAAGCTCGAGGTTACTACGCACGCTATGGGCCTCAAAAACAGTCGGCTTTTGAAACTTTCTGCCGATCCCTTTATTGGCTATTTCAGTCTCAGTCAGGCGCAACAAGTCGATTGTTTGGCCGAAAAACGCAGTGCCATGATCGGGCTTGGTCTTGCCCGTAATAACATCCATCATGGTCGTTTTGCCAGCACCATTGGGGCCGATAAGGCAACGCAGCTCGCCTCGATCAATCGTGAGTGACAGCTTATTGAGGGCACGAAATCCATCAAAACTAACCGTGATGTCTTCGAGATAAAGAATTGGTCCATGCGAAGTGTCAACACGGTCACGCGTTGCCGAACTTAAGCCCATGTCAGGTTTTCCTCCAAGGTATCACCAAGCTTCCCGACTCTCGCCTGATTAAGCCAATCATGCCCTTGGGAAGAAATAAGGTTACGGCGACAAATACAAAACCGAGTACAAATAGCCAAAGCTGTGGAAATGCCACGGTAAACCAGCTCTTGGCGCCATTGACTGCAAACGCTCCCAAAATCGGCCCAATTAAGCTTCCACGGCCTCCAATCGCAGCCCAAATCGCAATTTCAATCGACTGCGCAGGCGACATCTCACTCGGATTGATAATCCCGACTTGCGGGACATACAATGCTCCGGCAATCGCGCTGATGATTGCTGCAACCACCCAAGCAAAGAGCTTGAAATGCACGCTTCGGTAGCCAATAAAAAGAAGTCTTGCCTCAGACTCGCGAATCGCCGTAAGCACCTGCCCTGCCCTTGAATTGACGATGGCACGACAAAAAAAATAGCTTGCTACCAAGGCCAGCGCCGATAATGCAAGTAGGAGCGAACGCATGATGGGCTCTGCAATCGGATAGTCCAGGATTCGTTTGAAATCGGTAAATCCGTTATTTCCCCCAAAACCCATATCGTTACGAAAAAATGCGAGCATGGCCGCATAGGTCAGGGCTTGCGTCATGATCGAGAAGTAAACACCTTTAATGCGCGAGCGAAAGGCAAGATAACCAAAGACAGCGGCGACCAAACCCGGCACCGCAACGATGAGCACCAGCGTTGCGGCAAATGAGTCGCTGAGGCTCCAGTACCAGGGCAACGCCTTCCAATCGAGAAAGACCATAAAGTCGGGCAAGTCGCTTTGATACACACCATCTCGACCGATTTGGCGCATCAAGTACATCCCAAACAAATAACCGCCCAGCGCGAAAAACAAGCCCTGCCCAAGGGACAAAATGCCGGTGTAGCCCCAGATTAAATCCATCGCAAGTGCCAGCATGGCAAAACACAAAAACTTGCCGAGCAAAGTCATCCAAAACGCAGAAATATGCAGCGGATGATCTGCCGGGAAAGCACTGTGCGCAATCACCATCCAGGTTGCGACCAGCACCATCGCTCCGATCAAGCCCGGAGCAAGCCAAGCATGGCCTCGCATTATGTCTCCGCACTGCGACCCTTAAGAGCGAAAAGCCCCTGCGGTCGACGCTGTATGAACAAAATAATAAACATCAGTACCGTAATCTTTGCTAGAACAGCGCCTGCGACTGGTTCAAGTATCTTTGAAATCGACCCGAGTCCTAGCGCCGCAATAGCCGTACCGGCCAATTGACCTACGCCGCCCAGCACGACCACCATGAAGGAATCAACAACATATTGCTGCCCTAAATCAGGCCCGACGTTGCCAATTTGAGAGAGTGCCACCCCACCAAGCCCGGCAATGCCGCAGCCAAATCCAAAAGTCAGCATATCCACGCGGTCGGTCGCAATCCCAGTGCAGGCAGCCATCGCTCGATTCTGGGTGACCGCTCTAACAAAAAGACCAGATCGGGTCTTTTGTAGAACAAGATAAACCGCCCATAAAACCGCTAAGGCAAAGCAAAGAATTACTGCTCGGTTAAAAGGTATACCGATGTCGCCTGCCAGGCTTATCGAACCGGAAAGCCAAGAGGGATTTTCTACTTCGACATTCTGGGCACCAAACAGCATGCGACAGCCCTGAATCAGCAGCAAACTCACCCCCCAAGTGCTCAGCAAGGTTTCCAATGGTCTGCCATACAGCCAGCGAAGCACAGATCGCTCCAAAGCCATCCCGATAAGGGCACACAAAAAGAATGCGGTGGGCAGTGCCGCAAACAAGTACCAATCAAACCATGAGGCTGCAAACTGTCGAAACAAGCCTTGCACCAGATAGGTCGCATAGGCACCAATCATCAGAAATTCGCCATGTGCCATGTTGATCACACCCATTAAGCCATAGGTAATCGCAAGGCCAAGTGCTGCCAGTAAGAGCACGCTACCTAAACTTAAGCCTGAAAAAACCGCAGCGAGCATCTCAAAAATCCTAAGACGTTCATCCATTTGCTTGAGCGCGAGCTTGGCAGCCTGTCTTACGCTTTCGTCTGGCTCTAAAAACTGTCCCGATTCCTTTCTCAAAAGATCCTGAAGTTTTCGTCTTGCGTGCACTTCATCGGATGCAGCAAGCACCCGTACTGCATCAAGACGGCGCTCGGCTTGAGTCGATTGCAAGCTGAGATTAGCTATCGCGAGCATTAAGGCCTGCTTAACCTGTACATCCTGCTCTTTTCGGCCTATCGATTCCATAGCATCTAAATACGCTATGGTTTCTGAATCCTGTAATCGCTTGGCCGCTGCAAGTCGTCGCTTCACGTCGTCATGGCTCAGATCAATGAATGCCAGCGCCGCTTCGATCGCAGCCCTTAGCCGATTATTGACAGTCACTGATTCGGCCGGCTCGGGCTTTTGCCTGCTATCGTTAGCCTCGAAAAGAAGCCACTCGCCTGATGGCAGGCGAAAGAGTCGCTCCTCGTCTAGCGCAAGCAGCGTCGCTGCCGCCTGCGGATGCGATGTCAAGGCGATCCTTTCAATCGCTATCATTCTTTTATCAGGATCATCGCTTAACAATTCATCGAGAACCGATCGAACTATCGGCTCGATCGGTGTTTGAGCAGACAAGGGGCCGAGCGCCAAGACGCTCATCAAGAGCGTCAACACAAAGCCTTGCCAGACATGACGGTAGGTCGGCATCACGAGGCTTGAGTCAAAGGGACTTAAATATTCTGCTTTGACTCATTGCCAGCAATAAAAGGGCTCCACGGTTGTGCGCGTAGCGGTCCTTTGGTCTTCCACACGACATTGAACTGACCGTCTGCCTTGACCTCGCCAATGAAGACAGGCTTGTGCAAGTGGTGGTTAGTCTTGTCCATGGTCACTTCAAAGCCACAGGGTGCTTTGAACTTCTGTCCACCGACTGCTGCGATGACTTTCTCAACATCGGTGGTTTTCACCTGCTCAACCGCCTGCTTCCACATGTGAATCCCAACGTAAGTCGCCTCCATAGGATCATTGGTCACCACCTTTTCGGCATTGGCAAGCTTTTTGGCCTTCGCATAGTCTCGATACATCTTGATGAAGGCATCGTTATCTGGATTTTTCAAGGACATAAAATAATTCCAGGCAGCAAGATGGCCGACCAGCGGTTTCGTATCGACGCCACGCAACTCTTCTTCACCGACTGAAAAGGCAACAACGGGTACATCCTTCGCTTTGAGTCCTGCGTTACCGAGTTCTTTATAAAATGGAACGTTAGAGTCACCGTTGATCGTCGATATCACGCAGGTTTTTCCACCGGCTGAAAACTTTTTAATAGTTGCAACAATAGTTTGATAGTCGCTATGACCAAAAGGCGTGTAAATCTCTTCGATATCGCTTTCTTTGACCCCTTTGCTCTTCAAAAAGGCGCGTAGAATTTTGTTTGTTGTTCTTGGATAAACATAGTCGGTGCCCAGCAGGAAAAATCGCTTGGCGGCTCCGCCTTCCTTGCTCATTAAGTATTCGGTGGCAGGAATGGCTTGTTGATTAGGTGCTGCACCGGTATAGAAAACATTCTTTTCGAGTTCCTCACCTTCATATTGCACCGGATAAAAAAGCAGACTATTTAATTCCTTAAACACTGGAAGCACTGACTTGCGCGACACCGACGTCCAGCAGCCAAAGACCGCTGCAACCTTGTCTTGCGAAATGAGCTGTCTTGCTCGCTCAGCGAATAAGGGCCAATTCGATGCGGGATCGACCACGACCGCTTGAAGCGGTCGACCCGTTACACCTCCCTTTGCATTGATCTGATCGATCGTCATCAGGGCAGTCTCTTTGAGCGCCGTCTCCGAAATCGCCATCGTGCCGGATAGGGAATGCAAGATGCCTACTTTGATGGGCTCTTTACTTTGACTGAAAGCGGTCGAAATCGAGCTGCAGCTAAGCGCGACAGCACCGCTGCCCTGCAGGAAATGTCTACGATCCATAGTTCACTCCAAGGAGGTTGATTTGTTGATGACGCAAAAGGCTTACTTGCCTCGATGCGTCTATGCAACCCTCATGCCAATATGGAGATGAATACGAAGTTCATCAGTTTTTCAGAAGAAAGGGCGATTTGTGCCAGCTTGGCCAGGCGAGCACCGCCATCCACTGGCTTCACGCACCAAGATGATGATTGATAGGATCACCAAACCGGCGTGCATGCACCAAGATGGCTATAGACTTTGATCGCGTAATTGACGTTTTAGAATTTTCCCACTTGGGTTTTTCGGGAGGCTTTCAACAAAGAACACACGCTTTGGACATTTAAAGCCCGCCAAATGACGATGGCAGTGCTCGATGATCGCCTGTTCCACAAGCTGATGGCCCGTCTTGATCACCACAAAGGCCGTCACCGCCTCCACCCATTTGGGATCGGGCAAACCGACGACAGCGACCTCGCTGACCTCACCGAGCCGATAAATCATTTCCTCGACTTCACGACTCGCCACATTCTCACCACCGGTCTTGATCATGTCCTTTTTGCGATCGACCACGGTCATGTAGCCCTCTTCATCGATGATGGCTAAGTCCCCGCTGTGAAACCAGCCCCCTCTAAAAGCCATCGCGGTCTTTTCTGGGTCATCTAAATAGCCCTGCATTAAATGCGGCGAACGGTGCACGATTTCACCCACCTCACCTGGCACAACATCCCGCATATCGTCATCGACAACTCGGGTCTCAACGTGAAGCACAGGCTTGCCGCATGAACCTGCTTTGCGCCACTGATCTTCCGGCTGCAACATCGTTGCAAGCGGCGCAATTTCAGTTTGCCCATAGAGATTCCAAAAGCGCACCTGCGGAAGCCGGGAAGTGAGTTCCTTGAGCACTTCGACCGGCATGATCGAGGCCCCGTAATAGGCTTTACGAAGGCTTCCAAGACGTTGTGGCGAAAAGCCAGGATCGCGCAACATGCCGATCCATACGGTAGGCGGTGCAAAAAAACTGTTGATTTGGTGCTGCTCGATGAGCGCAATAAGCTGCGACGGCACGGGTCTTGCTGCGATAATATTTTGTGCAGCCACATAAATCGACGGACCAAAGAACACGTCGAGTTGCGCGCAATGGTATAGCGGCAAGGCATGCAAGAGCTTGTCCTCAGCGCGCACCTCGGCATCAATCACGCAACTTACATACTGAGAAAGAATGGCGCCGTGGCTGAGCATCGCGCCCTTGGGTAGGGACTCGGTGCCACTGGTATATACAATTTGCGCCAAAGTCTGTGGTTGATCAACATCGATGCCGTTTTTAGCGTCGATCTCCCTCTCAACTGGATCACAACCACTGCCAACCTGGCCGAGTAATTGTTCTAGAGACTTCATGCCCTTCGGGGTTTGTTGACTATCCTCAGAGGGAAGGCCAAAGACGTGCTTAAGCACTGGCGCCTGCACCTGAGCGGCTAGTGCCAACTCAGCATGCTCAAGATCACAAGCTAAAGCGAGCACCTTGGCATGCGAAAGAATATAGGCCACTTCATCAGCCTTGAGCATAAAATTGATCGGTACAAAAACTGCATTTATCCTCGCGACTGCGAATCGCCAAAGCGCGAAGGCATGCGAATTTCGCGCAAGGATACCGACCCGATCCCCTGCACCGAGACCTTCTTGTCGCAGGGCCGCAGCGAGTCGGCTTACCAATCGATCGAATTCGGAATAACTCCAGCGCGTCTCCCCGCAACAAATGGCCATACGATCCGGAAAACGCAAGGCCGAGCGACGCACAATATCGGAAAGTTGATGGCGTCGGACCGAGGAAAAAGTATCGGCACCGGTTTCCAGCTTAGGCCGTGCGGCGGACATCAAGCTTGAGTTCATGGCAAGCTCCCATGTTTGTCAATGTAGCGAAACTTAGCATCTACACAAAACATAACAAGGTGATAGGCATGAAGCAAAAGCAGGTCGTCCGTTTTGACGTATGGTATGACTCGATTCTGGAACAACGTTTCGCACAAGAAGCCGACATCCGTCTTGTCACCGTGAAACGACAGGGTGAGGACAGGGCTGCGCTTGAAGCGCTTGCGAGCGCTCATGTTTACCTCATCACAGCCGCTAAGGACGAGCTACCAAAAGCCTGGTGGGCCCATGAAAAACTCATCGATCAATGCCCCCAATTGCTTTGTGTTTCAAGTAGCGGTGCAGGATTCGATACTGTTGATGTCGAGGCGTGTACCAAGGCAGGTATTGCTGTGCTTAATCAAAGCGGCTGTAATGCGAGGTCTGTGGCAGAACATGCGATTGGGCTTATGCTTGGGCTTAGCCACCGGCTTGGCGAAGGCGATCGGATGCTACGCAGCGCTGATCGCTCTTTTTCAAGAGAAGACCTGATGGGGTCCGAATTAGGCGGTAAAACCCTTGGTATCGTCGGCATCGGCATGGTTGGGCGTGAGTTGGCAAAACTTGCTCATGCCTTCGATATGCATGTCGTTGCCTACGATCCATTGCTGAATCCATTGACGATTCGCGAGCGGGGCGCAGAAGCCGTTTCACTTGAAGCATTGCTCGCCACCTCCGATATTGTCAGTCTTCATTGCCCACGCGATGCAAGCAGCATCGGCATGTTCAACGAGCAGCGCTTCGCAGCGATGAAGCCAGGCGCGTGGTTTATCAGCACTGCCCGCGGTGGCATCCATGATGAAGCTGCCCTACACCAAGCGCTTGTACAAGGTAAGCTTGCCGGGGCCGGGCTTGATGTCTGGGATCACGAGCCTCCGCCCTTTGATCACCCCTTAGTCCAACACCCCAGGGTCATTTCAAGCTTTCATACCGCGGGTGTCACAAAGCAAGCCCGATACAGAGCGGCGCTTTGGGGCGCTGAGCAAGTCATTGACTTTTTATGTGGCGTAAGGCCGCCGCGGCTTGTTAATCCCGAAGTCTGGCCCCAGCTTGAGAGCCGACTTGCAAAGGCCATGAATGCCTACGGATGGGCACGCAAATCGATTTGAAGCAAGCTGCTGAGTTGATCAATGCTTGCGCTCGGATCGGAGACTTTGATCGTTTGCATACCCATCGCTCTTGCAGGCTTCAAATTAATACCTAGATCGTCCAAATAAATACATCGTTCTGGATCTACATCGAGTGCTTCGATCATCATCTTGTAGATCGCAGGATCAGGCTTTCTGATGCCAACAAGTGCGCTTTCGATGACATGATCAAATAAGTTCATGATGTCGCGCTTATATAAACTCGCAAACGAAAGCTTTGAATCTTGGGTTTGCAGGGTGGAGATCGCTTTGAAATTGTTGGTTATGCACCCTGTTTTCAGGGTCTCGCTGATGATTCTCAAGGCTTCCACCATCGCGGGTCTAATCGTGCCTGCGATTAAGGGCAGGATGTCGGCGCCCGCAATGCGATGCCCTAAGGCCTCACTCTCAAGCGCAAAAGCGAGATCAAAACCCTCGGCGCTCAACTCGTCCCTCTCGAGCCTTGCCCAAGCGTTGTGGTCCGGATTGTGACTGTTTACGCGACGGATGAATCCAGGTTCAATACCCTGCCTCATTTCAAAATCTGCGAAAGCCTCAAATGGGCTTGAGGTGAGCACGCCTCCAAAATCCCAAATCACCGCATCAAATTGACTTGCCACCGCCACACCTCCATTAAAGTTCGGATCACCATGCTCACGCCGAGGAATCAATGACTACGCACACACCACTCACACGTGACCGCCTTGCCTACAGGCCCTATGACACCTTACCTGAAGATGCCAAGCCGCTTGCTGACTATATTCTCAAGATTTCCTCTGCCGGACTTGCCGGCCCCTACAACGCGCTGCTTCGCAGCCCAAAGATGGCTAAGCCTTGCCTTGAGTTACTTGATTACTTGCGTTTTCACTCCAGCATCTCCAAACGCATGACCGAGTTTGCCATCCTGATCCAGGCACGCGTAGGCAATGCGCCCTTCGAATGGTGGGCACATGAACATATCGGCCGCCGCGAAGGGCTTGACGATCGCATCATCAAGCCGCTTTGGGAAGCCTACCGCCCTCGCGAGATGGATCTTGAAGAACGACTTGTCTTTGAAGTCTGCTCGCGCCTCAGTATTGAACAACGCATTCCCAATGCGCTATGGGCTGAGGCGCTTGGACACTTCGGTGAGGCCGCACTGATCGATCTTGTTTCTGTAAGTGGTGTCTACAGTATGGTGTCGATGTTATTAAATGCCGTCGAAGTCAGCGTGCCAGAAGGTGCAGTAGCACTCCCCAAACTCAGCGCAGAGCTCATCAGGGAGCGTATGCTTGGCGAGATCAGCCATGATCATTGATATTCACGGGCACTTCACAACCACACCGCCCCAAGTTTGGGCCTTTCGAGAGGCTCAAGTCGCAGCACTTCGCGAAGGCCGTAAGCCCCCCGATCCACCAGCTGTCAGCGACGACGAAATTCGTGTTGGTATTGAGAACAATCAATTACGTATCATGCGTGAGCGTGGTATCGATATGACAATTTTCTCGCCCAAAGCCCTTGGCATGGACCATCATCGTGGCGACGAAGCGACCAACAAAGTCTGGGCGGACTACGCTAACGACTTAGTTCACCGTGTCTGCCAACGCTACCCAAAGGACTTCGTGGGCGCCTGCCAACTACCCCAGGCTCCAGGGGTTAAGCCAGGGCATGTTGTTTTCGATACCTTAGAACGTTGCATTGGCGATTACGGTTTTATTGCTGCTAATCTCAATCCTGACCCAACGGGTGGCCATTGGGCAGACCCGCCACTTTGGGATAAAGATTGGTGGTACCCGCTATACGAACAACTCTTGCGCTGGGATATTCCAGCGATGATTCATGTGAGTGGCTCTTGCAATCCGCACTTTCACGCTGTTGCGAGCCACTACATCAACGGTGACACCACCGCCTTCGTACAGTTTATGACCTCGTCTATCTTTGAGGACTTTCCCGAACTCAAGTTCATCATTCCGCATGGGGGCGGTGCAGTGCCTTTCCACTGGGGGCGCTATCGCGGCATTGCGCAAGACATGGGACTGGCCGACCTCGAAGAAAAAGTTCTTAATAATGTGTATTTTGATACCTGCGTGTATCACCAGGCGGGCATCGATTTGATGCTAAAGGTACTTCCCACGAAGAATGTTCTTTTTGCTTCAGAAACCGTCGGTGCCGTACGCGGTATCGATCAGCGAACGGGGCATTTTTACGATGATACAAAACGTTACATCGAGGCCTCGTCAGAAGTCGATGAAATCGGCAGGCAGGCTATTTACTCGGATAATGCCTTTGGAGTTTATAAGCGATTAGGCCCCAAACTCAAAGCAATGCGTTCTAATAAAACAATCATTTAAGCGTCAAAGGTAAGTCATGGACTATGTCATTGAAGTTCCAAAACAAGTATCGCTTCCGGTGCAGGGCAGCGCGCAGCATTTCCCGGTCGCTCGTATTTTCTGTGTTGGTCGCAATTACGCGGAGCATGCGCGTGAGATGGGCCACGATCCGAATCGCGAACCGCCGTTCTTTTTTATGAAACCTGCAACCGCCATCGTTGCTGGCGACGGCGAGTTTCCTTATCCAAGTTTGAGCCAGGATGTTCATCATGAGCTTGAGTTGGTGGTTGCCCTTGGCAAGGGGGGCCGTCAAATCGCTGAGGCCGATGCACTCAGCCATGTCTATGGCTACGCAGTAGGACTCGATATGACAAGGCGCGACCTGCAAGGCGAAGCAAAAAAAATGGGGCGCCCCTGGGATACAGGCAAAGCTTTTGATTTTTCCGCACCCTGTTCGGCAATCGTACCTGCATCAAGCATTGGTCATCCAAGCAAGGGCGCAGTGGTGCTTGAAGTTAATGGCGAGATCAGGCAGCGGGGCGACCTACAAGACTTGATTTGGAACATTCCAGAAACAATTGCTTATTTATCAACTCTGTTTTGTCTTATGCCAGGGGATCTGATTTATAGCGGAACCCCAGCAGGCGTTGGCCCTGTGAAGCCTGGCGATGTGATGAAAGGTAGCGTTGAAGGCGTTGGCCATTTATTGACCAAGGTGGTCTGACCTTAGTGAGCAAGGTTGGTTGAACTAGGCGGCTGCGCTCACAAGCCTCGGTGGGGCCTCCCGCACGGGGAGACTCACCGCGGCGGCAATCAATGCAAGCGCCATATCGGCATACCACATCCACTGATAGCTGCCGGTTGACTCCATCGCAATCCCGCCGAGCCAGGCACCCAAAAAGCCACCGATTTGGTGCGATAAGAGCGTGAGTCCGAATAGTGTCGCAAGGTGCTTAACACCAAAGAGCTTAGCGACAAGACCAGCAGTGGGCGGGACGGTTGCCAGCCAGGTAAGGCCGATGACCGCAGCAAAAAGATAAAGCGTTTCGGGTGTTTTTGGTGCCAGAAGATAAAGTCCGATGGCGATCGCCCTGCTTGCGTAAAGCCCCGCCAACAACACCCGCATCCGCCAACGCGTGGCCATCCACCCAATCAACAGGCTTCCCGCTATATTAAATAAACCGATAATAGCCAGCGCATTGCCCGATACGCTTGGTGACAGATCACAAAGCTGAACTTCGGTCGGCAGATGGGTTACGAGAAAGGCGATGTGAAAGCCACAAGTAAAAAAGCCAGCGTGCAATAGCCAGTAACTTTTATCACGCACTGCGATCCGCAACTGCTCTTTGAGGCTTGGGCCCTCAAGCACCGTCGTCGACCCTGCTTGGGTTGGTGCCCGCAAGATCCACACCAAGGGCAAGGCAATCAAAGCAATCGCGGCAACCGTCCAAAGACTCTTTACCCAACCGACCCAAGCAATCAAACCTGCTGTAATCGGCGCAAAAATAAACTGCCCAAGCGATGAACCGGCATTGATCACCCCCGATGCAAAAGGCCGCTTTTCAGCAGGAATGCGATTCGCCACCGCCCCCATCAGCAATGAAAAACTACCGATACCAGCGCCTGCTGCTTGAATCACCCCAAGCGCGATCACGAGGCCAAGTGTGGTGGTCATGAAGGGTGTGATCACCGAACCAAGAATCATTAATAACACACCAACAGCAAGCATCGGTGCATAACCGACACGCCCAGCAAGCGCGCCCGATAAGGGTTGAACAGCACCCCATACGAACTGCCCAACGGCCATCGCAAAAGCGATATTGGCGATGCCCAAACCGGTATCGGTGTTGATCGGCGACACATACATCCCGGTGGTTTGCCTTGCCCCCTGGGTAATCGCCAAAATGATGGCTGCGCTTAAGGTGATGAGCCACACCGAGGCATAAGTAGATGGACGCACGTTGTTTAAAGAATTCCTGAAACGGGAATACAGCATAAACCAAACAAAGTACTTGCCCGTTTCAGACAAGTCGACTTATCGTCGATCTCAACCCGAATCTTCAGCATGTTTTGCTTACTCACGAGCGAAGCGCTGAGGTTCCCACGCATCGGAGCAAACCCCTATGTTCTTAGATTTAAAACCTCGAAGAAAGCTACTCACTTCGGCGCTCTTTACCGCAATAGCCAGCTTTGCCTTAAGCGCAGCCACCGTTCAAGCACAGTCGGCCTACCCGAACAAGCCGGTTAAGATGGTTGTTGCCTTTGCACCCGGTACAGCCTCAGACATCATTGGCCGCCTCGTCGCCGAGAAGCTTAGCCAGTCGATGGGGCAAAGCTTTGTCGTTGAAAATCGTGCGGGTGCTGGTGGCACGATTGCTGCTGAAGCCGTTGCGAAATCGCCTGCCGATGGCTATACCTTGCTGGTATCGACCGCTGCACTACCAGTCAGCGCCTCGGTTTACCCCTCGCTTAAGTACGATACTGCCAAAGATTTTGCATCGATCACCGTACTCACCCACTCGCCGCTCCTGCTTGCGGCTCATCTTGATTTCGCACCCAAGTCCATCGCAGAGCTCGTGACCTACGCCAAGGCGAATCCCGGGAAGATTAGTTTTGGATCAGCAGGTGTTGGCACCTCGCACCATCTCACGGGCGAGAAACTTAAGATGGAAACAGGCATCGACATGGTCCACGTGCCGTATAAGGGATCGGGACCGGCACATATTGACTTGATGGGCGGTCGTATCCAACTCATGTTCGATAACATCGTCGCTTTGATGCCTCATGTGAAGTCGGGCAAGGTCCGTGCGATTGCCGTCTCAAGTGCAAAACGTCACCCCTTATTGCCCGATGTACCGACGATTCAAGAAGCGGGTGTCAAGCAATTTGAAACGGTTGCTTGGTTTGGTGTGGTTGCACCGGTTGGCACCCCTAATGACATCGTACAGCGGCTCAATAGCGAGATCCAAAAGGCGCTTCAATTGCCCGATGTACGCAAGCGCTTGATTGACAGTGGCTCGGAGATTATTGGCAACAGCCCCGAGGCGGCTGATCGGTTTTTGAAAGAAGAAGTCGCCAAATGGTCAGTGGTGGTTAAAGCTGCAAAGGTCACACCTAATTGATTACGAAGATTAGCATCGGCACTGCTTCACAAGTCAATGCATCTGCTGCACAAGCGAAGGGCTTTGCGGCAGAGGTCTCAGGTGTTGACCTTAAGCGAGACTTGAATCAAACAACCCTCCGATTGATTGAAGACGAATTGCAACGCTTCGGGGTCTTGGTTTTTCGCAAGCAGGGCCTGAGCGAAGCTGAGCAAATTCGGATTGCTGAGGCTTTCGGCCCGCTTGATGGTGGATTGCGCAAAGCAACCGGTGCGCCAAGCAGGTTTTCTCATGAGGCCTTGATCGATATTGGTAATGTAGCGCTTGATGGCGAAGTCAGTGCAAAAAATGATTCACGCCTTTTATCGCGGCTTGCCAACCAACTTTGGCATAGTGATAGCAGTTTTCAGAACATTCCTGTTGCCTACTCCATGCTCAGCGCAGTCGTCGTGCCTGAGCATGGCGGTGACACAGAATGGTGTGATTTACGAGGCGCCTACGAGCAGCTCCCCGAAGACTTGCGCCAAATTGCAGAAGGGCTTGTAGCGGTTCACAGTGCCTTTCATTCACGACGACTATTAGGTGATGATCAGTACACGGCTGATCAGCTTGCGAAGTTCCCGCCGGTGCGACGGCCCTTGGTCTACCAACACCCCTTCGATGGGCGAAAGATCGTTCATCCAAGCGTTCATATCGAATCGATCGATGGCATGACAGTCCCAGAGGCTCGACTACTGGTGGCAGAGTTGCTCGAACACGTCACCCAAGCAGCCTTTGTTTATCGTCATCAATGGCAGGCCGGCGACTATGTCATGTGGGATAACCGTTCGACCCTGCACCGTGGTCGTCGTTACGACTTGCAAGATCGGCGCGATCTTCGACGAACCACCACCATCGAGCGCCACTAAGTCGCACGCTGATCTGCATCAAAAGCTGTATCAATCGGCATTTGAAGCGCGTTGGCGATTTGATTGGTTTTTGCAGCAAGCGCCATCACACGCAATAAATCTGCATGTTGATCGTCGGTCATCCCTTTTGCGCGCGCAGCAGCCGTATGCGAATGCACGCAGTAGGCGCAAGCGTTGGTCGCAGAAACCGCGATATAAATCATTTCCTTAACCAGTGGGTCGAGCGCAGAATCAGCAACCATCACAGCCTTGACCTCGCTCCAGGTCTGTTCGAGCAACTCGGGATTAAAGGCAAGATAGTGCCAAAGATGGTTGATAAGGTTTGTTTTGCGTGTGGCGCGGATATCATCAAATACTGCTTTAACCCTCGGATTGCTTTCTGGGTTTTCACTTTTTTTTAGCGCACTCATTTGCTTAATTCCCCTTTTGAATTGGATGAAACATGTTGATGCAAGCCAAGCCCAACACCGTAGCAGATCGCATTCAAGCGCTTCGTAAACAAATGCTGGCCCACGAAGTCGACGCCCTATTGGTTCCGTCGGCCGATCCCCATTTGTCCGAGTATCTCCCGGCTCGCTGGCAGGGCAGGCAGTGGTTCTCGGGATTTACCGGTTCGATGGGTACCTTGTTGATTGGCCAGCAAAAGGCTGCACTATTTGCTGATAGTCGCTATTGGGTACAGGCTGAGCAGGAGTTGGCAGGCAGCGGCGTTGATTTGGAAAAGGTTCAATCGGCAACGCCCGCTGTGCTTTGTGACTGGATGCTCAAGCACCTGCCTGCTAAAGCCTGTCTGGCGGTTGACGGCGAAGTGCTTGCATTCGCTTCAGCGAAGCTTTTACGCGAACGCCTGTTCGAACTCGATTTTCGTCTCAGGACCGACCTGGACTTGCTCGCGCCATGCTGGCCTGAGCGTGCCGGGCTTCCAACCCAGGGGGTTTACGAACATGTGCAGCCCCATGCTTGCCGAACGAGGCGCGAGAAACTTGCCATGGTTCGCGAGGCCATGCATAAGCATCAGGCATCGCTTCACATGGTCTCAACCGTTGACGATATTGCATGGATCTTGAACTTGCGTGGTAGTGATGTCGACTACAACCCGGTTTTCTTGGCCCACTTATTGATCAAGGCTGATGCTGCTTATTTGTTCGTTGCCAAGGGTAAGGTACCGGGCGAATTACAGGCCCGTCTCAAAGACGATGGTGTTGAGTGTCTGGACTATCAGGACGCGGCAAAGCACCTCAAGGCGCTTGCTGAAAACCAAAAGGTATTGCTCGACCCGGCACGCGTCACGCTTGCACTTCGCGAGGCTATCCCGGCATCCAGCGCGGTCCTAGAGTCGATCAATCCGAGCACGCTCCTAAAGAGCCGTAAGACAGAACAAGAACTCGGCTTTGTCCGTGAAGCCATGATTGAAGATGGTGCGGCCATGTGTCGCTTTTATGCCTGGTTCGAGCAAGCGCTGGGCCGGCAGGTGATAAGCGAACTTACGGTTGACGAGCGCCTGAGCGAAGAACGAAGCCGTGGCAGCGGCTTTGTTGGACTCTCGTTTCCAACGATTGCTGGCTTTAATGCCAATGGCGCGATGCCTCATTATCGAGCCACCCAAGCCCATCATGCACTCATTGAAGGCGATGGCCTCTTGCTTATCGATAGCGGCGCCCAGTATGTGGGAGGCACTACCGACATCACCCGTGTTTGGAAAATAGGCAGCCTGAGCCCCGCCATGCGTCGCGACTTCACCCTTGTGCTTAAGGGCACCATGGCCTTATCGCGGTGCCGCTTTCCGCGCGGTACGCTTTCGCCAATGCTTGATGCGATAGCACGAGCCCCACTTTGGGAGCAGGCCATGGACTTCGGCCACGGTACCGGCCACGGGGTTGGCTACTTTTTAAATGTCCACGAAGGACCACAAAGCATCAGTAAGGCGATTCCGACGCCGCATATGGCGATGGAACCCGGCATGATTACCTCGATTGAACCGGGCATTTATCGTCCTGGACAATGGGGCATCCGCATCGAAAATCTTGTTGCCAACCAGCCCTTTAAGCCAGCGATTGAGGAAAATTTTGGCGAATTTTTGTATTTTGAAACATTGAGTCTGTGCCCGATTGACACGCGTTGTATCGAATCAAAGCTCTTGCGTGACGACGAGCGTCAGTGGCTCAATGACTACCATCAAGTGGTACGCGAACGACTCAGCCCGAGATTGGAAGGCGATGCCAAGGCCTGGCTCGAAGCGCGAACAGCCGCCATCTGAAATGCGATAATGCAGGTTGGGAGCAATCCAAAACGGCTTCGCTTTGCCAGCAACATTTACTTCAAATAAAGGCCCAAGCTCATGTCGCAAACCCACACACTTGACCTCTTAAAAATCGCACAAGAAGAACAACACGGTGATTTGTTCAAGCTCTTAGACAGTATTTACAAGCGTTCGTCGATTCGTCCCGCTGGACATGACGATGCCATCATTTGGGAGGGTGGCAACTGGGCCGGCGGCGTGAAGCCGGTTGCCCATGCCTTCACCGACATGTTTGCGCTCAACGGCACCATCATGGCGCTTGATGTACTAGGCCTGCCCTTCTTGGGCGTACCGATGATGGCGCAGTTTCGCCACGACACGAAGCTTGTCTCGCTCGACTGGTTTGGCAAGCTCGACTACACCGCGCTGAAATGGTCGACGGCGGGCGATTTCATGGTGAATGAAGGTGGCAAAAAGGTCGTTGTTAACGGAAAATCTGCCAACGCACCACTTCGTACCGCTGCCGGCGTTTATTGCAATGTTCGCCCCTATGGTGGCATCACCAGCATTCGTTTCATGCCTGGCCTGCCTTATTCCCAGGATAAAAAGAAGTTCAAAGTGGACCCTGCCACAGGCATCATCCACTCAGAAATGAATACGCCCGGCGTTCGCATGGCCTATGCCGCTCGTCTCTTTTTGCAAATGGTTCACGAAACGGGCCAGATTGGTCGTGTTGCAACCAAGCCTACTCAGGCGCAAGAAGATGCCGTCAACGCCGGTATTTTCCGCTGGCTGCTACAAGGGACGAAGTTTAAGCTCAAGCGTCAGTACACGGTTGATGCCTATGAAGAACATCGGGCCAATGTCGATGCCATCGTTGCCTTATTGCCTAGCGACTTCAAACATGGCATGGAGAACTGGGGTGGTGACGTCTATGAGCATATTTCGGATACGAATTTCGGGCTCTTATTGCACGACATGATCCGGCATCGGCCCTGCATTGTTTACGCCACCGATCTTGATGGTGACCGACTCACTGACCTGATGGCCGACGCACCGGATGTGCTGCGCGATTGGGGACAAATGGTGCTCGATGCTGCAGGCGCCAAGGCAGACATGAAGCAGCTGTGGACTAAGATGGGTTTCACCATGACCAACGGCAAAGATATGACGAGTGTCATGTACCGTATTCATGGCGCGCCGATTTATGAGCAGACACTGGGCTCGGCTGATGCGATGCTTTTGCGTTTGCTCGATGGTGACGAAACGGTTGGCGGCGAAAAGCAACCCTACGATCCACGCATCCATTTTGTCTTGATCAATGAGGCCTATAAGGCTGCAAATCCAGACAATCACGCCCTAGCGACATGGCTTGACGAGCAGTTGGCGATTTTTGATCGGATTTACAGTGGTAATCGTCCTCGCTATATCGATGGCTACAAAGCCTTAAAGGCGGCAATCAAGCCCTGGGCTGGCCAATAGCTTGATTTAGTTGAGCCCTGGCTTTACGGGCAATCGTACCTACACCGGCCCCAGCGCTCCTTAGAGCGTGGGGCTGATGTCAAAAAGGTCTACGCAGACTACGCTGAACCCCTTTGGGTGGCGACTTAATCCATTTGAGTCACGAACTTGGTGTTTAGGTAGCCATCGAAGGTTTCAAAGCCGCCCTCGCTACCAATACCGCTTTCCTTTATCCCGCCAAAGGGTGTTTCGGCAAGCGCCTGACCAAAGTGGTTGATATTGACCATGCCCGCCTGCAAGCCGTTTTGCACAGCGAGGGCGTTTTTGGTGTTGGTCGTGAATGCATATGATGAAAGGCCATAAGGCAGCGCATTGGCCCTTCCCAGCACTTCATCCAGATCCTTAAAGGGCACACAAGGTGCAATCGGTCCGAAAGGTTCCGATGTCATCACCATCGAGTCATCAGGCACGTTGGTGAGGACGGTTGGCGCGAAAAAATTGCCCTCACCGCCGAGCGCCTCACCACCGATCTCAATGCGGCCGCCACGCGCTGTCGCATCCTCGACAAACTTGAGCATGGCAGGCATCCGGCGCAAATGCGCCAGAGGCCCCATCTTGGTGTCGGCTGCCAGACCATCTCCAACCTTGACTGCCTTAGTCTTCTCGATGAAGCGGGCCACAAAACGGTCGTAGGCCTGTTGCTGAATATAGAACCGGGTCGGTGACACACAGACCTGCCCCGCATTACGGAACTTAAAAGCCACAAGCATATCGGCCGCACGTTCGACTTCGGCGTCGTCAAAAACGATGACTGGTGAGTGACCGCCGAGTTCCATCGTCACACGCTTCATATGAGCACCGGCAAGCGCTGCGAGCTGCTTGCCAACCGGGACCGATCCAGTAAACGAAACCTTTTGAACAATTGGCGAGCGGATTAGGTAATCGGAGATTTCGGCTGGCACGCCCCAGACCACATTCAAGACCCCCGGGGGCAGACCCGCATCGTGAAACATGCGCGCAATCGCAACCACAGCACTTGGCGCATCTTCGGGGCCCTTAATAATGATGGTGCAACCTGCACCAATCGCCGCAGCAATCTTGCGAATCGCCTGGTTGTAGGGAAAGTTCCATGGCGTGAAGGCTGCACAAACGCCGATCGGCTCACGCAATACCATCTGCCGCACATTGGGTAGCCTGGGTGGAATGACCCGCCCATAAATACGGCGACACTCTTCGGCGTGCCATTCACAGTGCTCCGAGCAACTCACGACCTCGCCGATCGCTTCGGCCAGGGGTTTGCCCATATCAAGCGTGATGTTGCGGCCAATGTCTTTGGAGCGCTCACGCGTCAGTTCGGCGACTTTTCGGAGGATGCGGCTTCTCTCGAGAGGCGAGCTCTTTTTCCAGCTCTCAAACGCCTTTTGCGCGCTCTGCAAAGCTCGGTCGAGATCCTCCTTGCTAGCATGAGGCAGCTTGCCAATCACTCGGCCATTGGCCGGATTGACCACATCTTGCTCTTTCCGCCCACCACCGGCGATGAATTCGCCATCGATGTAAAGGCAAAGCTGCTCATAGGCGGCATCGCCCAGTGCGGATTGTTCGGATTTGTTGGCGGTATTCATTAGGTCATCTCCCTGGGTTCATACGATTGCATGTTTACAAAGCACAAGCGCTGTGACTAAGATCGGCGGCGCTCGCCTAAGCGCGCTGAGTACGCGCATCCAGCCGGCCCTAACGCAACTATACGACTCTTGGGAGAAAACAGTCATGGACTCGAAGGCAGAATCAGCCGTCAAAGCGGCAAGTAAGACCACCAAGGCAGTAAAAAAATCAGATTACGACTACGACTTGGTGGTGATCGGCTCGGGTCCTTCGGGTCAGCGCGCTGCTATTCAGGCAGCCAAGATCGGCAAGCGCGCCGCGGTGATTGAGCGCGCAAGAGCGGTTGGCGGCGTTTGCGTTAATACCGGTACCATCCCTTCAAAGACCTTTCGCGAAGCGGTCATGCACTTATCCGGATTTCGCGAGCGCGGCATTTACGGCTCTTCATACCGCGTGAAACAAGACATCAGCATCGATGACTTGCTGTATCGTGTGCAACAAGTGGTTCGTTCTGAAATCGATGTGATCCGTAACCAAATGACCCGCAACCGCGTCGAACTCATCGAATCAACCGCTCGTTTTGTTGATCCGCACACGATCGAATTGCAATCGGCAACCGGCCATGGCCGCAGGCAGATCACTGCCGAGAAAATCGTTATTGCGTGTGGTACAGAGGCTGCACGTGACACTCATATTCCGTTTGACGGGCAACGGATTTTTACAAGCGACGATGTGCTTGGCCTTGAATTCTTGCCACGATCGCTCATTGTCGTTGGCGCAGGTGTGATTGGCGTGGAATACGCCACGATGTTTGCTGCGCTGGGCGTGCGGGTCACGATTGTTGATAAGCGCCCCACCCTGCTGCCATTCCTCGATCACGAGATTTCAGCAGCGCTCACCTATGTCGTGCAACAAAGCAACGTCACCATGCGCCTTGGCGAAGAAGTTGCCGAAATCCATATGCTTCAAGGTGTTTCAAAACCCGTGGAAGTTCGCCTCAAGAGTGGAAAGATTCTTCACGCAGAGGCCACGCTTTACTCCATCGGCCGGGTCGGGGCAACAGGCAGGCTCGATATCGACAAAGCTGGCGTACAAAAGGATGACCGTGACCGCATTCCAGTCAATGAGCACTTCCAAAGCAACGTCGAGCATATTTATGCTGTGGGCGATGTGATCGGCTTTCCCTCGCTCGCTTCAACATCCTATGAACAAGGACGTGCAGCAAGCCGTCACGCCTTTGGTTTGCGGGTGGACCATGAAGGGGGTATCGGACTATTTCCATACGGTATTTATACCGTTCCTGAAATATCAACAATCGGCAAAAACGAGGACGAACTCACGGCCGCAGGTATCCCTTATGAAATCGGCAAGGCCAATTATCGAGAGATTTCTCGCGGCCAGATCATCGGCGACCGTACCGGTATGTTGAAAATTATTTTCAGCCCCGACACGAAAAAATTGCTCGGTGTGCACATCATGGGTGAAGGCGCAAGCGAACTGATTCACATTGGCCAAACATTGATGGCCCATAACGGATCAATCGATTACTTTGCTGATGCTGTGTTTAACTTCCCGACCCTGGCTGAGTGCTACAAAACCGCAGCCCTCGATGGTTTAAATCGCCTATCCGTTTAAGACCGTTATTACAATAAGAATCAACCCATCGAATCGAGGAGAATCACTATGGGCCAGGCAGTTTTTGATTTCAGCGGCACCACCACCGTCATTACTGGCGGTGCAAGTGGCATCGGTTTAACCTGTGCCGAACTCATTGCCAAGTGCGGCGGCGACGTGGTTGTTTCAGCTAGTCGTCGCCCCGACAAAACCGAAAAAGCGCTTGATCGCATCCGCGCCGCATCGGGAGGTAAATCGATCAACGTCGCAGCCTTCCCGTGCGAGGTTGGGACCGAAGCGTCGGTTGCTTCGTTTTTCGACCACATCACCAAGGCTGGCATTCGCATCGACTACCTGATCCACAGTGCTGGTGTTTCGCCAAACACCGACTTTTTCGATCAAACTCAGGACGAATGGGATACGGTTCTCAACACCAACACCACCGGCGCGTTTCTTGTTACCAAGCATGCAGCGCTGTCGATGAAGCACAACCCGGTGCGTGGTGATTTCAGAGGCAAGATTTTGTTGGTGACTTCCACCAATGGCATCAATAGCCAGGATCCGGTGTCTGCCCACTATGACTCATCAAAGGCGGCGGCCAACATGCTTGTCCGAACCGCCGCTGAGCATTTGTCCGAATCGCAAATCTGCGTCAACGCGCTTGCGCCGGGCTGGATTAATACCGACTTAAATGCAACGCTGCCTCCCGATGTACGCGAAAAAGAATCGGCCAAGATCTGGATGAAACGCTGGGCTGAACCCGAAGAGATGGCGCGTTGCGCAGCCCATTTGCTCACCATGCCTTACCTGATGGGCCAGGTTGTCATGGCCGACGGGGGCTATCGATGAAAGGCGTTGTATTTTGCGGCAATCGCAAGATCGAATTGATGGAGTTTCCCGACCCAACACCTGGGCCGGGTGAGGTCGTGCTTGAAATCAAAGCTTCGGGCATGTGCGGCTCGGACCTGAAGTTTTATCGGGCTGCCGGTGGCGCCGCCTCGCTGGGTTTGGGTAATGTCCCCTTCCCCTTAATTGGTGGCCACGAACCTTGCGGCGTGGTTGCGGCAGTAGGCCCTGGCGTATCGCCTGCCATGGCTCGCGAAGGCATGCGGGTCATGCAGCATCACTATCGCGGCTGTGGCGTTTGCGACCATTGCTCAACGGGCTGGATGCAGCTTTGCGTGGATGGTGTCGCCGAGGTCTACGGTGCCACAGGCCACGGTGCCCATGCGCGCTACATGAAGTGCCCTGCGCGCACCCTCGTACCACTGCCCGATGCGTTGAGCTTTAAAGCGGGTGCTGCGATTTCTTGCGGAACGGGAACAGCTTGGGGCGCTTTGCAACGTCTGCAACTCACCGGTGATCAAACGATTGCTGTCTTTGGGCAAGGCCCTGTTGGTCTTTCGGTCACACTGCTTGCTGCTGAAATGGGCGCCCGGGTAATCGCACTCGATACCAGTCAAGAGCGACTCGATCGTGCAAAGGCCTTTGGTGCGGATATCTTGATCAATCCAGCCGAAGTTGATGATGTGGTGAGTGCAATTCGCGATCACACCCACGGCCGAGGGGCTCATGCCTCGGTTGACGCATCTTCATCGCCCAAAGCGCGCGCTCAGGCCGTTCGCTGCGTTCGCACCTGGGGCAAGGCTTGCTTTGTGGGCGAAGGCGACAGCGTCACGCTTGATGTGAGTCCCGATTTGCTGCGTCGCCAGGTCACGCTCATCGGTTCATGGACCTTTTCTACAGTGGGCCAGGCCGCCTGTGCCGAGTATGTGGCCGACAGAGGCGTTGATCTCGATCAGCTTTTCACCCATCGCTGGACGCTTGATCAGGCACCTGAAGCTTATGCGCTCTTCGATCAGCAAACCACGGGTAAAGGTGTGTTTGAACCGGCTTAATCCGCGGGCTCACAAACCTAGCGAACACTTCGTAAGTCATTTAGCCTCCACGGAAGGCATCGACCCCCCAGGTCGATGCCTTCACCTCAGGCACAGTTGCTGCACGTCGCTCGAGCCAGTACTGATAGGCAGGCGGGAGCATCGTGAACTTGGGATCAACCCCAAGCTTTTGTGCAGCGTCGACAGCCCAATTGGGGTTGTATAACAATTCCCGAGCCAAAGCGATCAAATCAGCCTGACCCGATTGCAGAATTGCCTCGGCTTGCGCTGCGTGGACAATAAGTCCAACCGCCATCGTGAGCAGACCCGCGTCGCGTTTGATCTGTTCGGCATATGGCACCTGATAACCATAAGCTGGCTTGGCCGCCCCAGAAGGTGGCTTTCCAAGGATGCCGCCAGCACTGCAATCGATCGCATCAACCCCAAGACGTTTGAGTTCGCGCGCAAGCACCACACTTTGCTCCGGACCCCAGCCCGCATCGTCTTGGACCGACAAACGCATGAACAAGGGCTTTGCAGCTGGCCAGCGCGCACGGACGGCTTCTGCAACCTCAAGCGCAAAGCGCATCCGTTTGGTCTCAGTGCCGCCGTAAGCATCTTGACGCTGATTGGCAAGCGGCGACAAAAATTCATGGATCAAAAAGCCATGCGCGCCATGCAACTCGATCATGTCAAAACCCGCTCGATCGGCACGCTCGGCTGCTTGGGCAAAGCGCTCGACCACCAAAGCGATTTCGTTGATACCGAGTGCACGTGGCACCGGCCAACCCTCATCGGCAGCAAGTGCGCTCGGGGCCACTAATTCCCAGTCATCCCAATCCTTGACCGAGCGCGCTGTATCGCTGTCGGCAGCAATCGGTCGTCCGCCTTCCCAGGGACGCATGCAACGCGCCTTACGCCCTGAGTGGCCTAGCTGAATGCCAGCCTTTGCGCCGCATTGCTGGATGAAGCCTGCGATGCGTGCAAGTCCTGGGATAAAACAATCGTCCCAAAGGCCCAAGTCGCCGACCGTGCCACAACCACGCCGCTCAACCTTGGTGGACTCCATCATGACAAGGCCAACACCACCCGCAGCGAAACGTCCGGCATTCATCAAATGCCAGTCATTGGCAAAACCGTCTACGCCAGCGTATTGGTGCATGGGTGCCACAACCACCCGATTGGGAAGTTCGCAATCACGAATCTTTAAGGTGCTAAAAAGTTTTACTGAATTTTCCATTTAAGTTCGGTTTTTTATTTGATGTAGCGATCCAATCATTGAACCAAAAAGATGGTTCAATCATAGGCACGAAGCAGGGCCTGGGTACCACGACGCCCATAGCCTTGCGCCATCAAGCGATCGTACAAAGCCTTTGCTTGTGTAAGGCCTGGTAAAGACAATTGCATGCGCTCGGCCTCCGCAAGCGCAATACTCATATCCTTAACGAAGTGTTCCATAAAAAAGCCCGGCTCAAAATCACCGCGCAAGATCTTGGCACCCACCGTATTGAGCTGAAAACTTGCGGCGCCTCCACTACCAATCGACTGCATGACCAAGCTTGGATCCAGACCGCTGCGGTTCATATAGGCGATCGCCTCACAAACACCCATGAGCGTGGAAGCGATCACGATTTGGTTACACATTTTTGCGTGCTGGCCGAAACCAGCAAGCCCTTGCAACACGATTTGCTGACCCATACAAGCGAGCAAAGGCTGCGCCCTTTCAAAGGCAGCCGCTTCGCCGCCCACCATGATCGATAGCTTGGCCTGCCTTGCGCCGATATCTCCCCCAGAAACCGGAGCATCAAGACTGCTCAAGCCGAGCGCATCGGCCGCAAGCGCGATCCGCCTTGCCAGGGCAGGACTCGAGGTTGTGAAATCGATCAATAGACCGCCCTTGGGTATGGCTCCAAGTAGGCTTGCCCGATTCGGCGTATCCAGACCCATGCCACCCCAATAAAGCGACTCGACATCACTCGGATAACCGAGCATGGTGCAAACAATATCGCACTGAGCAGCAAGTGATATGGGGTCGTCGTGCCATTGGGCACCTGCTTCGATCAAAGCCTGAGCCTTTTGTTTGCTGCGGTTGTGCACATGAAGCGGGTAGCCTGCTTTTAACAAGTGGCCAGCCATGCTTTGGCCCATGATGCCGGTGCCAATCCATCCTACTCGAGGTAATTCGCGATGAAGGACCTTTGAGGCGCCGGATTGGCCTTCCAATGGCCTTGATGCTGTCGGCGTCTGGGGTGATTGATCTGTGGCTGGGGTTTCGACGCTCATCCTGGCTCCGTTTGCTCGCATTTCAAATTCACCCGGTTTGCGACTTGCAGTCAGCTCGGGTGGGCTCTAGGCTTTGGTACCAAACTATTTGAAGCACCACGCGTGTTGTAAGCGTGGTGCCCCAATCATGAAAGCTGGAGCATAGCGTGAGCGCAAACGATCAAACACAACATCAACTGGATGCCGTCATTATTGGTGCCGGATTTTCCGGCCTTTACCAAATGCTGTGTCTGCGTGACCGTCTCGGCCTATCGGTACTTGGCCTGGACATGGCCGATGGTGTTGGTGGCACCTGGTATTGGAACCGTTATCCAGGAGCGCGATGTGATTCCGAAAGTCACTCCTATTCCTACTATTTTTCGGATGAACTTCTAAAAAAATGGACTTGGAGCGAGCGCTACCCAGGCCAAGCCGAGATTCTCGAGTATTTGAATTTTGTTGCTGATCACTTCGACCTTAAGCGCAGCTTTCGCTTCAAAACGAAGCTTTTGTCTGCGCACTACGACGAGCAGGCAAATCTCTGGGAGCTTTGTACCGACGACGGTGAACGCTACCGAACCCGATTTTTAATCTCTGCCGTTGGCAATTTGTCTTCGGCCAATATCCCCGCCATTCCCGGGCTTGACCGCTTCAAGGGCCCTTGGTATCACACCGGTCAGTGGCCTCACGAAGGTGTCGATTTCACCGGTTTAAGCGTAGGCGTCGTCGGCACGGGATCCACAGGGATTCAGGCGATTCCGGTCATCGCAGCACAGGCTAAGTCACTGACAGTTTTTCAGCGTACCGCCAACTACAGCATCCCGGCGCACAACGGCCCGCTTGACGACGCTTTTAAGGCCTATTGCAAAGATCATCCGGATGAGATTCGAACCATTCTGCATGCAACCCCCAATGGACACCCTTTTTATATCAGTGAGACGTCTGCGCTTTCGCTTTCCGAACAAGAGCGTCATGCGGTTTATGAAAAGGCCTGGGAAAAGGGGGGATTGCGCTTTCGTGCAAGCTTTAAGGATTTACTGAGCAGTGAAGAAGCCAACAAGACGGCCGCCGAATTCATTAAGCAAAAGATCCGCTCGATGGTGAAAGACCCGCGCAAGGCCCAAGTGCTCAGCGACATTGATCACCCATTTGCTGCGAAGCGGCCGCCGATCGACACCCACTATTTTGAAACTTATAACTTAGCGCATGTGGATTTGATCGATATCAGGGAAAATCCCATTGATTCGATGACAGAAGAGGGTATAAGAACCACTAACGGTCTATTCAAACTTGATGCCATTGTTTTTGCGACAGGATTCGATGCAATGACCAGACCGATCTTAAATCTAAATCTTAGAGGAAGAAACGGTGTCGCCTTAAGCGACGCTTGGGAGGCAGGCCCCATCAACTACATGGGTTTACAAGTACCCGGCTTTCCAAACTTTTTCATGGTTACCGGCCCAGGAAGCCCCAGCGTCTTAACCAATATGCCAGTTGCTATCGAGCAGCATGTTGAATGGATCAGCGACTGTATTGCTCATATGAGGGCAGAGGGTCTCCATCGTGTTGAACCCCAACCACAAGCCAGCGCGCAGTGGATGCAAGAGGTGAATCAGGCTGCAGCGGCAACCTTACTGCCAAAGGCAAAACACTCTTGGTATCTCGGGGCAAACATACCAGGCAAACCCCGCGTGTTTATGCCCTACGCGGGTGGCATGGCTCATTATCGAAAGCGCTGCGAAACAATAACTGCAAACGGCTACGAAGGATTTCTCATGGCCTAATCAAGCCATCAGCGGCAGCGCCGTGAACATCCATCTCGTAGTCAAGACCTTGTACGGGTGGCCTTGCGTAGTGCCAGCATAAGCCTGCTGGCGCAATGCCTCTTGCCGCCATCATCGGGCCGACCAAGTGACCAATATTTTGAACCGTATAAATTTGGGCACTATTTGCATCGGACCACTTAAAACCCAATCCTGCCAGGCGCAATCGCATTGTTTCTAGAACATAATCGACTTTGCGAACCAGGCCCTCTGGCGAGTTGTCATGCAAGGCCACGATCCTGTCTCGATAAGCTTCACCAGCCTTCTCGCTCGCCTCGCCGCTGCCAGCAACCATGAATCCGCCGGTGAGTCGCGCGCCGGCGGGGACCGTGTAAGAAAAGGCATACATTGCAGGTTCAGCGGGTGGGTCGTAGACTGGACAAACATTGGTGCGCGCCACGGGATTGTCCTGGCTGTCGCCGCCTGCAAACAAACCCCAGGACTGTAGCTTTTGCACATAAACCCTGTTGAACGCGACAAAGCCCTGCTCGCTAAAAGGCGCTGGTGAACGCAATTCACAATGGGCAAAAGCGCTCGTCGGTCTACCAATCGCAGCGAGGTGTTGTTCAACCGCCGCAAAGGCCTCAGCAAGCGGCAAGGGCTTTGAAAATCGTTGGCGGACCATCGCAAAGCCTTGCGCTGCCGCTACGCCGCCCGAGTATTGAAAAACAGCAGGCAAATACATAAAGCCGCCCGCTTCAAACAACCTGGAATGAGGTACCGTCGTCATGAATCAACATCCCCAAAAGTAAGTGTATGAATTGACGAGACGCATGATAGCGACTTGATCTGCCAAGGCCGAGATGGGCCCTTGCTTCGATACCCCGACATGCTCCATGTCAAGAGCTTGTCGCGCTTAGCTTCGATACCCCGATGTGCTCTACTTCAAGGACTCGTCGAACTCTGCTTCAATATATCGATGATCCCTCCATCAAGCACCCGATGATTGGACTTTTACTCACAGGCGGCGGCGCTCGTGCGGCCTATCAGGTCGGGGTCCTGGTCGCAATTGCTCACGCGCTTAGAAGACGGGGAGCAGGACACGCCCTAAGCACCCATCCCTTTAAGATACTTTGCGGCACTTCGGCGGGTGCGCTCAATGTAGCCACGCTTGCCAGTCATCCTGAAGGGTTTTTGCCCGCCGTACTTCACCTTGAACGCATCTGGAGCAGCTTTCGTGCCGAACAGGTCTTTGTCGCCGACAGCATCGGTCTGGCCTCGTCAACCGGCAAGTGGCTGAGTGCACTCACGCTCGGTTGGCTCAGCGGGCACACGCCCAAAGCACTCCTCGATACTTCGCCATTGCGGCGACTCTTAAGTCGTGAGCTCGACTTAAGCCAGATTGATCGGCATCTTGAATCCCGAGACTTACACGCGGTTGCGGTCACCGCCTCGAGCTATAGCAGCGGAGAACACCTCACTTTTTACAGTGCACCGAAGGCAATTGAGCCCTGGCAACGTGCCAAACGCAAAGCGATACGCAGTCTAATGACCATCGAGCATCTGCTTGCTTCGAGCGCAATCCCGGTATTGTTTCCGCCCGTCGCGCTTCAGGTCGAGGGCCAAACCCAGTGGTTTGGTGATGGTGCGATGCGCCAGGTCGCACCGATAAGTCCTGCGATACACCTAGGTGCCAGGGCAGTACTTGCCATTGGTACCCGCTCCACCGAGCATGAAGCAGCCCCCCCCGAGCATGCGACCCAGAGTCAGCCCTCGCTTGCGCAAATTGGCGGCCACGCGCTTGCTGGACTGTTTCTAGACAGCCTTTCGTCGGACGCTGAGCAATTGGCGCGGACCAATGAGGTTATTCGCTTGCTTGATCCACAAGCACTGTCGAAAAGCGGCCTGTGCCACGTTGAATTACTGCAAATCAATCCAAGTGAAGCCTTGGAGCCGATTGCGCTGCGTTATCGACTTCATTTGCCCTGGATGCTGCGCAAACTTTTCGGCCGGGTTGGCGCTACAGAGGCCCGCGGGGCTGTTTTATTGAGCTATTTACTCTTTGAACAAGGCTTCACCAATGCACTGATCGAACTTGGCCAGCGCGATGCCCATGCGATGATGGATACTATCCTTGCCTTCATCGATCGCCACTCTTGATACAGTTCACGCATGGGAAAAAAGTTATTTATCAAGACCTTTGGTTGCCAAATGAACGAATACGACTCAGCCAAGATGGCTGACGTACTCGCTGCCCATGATGCAACCGAGTTGGTCCAAACGCCGCAAGAAGCCGACATCGTCTTATTCAATACCTGCTCGGTCCGAGAGAAAGCCCAGGAAAAGGTGTTTTCCGACCTGGGAAGGGTCCGAGCGATTAAACAACAGCGCCCTGACCTAATCATCGGCGTGGGCGGTTGCGTTGCGAGCCAGGAGGGTGAGTCAATCGTCAAACGGGCACCTTATGTGGATGTGGTCTTTGGCCCGCAAACACTTCATCGACTGCCGCAGTTGATCGAGCAGCGACGCTTAAGCGGCAAAGCACAAGTTGACATTCGCTTCCCTGAAATCGAGAAATTCGATCATCTGCCGCCAGCTCGGGTTGAAGGTGTTACTGCTTTTGTATCGATCATGGAAGGATGTAGTAAATACTGTAGCTTTTGTGTCGTACCCTACACAAGGGGTGAAGAAGTATCGCGCCCCTTAGAAGATATCTTGACCGAAGTGGCAGAGTTAGCGGGTCAAGGTGTTCGCGAAGTCACCCTACTTGGCCAAAATGTCAATGCTTGGGCTGGGCCAGTACCTACTGGATGGATCGAGCCTGGTGAGCCGGCTGATTTCAGTCTCTTGCTAGAGATGGTTGCGCAGATTCCCGGGATTTTGCGCATCCGCTACACCACCTCCCATCCCAGGGAATTCACCCAACGCCTGATTGAGGCACACGTCAGCATTCCGCAGCTCGCAGCACATGTTCACCTACCCGTACAGGCGGGATCAGATCGCGTGCTCGCTGCGATGAAGCGAGGCTATACCGCTCTTGAGTTTAAATCGATCATTCGGCGATTGCGTAAGGCCTGTCCGGAGATTTCGGTTAGTTCAGATTTTATTGTGGGCTTTCCCGGTGAGACAGAAGAAGACTTTCAAGCCACGATGGATCTCGTGCGCGACCTTCAGATTGATCAGTCCTTTTCCTTTATTTATAGCGCTCGCCCAGGTACCCCTGCAGCCGATCTTGAAGACCCAATACCCAAGCAAACCAAACTAGCCTGGCTTTCCCGCTTGCAGGACCTGCTTAATGCCCAGAGTCAAGCCCACTCGCAGGCCATGATAGGAAGCATTCAGACGGTGCTTGTTGAAGGCCCTTCGAAACGAAATCCCGACGAACTCTGTGGTCGTACCGCCAATCACCGCATCGTGAATTTTTCAGGTGAACGACAATGGATTGGTTCAATGCTTACCCTACGAATCACGGAAGCTTTCCCACACTCCTTGCGCGGCGAAGTCCTAGAAGCCAGAGCGATGGCATGACTCAGCACAAATCGGCAGCAAAGCGCTGGAAACCCGATCAAATCGACAATCGGCGCCTTGCCAATTTGTGTGGTGCGCTTGAGGCAAATTTGAGGCATATGGAGTCGAGTCTCGATGTCAGTATTCGTCGTCAACAGGGCGCTTTCGAAGTAAAAGGATTTAGTCAAGATGCTGATATGGCGATCGTAGCGCTCCAATTTTTTTATGCTCGCGCCACTCGCCCCCTCGAAGAAGATGACATCGCCCTCGGCTTGATTAGCCTGCGCGAGCAAACGACGGCAGGTACGATTGATCATCAAGACCTAGCCAAAGGCGTTTTAGCCGAGCATGGCGATTCAAGTCCAGCTCAGGCGGAGATTCGTCTACACACAAAACGGAGCGACCTGCAGCCGCGAACGCCCAATCAGCGCCTTTATGTGCAACATATCCTTAGCCATGACTTGAGTTTTGGTATCGGACCAGCAGGGACAGGCAAAACTTATTTAGCGGTTGCGTGTGCCGTTGATGCCTTAGAGCGTGAACAAGTCAAGCGCATTATCCTCACACGGCCTGCTGTTGAAGCCGGCGAGAGGCTCGGTTTTCTACCTGGCGATCTGGCACAAAAAGTAGATCCTTATTTGAGGCCGCTGTACGATGCGCTCTATGATTTGATGGGTTTTGAGCGTGTGAATCGAGCCATGGAAAGGCAGAGTATTGAGATTGCGCCGCTAGCTTATATGCGCGGACGCACACTCAACCATGCCTTTATTATTCTTGATGAGGCGCAAAATACAACCGCTGAACAAATGAAAATGTTCTTGACCCGTTTGGGCTTTGGCTCGCGAGCAGTTGTAACAGGCGATCCCACACAAATTGATCTACCCAAAGGAACAACAAGCGGCTTGATCAACGCAAGACGCATTCTCGATCAGGTTAAAGGTATTGCCTTTACCGAGTTCGATAGCTCCGACGTTGTTCGCCATCCTTTGGTGGGGCGTATCGTTGATGCCTATGAACGCCAGGCCCGACTTGAGCACTAAACAAGAAAAGCTTGGACACTGAAATCAGCTTGCAACGCGGCCAGGGTATTGTGCGCTGGCCAGTTTCTACTTCACGCCTTCGCCGCTGGGTGAAACTTGCGCTTGAAGGGGAAGTCGCACATTTAAACCTGCGCTTGGTCGGCGCTGAAGAAGGCAGACAACTCAATGCGCAATGGCGGCATGCGGATAAGCCCACCAATGTGCTGACTTTTGCCTACACGCAGCAAGCCCCCTGGGAGGCCGATCTTATTTTTTGCCTTCCAGTTATCGAAACTGAATCCGAGCGCGCAGGTATGCCTTTGGCGCAGCACTTAGCGCATTTGGTGATTCATGGTGTCTTGCATGCACGCGGTATGGACCATGAGTTACCTGCGATGGCAGCGCTCATGGAGGCCCGGGAAGTCCGACTCCTGGCCCGTTTGCGCATGCCTGATCCTTATAAGGCGATGGACGCGCGGGCGTGACCACAAAGCTGCCCTTGCTCGTGCTCGCCCTGAGCCTTGCTGCCAGCGTTCAAGCGATGAGCTTCGGGCCGATTCACCATGAACTCTTGCAGATTTTAAGTTTCGCGGCGGCGTTGAGCTTCATCGAACTGCGCGCCAAACGTAGCTGGCTGCTGTTTTTTTACTTCCACACCCTCACGCTTCTCATCGGCCTGTCTTGGCTGCATATTTCGATGACACGCTATGGCGGCATGCCTCAGGCACTTTCTGCGGCCGCGCTTGTTGCATTTTGTATGTATCTCGCACTCTTCGGCACAGCGGCCTTTGCCATTTATCGACAAGCCATACTCCGCCACTGGGTTAAGCCGGGTCTGGGCGCCGGGTTCGCCTTTGGCGGACTCTGGGGCCTTTTCGAGCTCCTGCGTGCCGGACTATTCACCGGTTTCCCATGGCTATCGGTGGGCTACGCCCATGTTGACGGCGTTCTGAGTCATTGGGCAGCATGGGTCGGCGTCTACGGAATAAGTGCCTTGGCTATCGCAGCATCGCTGTGGCTTGCTGCCTTGCTTCGAAGTTCAGCGCCATACCCGCCCCAATCGACCGAGGGCGCGGACAAAAGACCATCGATGTTGTTAAGCAGCGAGGGAAAGCCTGGCTTAATCATCGCGCTCGCCGTACTCGTGATCACCAGCAGCCTTTTGCAGCACAACTGGGTAAACCCGAGCGGTCCATCATTCAGAAGCCTGCTGATGCAAACCAATGTGTCACAGCTGCAAAAATTCGATGCGCAACGCCTGCTTGAGCAGCATGAGCGAATAGTGCATATGATCTTGAGGGCGCAGGTTGACTTGACGGTCAGTCCTGAGACAGCTTGGATCAGCCCCTGGGCGCATAGCCCACTAGAGAGCCGGGAGAAACTGGTGCAGGCGCTCGCAAAACAAGGCGGGGTGCTTGCTCTGGGCATGCCGCTTGGCAAGGACATCGAAAACGGCGAAACACTCCCGATTCGAAGCAATAGCCTTGTCTTGATGCAAGGCCAAGGACAATGGCTTGGCCGCTATGACAAGCAGCATTTGGTGCCATTTGGTGAGTTCGTGCCCCCTGGTTTTCGCTGGTTTGTCGAGCAAATGCGCATACCGCTGGGTGATTTTGAGCGTGGAAAAGACCCAGCGCCCATACATCCGGTTGCCGGGCGACTCATTGGTTTTAATATTTGCTATGAAGATCTTTTCCCAGAGGCCATTGCTTGGCAAGTTCAGCAAGGCGCCCATGTATTGGTCAATGCGAGTAACCTCGCATGGTTCGGTGACTCGCATGCCTTGCACCAGCATTTGCAAATTAGCCGCATGCGAAGTTTGGAGTTACAGCGCCCCATGCTGCGTGCCACAAACACAGGAGCGACCGCTGCGATTGGCGCTGACGGTCGAGTCGTAGCTAAGCTGCCCCATCTCAGCGAGGAAGTGCTCGTTACAAACGTGCAACCGATGAAAGGCCTTACCCCCTTTGCACGCTATCGACTTGGTGGCACATGGGTTTTCCTAGGTCTTATGCTGATCGTCGCCTTATGCCTCGCTCGGTTTAAAGCATTGACAAACAGAGGGATTAAAATCTCGTCATGAATCCAAGCTTTCAAGAAATCATGCTTCGGCTGCAAGCCTATTGGAACGAGCAAGGCTGTGCGCTTCTTCAACCTTACGACATGGAAGTTGGCGCAGGCACCTTTCACACCGCTACCTTTTTACGTGCGATTGGGCCCGAACCCTGGAAGGCAGCCTATGTGCAGCCCTCGCGCCGTCCCAAGGATGGACGCTATGGGGAAAATCCAAATCGGCTACAGCACTACTACCAGTACCAAGTGGTGCTTAAGCCCTCGCCCACCGACATTTTGGAGCGCTATTTAGGATCCTTGCGTGCACTCGGCATCGATACCCAACGAAATGACATTCGCTTTGTTGAAGATGACTGGGAATCACCCACCTTGGGTGCCTGGGGGCTGGGCTGGGAAGTCTGGCTCAATGGCATGGAAGTGACCCAGTTCACTTATTTCCAGGAGGTAGGCTCGCTTCGTTGCCAACCGATCACGGGCGAGATTACCTATGGTCTTGAGCGTCTAGCGATGTACTTGCAAGGCGTTGAGTCGGTCTATGATCTTCGCTGGACCGAAGGCTTACTCTATCGTGATGTTTTTCATCAAAACGAAGTGGAGCAGTCGCGTTATAACTTTGAACTGGCCAACACGAGCTTATTGCTGCATCAGTTCGACGCCTATGAAGCTGAAGCGCAAAAACTCATTCAACATCAACTCGCCCTGCCAGCCTATGAAATGGTGATGAAGTGCTCGCATAGCTTCAATTTGCTTGATGCGCGAGGGGCGATCTCAGTCACCGAACGCGCAGCCTACATTGGCCGCGTGCGCGCCCTTGCCCGTAAGGTGGCGCAAACCTACTACGATGCCCGCCAAGCGCTTGGCTTTCCGATGCTCGCTGACCAGGATGCCCAGCATGGCTGACACCGCAAGCCTTTTAATCGAACTGCTCACCGAGGAATTACCCCCTAAGTCCTTGCGCCAGTTGTCTGAGCGCTTTAGTGCTGCGATTCTCGAAGGACTCGCCTCGCATCAGTGGGTTGACCGCATCGACGCGCAGGATTACAAGCGCTTTGCCACCCCGCGCCGGCTTGGCATCCTAGTCCACCAAGTGCGCTCAAAAGGACTGCCACGCGAGCGATTGATCAAAGGACCTTCCTTACAGGTCGGACTCGACGCAGATGGCAAGCCCACCCAGGCTTTGATCAAATGGGCTCAACGCCAAGGTGCTGAGATCGATGCCCTGCAGCCATTAAGCGACGGCAAGCAAACAGTTTTCACATTCCGTCACACCGAGCCAGGCGCTTTACTCGATGAGCGGCTCGAGTCGGTGATTGCGAAGGCACTTGCCGATCTGCCAATCCCCAAACTCATGCAGTATCAACTTGCTGATGGAAAGACCACCGTAAGTTTCATACGCCCCGCCCACGCTCTGCTCGTCCTGCACGGCGGGCGCGTTGTCCCGATGAACTTGCTCGGACTGCAGGCGAATCGTCTGACCCAAGGGCACCGTTTTCAGGGTGAAGCGCAGATAAGTATCGATCACGCCGACAACTATGCATCGATCATGCACAACAAAGGCGCGGTGATCGTCGACATGGATGAGCGTAAACAGGCCATCCACGAGGCGCTTGTGAGCCAGGCGGCATCGCTCGGCGCCCATCTTGGTGAGGACCAGATCACTGCATCACTTCTTGAAGAAGTCACGGCGCTTGTGGAGCGTGGTGCGGTGTATTGCGGAAAGTTTGACCAAGATTTTTTGAAAGTGCCACAAGAGTGCTTGATGCTCACGATGCGCACCAATCAAAAGTACTTCCCCTTATTCGACGCGCAACAAAAGCTTTTGCCTCGGTTTTTGATTGTGTCAAATATGACGGTCGACGATCCTTCGCTGATCATCCATGGCAACGAACGGGTAGTCCGACCAAGGCTTGCCGATGCAGGCTTTTTCTTCGAGCAAGACCAAAAGCAAAAGCTTGAATCCCGCCTGCCACAACTTGGCCAGGTGATTTATCACGCCAAGCTAGGTACTCAGGCAGAGCGAGCCCAGCGGGTAGCCCAGATTGCATCCTGGATTGCCGATCGACTCTCCCTCGACGTCGAAATCGCCCGCCGCGCAGCTTTGCTTGCCAAGACCGATTTGCTCACATCAATGGTGGGTGAGTTTCCTGAGCTACAAGGCGTCATGGGGCGCTATTACGCGCTTATCGATGGTGAAGACCCGGCGCTAGCCGAATCGATTGCCGAGCAATATTTACCCCGATTTGCGGGCGATTCGCTCGCAAAAACCCCCATCGGGATCGTGCTTGCACTTGCAGACAAGCTTGAAACCCTTTGTGGTTTGTTTGCCATCGGGCAATTGCCAACCGGCGACAAAGATCCCTTCGCACTGCGACGTCAGGCCCTGGGGGTTTTGCGGATGCTATTGGAGTGCAAACTCGATTTAAGTCTCAACGAATTAATCGATTGTGGTTTGCGTGGACTTGAGCAAAAACAAACCCATCCGAGCGCAAGCGCCGATCTGATCCGATTTTTTAACGACAGGCTGGCGGTTTATCTTCGAGAACAAGGCTGGGCACAAAACCTTATTCAAGCCTTGCTCGCGCGACCGCAAGCGCAGTTATATCGACTTCAGGAGCGGCTTAAAGCCTTGGAGGCCTTTAGTCGCGAAGAGGCTGCAGTCTCGCTGGCGGCTGCCAATCGGCGTATCGCTAATTTATTGCGCAAACAAAACCATGGGCAAGACAGCAAAGTCGACGGGCAAGACGGCAAGGTAGGTGCACAAGGCAAGGTCGATCCGCGATGGCTCAAGGAACCCGCGGAATTGGCGCTTTGGGCCAAAGTTTGCGACCTTCAACCCCTTATCGCAGCCGCCACAGCCGAGCACGATGATGCAGGCGTCTTAGGACTGCTTGCACAGGCGAGACCCGAAGTCGATCAATTTTTTGAATCGATCATGGTGATGGTCGACGATCCCGTCTTACGCGGCAACCGAATCGCACTGCTCGTCCAATTACATGAGATGATGAATCAACTCGCCGACTTGTCGGCGCTCCATTGAGCAAGACCATGCTGCAATCGCGCTTTCTGATGCTTGACCGTGACGGCGTCATCAACCTTGACTCAGAGGCATACATCAAAGCACCCGAGGAATGGACTCCGATTCCTCGAAGTCTTGAAGCGATCGCACTCCTCACCCAAGCGGGTTGGCGCATTGCCGTGGCAACCAACCAAGCTGGTCTTGCCCGCGGACTCTTTGACCTTGCAACCCTCAACCGTATCCACGCGCGCATGCATGACATGGTGCAACGACAAGGTGGTCGGATCGAGGCAGTGTTCTTTTGCCCCCACCGTTCACAAGACAATTGTGCTTGTCGTAAACCCAAACCAGGGATGTTGCTTGAAGCTGCCGACCGATTCGGTGCCGACTTCAGCGGGCAGGCCTTTGTGGGTGATAGTTTGCGCGATTTGCAGGCCGCAAGCGCTGCACACATGCAACCCGTGCTTGTGCGCACCGGCAATGGCATGCAAACCCTCGAGCAGGCCAGCCTCATCCCCGATGGCACCCAGGTTTATGATGATTTGATGGCTTTCGCAGAAACCCTGCTTTAAGTCATCACCCCTGGCTAAGGCTCACGCAGAAGATGGCAGCCCTCGGTAGTTTGCTCTTTGCACTCGTGATGCTGATCACGGTGATTCCCTACGCCTTTCTCACTTTGCTGTGGTCCCCCCTACCCTTGCATTGGCGATACAAGCTTACCGTCGGCTGGCCTAAAGCGATGCTATGGGTAGGACGATGGTGTTGCGGCATGCGTTGGACCTGCAAAGGCTGGGACAAATTGCCGGATGGACCAGCCATTATCATGCCGAAACATCAATCGACCTGGGAGACTTTTTTTCTTATTGCCTACATGCCGAGAGAGGCCGTGTTTGTCTTCAAACGTGAACTGTTATGGATTCCATTTTTTGGATGGGGTTTAGGGCTGTTACGGATGATCCATATTGACCGCTCAAAGGGCGCTGATGCCTTTGAACACGTGGTACGACAAGGCGCAGAAAAGCTCGCGCAAGGACGATGGATCGTTATGTTTCCAGAGGGTACGCGGACGGAACCAGGTAGCGAGGGTCGCTATAAAACCGGCGGCGCACGACTTGCTTTAAGAACGGGCGTACCCGTTGTTCCTATTGCTGTAAACAGCGGCGAGTGTTGGCCAAAAGGTGCCTGGATTAAGCGGCCCGGTCTTATCACCGTCTCGATCGGCGATCCGATTCCATCGGAAGGTAAGCGCTCCGAAACATTAACCGAAGAGGTTCGTCTCTGGATCGAAGCCGAAATGCGAATACTGAATCCAGAACGTTATCACAACACTGATCGATGATTGCCTGGAGAAGTGTGTGACAGGCAAAAGACTTTCGCGTTGGCTTAATGAACTACTGGGCCGCAAAGCACCTGAGCCAGCGCTCAAGCCCTTGGTTCAAGACCGTTTCTTTATGTATGACGATCAAAAAATTGCCTACACGCTCATTCGACGCCCAAGAAAGAGTATCGGTTTTAGGATTACAGAAAAGGGGCTTGAGGTCAGTGCTCCGAGCTGGGTAAGTGTCAAAGCGATCGAAGAAGGTCTTATCGAGAAGGCAAGCTGGATAAAGAAGCATATGAGCCGTATCGAAAGCGCATCAGCCTTGCGCCAGGACCGGTATGAATATTATCTAGAACATAAAAGGATTCCTCTTTGGGGACAATCGATTCCCATGGTTAACACCGACAAGCAGGGATTTCGATTAGTGCAAGCAAATCATGTCGCAGACGAACAAAGCCCCGCCTTAGTCTTACACCTGGCCAAAGATGTCTCAAGAGAGCGCCTGATCGCCTGGCTCAAGCGAGAGGCTCATCGCGACTTCGAGCCTCGAATCAAGCGTTTTACCAGCGCATTAGGATTTGAGCCGTCGAGCTGGCAACTCAGTTCAGCGCAGTCGCGCTGGGGCAGCTGCAACTCAAAAGCTGTCATACGCTTAAATTGGCGTTTGATTCACTACCAACCCGAGTTGATTGACTATGTCGTCGTCCACGAATTAGCGCATTTAAAGGAACTCAATCACAGCCCTCGATTCTGGGCAATCGTGGAATCCGTCTTGCCGGACTATCGTGAGCGCCGCCAGCTTTTGAGGCATGATCACGACCCGGGTACCACTGTTCTCAAGGAGACCTAGCATGCAACTTTTGCACACCATGTTGCGCGTGGGCGATTTACAGCGCTCGATCGATTTTTACACCCGTGTGATGGGCATGAACTTACTTCGCACAACCGATCGTCCCGATCAGAAGTATTCGCTAGCTTTTGTCGGCTATGGACAAGGCAATCAAGAAGGTCAAGCTGAGATCGAGCTCACCTACAACTACGGTGTTGATCGCTACGAGTTGGGATCCGCCTATGGTCATATCGCTCTGCTGACCCAGGACGCTTATGCCCAATGCGAGAAAATCCGCGCAGCAGGTGGAAAAATCACCCGCGAAGCTGGGCCTGTTAAAGGTGGAAGCACGGTGATTGCTTTTGTCGAAGACCCAGATGGTTATAAAGTTGAGTTAATCGAACGCAAACGCTGAGCCGACGTTTCCTTAAGTTTAAGCCCGCTTTCCACCGAGTCTCATCGCCATCGCGCACCAAGCCGATACAGGAATTTCTTGGGCGCGAGCCTCGGGCGCAAAACCCAGTGCACGCGCCTCGTCGGCTTCCACGCCTTGATCACGGAGCCAACGAAGTAAGTGCGCGCGTAACATTTTGCGGCGCTGCTCAAAGCCAACCCGTAAAAGCGTCTCCAGTTTTTCTTGAGGAAAGTCAGTGCCAGGCTGAGGCCATCGATGATCTTGCCGAACGACCAAGCGAAACACCGAAGAAAGTACTTTAGGCGGTGGATGAAAAGCTTGTGCGGGCACATCAAGTAAATGCCAGGCCTGATAACAAGACTGCATCATCACACTCAAACGCCCGTAGTCCGAGCTTCCCACTGGCGCGATGATGCGATCGACCACTTCCTTTTGCAGCATAAAGACCTGGTCCGATATTGCTGCTCGTTGATCCATCAGGTGGAACAATAAGGGTGTTGAGATGTTGTAAGGAAGATTGCCAACGATATGAATTTGCTGCCCAAGCTCCGACGCAAGTTCTATAAAATTGAAGTTTAAAACATCAGACTCGACGAGCCGGCAAAAGTCTAAGTTTTCAGCGTGAATCCGCCTTCGCAGGCGCGCAGCCAGATCCCTGTCAATTTCAATCAGAGTTAGGGAAGAAGGCTTTGCCGCAACCAAACCCTCGGTGAGTGCCCCCGTCCCGGGACCGATCTCGACGCAATGTTGCGTTGAGCGCAAACCGATTGCTTCATGAATAGCAGCGAGCACCGACTGGTCATGCAAAAAGTGCTGGCCAAAGCGCTTTCTAGCCCGTACATGGGTCAGCGATACAGTCATTAAAGGCTATCGCCGCGATATTCCACATAGGCGCGATCGCGCAATTCCTGTAGCCAGCTATCGTAGGCCTCTTCGGCTTTTCGCTCTCGAAGTGCCTGCCTGATTTGCGCTCGTTGCCGCTCAATCGGGGGGACATCAGTTCTTTTTTCTAAAACTTGAATGACATGAATGCCAAAGGGTGAACGCACGGGGTCGCTGACTTCTTTCGCTTCAAGTCGACTCATGGCACGCTCAAACTCGGGGACCGTATCACCGGGAAGCAACCAGCCAAGATCACCGCCCTTAGCCGCACTGCCATCGGCAGAATGTTTTTTTGCCAATTCGGCAAAATCCTCACCTGCCTTCAAACGCGTCACCATGTCCTGTGCCCTTCGCGTGGCTTCGGCTTCGGGTAGCGATTCACTCACCCGAAAAAGAATATGCCTGGCACGCCACTGGGCAACCGGCGGACCAGCGACTGCGGAGACCTGGCGTTGATCATTTAAGCGAAGCAAGTGAAAGCCAGCTGCACTTCGAATCACCTGACTCAACTGTCCCGGTTTGAGCTTTTCAATTTCTCGAACGAATAAGGTAGGTAGTCTTTCGGCAGCGCGCCAACCCAAGTCGCCCCCCGCGCTCGCTTCTGGTGCTTCAGAGTTTGCGGCGGCAAGTTGCGCAAAATTGGCACCCGTTGCCAATTGCTGACGCAAGCCCGTGATTCTTGCGCGCGCCTTTTCGGTTTGCTCAGGACTTGCCGACTCGGGCACGCGAATCAGGATTTGGGCTAATTGATACTCCGTATTGGCCGATGCCCCCAGCGAGGAAAGAACGGCATCAACATCAGCTTCGCTTACCTGTACGCGCGCATCAACTTCGCGCTCCCGAAGTCGCTGCATCAACATTTCGCTGCGCAATCCTTCACGAAAACTCGATAGATCACGGCCCTGGCTTGCAGCGCGTCGTAGCAACTCGTCACGCTCAAGTTGATTATTTCGGGCGATTTGATCGATCGCACGGTCAACCGCAGCATCATCGACCCGCATATTCATCTCTTTAGCTAACTGCTGACCGGCGCGCTCAACCACCATTTGTTCAATCACTTGCCTTCTGACCACATCCTCACTGGGTGCTGCGATCCCGCGTTCTGCAAGCATGCTGCGTGCTTGAACCATGCGCTGCTTGACTTCGAGGTCGGTGATCGCCTCATTATTCACAACGACCGCGATTCGATCCAAGCCTAATGATTGTCCCCAGGTTGGCGCACTCACCAAGAGCAGGGATAGGCTCGCAATCAACAGTTTCTTAGGGTTCATCGCATTCTCATTCGTAGGCAAAAAATGGTGAATCTGGCATGCGCTCTCGCACTCGCGTGTAGCCTGGTATGCCCCGGCGCAATATATCAAAGGGGTTGTTTCCGATGCCGCCGAGCCCATTAAGTTCAAGCTGGACAAATACAGCGGTGTTAAAAAGTTCAGGACCGGTCACATAACGTTGCAAGACAGCACGAAAAGCCCAGCAGTCGGCCTTTCGCTCAGCGCCAAGCAGACCTTCGATCACGCCAGGCCGAGCATCAATCGTTTGTAAGGTGACCGGGTTTAGCACTTTTCGCTGAAACGAATAATTGCTACGACCAAGTAATGACCAGGAAGCACCCAATGGCCAGCGCCATGAGGCGTCGATCTGGCCAACTTGATTCTCAATAAATCGCATTTGCACATTCGCTAAACGCACTTCATCGGGCTGATAGCGCGTTCCGAGATAGGCACGAGCGAGATTACTTCGGCTCAAGCCAACTTGAACGCCACCATCAAGACTCCATGCTGCAAGCGGCTTGCCGCTTGCGACCATTAATAAGTCGCTTTGCGGATCGGTAAGCTGGGGTTGCCCAGCTATTTGCAGACGTGGCTCAGTCAGGTGATGCCTCAAAGCCGCTGCAGCGCGAAAAAGCTCACGGCCGGTGTCGCTGCGCAACAATCTCGAACTCAGCGCGAAGGTCACTTGATTGGCGTCAGCGATCCGATCGTGGCCGACAAATCGGTTCTCAGCAAACAATTGGGCGTAGCTGATGTCGGCAACGGCGGTGTCGTATATCGGCAAATGCTTTTGATCGCGATAAGGCACATAAAGGTAGAACAGCCGCGGCTCGAGCGTTTGCTCCAAGCCATCAAGTCGTGCCACCCGGCGCTCCAGAAACAGGCCACTGTCGATTGAAATTTGCGGAAGAACGCGTTGAGCCGCCGCACGATCAAGGATTTCCGGGCTTAGACCACTACGACGGAGTGCTTCTGAGGGAACAAATCGATAGTCAGCTGCGTGAAGGGCAATGCTCGGTGTGATGTAGCCCCAAGGCTGTCGCCAGGGCATTTGTAGGCTTGGGTTGATAACGGTTCGCCACCCTTCGATCGAATCAAGCAAGGGTCTGCGAAAGCGTGCAAGCTCAAGCGTTCCGCCCATATCGAGGTACTGCTCAGCCCATTGGTTTGCCTGGCGATCGGAAAATCGATGCCAGCGCCACTCGAGTCGAGGCACCGCTTCATAGGGCGGTGAAGTTCTGGCGTCAAGAACGTTCTGATAAGTTGTTGCCGAAGCGGTAAATCCAACGTCGCCAAAGCTGCGACTAGCATTGAAGGCTCGCGGAATGCTGCGCAGTGAGCTACCCAAAATATTACGGCTGTAGTCGACCAGATATTGGTCGTCTGAAACCCCACGGACATCCCACTGTCCGCTCCACCCCGCAAGGTTTTGGAAGCGATGCAGGCTTGACCAGTAATACCTTGCATCGCCGGTTTTCAAGTCCTGAGGATTAAGCTCAAGACGCAATTCGCCTTGAGCCCTAGGCTCCAAGTAGCGACCCCATGCCCCGATCGAGACACCCCTGAGCACTGAAAGCCGTGGATAAAGCGTCAAGTCGCGGTTGCTCGCAATATTGACGTAATAGGGCATGCTTAGATCGGCGCCTGTGCGCGATGTCACACCCATCGTTGGTGGAAGCCAGCCACTTCGCCGAGTGTCGGAGAGCGGAAAACTGAGCCTTGGAATCGTCGGTGCGGCCACGCCCTGAAAAATTAGACGAGCCTGCTCAGCCTGGCCCTGTTCACTGTCTTGATCCAATCGCAGTTTGTCGGCTTGCAGTGTCCAACCCGCTTCGTCGGGACGACACGTGGTAAACATGGCCTGCAATAGGTTCACCTTGCCTGGGCCGTCAAACTCAATTCGCCTTGCCGTACCGAACCCACCAAGCGCAGGAATGGCAATCCCGGCATCTTCCATCACACCGATCTGGGTATCGAGCTTAAGCCTCAGTTCTGGACCTTGCACAATCGTGCCAGATTTAGCCAGCCGGACTTGTCCCCTGGCAAATAGCTCCTCGTTTTGATGCTGATAATCAATTTGAGCCGCTGACAGGGATGTGCCAGCCTGTCTTAGTTGAGCCTGGCCGCGAAGACTGAGCTTTTCTTCAACCGAGCCCTCTATGTGCTCAGCCCACCCGTAGACCGGTCGTTTACCTGGGAGCTTGGCGAGCGCTGCCGAAGGCTCGATCTCGATTCGCAACCGGATCGCGTCATCCGATTGCGCCATCCCGATGAAGGGCAAAAGGCTTGGTAAAGCCATCAAAAGGCAGAGCTTGCGGCGCATCAGTCTATGATATCGCTTGCTCTCGAAGCAGCACTGCTTTCTTCATCGAACCCCGTCAAGGACAAGCATTCGTTTCATGGATTCCCGTTACGCCTTCATGGAAGCCTGGCTTCAGTCGATTGGCTCCAAACACAAGCTGCTTTCCACAAAGCCCGAGGTCGCATCCAACGACGCCAGTTTTCGTCGCTACTTTCGGGTTGCCTGCGAGGGACCTGAGCAATCGCTGATCGTCATGGACGCCCCGCCGCCTCATGAGGATGTCAGGCCATTTGTCAAAGTGGCCCAGCTTTTTGCGTCAGCAGGGATGACCACCCCCAAGATTTTGGACCAATCGCCTGAGCAGGGATTTTTGCTCCTCGAGGACTTTGGCTCGCATACCTATCTAGACATTCTTGAGCAGCATGCCAAGCCCTCAGAGCGGGTTGCGGTGGCAAGTGCGCTTTATCGCGAGGCCGGTCAGTCGCTTTTGTCGATCCAAAGCGCCACCCAAGCCAACAGTTTGCCCCTGTATGATGAAAAACGCCTGCGCGATGAAATGGAGCTTTGGCCAAGCTGGTATATCGCTCGCCACAAAGGCAAAACGCTTTCGGTGGCGCAACGGCAGGTCATCGATCAGGCCTTTGATTGCATTGTCCAACAATGCCTTGCCCAACCACAGGTCTACGTGCACCGGGACTTTCACAGTCGTAATCTGATGCTCCTTGCGGGCGATCGCAATCCGGGCGTTTTGGATTTTCAAGATGCTGTCATCGGCCCCATGACCTACGATCTGGTGTCTTTATGGCGCGATGCGTACATCGCCTGGGATGAAGAGGTACAGCTCGATGGGTTAATCCGTTGGTGGGAGCTGGCAAAAAAAGCCGGTTTGCCTGTTGCCGGTGATTTCCCTGATTTTTGGAGCCAGTTTGAATGGATGGGTTTGCAACGCCATCTGAAAATACTGGGAATCTTCGCAAGGCTTCATTACCGGGACGGCAAGCATCGTTATCTCGCCGACTTACCGCTTGTTTTGTCTTACGTGTTACCTGTACTGATGCGCTATCAAGAGCTCGCCGCACTTGCCGATCTGGTGATCGAGTGGCTGGAATCCTGACCGAAAGGCCTGTAGCAGGGCTTGAGCCATGAGAGCCATGATTCTTGCTGCGGGACGTGGCGAGCGTATGCGCCCGCTCACGGACCAGATCCCCAAAGCACTTGTCCCCGTTGCCGGTGAGCCCTTAATTCATCGACATTTGCGTGCCCTCGCGTCTGCCGGGATTCGCGAAGTGGTCATTAACCATGCGTGGCTAGGCGAACAATTAGTGAGCTCGATCGGCGACGGTGCCGCTTGGGATTTGCACGTGCAATGGTCTGCTGAAGCGCAGGCGCTTGAGACAGCCGGCGGTATTGCCAATGCCTTGGCCCTATTAGGCAAAGAACCTTTTTTGGTCGTCAATGCCGATATCGTTTGCGATTTTCGCTTTCAAGATGCTTTCGATTTCGCTGCTCAATTAAGCCTGAGCGAAGAATCCTTAGACTCGGCACTCGCCTTCAGCTTGCTGGTTGACAATCCGGATCATCATCCTGTGGGAGACTTTGAATTTGAAGGACAGCGGCTTACCTTTAGCGGGATTGGTGTTTATCGTCCGGCGCTTTTCGCTGGGATCGAAGCCGGGCAAAGCGCAAAACTCGGGCCGCTGCTTAAGGATGCCAAGGCAAAGGGACGCTGGCGGGCGAAGCATCATGAGGGCTACTGGTGCGATGTCGGTACGCCCGAACGACTAGCCGAGGCTGAAAGCTGGTTGGCTGGCCACTCGAAAATGCCAAGCCACCCACCACCGGGCAGCAGCGCTACGTGTCGATGAGCGGCAAACCCTTGATGACAAGGCTTGAGATTCACGGCCATGGACCGGGTGCCCTGGCCCTGCACCGCATGTTGCAGCGCGAAGGATGGGAGGGTGATACGGGACTACGCGAACGGCAGCAAGTCCCCGATGGCCACACCACGGCAGAGGCTTTACAAGCAGCACAGGCTTCGCTTGCCACACGCAGCCTCGCGCTTTCGGCTGGTTCGCTGCAGTTGATCAAGGCCTGCACCGGATCAATTCCCGCAGGTAGCGACATCACCTGCGTCGAAGTACAAATTGGAGCAAGAGCAGCACGCGCTGTCGGTGAGGGCTTGGTCATGCGGCACAGCGACTTGGCGCTTGAGCAACTCGGGCGGGTTGTATCCTGGTCGACGCTGGTCGACCATCTTGATGCCAAAGCGATGCCTGGGGGAAACAGCACAGCGCTACCCCTGGGAAGGCCTCCTCATGACCTTAGTGAGACGAGCCACCACGAGGACCAACGTCCAACCGCGCGCTCGACGTCGGCTTGGAACATCCGGGTTTGGGCCGATGGCGATCCGGGTGAGGACGCCCTTGAAGAAGATGCTGATCAGTCGGCGATCGTCGGTCGTGTTTATGTAAGAGGTGCGCCTCAAGGCTGGGCTTTGGAGCGCTTTCTTGCCGATGGCCCACTCGCCTTATTACCCGATCAATCCCCGCAAAGCATGCAACTGGTCTGGTGTGCCAACACAAGTCAGAGCGAATCGCGACTAAGAACACTGCGTGGAGGCCCCGGTCGAAGCGGCGAGCAGAGCCTCTTGAGAGAGCTCGGTATGGCGCTACCCAAGGGGATCGAACTGACGGCTATTGACCCCGGGTTGCAATGTGTCAGGCTCAAACGCCGGGCACGTGCGCAAATCTTGCAGATTTGCCCGGAAGATCGACAGGTCGACGTCTGGATTGCCAACGCGGCGCAAAGCCTACACCCGGTCGCCGGTCAGGGCCTTAATTTGGGATTGCGCGATGCAGCCGAACTCGCCCGCTGCCTGGTGACGATTCAACACACCGAGCGCCAGAGCGAGACCCCGCAGGCCAACCGAATGATTGGGCTATTGAGGCGCTTTGAAGAGCATCGACAACGCGATCGTTGGCTACTCATGCGCATCACCGATCAGCTTGCCCGACAAAGCACCCGCTTTTGGTTTCAGGCCTTAGCCCCGCAGGCGCTAAAAATTGCCAGACAAAGTCAACTCAAACGATTCATCACTCGCACCTTTGCCTTCGGACCACGCGAACCCTGGCCGCTCTGGGCCTAGAGCCTTTCCGAGCTTGCTATGATCGGCAAAACCTGTTGAAACCAAGCCCAGCGTCAATGCCACTAAACCCCCTCATGATCGGTCCCTACCGGATCGCCCATCCGGTCTTGGTTGCCCCGATGGCTGGAGTCACCGACCGCCCGTATCGGCAACTATGCCGACGCTTCGGTGCAGCCTATGCGGTATCAGAAATGGCTGCCTCCAACCCTGCCCTATGGCGGAGCGTTAAAACATCACAGCGGCTCAATCACCAAGGCGAACCAGCGCCGATTGCCGTACAACTCGCTGGTGCTGATCCCCTTATGATGGCCGAAGCAGCACGTTACAACGCTGATCGTGGCGCGCAAATCATCGACATCAATATGGGCTGCCCGGCCAAAAAGGTCTGCGCCGTCGCTGCAGGTTCTGCACTCATGGGGCAGGAAAAGCTGGCCCTCGACATCATTGATGCAGTTGTTCAAGCCCTGGCAAATCGTCGCGAACCCATCCCGGTGACCGTGAAAATGCGCACCGGCATCTGTGATTCAAAGCTCAATGCGCCACATCTCGCGCTTGCGATGGAAGCTTTGGGCGTTTCAATGATTGTGGTCCACGGGCGAACACGAGAACAGGGTTTTCAAGGCTGTGCTGAGTACGAAACCATCCGGCAGGTCAAGCAAGCTGTCTCAATTCCTGTGGTTGCCAACGGCGACATCGACTCGGCAGCAAAAGCTAGACAGGTTTTAGACCAAACCGGCTGTGACGCTGTCATGGTCGGACGAGCTGCACTGGGAAGGCCTTGGCTTTTTGCACAAATCGCCACTGAATTGACCGGGCAGCCAGCAATGGCTGACCCCAGCCTCGACGATGTTCGCGAAGCGATGTTTGATCATTTTGAAGATCACATCAACTTCTATGGCGAAGCAAGCGGTGTCCGAAGCATTCGCAAGCATGTCGCTTGGTACCTTCCCCAGTGGGCCAGCCTCAGCGGCTTGCAACAAGTCAATGGACTGCTCGTAAAGGACTGGACCGAGCAGACTCTGCAGCGCTTCTTTGTCATCGACAGACCCGAATCCCAGCGTGTATTCTTAGCACAATGTTTTGATCTTCTTTCACAAAATCAATGGCTTGCGGCGGCTTGATCACATACAGCATGGCGCATTCAGCAAATCATACAAATCAACAAAAACCATGAAGCGCGCCAACGCCCATCCGATGACGCTCGCTGTTGAACAAAGCCTCGAGCGTTATTTTGCCGACCTAGAAGGCGCCAAGCCTGCCGGCATTTACGATATGGTGATCCTAACGGTGGAGAAACCCATGCTGCAACGCGTGATGCTCGAAGCAGGTGGCAATCAATTGCGGGCATCGGAAATGCTTGGCATCAATCGCAACACCTTGCGCAAAAAGCTGCAACAACACGGTTTACTCAACAAAACCATGGCGCCCTAGCCCAAGTTACCAAAGGCCAACAAAGTGATTCTTCCGATTCGTCGTGCGCTACTTTCGGTTTCCGACAAAGATGGACTGCCTGAGCTTGCAAAGGGTCTCGTTGCACTCGGTGTCCAACTCATAAGTACGGGCGGCACGGCGGCCTTATTGCGCTCGCTTGGATTGGATGTCACCGAAGTCAGCGAGCTCACCGCCTTTCCCGAGATGCTCGATGGCAGGGTCAAGACCCTCCATCCGAAAGTACACGCCGGTTTGTTGGCAAGGAAAAATAGCCCCGAACATATGGCAAGCCTTCAAGCTGAGGGCATTCAGACCATCGATTTATTGGTGGTCAATCTGTATCCCTTTGAGCAAACCATCGCCAACAAAGATTGCAGTATCGAAGATGCCATCGAGCAAATCGACATTGGCGGCCCAGCCATGTTGCGCTCAGCCGCCAAGAATTGGCAAAGTGTGGCTGTGGTCACGCATGCGTCGCAGTATCAGCATGTGCTTAGCAGCATGCTTTTGGCAAAAACCGAGCATGATTGCGCCGGCCTAAGCGATAGTCAGCGCTTTGAGCTTGCTGTCAGCGCCTTTGAGCGTGTGAGCGAATACGATATTGCGATTAGCCAATTTCTCAGTACTCGCAAGCCAAGCCAAGAGGTAAGCCAGAGCCTAAGCCAGGAATCGGGTTTTCCCGCACGATGGACGCAAAGTTTTATCAAGCTTCAAGATCTTCGCTACGGGGAAAACCCCCACCAAACGGCTGCACTTTACCGTGAGTCCATGCCCGCTCCAGGATCGCTTGTGACTGCCCAGCAAATGCAGGGAAAAGAACTTTCGTTTAATAACCTTGCCGATGCAGACGCCGCCTGGGCATGTGTTCGCAGCTTTACTGCCCCGACCTGCGTCATCGTCAAACACGCCAATCCATGTGGTGTGGCTTCAGCTGATGATTGTCACGACGCTTATGCAAAAGCATTCGCCTGTGATCCCACCAGTGCTTTCGGCGGCATTATTGCTTTTAACCATGAGCTTGATGAGCGCACGGCACTTGCAGTCTCGCAACAATTTTTAGAGGTCTTGATTGCCCCGGCCTACAGCCCCAAGGCGCTCGAAGTACTGGCAGCCAAAGCCAATATTCGAGTGCTGGCGATTGATTGCCGTGCTATTGCGTCGCATCCGACAGGCAGTCCAGACGCCACAAGCGACTGGGACATCAAGCGAATCGGTTCGGGCCTTCTTATCCAGAGCGCAGATCGACACGACCTACACACAAAGGACTTGCGCATCGTGACCAAGCGCAAACCAAGCGCTCAACAACTCGCCGATTTATCGTTTGCCTGGCGTGTTGCGAAATTCGTTAAGTCCAATGCCATCGTCTTTTGTAAGGATCAGCAAAGCCTCGGCATCGGGGCAGGACAAATGAGCCGCCTCGACTCGGCCAGGATAGCGTCCATCAAGTCCGAAGCGGCAAAGCTTAGTCTTGTTGGATCGGTGGTCGCGAGCGATGCTTTTTTCCCCTTTAGAGATGGACTCGATGTGGTGATTGATGCCGGTGCTTCGGCCGTGATACAGCCAGGCGGATCGCTTCGCGATCAGGAAGTCATTCAAGCGGCCGACGAGCGCGATATTGCCATGGTGTTTACTGGGGTGCGGCATTTCAGGCACTGAGGGTTTGCTCGTGCTGGGCATTGATCCCGGCTTGCGTCGAACGGGCTTTGGCTTGGTACGGCTTGAATCCGGTCAACAACGCTGGGTTGGTAGCGGTACCATCCAAACAGGTGAAGGGTCGACCGCCGAACGCCTCGCTAAGATCGTTGAAGGCATTGACCAACTCATTCATAGCTATCAGCCCGACGAAGCTGCGGTTGAAGAGGTCTTTGTTAATGTCAATCCAAGGTCGACACTGCTACTTGGCCAAGCTCGTGGTGCAGCAATTGCCGCCCTTGCGCTCCACAAGCTACCGGTCCACGAATATGCTGCGATGCAAATCAAGCAGTCGATTGCTGGGCACGGGCGCGCGGCGAAGGCTCAGATGCAATGTATGGTCCAACGGTTGCTTTCGCTCGAGGGCAGTCCGACACCAGACGCCGCCGATGCGCTCGCCTGTGCGCTCTATCATCTGCAATCGCGAAAACTTGGCGCACTTCAAGCGCTTGCCTACGGGCGAGGCAGGCTACTTGCGCGAAAAAAACGCTGATTCAAGCGCTTAAAACACTGATAATAGGTAACCATGATCGGTCGAATTCAAGGCATCCTGATCGAAAAATCACCACCTGCCGTCTTGGTTGATGTGCAAGGGGTCGGGTATCAGATCGATGTGCCCATGAGCAGCTTTTATGACTTGCCAGCGCTTGGCGAGAAAGTCACGCTACTCACCGAATTCATCGTTCGCGAGGATGCCCAACTACTTTATGGATTTCTCAGCGCCACCGAGCGAGAAGCCTTCCGCCTGTTGATCAAAATCTCAGGGGTAGGACCGCGAACCGCCCTGAGCATTTTGTCGGGGCTGTCGGTTGAGGACTTGGCCCAGGCTGTTGCCGCCCAAGAAAGCATCCGGCTTACTCGGGTCCCGGGTATCGGCAAAAAAACTGCCGAAAGGCTTTTGCTCGAATTAAAAGGAAAATTTACCGCTCCCCAGGCCGCAAGCCAGCACCAGGCGCCCCGCGATGATTTGCTCGAGGTCCAGCGTGCCCTCGTGGCCTTGGGCTATTCGGAGAAAGAATCAGGCGCAGCGCTTCAGTCAGTGGCGCCGGGCGCGAGCGTTTCTGAAGGTATTCGCCAGGCACTTAAGCAGCTGTCAAAAGGCTCGGCACGATGAGCATCCAACACGATCAGCTAAGTGCCACCCGCCTTATTGCCCCGCAGCCCCAAACACCTCAAGAAGAGGCCATCGAGCGCGCCCTTAGACCCAAAACCCTCAATGATTACGTGGGGCAGGCTCGAATCAGAGAGCAACTGGGCATTTTCATTCAAGCGGCTCGCCAGCGCGACGAACCGCTCGATCATGTTCTGCTCTTTGGCCCACCTGGACTTGGTAAAACAACCCTTGCCCATATTCTGGCCCAGGAAATGGGTGTGAACTTGCGACAGACCTCCGGACCAGTGCTTGAACGCGCGGGCGATCTCGCAGCGCTTCTGACCAATCTTGAGCGCCACGATGTGCTTTTTATCGACGAGATTCACCGCCTCTCACCGGTTGTCGAGGAGATTCTTTATCCCGCCCTTGAAGACTATCAAATCGACATCATGATCGGCGAAGGTCCTGCAGCGCGTTCGATCAAACTCGATTTACAGCCCTTCACGCTGGTCGGAGCAACCACGCGAGCCGGGATGCTCACCAATCCACTGCGTGATCGATTTGGTATCGTTTCAAGATTAGAATTTTATAATGTTACTGATCTAACAAGCATTGTGATGCGATCTGCAGGCCTACTCAAAGCGGACAGCGACGAAGCCGGGGCTCGCGAGATCGCAGCTCGTTCGCGAGGCACGCCTCGCATCGCCAATCGCCTTTTGCGCCGGGTACGTGATTTTGCCCAGGTGCGGCACGGCGGCAAGATCACAGCCCAGGTGGCCGATCAAGCGTTATCGATGCTTGATGTGGACAAACAAGGGCTAGACCTGATGGATCGCAGCCTTCTTGAAGCGATCACTCGCAAGTTTGCAGGCGGTCCAGTCGGCCTCGATAATCTGGCCGCAGCCATTGGTGAGGAGCGCGACACCATCGAAGATGTGATCGAACCGTTTTTGATTCAACAAGGCTATTTGCAGCGCACACCGCGCGGTCGTATGGCCACCGAACTAGCGTGGCAACACCTCGGACTTGAGCGAGCCGCCTCAAATCAGGCTGCCATCGTCAACCCAATTTCCAGCCCTTCGTTATTCGATCAGGATCCCTCTAAGCCATGAGTGCCCATGCCGATATGTCCATTTTGTCGCTGGTTCTAAATGCCAGCGTCCTCGTCCAAATTGTGATGTTGGTGCTACTGGGTATATCGGTTGCATCCTGGACGGGCATTTTTAGAAAAGGTTTCAGCATTAGAGAAGAAAAAAAGCTTACCGTGGCTTTTGAAGATGCCTTTTGGACCGACGGCGATCTTGGTGCGCTTTATCGTGAGCTTCAAGATGACAGCAATCATCAACGCGGGGCGCTCGCGAGAATTTTTGCAGCGGGCATGGGTGAATTTCTTAAAGTTCGTCAGCAAAAGCCTGGCGATGTGGCCGCAATGCTCGACGGTTCACGCCGGGCCATGCGAGCCTCAAGTCAGCGTGAAATGGATAGCCTTGAGGGCGGACTTCCGTTTTTGGCGTCAGCCGGGTCGGTTAGCCCTTATATCGGTTTATTTGGCACCGTCTGGGGAATCATGAATTCGTTTCGGGGTTTAGCCAATGTCCAGCAAGCCACGCTTGCTGCTGTTGCCCCAGGCATTGCCGAAGCGCTCGTGGCAACAGCGATTGGGCTATTTGCGGCAATTCCCGCGGTTGTTGCCTACAACCGATATGCTACTGAGATCGATCGCCTGGCGAATCGTTTTGATACCTTCACTGAAGAATTTCTGAATATTTTGCAAAGGCAGGCGCGCTAATTATGGGAGCCGGCGCATCATCAGGCTCATCACGACGATCGCGTCGGATGGTGGCGGAAATCAACGTGGTCCCCTATATCGACGTCATGCTGGTCTTACTTGTGATCTTCATGGTCACAGCTCCCCTGCTGCCACCGGGAGCAATCGATCTGCCGTCGGCAGGCCAAAGCAATGCAAAAACCGAAGGCTTTATTGAACTGGTCATTCAACGCAATGGTTCGATGAGTGTTCGCACCCGCAACACCCGAGACGCTGAGCAAGTCAAGGATCGGATTGGGAAGAGCGAATTGCTCGAGACGGTCAAACGTCTTCAAGCCGATCAGAATCTACCGGTCGTCATCAGTGCCGACAAATCGATTGCCTATGAAAAGGTGGTTGAGGCCATGGATTTGCTAAGGCGTGGGGGCATTCAACGGGTGGCTCTAATGGTCAAGGCTGCGAGTTGATAGCCCATCAAGCAGCATGATCTTCCACACCCCGATCAAGCGACAGTCCGCCTTCTAGCGCATTCACAGACTCGATGAATCAACAAAAAAAGACTCGATGAATCAACAAAAGCAAGAACGGCTATCGGTCACGCTTGCGGTACTTATGCATGCTGCGCTCGCCGCCTTGTTGCTCATTGGCCTTTCGTGGAAGAATCAGGAGCCACCACCAGTGCAGGCCGAGCTATGGCAGGCGAGCGACGCCTCATCAGCAACCGTGCCAAAACTTGAGCCCACAAAACCCGAGCCCAAGCCAGAACCAAAGCCAGAGCCCAAGCCAATCAAACCCGAGCCTGAGCCCCCAGCTGCCAAACTCGCGCCGAAGCCACCCAAGGTGATTGAACCAAGCGCAGCCGACATCGCGCTGCAAAAAAAGAAAGAAGAAGAGCGGCGAAAAGAAGAAGCCAAACGTATCGCCGAAGAAAAAAAGCGCCAGGAAACCAAAAAATTAGCTGAAGAAAAAGCAAAACGCGAGGCCGAAAAAGCCAAAAAAGAGGCTGAGCAACGAAAGCTTGCCGAAGAGAAGCAAAAGCACGACGATGAGCGCAAAAAGAAACTAGCTGAAGCCGAGAAGAAAAAGGAAATCGACCGAACGTTGAGAGAAGCCGAGGAACAAAAACTCGCCGAGCGTTTGCGTGCCGACCAGATCGCCCGTATGCAGCAGACAGCCCCCGAGACCAAATCCAGGCAAGAGGTCTCCCGCCAGGGCAGCCAACAAGGCTCACGCGAGGGGAATAGCGCTCAGGGACTTTCAGCAGGCGTTGGTGGGCAGGGGAATAGCTTAGACGCCTCCTACGCCGCACGGCTCAGAGCAGCAATCCGGGCGAATACCGTTTTTGGACAAGCAGTCAACGGTAACCCGCGCGCCGAATTCACCGTCAGTCTTTCTGCAAACTGCGAGGTCCTTCAAGTAAGGCTTAAATCGAGTAGCGGAAACAAGAGTTGGGATGACGCTGCTGAAAGAGCGATCAGCAGGACCACGCCGTTTCCGAAACCCTCATCGGGCAGCTGCCCAGGGTCGATGCTCATTTCGCATCAACCTAAGGACAGCTCAAAAGACGGCATGATGTAAACTTTAACGGCAATGTTAGTGTGCATCCTATGAACTTAATCCCCCGGCGCTTGATTCTTTCAAGAATCCTTGCGGCACTGTTCACGCTCCCCATCTACCTCGTCCTCGGTCTTCAGCCCTTCGCCCAGCAACGCGTTGACGTTTCGGGCGTCGCGCAATCACTGCTACCCCTCTCAGTAGCAAATTTCGCCTCCGATCAACGCGCCCGCACCGACGTATCTGGCGTTGTGCATAGCGATCTCGGTCGAAGCGGCCTATTCAACATGATCGACAGTGGTATGGTGCTTGCCGATACAGGCCCGGTTCCTGCAGAACTGCGCGGCAAGGGTATCGACATGCTTGTTTCGGGCTCGGTTTCGCGACTCGCCGATGGTCGGTTTGATGTGCGTTACCGCCTCAATGACTTGGTCAAGCAACGTGCAATTTTTCAGCGCTCGATTGTTGTCCATCCCGATGACTTACGCATGGCCGGGCACCGTATCGCCGACGAAGTTTTTGAGGCCCTCACAGGCGAGAAGGGCATTTTCTCCACAAGGATTGCTTATGTGAGTAAGCAGGCCACACGCTACGTCTTGCAAATCGCCGATTGGGATGCCGAAAACCCACAACTCGCACTTAGCTCGGCCGAGCCGATCATATCGCCGCGTTGGTCGCCTGATGGATCAAAACTCGCCTACGTGTCATTCGAAAGCAAAAAGCCTGTCGTTTACGTACACAACCTGGCCACCGGGGAACGCTTAGCGGTTGCGAATTTCCGCGGCAGCAATAGTGCACCGGCCTGGGCCCCTGATGGCCAACAACTCGCAGTGTCTCTCACGATGGATGGCATGTCCCAGATTTATCTGGTGTCAGCACGAGGCGGATCGCCGCGGCGATTGACCTCATCCAATTCGATCGACACCGAACCTGTTTTTTCCCCCGATGGGCGTTCGGTTTATTTCACCTCAGATCGGGCCGGAAGCCCTCAGATCTATCAAGTTTCCAGCCAGGGCGGCGAGGCTAGGAGGGTTACCTTTGGTTCACCCTACTCAACCTCGGCAAGGGTGAGTCCCGATGGGAAATTACTCGCCTACATCACGCGCCGTGAGGGGCGCTATTTGGTAGCCGTGAGGGAGCTTGCAAGTGGCAACGACACGCTCGTGTCGGAAACCGGCCGCGAGGAAGCGCCATCGTTTTCACCAAACGGTAAATGGGTGATGTATGCGAGCAGGCGCAGTGGGCGCGACGCCTTAATTGCCGCTTCGGTTGATGGCAAAGTCAGGCAACAACTTGCAAGTCTCTCGGGTGATATGCGTGAACCAGCATGGGGCCCGCTCCCATCAAAGTAATACAGCAGAGAAGCCATTCACGATCGAAGTCATTCAAATGAGAACTCAGGCTCAACCCATTCACTCCAAGGAGAACCTTTCATGAAACAAGTAACCCGCCGCCTGGCTATGCTCACAGCCATTGCATTGACCCTGGGTGCCTGCTCATCGGTTCCACTTGAGGAAGAAAAGGGAGCACCAATCGATAATCGAGGTGCAGCTGGCAGCGGCGGTACGCCTGCCCCGAGTGAGCCGGCAGCACGCTCTGCGGTTGCACCGGTTCAAGCAGCGAGTACAGCCAGTACGGGCTTGCCAGCAGCACTTAGCGACCCTTCAAGCCCTGTGTTTCGAAAAATTGTTTATTTTGATTTTGATAGTTTTGAGATTCGAGAAGAGTTCCGCGGACTCATTCAGGCACACGCTAGCTTTTTACAAGCTAATAAACAATTGAAAGTTGCCATCCAGGGCCACACCGATGAGCGTGGTACCAGGGAGTACAACCTGGCACTTGGCCAAAAACGTGCTGAGGCCGTACGCAAAGCGCTTGTCACCTTAGGGGTAGCTGATGCGCAACTTGAGGCTGTGAGCTTCGGAGAAGAAAAGCCGATGAACCAGGCCACTGACGAGGCTGCTTATGCACAGAATCGCCGGGCTGAGCTGGTCTATCAACAATGATGCGAAGACGCTTAAGCGCTGCTTGCTTGCAAGCGGATCCCAAACGGTGGCTAGCGAGGGGAGCAGCCCTCAGCTTTTCACGTCTTGTCGTACTCACGATCAGCGGTGCTATGTTGTTGGCACCGGCTGCGTACCCAGTCAACGCTCAGGCAGCGATCTTTTCTGACGACGAAGCGCGCAAAGCGATTCTAGATTTGCGTATTCGCTTTGAAGAATTGCGCAACCAAGTCCAAGATTTGGGCAAACAAATCCAGGCCTTGAATACCGAGCTCAAAGAGACTCAGCAAGTGGTACAAAAAAAGGCCGATGGTCAAGGCCAACTTGGCGTTCAGTCCGACATGGAGCGCCTTCGCCAGGAATTAGCGCGGGCGAGGGGTCAAATCGAAGAACTTGTCAACGAACTCACAACCACCCAAAAGCGACAACGCGACTTGGACCAGATGGTCGATAAGCGCATCGCTGAGGTTAAAACCAAAGTGGGCGAGGTGGACAATCGGCTCACTGCCTTTGAGCCTATCGTCGTTAACGTTGACGGCATGGAAATTCGCGTCGATCCTGCTGAGAAGCGCCTTTTTGATGCTGCGATCGAATCATTTCGTGCTGGCGAGTTCAAACAATCGGCCGCCCAGCTGCGCAGCATGATGGATCGTTTCCCAGACTCGGCCTATATGCCGAGCCTGGTTTTTTGGTTCGGCAGTGCCAACTACGCACAGCGCGAATTTAAGGGTGCGATCACCAGTTTCACGGCCTTTTTGAAGACTTACGCCGAACATCCGCGTGCGGCCGACGCGCGGCTTAATTTGGGACTGGCACAAGCGGATGCCGGTGAGCGTGCCGCCGCGAGAAAAACCCTTCAAAACGTCGTCGATCGCCACCCAGAGAGCAATGCTGCGGTCGTGGCGAAAGAACGCCTTAGCAAGCTGAAGTGAACGAGGCAGCCAATGCCCTGGTGCTCGGGGCTGCCGCCTTGATCAGTATTGTGCTGGGTGTGTTCATGAATCGTTATCACTTTTGCACCATGGGTGCACTAAGCGATTGGTTCAACATGTCCGATTTCGGACGTATGCGACAGTGGCTTGCTGCTTTGCTAAGCGCCATCTTGCTCACCCAAATCATGTGGGCTCACCAACATATTCATGTCGAAGCATCTTTTTACCTCACGCCTAAACTGACCTGGCTCAGTCACCTTGTAGGCGGGATTTTGTTCGGCTTCGGAATGGTGCTTGCTTCAGGCTGTGGCAGCAGGGCACTGATTCGCTTGGGCAGCGGTTCGCTAAAAGCCCTTGTCGTTGTCATCGTGATGGGTTTAGCAGCCTACATCACGATGCGTGGCTTGCTCGCGATCCCAAGGGTGAGCCTGGTGGAGACCCAGGTCATTGAGCTCGGTGTTGCACAGGATCTACCACGACTCATTTTTGGAAGCAAAGCCGGACCTTGGGAGCGTGTTTTGATCGCCTGCGGTGTGTGCGGGCTACTGATCGGGTTGATCACTTTCTTGGCAAGACCTTCTGATCAAAGCAAATCCCAACTGTTGAGCGGCCTATTGATCGGCGCAATGATTGCCGCAATGTGGTTCGTGTCGGCATCGCTTGGTTATGTCGACGAAGACCCCAATACCTTGAAAGAAGGCTTTGTAGCGACCAATTCGCGCGGTCCAGAATCGTTTAGCTTCGTTGCACCAATAGCCTACACCATCGACTATTTGATTCTTTTCAGCGATAAAAGCAAAACACTCACCTTGGGAATCGTTTCAGTGTTTGGTATGGTATTAGGCGCCTTCCTTGATTCAATCTTCAGCGGACGCTTTCGGCTTGAAGGCTTTGCAGGCCTTGAGGACACGCGTATGCATTTGATCGGTGCGACCCTGATGGGTGTTGGCGGTGTCACCGCGTTTGGTTGCACCGTTGGCCAGGGACTAAGCGCCGCATCGCTACTTGCTGTTGGCGCTGCCATCAGTCTTCCCGCCATTGCACTCGGGGCCTGGCTTGCGATGAAATGGCAAATTAGCAGAATATAAGCAATAAATTCGCTCGTACTGCCCAGCCAATTAACGAGGCTGACCTTCCCAACCCACCAAGCCGCCTAACCCATTAATTGAGTGGGAAGCCAAGTCGAGATGATGGGCACATATGTGACCAATAACAACATACCAAGCATGATCATGAAAAAGGGGACCGTTCCCTTCAAGACTTCGGCAAGCGGTATGCGGGAAATATTACTGATCACAAAGAGATTAAGCCCAACCGGCGGCGACATTAAAGCCAGTTCCATGTTGATTACCAACATCACACCGAAGTGAATTGGATCGATCTTCAGCGGCTCGAGTAGGGGCAACACAATAGGAACAACAATCAGCAAAATCGAAAAAACTTCCAAAAACATGCCAAGAACAATGAGAAGCAAATTGACGATCAGCAAGAACTGCCAGTCGGTGATCTGATAGGTTTGCATCAGCTCGAGAACTTTTTGCGCCAATCCGGTTTCAGTAATCAAATGTCCAAAGGCAAGCGCCATCGTGATAATAATCATAATAGCCGCTGCGCTTCGGATCGAATAAACCAAAATATGAAAGAAGTCGCTGAGCTTCACACCCTTGTAAACATATAAAGCGAGCACGATCGCCACCACCGCCGACAACGCAGCGGTTTCGGTGAGCGTGACCACACCCCCATACAAGCCCCCTAAGACCACAACAGGAATCATCAATGCCGGAATGGCACGCACTGAGGCTGCAATCTTGTCTTGCATCGGCACATCAGAGCGAACCTTATAGCCCTCTTTGCGTGCGAAGTAATACACATACATACCCATCAGCGCTGCAGCGAGTAGGCCAGGTATAACGCCGCCCAAAAAGAGTCGTGGGATCGAGGCGTCGGCCAAGACACCATATACGACAAAGGCCAAGGAGGGTGGAATCAAAATACCTAAGGTACCTGCACAGGCCAAAATGCCCCCTGCAAAGCGCGGAGCGTAGCCTTCGCGAAGCATGGCCGGAATCATGATTGTTCCCATAGCAATCGCTGTAGCCACCGACGAGCCACACATGGCAGAGAAAATGGCACAGGTCAGCACAGAAACTAAACCAAGCCCGCCAGAGACCCAGCCTATCCATGCGGTCGCCGCATCAATGAGTGCTTTGGCTACACCGCCTCGTTCCATGAAGGTTGCTGCGATAACGAAGTAAGGCACGGCCAGAAGCGTTGTTGAATTAAGTTCATCGATCACTTTCTGCGCCAGCGGCACCAGACTGCCATCGTGAGCAAACACGATGCCCGAGGTGATGCCCATCGTCAGAAAAATGGGAAATCCCAAAAAAAGCAGGATTAAAAAAAGAGGCGAAATCAGCGCAAGCATTGAATCAGCCTCTTTAGTGTGTTGCGGGCTGACCAGGCCTGCGCAAGAGCCGCAAGGCAAACGCAAAAGCCATCACAAGTGCACCGGCCGGTAAGGCAGCGAAATAAATCCAAAGCGGCGTACGCAACATGGTTGTTGAGACATCACCGAAGTCGTAGGCCTGATAAGCAACCTGACCTCCGTAATAGACCAGCATCAGTGAAAAACACAAACCGATCACCTCAACAGAGCGTGTTATGAGTTGTTGTACCGCTACAGGAAACATATTCACAAAGAAGTCTGACTTCACGTGGCGATCCATGAGCGTGAGACTTCCAAGCGATAGGAATACGGCCCAGATGATCAAATAGACCTGCACCTCGTCGACAAAATCAAAGACCAAGTGCGGAACAAAATAACGAACAATAACGTTATAAGCGCACATCAATAGTGATGCGCTGACCAACACCCCGATGACGATGGCTTCAAGCGGATGGGCCCGAGGGACGTGATGCGACTCCGCATCCAAGTCCGCTTGGGCTTTTTCACGCAGAGCAGCAAAAAGCCTGCTGCCCTTTGCCTCCTCATTAGGCTCTTGCGGCGAGAAACTCATTTGCTCACTTACGCGGGCTCGTTACGAAAGCATGCTAGTAGCCAACACCAGCATCTCGTAACGCCTTCATCACCTGCTCGACCACATCCTTGTCCATCTTCATCTTTTCAACGAGCTCGGCCTGACCTTGCATAAGTATTTTGCGCATGTTTGCGATGTCACCATCAGCGGGCGCAACAACCTTCAAGCCAGCCTTCTTCAAATCGTCTTCTGAAGACTTTTGCGCTTCTCCCGCAGCATCCCTTTGCCAAGCGACAGCGATGTTCCAGGACTCAATAATCGCATCCTGAACGTCTTTGGGTTGTTTTTTCCAAAAAGACTCGCGAATCATCGGCACGTATTGTCCAAAATATTGCTTATCTCTGAAGGCGTATTTCAAACCTGAGTCCATCAACTTCGATGAGCGTACGCTCTCGAAGGTCGTCATCATGGCATCCATAACGCCTTGGCTCATGGCAAGCGGCACATCGGGCCAGGGTACCAGCAATGCCACACCACCCATCGCCGTAGCGCGTGCCGCGTTAGCGGTGCCGCCTGGATAGCGAATCTTTATCCCTTTTAAATCGCTATAACCATTTATAGGTTTATTGATCGAGTAGTAGTGCTGATGGCCCAAATCCATCCACTTACCAGGTATTTTCACTTTGAGTCGCTCTTCAAAGCGCCTGTTTAAAAAGTCACCTGCCTTGCCGTCCATAACTTTGTAGACAACGTCTCGCTCAAGGCCGTAAAACATAGGCAAGGTTTGCAGCGCTGCGTTGGGCTCTGCACTGTCGAGTTGCCAGGTTCCCGGAACACCCATCTCAAGCGCATCCTGACGCAGCGCCCGTGGTACATCGCGATCACGGAATAACTGACCGCTCGGGTAAACCTCAATTGCAAATCGATTACCCGTGCGCTTTTTCAATTCTGCTACAAAGACTTCAACGCCTTTATTGCGAACATGAACCGGATTGGTATCAAGTGCAATGCGCAGCTTTTCCTGGGCTAGCGCTGGACTTGCCCCGGCTGCCAATAATAGTCCTAGGGCCACGGTCAAAACAGAACGTCGCTTCATTGCATAGTCTCCTCGTTATACGCAAACAGTCATCTGCTTTGTGCGTCCTCATGCTTTGCCTCGACGTTGGACGCTTCAAGCTGGTATCCCAATGAAAGTCAGTCAAAGTCGGCATGGAGCGCTTCTTATGGGCTTGAGCCTAACGGCTGAGCGCCTCGCTGTAAAGCACCATGCAACATGTAATGAACTGTTTGCCCAGTTGAGATCCTTTGAGCAGTTCACTAGTTGAGCAGTTCAGGTCCTATGAGCAGTCAAGGTCTATTACCCACAGGAGAGTCGTTCAGTTTGACCCGCAATTCCGATTATTTGTATAATGGAAGGCTTCGTGGGTCGTTAGCTCAGTCGGTAGAGCAGCGGACTTTTAATCCGTTGGTCGCTGGTTCGAATCCAGCACGGCCTACCACCAAGATTCAGATTGGTCATGCGACCGTCTTCAGCAAAAGCTTGGTAGGATCGTCTCGTTGACCTGATAACAAAAGAGGTTTGCCAGTGAGACGCCACTTCATCCGCCGCTCTGCAGAGCTGTCCATACAAACCTTTCGGACGATCCGTGGGCTGGCCGCACTTAGCGCCCGCGCTATCGGGAGCGAAAAAAGCGCACTCGCAAGTGCTACTACTGGCCTTGCAGCTATGTCCGCAGCAGGCATGCTGACTGAGGCTAAGGCACAAAACGATCGCTTTCCGTCTCGCGCACTCACCATGGTCGTACCATTTCCTCCAGGGGGTGTTGCAGATACGGTCGGTCGACCGATCGCCGAGGCAATGAGCCGAGCACTCGGACAGTCGGTCGTCGTTGAAAATAGAGCGGGTGCAGGTGGTGCGATTGGCATGTCCCATGTTGCCAGGGCGAAGCCCGATGGTTACACCTTGCTGATGGCGCTTGTGTCGATTTCGACCATCCCGGTCGCCGACGAAGTCCTGGGCAGACCCCCGTCCTTCAGTCTCCAACAACTGCGGCCCATTGCAAGAATCACCGCCGATCCAACCGTCTTAGCCGTTGCTGCAGACGCACCATACAAAAACTACGCATCTTTTGAACGTTATGCCAAAGATAATCCAGGCAAACTCAACTTCGGATCCTCGGGTAATTACGGCACGATGCACGTGCCCATGGAGATGCTCAAACTCGCACGTGAACTGAAGATGACGCATGTGCCCTACAAGGGCGCAGGACCCGCAGTGCTTGGGCTTCTCAGTGGCGAAATTAATCTCGTGGCAACCGGCCCAGCCTCGATTCTTTCGCATGTGAAGGCAGGCAAGATAAGAGTGCTTGCCCATTGGGGTAAAGAGCCTTTGCAGAGCATGCCCGATGTGCCAAGTTTTGACGGACTCGGCATACCGATCCATTTTTCACAATGGTCTGGGATTTTTGTGCCTTCGGAGACACCGCCGCTGGTTATTAACCAACTAAGGCAGGCGGCCAAACAAGCAGCATTCGACCCGAAAGTACAAGCAGCCATTACCAGCGCTGGCAGCCCTATCCAATATCTTGATGCACCCGAGTTTGCCCAGTTTTGGGCCGAGGACGCCAAGACGCTCGCCGAAGTCGTACGCCGTATCGGAAAAGTCGATTAGGGCGCAGCATGGCTAGTCGCCTAAGACCTCGTTCGAATCGCCTACGCCAAGGTTTGATTCGTCTAACACCTCGTTCGAATCGCCTAGGATTGTGTTTGAATATGGGCCTGGTTACCGAACGAATTTCACGCAACCCCGCTCTTTGAGATCGATGACACTATGATGGACTGTCTCATTCTTGGTGATGAAATCGCCGAAGGCATTAAGCAGTTTCGCCCCGAATGCGTGACGAAGACGCAGGCAAATGCTCCCACCGATCGATGGATTCGAGAAAACGGTGTGAAATTTGCAGCGAAAACAGTGGTCATCAGTCTTGGGACTTATGACGCACCGAGCCAGACGCTTGAAAACGAGGCGCTGGACAATTTAAGAAAACTACGAGCAGGCATTGAGGCTGATCAAGTATTCTGGCTTCTACCGGCCAAGGCCAAACCAGCAGACGCGATGCGCGAACTTGCAAGGCTTTATAAAGATCATCTGATGATCATTGAAGAAAAACAACGCAATCAAATTCACCCGACGGAACGTGGCTCAGAACTGCTTGCCACCCAGTCGCATACCAAAGGGAAAATGGATTGGACCAAGCCGACCTGGCCAAAGCGGGCACCACCCTTAATTGGCGGCTGATTTAGGCAATTTCTTCGATACTCCGACGCCACAAAACCTCTGGGCAAGGCTAATTCACAACAATTTGCACCAAGTTGTCATATTGATACTAGACTTACTGTGCGATGTCGCACATAATCGCGACGGTTGTTATAGTCTTTGAGTCTTAGTCTTTAACAAACCTTAACGGTTGCGCTAACGGTTTACCTGTTTGCTTGCCCTTGACCCTTCCCTAAGAGGAGGCCTGTGCCATGGCCACGAAGTCGAATCAAAACCAAGTTGATCTTTATTTCCACTACCAATCGCTTTTGCAAAAAGCGACCACATCACAAGGGCTCGAAGAGTTATCGCCCGATCATGTGGCTTTGCTCGTCTTGATCGGACAGCACTGGCACGAAGGTGAAGCCCTATCGGTACGCCAGTTGATGCAAATGCGTGAAGTTGCCTCACCCGCCACGATTCACAAGCGTTTGCACCAACTTAAGGATGCCGATCTCGTGAGCTTCGAGGAATCTGCGACTGATACGCGCAAGCGGATGATTACGCCGACCAAGCGCGCACTCGCCTACTTCTCGGCAGCATCCAAAGCGATGATGCAGGCTGTTAAAGCCGCCTAATCGGGCCACGGACATGTACGAAGCGGCGCGTGAACTGCGCGCCGCTTCATTTTGTTTCCCCGCAGCTTTTACCGGCTGCTGATCTGTCAGTATGTTCGTATGCCCTACAGGGACCGGCCGTCGCCTAAGGCGAATCTTTTGCTTCGTAGCATCACCGAAGAATGCTTTGAGCGTTGGCATGCAAAGCTGCGTTGGATCGATTTCCGAGTGGGCTGGTCTTTTTACGCTCAAGGGGATGTGATAGGTCACGCCCTTTTCCCGGTCTCTGGGGTGTTTTCAATGGTGATGACCCTTGAAGATGGCGAGACGGTTGAAACAGCGACAGTCGGGCGCGAGGGTTTTGTTGGATTTCCCTTGGCCCTTGGGGCAAGCCAGTCGATTAATGCGGCGATTGCCAAGGTTGCCGGTGGTGGCTACACCCTAGACGCAAGCAGCATGCGCGCTGAGCTGTTACGCTTTGAATTACATAATCAGCAACTCTTTTGGCGCTACACCCAGGCGATTTTGGCCCAAGCAAGCCGAATGACAGGTTGCGCCCATCATCATCAACTTGAACAGCGTTTATGCCGCTGGTTGCTCCAAATTCTCGATCGAGTCGATCAGCCCGTGTTGCAACTCACCCACCAAACCATGGCTGAACGGCTCAGCGTCAGGCGCGAGGGCATCAGCACGGTCGCTGCCCTTTTACAAGATGCCGGATTGATTCGATACAGCCGTGGCCGCGTTGAGATCATGGATCGAAAAGGACTCGAGCAACGAGCTTGTGAATGTTACCGAGGCGTTGTGAATGACTATCGACGCCTGCTCGATCCTGGATTGTTCAAAAGCTCAAAAACCTAAGGGATTAAGTAGGCGCCTTCACGCGATAAAACCGCACGTAAAGTGCTGGAACTACTAAAAGGGTCAAAAGCGTCGCAACCAACAATCCGCCCATGATGGCGAGTGCCATAGGACCCCATAAGACGTCGCGTGATAAGGGAATCATCGCAAGAATTGCCGCAGCCGCGGTCAAGACAATCGGTCTGAATCTTCGGACTGCCGATTCCCGTACGGCCTGCCAGGCAGGCGCACCCTGTTCACGATCGATGCGGATCTGCTCGACCAAGATCACGGTATTTCGCATGATCATCCCCCCGAGTGCGATCGTACCAAGCATTGCAACAAAGCCGAATGGCTTTGAAAACAGTAGCAAAGCTCCGGCAACGCCAACAATGCCAAGAGGCGCTGTGATCAAGACCAGCAAACTTAAACCTAGGGTTCTAAGTTGGAGCATCAATAAGGCACAAACGATGGCAAGCATCATGGGCATACCTGCGTTAATCGAGGCCTGAGCCGCAAGATTGTCCTCAAATGGCCCGCCGATTTCGACGCGATAATCAGGCGGTAATTTTTGTTTGATGGCTCCAAGCTTTGCATCAATGGCCAGTGCTAAATCAGGTGCCTGAATCCCATCAACCATGTCAGCACGAACCGTGAGGGTGGGGATACGACTGCGGCGCCAATAAATCGGCTCTTCCATCGCCAACTCGATGCGTGCGAGTTGCTCGAGCGGAATAGATTTCCCAAATCCATTGGTCACCTGTATCGAAGCAATACGATCGAGTTGCTCGCGTTCATCGGGCGTTGATCTCAAAACAATATCGATCAACTGGTCATTTTCTCGATACTGGCCAATGGCCGTGCCATTCAAAGTGCTCGATACCGATCGCCTGATCTGCGCTGTTGATACCGCAGCGGCACGAGCCTTGTCCTGATCTACTTCGACCCTCAGCACGGGGCTTCGGTCGCCCCAATCGATATGAGTTTCGACGGTGTTGGGATTGGCGCGAACCTGATCGGCAACCTGCGCGGCAATCTCCTTTAAGCGCACGGGGTCAGGTCCCATCACCCGAAACTGAATCGGATAAGCAACCGGTGGTCCAAGCGGGGTACGGAATACTCGGGCACGTACCCCAGGAAAATCCTCAGCGAGCTGTCTTCTCAGGCTTGCAAGTACTTGATCACGACTTGCCACATCCGATGTGAGAATGACAAATTGTGCGAAGTTAGGCCGATAGAGTTGCTGGTCGAGCGACAAATAATAGCGCGGTGATCCATTGCCAACATAGCTCACAAAGGTTGAAACCTGCTTATCGGCCAAGAGTATGTTTTCCAAACGCTTAGCCTCGAGCTCGGTCGCTTTCAGACTCGAGCCTTCCGGAAGCCACATCTCGACCAGCAGTTCAGCACGATCAGACGAAGGAAAAAATTGCTTCTCGGTTGCCGCCATACCAAAAACACCGAGCACAAAACTCAGAACAGTCGCCAGAATCGTCAGGTTTGCATGGCGCATGCACCAGTTGATCAGCGCCCTCAGGCGCCGATAAAAGAGGCTATCGAAGACTTCGCTGTTATGACCGCCCTGCGCCTCGGCCTGACCTTTGTTGGCATGACCGCCCTGCGCCTCGGCCTGACCTTGATTGGCATGACCACCCGGTACCGCCGCCTGCCCCTTTATGGGGTCATCGTGCTTTGACTTAAGCAGGTAATAACCTAGAAACGGCGTTGCGAGCACGGCAGCAATCCATGAGACCAATAGCGCTAAGGACACCACGGCAAAGATCGCAAAAGTGTATTCACCGGTTGAAGACTTAGCCGTCGCAATCGGCAAAAATCCAGCAGCCGTAATCAGGGTTCCGGTGAGCATGGGGAAGGCGGTGTGTTGGAAGGCATAGGTTGCTGCCGCGAAACGATCAAAACCTTCCTCGATTTTTCGCGCCATCATTTCTACAACGATCATCGCATCGTCAACGAGAAGGCCTAGCGCGATAATCAAAGCGCCGGTCGACACCCGATGTAAATCAATACCAAACCAAGCCATGCCAAGAAAGGTTGCGGCAAGGACCAGTGGAATCGTTAGCGCAACCACCCCACCCGCTCGCAGGCCTAAGCTTAAAAAACTAACTGCAAGGACAATGGCGACTGCCTCAAGCAGCGATTGCATAAAGAGGCCCACCGCCTTTTTAACCAAACGCGGTTGATCAGAAACCTTAGCCGCTTGGATCCCAACAGGCCACTCTTGTTGCATCGCGAGCATAGCCGCATCAAGATTTGATCCAAGTTTTAAAACATCACCACGTCGAACCATCGATACGGCAAGCCCGATCGCTTCTTTGCCGCCGTAGCGCATCGTATAAACCGGCGGGTCTTGGTAGGCCCGATGAACCCGTGCGATGTCCGATAATTGCAAGCTGCGGCCGTTGATAAAAATCGATAGCTTTGAAATCGAATCAAGGGACTCAAGCCCACCACTGATTCGTAAAGGAATCGACAATTGAGGCCCGTGGATGACCCCTGAGGGGGAAATCAAATTTTGCGTTTGTAACTGGGTAATCAGCTGACCTGGATCGAGGCCGAGAGCAGCGAGTTTGGAGCTCGACACTTCGATATAAATCTTCTCATCTTGAACGCCTATAAGTTCAATTTTTGACACATCCGGAATTCGTAATAGGTTTTGGCGGACTTGCTCGACATGGCGTTTGAGTTCAGCAAGACTCAAGCCATCGCCTGTAAAAGCCCAAATCGAACCAAAAACATCACCAAACTCGTCATTAAAAAATGGACCCACTACATCAGCCGGTAGCTGTCCTTTCAAGTCACCAATCTTTTTGCGAACCTGGTACCAAATCTGGGGAACCTCAGCTGCAGGCGCAGTATCGAGTAGTTCCAAGACAATCAAGGATTCGCCAGCCCTTGAGTAGCTCCTCGTGTGCTTGAAATACGGGATCTCCTGGAGCTTTTTCTCAATTCGATCGGTCACCTGCTGATCGGTTTGCTCGGCGCTCGCGCCAGGCCATATACTGCGGATCACCATGGCTCGAAAAGTGAAATCGGGATCTTCGCGCTGACCTAACTTGAAGTAAGACATCGCCCCGGCGATAGCGATGACCGCAATAAAAAATATACTTACCTGAGGCCAACGCAGAGCGAGCGCAGAAAGATTCCAAACCGAGCTTTGGCTCGGTGTGTAAGGAGCTTGTTTCATCGCTTAAGCCCCCGTCCAACGAATCTTTTGACCTTCGCGCAGAAAATGAACCCCAGCCGTAACAACCCGATCACCCGCGCTGAGGCCTGCCAGGGCATCTTGAGGGTTTGAAGCTTTAAGGCGCACACCTTGATCGCTGAATCCGATCACAGTTACAGCAACAAGTTTCACGGTGGCAGACCGTTCATCGACTTTCCAAACATAAGTCTTTCCGTCACGCGAGTACAACGCGGTAGCGGGGGTCAGAAAATCATCGGTTGGCAATGCGCTTCGCTGCCCCACTGCCTGCGCTTGCAAGCTAATGCCCAGTGGCAGCGCGCCGACGGCGCCAGTCATTGCGAGTCTTACTGCAAAGGTTCGGGTGCCCGGCTCAGCAAGCGGTGAGATCTCCCGAATAACAGCCGGGAATCGCTTCGCATCGCTGCTGCTCTCGCTAGCAAGCCACACGGACCAGGTCTGGCCCAGGGCGAGCCCAGGCATTTTGGCCTCGGGCAGATAGACAAGTGCTTCGCGTTCACCATCTCTAGCAACACGGACGACCGACTGACCGGCGGCAATCACTTGGCCTAATTCAGCGTCAAGCCCCACGACAACGCCTGGTGCATCGGCTCGAATGACTTGAAATTCAACCGTGTTGCCGGCTTGCGCTAACTGGGCTTGCGCCGCCTCGAGCCGTGCCTTGGCCGCATCGTAGGCTGCACGCTGCCGATCAACTTGGGCCTCGCTCACAAAGCCCTTGCTTCGCAAGTCGATCAATCGCTGCAGATCAATTTGTGCAAGCTTTAAATCGGTCTCAGCACCCAGCAATTGCGCTTTGGCAGCGGCGGTTTGTGGCGCTGTCTCCGTGGGATCCAAGCGGGCCAAAATTTGCCCTGCAACCACCCGGTCACCGGCTTGTACTTGCCTCGCAACAAGCTTGCCAGCAAGCCTAAAGCCAAGTCGGCTTTCGTGACGTGCACGAAGCTCTGCCGGATACACCGTGTTTTGCTCGCTTGGCGAATGCTGCGCAAGCACCACGGTGCGAACCGGTCTTGCTTTGTCCTCCCCGGCCACGGATGAAGGGTGGGAGTCTTCGGGCTTGGAACAAGCCGAAAGCATGACAAAGACGACCGCAGCAAGCAAAAAACGCGATCGGCTCGGGCTTTGTCGACCGAAAGATGGCGAAAGGCCGCAGGCCTGGGAGCCTGGGTCGGCGTCCCGAGACGCCTGAGCAAAGGATTTCATGGGCGAGGAGATTTTTAATGTTTAAACGGCGAACGGAAAAGTTTCGCCTCATTCTAGACCCAAGCCCATATGTCCTTGTTAATAAACCTTACATCGTACGATCAAAGCCGGTGGTCGAGCGATCAAGCCGTTGCGTAGCGTAGCCTTCTCCGACGCATGCCGTCGAGTACGCGCAGTGGATTAAGCCGACGAACCCACTGCCGCTTACGTGCCTGGATAGCCTTCATCGCCGCATGCTGTAGGGCGTGTTCAAGCGCCTGAGTCGTATTGCGCGCCCTCGCTGTGATGAGAATCGGTGCAATGCCGTCAACCCGAAGCAGCAACTGGCATTGTCTGTTCGCACCTCCGAGCGGTGCGGATACAGGCGCCAAACGAATGCGAACCAAGTTGATCGCCTTTTCGTGGCGACGCAACAAGTAGCGAACGCGCGCTTGGATCGAAGCTCTTGAGAGTGCGTATTGGTCAACAACCGAAGATTCAATCACGATTTGCATATGCCTATCCTTTTTAAAGACTTGTTTTTCAACAAAAAGCCCTTTGCAACGGCTCAAGGATAGTGAAAGTCTTACATCGAAAAAACCATGTTTTATATGATTAACATTAAGTTTTTATCGAATCATTATCTGGAAGCTTCCGTGTTGAATGTACGCTGCCCTCGATGGCTAGCCATCGAATTTTGCGGGGGATCCAGCAGGGTGCAACATCAACAAAACCGCCGGATGCTGCCGGGCGCGCCGGGTGTTGATGAGATAAAGATCTTCGCCAAGTTGGGTCGTACCCAGACAAAGCAGACCTGGCATCGCCTTTAAGTCTTCTGCACCAAGCGCGCTCACCGGGAATACACCCATGCCTTGCATCGCAAACAAGCTCATTAATGCGCTGTCTTCAAATTCACCACTGATATGAACATGAAGATGCTCTGTCTCAAACCATCGATCAAGCGCGTGTCGCAACGGCGTGTGGGTTGTAGGCAGCAAAATCGGTAGCTGGCTCAAACACCCCGGGAAATCCGCTTGCGAAGGCTTAAGCTTGCCAAGCAAAGCTTCGGGTCCGTACCAGTGAATATGGCTCGACGCAATTTTATGGCTGAAAAGTCGAAGGTTTGGATTGGCAGGTGCCGGCTGGTTGGCGATTACCGCATCGAGTTGATGCATGGCAAGTTCGCCGATCAACGGGTCAAACTCCCCCTCATGACAAAGTAATCGCAAATTCGGAAGCTGCAACACGGGCTCGAGTAAACGGTGAACCGCAAGCTTCGAAACACCATCTGGCAACCCCAGGGAAAACCTAAGGACAGATTGAGCGCCAACTTGCGCCAATTCTTCAATCAGTGTTGAACCGAGCTGAAAAATTTCTTCAGCACGTCGATACGCAGTTTGACCTGCCTCACTAAGAACCACGCCACGCCCAGAGGGCTTAAGTAATTGCTGCCCGAGGCTTGATTCGAGCTCTCTAACTTGTGCGCTGACGGTTTGTACAGCCATGTCAAGCCGATTAGCCGCCTTTGAAAAACCACCCTCACGCGCCACCACCCAAAAGTAGTAGAGATGGCGATAATTGAGATTCATGGCGACTGCTGCTCACCGAATGCACCCTCTTGTGCTAATCGGCTGATTTCATCAGCACCAAATCCTGCTTGGGCAAGTATGTCGGCAGCGTGCTCGCCCAAGCCAGGTGCAGCTGCCCGCGGCCCGAGCGGCACACGGTCCAACTGAAAAGGCACAGCCAGTGTCTCGGGCATCCCTGGTGACAAACTCGGTACCACGGCGCCACTCGCTCTGGCTTGCACATCATCGGGCAAATCCTGCAAGCGACCGATCAATCCGATCGGAATGCCTGCAGCATCACACTGTTCGCGCCACCATGACCAAGGTTTAGCCGCCATGACAGGATCGAGTAATGCGACAAGTTCGGCAGAGGCTGCACGGCGCTTTGCTGTTGTGTCAAAACGTAGATCGGTCAACCAATCCGAACGATCGATCAACTTGCAAAAGATGGGCCAATCACGCTCTTCGCGAACGATTGACAATTGGACCCAGCGCTGATCGGCGGTCTGATAGGCATTGGTCAAAGCATTTCGCGGTCGATCTCGCGGTGGCCTCGGCGGCAGGAATCCACCAAGCAATGCAGCCTGAGCGCCTACGCCGTTTGCCCACAAGCCATTTGCGAGCAGCGAACTGCTCACAAAACTCCCCTCACCGGTCCTCTCGCGCATCCAAAGCGCGATCATGATGCCCGCAAAAAGACTGATGCCAGAGCTTCGATCGCCTTGCGCTGGCATGACCACACCAGGTGGCTGACCCTCGTAACGATTGCTGTCAAGTAGACCCGAGCGGGCAAAGAAGGCAGTCACATCAAAACCGACCAAATCTTTGTCGGGCCCCTCTTCCCCATACCCACTGAATGCTGCGTAAATCAGTTTTGGATGTTTAGCTTTAAGGTCTTCGTAGCGTATACCCAGGCGTTCTCGAACCGGCTGAGGATAATTGGTAATGACGATATCGATCGTATTTACCAAACGATATAAAACTTCTCGGCCCGCACGAGATCGCAAATCCAAGGCAATCGAACGCTTGCCACGCGAATCCATCTCCCAAGGGAAATTGACTCCTGCCTTTGGATAACTTGCAAGTTCCCAAGTCTGACGGTTTGGGTCACCATGACCCGGGGGCTCGACCTTGATGACATCAGCGCCGTAGTCAGCAAAGATAGTGGCCGCAACCGGTGCGGCGATGAAGGAAGCTATATCAAGTACACGGATCCCTGCAAAGGGAAGTGAGGCTTGATCCATCAAAACATCAATGGCAGATTGCTATAGCTTTCTAAGCCTAGGGGCAGCGGATCATCGTCATTTGCAAGACGTTGCCAAACTCCAGGCTCTCTTGCACAGAACAGATATTGTGCGACTTTGTTCTAAGCCCCAAAGGACCGAGTTCAAATTCATAAAGCTCAAGCACTGCGCTTTGATCAGAGGTTTCATCAACCGCGAAGGAACGCAAAGCGAGGCTAAAAGAACGCGTACTTGCTGATGCTGGAAAGGTGGGCTGAAGTCGTTTAGCCCAAGCCGACATTTTCGAAACCGGATTAGCTTCCGATATCTCAGCACGGTGCACGAAGCTTTCGAGCAAACGACCGTCACGGTGAGCAACTGTTGATGCACCTAGTGCGTAGCTGCGCCCGAGTTGCCACTGGTGAGGCACCTTTGGGAAGGCCTCGAGCCTCAGCACACGATTGCCCTGCTCCCACCCGAGTAGCTGCAAGCCATCAGGGTCGTAGTAATGGGTCGTCTGATCCGAAAAAGCACCAAGCCGCCCGAGCCGCCCCCCGTCGCTTTGGGTGGTGACGCAGACCTTGAGGGCTCGACGCCCAGCAAATTCGGCCTCAACAGCTTTGTCAAAGAGCACGGTGCAAGGCCCCTTCTCAAGCGTCTCAAGACCATCGACTTTCACCAGCTGAAAACTAGCTGAAAGCCTTATCGCTTCCCGAAATCCCCTGGTGTATCCACCTGCCATCACCGCGGGCAAACCACCAGGAATAGCGAGCCGGCGCTCTTTAACACGCTCGCGAACATGATGTGCCGCGCGACTCAGCGGAGAAGTGGCTCTCGTCGCATTGCTAACAACTGCCTCCGCATGGCTACCACCTGCTCCAGGATTGAGCACCTTTTCATCTAGCCAGCGGCTGAAATCTTCTCGCGTGGTGGTACGCATGCTGTGTCGCCCTCAAATTAAATTGCTTCTTGAGGGGACTTACGGCGATGATTGCAAAAGCGTTTACTCAAGAGTAAGGAGCTCGCTCATGTGTCGTTGGATTGCCTACGCTGGCCCAGAAATTTATCTCGAGGACCTGCTCTTTCACCAGGAATACTCGATCGCCTCGCAAAGCCTTGCGGCAAGGGAGTCTGTTTTCACAACCAATGGCGATGGTTTTGGCGTTGCTTGGTACGGGAATCGGACTGCGCCTGGCTTGTTTAAGGACATCCTGCCCGCTTGGAATGACAGCAATTTGCGCTCGATCGCGGCGCAAATCCAAACACGACTGTTTTTTGCTCACGTACGCGCGAGCACCGGCACGGCTGTGACCCGGACCAACTGCCACCCGTTCACCTACAAACAATGGGCATTCATGCACAACGGGAAGATCGGCAACTGGTCCGATTGCCGCAAGTCGGTGGAACAAATGATTGCCCCTGAGTTTTACAGCTCGCGCCAAGGCACCACGGACAGTGAAGCCATGTTCTTGCTAGCTTTGAGTTTGGGTTTGCGCGAAGACCCTAGCCACGCACTCATGGCAATGCTCGCGCGCGTTTGTGAGGTGATGGAAGAACAGCGAGCAAGCGAACCCTTGCGGGTCTCACTTGCGGTCACCGATGGCTCATCGATTTGGGCCTTGCGTTGCTCAAGCGACAATCAGTCGCCAAGCTTGTACTACGGAAAGCCCCATACGCGCGCTCATTCAGCCAGCGAGCAATACCTTGGCGTAATCGCATCAGAGCCTCTCGACTCCGATGCCAGCCACTGGCTTAAAGTCGAAGAAGGCGTAGGCATTCATTGGTCAAAGCATGAATTGACCGAGTTTCGAGTCAAGGTCTAGGGCACTAAATCACATGGCGCTTTAGCGCACGAAAGTGCTGTGATTGACGCTAGTCAATTGAGCATCAAATGCATGATGTCAGACCATGACACCATGCCAACGATTTTGCCGTCCTCTTCCACTGGCAAGTGGTGGAAACCATGAGCAGCCATCACGCGCATCGACTCCATGATGGTCGCCTCTGGCGAAATCGTCGACACATGCCTGGACATGATGTCTTCGACCTTGGTCGCCTGGTCATCAAGGCCGTTGGCGAGAACTTTTTTGGAGTAGTCACTGGCAGAAATAATCCCAACCAAGCGTTCAGCCTGATAGACCAGCAGCGAATGGATGTGTTTATCTTCCATGAGCACCATGGCATCTTTGACAGTCACATCGGGTTTAACGGTGATCAAACCTACAGGTTTGGATTCAATCAATTCACGTACGGTTTCCAAAATAGACTCCTGCAAGAATTTCGATAGTTTTGATGTTATCAGGCAGCTCGAGGGAAACGAAGCACTCAGAGACGCCGTTCATAACCCAATTGATATTGCCGCTGACCATAGGCTCTGGTTGCCAAATAATCCCCCGAGGAAAAGCCATTGAGCGAAAGGCGATCAGCAGCGCTCAGATTACTGACCGACAACCGCAATGAAGACGCTCGATCGATACGCCACAGTCCATAAGCATCAAAGCTTGTCACTCGACCGGTTTGCGAAAACTGTAGTGCAGACTGTGTGGTGCGGTAAGCAGGATTTACCGTGTACTGAAATCCATAGCTAAGCGGCAATCCAGCAAGCCTGTGGTCCATACCTAACAAGGCTGACCAAGGCTGTTGACCGTCAAGTCTATTGTCTGGCCCGGGAATTCCTCGTACGTCGGAGCGATAGTAATTCAGGGCAGCCCGCAATTGAATTGGCAATCTTGGATTAGCAATACCAGGCAATAGTTCACCGACCGCGCCTTTGACTTCGAGTTCCAAACCGTAGCTGTTTGCCTGGGCAATATTCTCTGGCATCGAGACGAAGCGGGGTACCGGAGACCAATCAACGGTCCGTAAACGGGTGAGATTGCGCACTAATTGGTCTACCTGCCGATAAAAGCCCCCCACACTGATCACGCCCCCAGAGGGCAAATAGCGTTCGAGCGCAAGATCAAGGCCTGAAGCAAGTTCGGGTCTCAAGGATGGGTTGCCCACGCGATCGGGAGAAGTCTCGATATTGGCGCGATTCAAATCAGAAAATAGATTGCTGACCGTTGGGCGCGGAATAATTTGCCATGGCTCAGGCGCTTTATAACTTCTTGAAAGGCTCAGGCGCAACATATCTTTGCCCTTGCTATCCAACTTCCGTTGGACATGCCATACGGGGGTTGTGACCGAGCTCGTCGAGCCTTGGCCGAGCCCCACGCCTTCGGCACGCAGGCTGATGCGCTCGTGGCGCATCCCAATATAAGTTGTCCACTGTGCATCGATCTCCCATTCATCCTGCACAAAAAGCGCCTGACGACTGATACGTGCATCGAATGGAAAACCTTCAAAATCCAAAAGCTGGGGCAGTCCGTTAACGGTAACGGTGCGAAACTCGTGACGCTCTCGCCACTCAAGATCCCAACCGAGGCTCGCGGCATGCGACTCGCCTAAACCGAAGGCGAGTCTTGCACCCTGGGTCAGATTGCGATCCTTATTGCCCCCAAATGCACGCCTGCCGTAGCTGTTGCTGCCATCAAAATCACCTTCGGATTGTCTTGCGCTAGCACGCAACTCAAGTTTGCGGTCATCGCCCAGACGCCTTTCCCAGCGCAACTGGGCATTGGCGTTGGTCCATCCACCCGCGAACCGTTGATCTGGCTCGAGGTAGGCGGCAAGCGGGCTTCCGGATGCGGCGCCAAGTCCCATCCCATCGGGATTACCTGCAAAAACCGGCTGGTTGAGATAGGCAAGTGAATTGTTCCACTGGCCGCGCTGGAAAAACCCTTGTGCGGAAAACTCCTGTTCGCTACCAGGTCGCCATCGAAGCTGGGGCGAAAGATTCACACCGTGGCCCCAAACCTGCTGACTACCTTGTTGAAGACTGCTGGCACCAACACCAAGTTGCTCAAGCGAGGGCTCTTCGATAAGTCCGCGTTCGAGCAAAGTCCTGTTAAGCCCTCGCCACTGAAAAAATGAGATCGGAAGGTTATAAGACCAATCCCCGATTCGTTCACCCTGCGCGTAGCTAAATCCGATCGTAGGGCGAACAGCACGGTAGGATAAACCAGCACGCAGTTGCCGCTGCAAACTACGCGGTGCCTGCTTCAAAATGATGTTGATACTGCCTGCCACTGCCTGAGCACTTTGATCGGCCGTCGGTGCTCGACTTATTTCGATACGTTCAATCTGGGCTGGATCGAGCTGGTCATACTGAAATCCTGGCGGAGCAGGTTCGCCATTCAAAAGAATTAGGGTGTAACCCGACCCCAATCCCCTCATCCTTGGCGCGCCACCTTGCACACTCACACCCGGCAAGCGCTTTAAAACATCCAGAACATTGGTGTCACCGAAGCGATCAAGTTCTTCGCGGCCATAGATTTGCTTGGCCACCGAGGATTGTCGCCGCAAATCAGCGTCGGACTGCGGCTTGGCTATGACTTCAACCCGTGGCGCTCGGACGTTCGGGCGGTCAGCACCACCCGCACCGGTATCTGCTTCCTGTGCGTTGGCCATGGGCGCCGCCACAAGCAGTGGCAGCAACGAATACCGCGCGATGAGCTCCCATGAATACCGAATGAAGCGCTGGCCTGCTATACCCCGAGGATTATTTGTGAAACCGATCAGTCGATTAATAGCCAAAGCATCACCAAAAAACTCAAGAACATTAAAAGAATCTGGCCCACATAGCGCCAAAAATCAAGTTCACGCTGCATCGCTTCAAGATCCTCGGGCGCCCATGATTCACGAACACCCTTGGGTAGCGTCGACTGGCCAAGCAGCAGCATAAACCCGGCCAGCAAGGTGAAGTAAATAAATAGAACGATTGAGGTTGTGCCCATAAACGATGTCGTGCCCGAAAAAACAACGAGGGATTAGGCTTACACTTTCCTGCCAAGTGTACCAAGACCATCCCTATGGAATCTCCTTCGCCTTTTCAAGCCCAAGGCATCGCCGATGCATGGGCCGATTTGCAGGCTCAGGCAAGTATGGGTCAACCCCTTGAAGCTGATGCCAACCGACTCGCCTTTGCAGATCCAGAATTTTTGTTGCGACGCGAAACCCGCGGTATTCGTTTTCAACTCGAAATGCTCAAACCGGACCTCGCGCAAAGCGAATTGGGTATCGAGAGTACGGTGGTCGTCTTCGGCAGCGCGCGCATTCTTGCCCCTGAGAAGGCTCAAGCAGCGGTAGCTGAGGCTGAAATGCAAGCTGATGAAAAGCTGCTGAGTCAGGCCAGGAAAAGACTTCAACTTGCCAGTTACTACGATCAAGCCAGAGCATTTGCCCGCACGGTTGCCCGTTATACAGCCCATCAAAGCGATCCAGAAAAGCGATTATTCATTTGTACAGGTGGCGGCCCGGGAATAATGGAAGCAGCAAACCGAGGCGCGTATGACGAAGGGGCACTTAACGTCGGCTTAAACATTGCACTACCTCACGAGCAAGAGCCAAATCCCTACATTACTGCGCAGCTATGCTTTAAATTCCATTACTTTGCACTGCGAAAAATGCATTTTATGATGCGTGCAAAAGCGCTCGTTGCGTTTCCTGGTGGTTTTGGCACGCTTGATGAAATGTTTGAAATGCTCACACTCGTGCAATGCCGTAAAGCCAAGCCTGTACCTATTATTCTTTACGGCAGTGAGTTTTGGCATTCGCTCATTAACTTCAGCATGCTTGCAGATTTAGGAACAATCAGTGAGCAAGACCTCGCCTTATTGCGATTTGTAGACAGCCCGCAAGAGGCCTGGAATGTTATATCTTCGTTTTATAATTTATAGCTTTCATCGATGCGATCGATCTGCCGGCAAAGTGCATCAAACATGTCCCGCCCTGCCCCATAGCTTTGGTCAAGTTGAAGCGCATCTGCACTGCATCGGCTAGCCACTCGGTCGCTAATCGGTATGGGTTCGCCGAGCGGTGACATGGCGCATTGAACTTCACAAGCTCTTTGCATGGTCCACAAAATCGCAAAGGCCTGGGCAAGGCTCAGTCCCCAAGACAAAAGCCCGTGGTTACGCAAGACGACAGCCTGCCGATCACCGATTTGCCTGAGTAAACGCTCTCCCTCTTCGGGATAAAGCGTGACACCTTCAAAATCATGATAGGCGACTCGTTGGTAAAGCTGCGCACCATAGAAATTATGCTGATCAATGCCACGCGCCGATGAAGCCACTGCAACACCTGCCGTGGTGTGTGTATGCATCACACAATGAGCCTGTGGCAAGCCTTGATGGAGCGCTCGATGCAATACCATGCCGGCAGGATTCGGCTTGTAACGGGAAGCATCAATGACACGTCCCGTCTCGTCGACACGCAGCAGGTTACTTGCGCAGACTTCGGTGTAATGAAGGCCAAAGGGATTAATTAGGAATTGGAGCGATCCTCCTGTTACTGAGTCAGGCAGACGAATCGTTATATGGTTATAAATCATCTCGGTCCAATTCAGCATAGCAAAGATGCGATAGCAGGCGGCCAATTCGAGTCGAGCTGCCCACTCATCGGGGTGAAAAATACTTGAGCCCGAGATAGTTGGCTCGATAGATTTAATTTTCATGATGAATACCCTGGGCCTTCAGCGGGCTCAACTCAAGTGCATGCTTCTCGAGTGCATGCAACATTATTTCAAGCTCGTCTTTGGTCGGTGCATTAGGTGATTCGCGAAATGAGAGTGGACGCATGCGATTTGACCGATCGAGAAAATACGCATGACAATCGCCTAAGTCGTGTAAATCCTTCAGAACGAACAACCGCCCCATCGGTTGTTCTGCCTTAACGAAATGAAACCGCAAAGGGTGATGGGCTTCGATGAAAAGCGCGTTCGAGAAGATGCCCCTAATGTCCCAGAACTCGAACAAAAGGCTTTTCGCTTCGTAGAACTGAAACTTGAATTTTTCTTCGATGTCCTTTTTCAAAAACAAACCTGGACCAACGCGGAATGTTGGATGGTGGCCGTCCTTTAACGATTGCTCGATCGCCATGAGAACAATTGCCGATATAAAAATATCAATCTTTCGTGCAAGTGTTTGTATTTCTAAATCTTGACTCATTGCCATCAGGTCTCCCAAACAAACATCACAGCGAGCGCTATCAGGAGCGCAATCATAAGGCGCATCGCCTCGGAGCAAAACATGGAAAATCTTGTTCAGCTTCGTGTCAGTACGATTCGGTAAAATTGCGGCCATGAATACCGCCTACCGCACCCCGCTTCCCGGTACTGCGCTCGATTACTTCGATGCCCGTGCTGCCGTCAACGCCATTGCCCCCAATGCATGGGATGAACTGCCCTATACCTCCAGGGTATTGGCAGAAAACCTAGTTCGCCGATGCGATCCGGATAGCCTTGAGGATTCGCTGCGACAGTTGATTGAGCGCAAGCGCGAACGTGACTTTCCCTGGTATCCGGCGCGTGTCGTGTGTCATGACATCCTTGGACAAACCGCTTTGGTTGATCTTGCAGGCTTGCGCGATGCGATTGCGGATCAGGGCGGTGACCCGGCTAAGGTCAACCCTGTGGTGCCGGTTCAATTGATCGTTGACCATTCCTTAGCCGTGGAATGCGGTGGCGATGATCCACAGGCCTTCGAAAAGAACCGCGCCATCGAAGATCGCCGAAACGAAGATCGCTTTCATTTCATCGATTGGACGCGGCTCGCTTTTGAAAATGTCGATGTCATTCCACCCGGCAACGGCATCATGCATCAAATAAACCTGGAGAAGATGTCACCCGTCATCCAAGTACAGGCTGGCGTGGCCTTCCCGGATACCTGCGTGGGTACGGACAGCCACACCCCCCATGTGGATGCACTTGGGGTCATCGCCATTGGCGTCGGTGGTCTTGAAGCCGAAAATGTCATGTTGGGCAGGGCTTCGTGGATGAGGCTACCCGATATTGTCGGGGTGACATTAAGCGGCAAGCCCGCGGCTGGCATCATGGCTACCGATATCGTCCTGGCACTCACCGAATTCTTGCGAAAGCAAAAGGTCGTGGGCGCTTATTTGGAGTTTCACGGCGAAGGTGCAGCCGCACTTTCACTGGGCGATCGTGCCACGATCTCCAATATGGCTCCTGAATACGGTGCAACAGCGGCCATGTTCTTTATCGATCAACAAACCATCGACTACTTAAAGCTCACAGGACGTGACGACGAACAGGTCAAGCTGGTTGAGACCTATGCCCGCACCGCTGGTCTTTGGGCAGACTGTCTGGTAGGTGCTCAATACGAACGCAGCTTGGCATTTGACCTCTCGAGTGTAGTGCGCAATTTGGCAGGGCCTTCCAACCCGCATGCCCGTGTTGCCACCGCAGAATTGTCCTCCAAAGGAATCGCCGCCCCCTGGCAATCAACACCTGGTCAAATGCCCGATGGTGCGGTCATCATCGCGGCGATCACAAGTTGTACCAACACGAGTAACCCCCGCAATGTGATTGCCGCCGGACTACTTGCCCGCAATGCCAACAGGCTTGGCCTTAGCCGCAAGCCCTGGGTGAAGTCTTCGCTAGCACCAGGATCGCGGGTGGGTGCCGAATATCTGCGCGAATCGGGGCTACTACCAGAGCTCGAGAAACTTGGCTTTGGCGTCGTGGCTTTCGCTTGCACGACTTGTAATGGCATGTCCGGTGCGCTTGATCCCGCGATACAACAAGAGATCATCGAGCGTGATCTCTATGCAACCGCCGTGCTCTCGGGGAACCGAAATTTTGACGGTCGCATCCACCCCTACGCTAAACAGGCGTTCTTGGCGTCCCCGCCCCTTGTAGTGGCCTATGCCCTTGCAGGTACGATCCGATTTGATATTGAAAAAGACGTGTTCACGGTCGTCGATGGCAGAGAAATCCGACTCAAAGATCTATGGCCAAGCGATGAGGAGATCGATGCGGTGATGCGCAGCTCGGTAAAGCCTGAGCAATTTCGCAAAGTCTATGGGGAAATGTTCGCGATTCGCGAGGATAAGGGCCAACGTGTCGCACCACTCTACGACTGGCGCCCCCAGTCAACCTACATTCGACGTCCGCCTTACTGGGAGGGCGCACTGGCTGGAGAGCGACGCTTAAAAGGACTGCGACCCCTTGCGGTTTTAGGCGATAACATCACGACCGATCACCTCTCGCCCTCAAACGCCATTCTCCCTGATAGTGCTGCTGGTGAGTATTTGAAGAAAATGGGTCTGCCCGAGGAGGATTACAACTCCTACGCCACCCATCGCGGTGATCACCTCACTGCACAACGTGCCACGTTCGCCAACCCCACACTGATCAACGAAATGGCCATCGTCGAGGGTCAGGTAAAAAAGGGATCGCTAGCGAGGGTCGAACCCGAAGGCAAACTGATGCGCATGTGGGAGGCGATCGAAACCTATATGAACCGGCGTCAGCCACTGATCATCATTGCCGGTGCCGACTACGGTCAGGGTTCTTCGCGCGATTGGGCCGCCAAAGGCGTACGCCTGGCAGGTGTGGAGGCCATCGTTGCCGAGGGCTTTGAGCGCATCCACCGCACCAACCTGATTGGGATGGGGGTCTTACCCCTCGAATTCAAGGTAGGTACCTCCAGACTCACGCTCGGGATCGACGGTACCGAAACCTTTGATGTCATCGGCGAGCGCGAGCCTCGTGCCACACTCAGGCTGCTGATACATCGCCGTCATGGTGAATCGATCGAAGTGCCCGTAACCTGTCGGCTCGATACCGCCGAAGAAGTGTCGATTTACGATGCGGGCGGTGTCTTACAGCGATTCGCCCAGGACTTCCTTGAAGCAGACAAAACCGCTTGAACCATTTATGACCTGAATCTAGCTCACAAGGATTGCCATGCCCAGTAAACCCCAAATAAGCATCCCGGCCACCTACATGCGCGGTGGCACGAGCAAGGGCGTGTTTTTTCGCCTGGAGGATTTGCCGGCAGCGGCCCAAGTTCCGGGCGAAGCGAGAGATAAGTTGCTTTTGCGGGTGATTGGAAGCCCGGACCCCTATGGTAAGCAAATCGACGGGATGGGCGGGGCAACATCGAGCACGAGTAAGACAGTGATCCTCTCAAAAAGCGCACGCGCTGATCACGATGTTGACTATCTTTTTGGCCAAGTCTCGATTGATGCAGCCTTTGTCGATTGGAGCGGAAACTGCGGCAATCTTTCGGCTGCAGTCGGCCCCTTTGCCGTGAGCAATGGTTTGGTCGACCCTGCTCGCGTCCCTCATGACGGTATCGCAGTTATTCGGATTTGGCAGGCCAATATTGGCAAGACCATCGTGTCGCATGTCCCGATTAACGGGGGACAGGTGCAAGAAACAGGCGACTTTGAGCTCGATGGCGTCACTTTTCCCGCAGCCGAGGTTCAACTTGAGTTCATGGATCCAGCGGCTGAAGAAGAAGGTGCGGCCGGCGCCATGTTTCCAACGGGGCAACTTGTCGATGAACTTGAGGTACCTGGCCTGGGTAGCCTCAAAGCCACGATGATTAACGCTGGCATTCCAACGATCTTTATCAATGCCGAATCGATTGGCATGACTGGCACCGAGTTACAAGAAGCCATCAATAGCAACCCCAGCACGCTTGCGATGTTTGAAAGCATCCGCGCTTACGGGGCGCTTCGCATGGGCCTGATTAAGGATGTGAGCGAGGCGGCCAAACGACAACACACCCCCAAAGTCGCATTTGTCGCAGCGCCAAAATCTTATGTCGCCTCAAGCGGCAAGCCCGTCAATGCCGCAGACATTGACCTACTCGTTCGTGCCTTGTCCATGGGCAAATTGCATCACGCGATGATGGGAACCGCAGCGGTTGCCATCGGCACAGCCGCCGCCATTCCTGGCACCTTGGTCAATCTCGCTGCAGGTGGCGGCATGCGCCAGGC
>JACCEB011994328.1_pt1 | contig 84818 bp, 88 predicted proteins | sample 7454761 | NCBI WGS metagenome assembly JACCEB01 (sample SAMN15323454, study PRJNA562643) | freshwater metagenome | isolation source: river surface water | place: USA:Blue River Watershed | collected 2017-08-18 | reverse complement strand
GACGCAAGTCAGGGCTTTTTCTTCACCGGCCGCTTCCAATTGGCGACGCTGACTTGTTTGCCACGCGCCACGGTCAGGGCTTCGGGCGAGGTGTCTTTGGTGATGGTCGATCCGCCCCCAACGGTGCCACCCGCACCGATGCGCACCGGCGCGACCAGCACGCAATTGCTGCCCACATGCACGCGATCTTCGATGACCGTGGTGTGCTTGTTGGCGCCATCGTAGTTGGCGGTGATGCTGCCGGCACCGTAGTTGACCTGGCTGCCCATTTCGGTGTCACCCACATAGGCCAGGTGATTGGCTTTGGATCCTGCACCCATGCGGCTGTTTTTGACTTCGACGAAATTGCCGATGTGCACCTCGGCGCCCAGTTCGGTGCCGGGTCGCAGCCGTGCGTAAGGGCCGATGCGGGCACCGGCCCCCACCGTCACGCCCAGGGCTTCGCCCTCGATGTGGGTAAAGGGCAAGATCTGCACCCCTGCCTCGATGCGGCAGTCTGACAGCACACAATGGGGGCCCACACTCACGCCATCGGCCAATTCGACACGACCCGAGAAAATGCAATTGATGTCGATCTGAACATCACGGCCACACACCAACTCACCGCGCAAGTCAAACCGGGCCGGGTCGAGCAGCCTGACGCCCTGCTCCATCAACCGCTCAGCTTGGCGGCGCTGATAAATGCGCTCCAACTCTGCGAGCTGCGCCGGGCTGTTGACACCGGCCACCTCGGCCAGATCCGCAGAAGTCAGGGCGACCACCGACACCCCGTCGGCCACCGCCTTGGCGACCACATCGGTCAGGTAGTACTCGGCTTGGGCATTGCGGTTGTCCAGCCGGCTCAGCCAGTCGCGCAACCGGTGGGCCGGCGCGGCCATGATGCCGCTGTAGACCTCGGCGATGGCCTTTTGCGCGTCGGTGGCGTCTTTTTGTTCCACGATGGCGCGCACCTGACCCCGATCATCGCGCACCACGCGGCCGTAGCCGGTGGGGTCGGGCGGGCAAACCGTGAGCAAGGCCAAATGGCGGCCATCGCAGGCTTGTGCCAACGCCCGCAGGGTGTCGGCGGCGATCAAAGGCACATCGCCCGACAGCACCACCACCATGCCATCATCGGGCAGCAAGGGCATGGCCTGCATCACCGCATGGCCAGTCCCCAACTGCGGCTCCTGACGGACAAAACCCAAATCCTGACCCGGGTTGGCCCGGCGCAAAAAGGCCTCGACCTGCTCGGCCCCATGCCCGGTGACAAACACCCGGTGTCGGGCGCCCAACGTGGCGGCGGTCTGCGCCACATGTTGCACCAAAGCCCTGCCCGCCAAAGGATGAAGCACTTTGGGCATACTGCTCTTCATGCGGGTGCCTTTGCCCGCCGCCATCACCACCACATCGATTGCCGTCATGGTTTCTGTTCCTTGCTGTGACCTCATTATCCGACAGCCCCGCCCGGCGCTCTGGCGCCGCTGGCTGACCCGCCTGCTTCTGGCAGGGATGGCATTGGGGCTGGCGGGTTGCAGCCTGATCGAAACCACATACAACCAAAGCCCCTTTTTGTTGCAGTGGTGGCTGAATCGTCAGTTCGATCTGAACAGCGAACAAAAACACGCCCTGAAAGCCGAATTGCGTGGCTTGCAAGCCTGGCACCGCCAACAGCAGTTGCCCCAAGTCAACCAGTCGGTGCTGGGGCTGATCGCTCTGGCCCGGCAAGACATTTCGGTTGACCAGACCTGCGGTTTTCAAAACGAAGTCTGGTCGAGCTTGATGGTTTTGGCCCAACAAGCCACCTCCCGCCTGGCCCCGTTGGCGCTGATGCTCAAAACCGAGCAAATCACCCACCTGCGCAAGCACTTTGATGAAGAAAACCTGAAGTGGCGCGAAGAATGGCTGGACGGGAGCGAGGAAGACCGACTTCAACGTCGCTTCAAACGCGCCCTGGACCGGGTGGAAGACTATTACGGCCATCTGGATGCGTCACAACAAAAGATGTTGCTCGAAGTGCTGCGCCGCTCGCCTTACAACCCCCAAACCGCCTGGCAAGAGCGCTTGCGCCGACAGGCCGATGTGGTCGATACGCTGGATCGCATTCGGCTGGAGCAGCCACCCCAGCCGGAAGTCCAAAGGCGCTTGCTGGATTTGAGCATCCGGGCGCTGAATCCGCCGGTCGCCGCGCACCGTCAGCACCTGGAGCAAAACGCTGCTTACCTGTGCGCCGCCACCAGCCGGGTTCACAACAGCATGCAGGCCGAGCAGCGACAAAAAGCCGTGAACAAGTTGGGGCAACAGCAACAAGCACTGGCCCGCCTGCTCAAAGGGGGGTGACCCCCGCCGCAGTTTCAGCCCTGCAAAGCAGCCCACATCTCCATGTCGCGCTCGGCGGTCCAGATGCGCGGGTGCTTGATGCCCGCCGCTTCGTCGACCGCCCGACTGACGTCAAAAGGCAGGCAGTGCTCATAGATGAACACATGGCCGAACACCGGATCCATCTTTTGGCGTGTGTGCGCCATGGCGGCCTTCAGGTCCATCTTTTGGGCCACCGCTTCTTGGGCGCACTGGTACAGCATCTGCACCCAGCGGCGGGTGTAGTCGAGCGACAGGTTGACCTGCGCATTGCCTTTCATGGCCTCGCCACGACCGGGGACGATGGCCTGCGCACCCAAGGCACGCAGCGCGTCCAGAGTGGCGGGCCATTCGGCCAGTTGGGCGTCACCGGTGTAAACGCCGGCTTCGTACTCCACCAGGTCACCGCTGAACAGCACTTTTTCGCTCTCCACCCAGGCGATGGTGTCGCCCTTGGTGTGCCCGGAGCCCGGATGCCAGATTTCCACCCACACACCGCCCAAATCAAGGCGGATGCTGCCCTGTCGGCCCGGTTTGCCGTCGCCCACCACCAGGGTGGGCCAGGTCAGACCCGGCACTTCTTCGGCCCCCTGGAACAGGCGAGGGAAACGCTCCATCTCGCTTTTCATGTCTTGGGCACCGCGCTCGCGGATCATCTCCAGCGTGCCGTGGCTGGCAATCACCTCGGTCGCGCCTTCGGCCTTGAAGGCGCTGGCCCCCAACACCCGCACGGCGTGGTAGTGGGTCAACAACACGTATTTGATGGGCTTGTCGCTGATGGTGCGAATGCGGGCGATCAGGTCACGCGCCAGCGCTGGCGTGGCAGTGGCATCGCTGACCAAAATCGCTTGCTCGCCGATGATCACCCCCGAGTTGGGGTCTCCCTCGGCGGTGTAGGCCCAGCAATGGGCGCTGAGTTGTTCAAAGGTGATTTTTTTGGCGGCCAGGTCAGCCTTGCTGGCAAATGCTTTGGACATGGTTTGTCTCCATCGAGGGTTTCAGATTCATTCTACTCAGGGGATGTCGGTGTTATCGGCAATCAAAGCCGCCTTGGGCCCCACCGTCGCCAAACGGGCTTTGAGCGACTGCGGTTGCTCGGTGATGATGGCAGCGTACAAGGTGGCATTGCTCAGCACCTTTTTGACGTAGTCGCGGGTCTCGTTGAAGGGCACGTTTTCGGCCCAAATGGCACCTTCCAGATCGCGTCCCTGCCGCCATTTTCGGGCTCGACTCGGGCCGGCGTTGTAGGCCGCTGCCGCCAACGGCATCGAGCCGTCGAAGTTGTCGAGCACGATTTTCAAATAACCGGTCCCGATGGCGATGTTGGTGTCGCGCAAATTGATGTGCTCGGGCTTGAAGTCGGCCATCCCCAGCTTGCTCGCCGTCCATTTGGCCGTGGCCGGCATGACCTGCATCAGGCCCGATGCCCCCACGTGCGAGCGGGCATCCATGATGAAGCGGCTTTCTTGCCGGATCAAGCCATAAACATAGGCCGGATCCAGCTGGATGGAGCGGCTTCGCTGAATCACCGCATCTTTGAAGGGCATGGGAAAAGATTGGCCCACGTCCTGGATTTCACGCATGCGGTCGCTGGTGTTGATGCAGCGGTCCCAGACCTGCTGCTCGCACGCCAGGGCGGCCACCGCCAGCAGTTCACGATCGCTCATCCGGCCCAGCAAACCCTGGGCATTGACCAAGTGAGCACCATAGTTCCATTCGCGCACACCCTCCGCACGCAAACCCATGGAGATGGCGTACAGCGCCCGCTTCAGGCTGGGATTTTGACGGGCCAAAGCCATTTCTTGCGCCGTTGGCGGCTCGGGGCGAGCGGGCGCCGTGATCTTTCGGCCCAGGGCTTCGAGGGCCAACTGCTCATAAAACCCGCGCACGCCCGCGATCGATTCCAGCGACTTCAGCGCCGCCTGGTGCGCAGGGTGGTTGGCGGGGTGTTGCGCCATCTCGGCTCGCGCCAGCCAATACACCCAGGCGGGATCCTGACGGGCCTGAGGCGACATGTCCCGGATGGCAGCCTCGACCACCGTCCATTTGGGCGTGGTGTCGGCACGCAAGGCGGCACGGGCCTTCCAGGCCAGCATGTCATCGCTCAAGTCTCCCACACGGGTGACTTTCTGGAACAGGGCCAGCGCATCGTCGTCCAGCCGCATCGCGGCCTGTCGGCCCAAGACCCCCCAGACCCAGTTGCGTTGCTCGGGCGCCAGTGCGGCATGCCAGGTGGTGTTCATCCGCTTTTGTGCAGCCTCGGGATCCGTCACGGCCATGCGCACCAGGGCCAACACCGCGAGTTCGGCCGGCGCTTTGCGCGGGTTGGCGGCATAGGGGCTCAACCACTTGTCGGGACGGCTCCAAAGGTCGGCCCAAACGCCGACCCCTTTGCTTTGCACCATGTCCAGGGCTTGGCGAGCCGCCCTTTGCCGCCCCAACTCTGCAGACAGACGGGCTTTGCGCCAAATTTGGGAGGGATTGAGCTTGCGGGCTTCGAGCAAGCGATCGACCGCCAAATTGCAACCCTCATCCCCGTCTCGCTGCTGCATCCAAAGTCGATGAACCTCCTCGGGCAATGACGCTGGTGCCTGCGCCCCCTGGCGCAAGAAGTCCACCAAAGCCACATAACACTGGACCTCGCGGTCATCGCGCATGCGATAGTGAATGTGCTCGTCGGCCAACGTGGTCCAGTCGCGCCGACTGCCCAACAGCAACAGCCAGTCGTTGCGCAATCGGTCTTCCTGGTAGCTGTGGGCATAGCGCTTGAGAAAATCGCGCACCTCGGCTTCGGGGGCTTTGTCCAGTCTGGCCCGCAACTCCCAATAAGCGGCCCAGGGCTCGAGCACATGGCCACGCGCCTTGGGCAACAGCTGGGTCAGTTTTTTGCTGTCGCCGCGCTTGAAGGCGGCGGCCATGTCCAGCAAAACCGCATCACCTTCGGCACTTGCCGTCGTGCTGTGCTCGGTTTTGGCGGCCTTGCTGGGTGCGGTGGTTCCGGGTGCCGGGGATGAAACGGCGGCTGGCGGGGCCTTGGCCATGGTCCAGCTGCCCGACGGGTTTTGCGAGGGCAGTGGGCTCGGAGCGGGCGTTGCAGCCTCAGGGGCCGCAACAACAGTGGGCGAACTGGCCTCGCCCTGGGGGTTCGCCGCCGGAGAATGGGCACAGGCCAAAAGCGCCCCTGACAAAATCAAGGCGGATGCTCCTCGGCTCAGCAATGCGTGGGTCACGATATTACAAGTCACATCAAATGTCGATGCCCCGATTATCATGTGGGAAACGACAACCCTGTGCCGCATGGCGGCACTCGAAGCACGCCATGACCAAATCCATCGATCGACAAAGACTGATCCAGGAACGCCTGTCCATGCCGGACCGATTGGAGCGGGCTGACCGCTTGCAACAAGTCATGCGCATCTGGTTGTTCGGTCGCACCGACATCATCATCGGCGCCTACTGGCCGATCAAGGGCGAATTCGACCCCTTGCCCGCCCTGCACCGCTGGAAGGAAGACGGCGAACTGCTGGAGGAGTCGCAGCGCCGCCGCATTGGCCTGCCGGTGGTCAACCGCCAGCACAAAACGCTGACCTTCCACACCTGGTACCCCGGTTGCCCGATGGAAGAGGACGCTTACAACATCCCCAAGCCCAAAGACACCGACCTGGTCGTGCCGACTTTGTTGTTTGTGCCCTGTCTGGGGTACGGACCGGGGGGTTATCGTTTGGGCTACGGCGGCGGCTTTTACGACCGCACCCTGGCCAGTTTGCAGCCCAAGCCTTTTACCGTGGGCCTGGGCTTTGGCATGGGCTTTGTGCCGGACTTCGAGCCCGAGCCGCACGACGTGCCGCTGGATGCCATCCTCAATGAATACGGCATCGTCTGGCCGGTCTGAGCATGGCCCGACCCAAATCCGCCAGCCACGACCTGAAACGCGACGCCATCCTGGACCTGGCGGCGCGTTGCTTCGCCCAGCGCTCTTACGCTGCGGCCAGCATGAACGACATCGCACTGGCGGGCGGCACCTCCAAGGCCCGGCTCTACCATTATTACGAGAGCAAAGAGGCCATCCTGTTTGACCTGCTGGACCGCCACACGCAACGCCTGCTGGCCATCGTGGGCGAAACCGAGGCGGCCGCTCAGCGCCAGCGGCTGGACGAACGCGCCGCCCTGCATGAATTGATTCGGCGCTTTTTGGCCGAATACCAAACCTCGGCCACCCGGCATGCCGCGCTGCTGCACGACGTGCCTTTTTTGGGGGCTCAGCAGCGCGACATCATCCTGGCCCGCGAGCGCGACCTGGTGGCGGCTTTCACCCGCTTTTTAACCCGGGCCTACCCCGAACGCTTGCGAACCAGCAACCCCACGGCCATGACCATGATGGTCTTTGGCATGATCAACTGGACCTTCACCTGGCTGCACCCCGACGGGCCGCTGAGCTATGCCGATTTCGCTGAAGAAGTGATCCGCACCCTGGAGCAGGGCTTGGCCTGAACGCCAGGGTCACTCTTGCAGCGACCACATCTGGGCATAACGACCGCCCAGGCGCAAGAGTTCGTCGTGGCGACCCCGTTCGACCACCACGCCCTGATCCAGCACCAGGATCTCGTCGGCATGCACCACCGTGGACAGGCGGTGGGCGATCACCAGGGTGGTCCGATCGCGGGCCACCTCTTCCAACTCGGCTTGTATCGCGCGCTCGTTGGCCGTGTCCAGCGCCGAGGTGGCCTCGTCCAGGATCAGGATCGGCGGGTTCTTGAGCAAGGTGCGTGCAATGGCCACCCTTTGTTTCTCGCCGCCGGAAAGTTTCAGGCCTCGCTCTCCGACCGGGGTCTGCAAACCTTTGGGGGTCTGCGCCACAAACGCATCCAGCCGCGACGCCCGCACCACCGCTTCGATGTCGGCCTGCGCAGCACCGGGCTGTCCATAGGCGATGTTGTAAGCCAGGGTGTCGTTGAACAGCACCGTGTCTTGCGGCACGATGCCGATCGAGCGGCGCACGCTGTCTTGCTGCACATGGCGGATGTCCTGGCCTGCGATGCAGACCGCGCCTTGCTGCACATCATAAAAACGGTAGAGCAAACGCGCCAGGGTCGATTTGCCAGCCCCCGATGGCCCCACCACCGCCAGCGTGCGGCCGGCCGGAATCTGAAAACTCAAGCCCTTCAGAATCGGCCGCTCGGGGTCGTAGCCAAACCACACATCGCGGAATTCCACCGAGGGGGGACCGCTCAGGCGCAAGGCCGGGGCCTGAGGCGCATCGGCCACTTCGCGCTCTTTCTCGAGCAGGGTGAACATGCGATCCAGATCGGTCAGGCTTTGCTTGATCTCGCGATAGAGCACCCCCAAAAAATTCAGCGGAATGTACAACTGGATCATGAAGGCATTGATCATGACCAGATCACCCAGCGTCATGCGGCCATCGATCACGCCCTGGGTGGCGCGCCACAACATGGCCACCAGCGCCACACTGATGATGAGTTGCTGACCGCCGTTGAGCAGGCTCAGCGAGGTTTGCGACTTCAGCCGCGCCCGCCGCAGGCGTTGCAAGCTTTCGTCATAGCGCTTGGACTCAAAGGCCTCGTTGTTGAAATACTTCACCGTCTCATAATTCAGCAGCGAGTCGATGGCCCGGGTGTGCGCCGCCGAATCGAATTCATTGGCTTGGCGGCGAAAGTGGGTGCGCCACTCGGTCACCGTGACCGTGAAAACGATATAAAGCACCAGCGCCACCCCCGTGATGGCGGCAAAACCCAAATCGAATTTGACCGACAAAATCACCAGCACCAGGGCCATCTCGATCAGGGTAGGCACCACGCTGTACAGAGAATAAGAAATCAGCGATTCCAGCCCGCGCACGCCGCGCTCGATGTCGCGCGTCATGCCGCCGGTTTGACGATCGAGATGAAAACGCAAGCTCAGGCCATGCAGGTGCTCGAAGGTTTGCAAGGCGATGCGACGCGATGCGCCTTGGGTGGCCTCGGCAAAAACCAGTTCACGCAACTCGGTGAACAAGGAGACCGCAAAACGCAACAGGCCATACCCCACCAGCAAAGCCACCGGCACCAACAACACCGCCACCGGGGTCTGGACTTGGGGCGTCATGGCGTCGACCAACTCTTTGAGCACCATGGGCACACCCACGTTGGCCAACTTGGCCGCCACCATGAACCCCAGGGCGATGGCGACGCGCCATTTGTACGCCCACAAATACGGGAGCAAACGCGCCAGTATTTCGGTGTCTTTGCGGGTGCGTGGCGCTTGCGGGCCTGGGGCGCCGTGGGCGCCGGCGGTGATGGCGGGTCTCATGGGTGAAAATGGGGTCTGGCCCGCCCAACTGCGGGCAGATCCAGGAGTCATTGTCCCATGAGCACAGCCCCGAACGCCCAACCAACCGCCAGTCTGCCCACCGACCAGGAATTGGTCATGAAAGTCATCCCCATGCCGGCCGACTGCAACGCCAACGGCGACATCTTCGGCGGCTGGGTCATGGCCCAGGTCGACCTGGCCGGCGCCGTCTTGCCGGCGCGCCTCATGCGCGGTCGCATGGCCACGGTGGCGGTCAACGAGTTCATCTTCAAGCAACCCGTCAAGGTCGGCGACATCCTGAGTTTTTTCTCCAAAGTCACCCGCATCGGCCGCACCTCGGTGACGGTGGCGGTCGAGGTCTATGCCGAGCGCATCCGCAGTCAGGGTCAATTCGTCAAGGTCACCGAAGCCCAACTGACCTATGTCGCCATCGACGAGCAGGGTCGCCCCAAGCCTTTTCAGGAAACGATGTAAGCACCCGCTCCGGTGGAGAGCAGTTTGCCATCTGCACCCCTGAATTCCATTCGGGTGGAGCCCACGCGCGAGCCCAGCCGCATCACTTCAGCAGTCATCTCGAACCAGGCCCCAACGCCGGGTCGCAAATAGTCGATCCTCAAGTCGATGGTGCCCAATTTGGAGAATCGCTCCAGGCGTTTCATGGGCGGCTCATCCATGTGGCGTGCGCCGATGGCCACCATGCAGGCCAGCCCGCCCATGGTATCCAGGCATGCGCTGATCACGCCGCCGTGGATGCGGTTGTGACCGAAGTGCCCGATGAGCTCGGGGCGCATCTCGAGCCGTGCCTTGACCAGTGTCGGGCGCATCTCGGTCAGTCGCAGCCCCAGCACCCGATTGAAAACGATCTTGTCCTCAAAAATCGAACGCACGCCCTCAATGAACTCGGGCTCGCACTCGCCCACAAAATCGGCTGACTTGATCATCGTGTGGTCCATTTTCAAGCGTTCACTTTGGCAAAGTCAGGGCGACGCTTTTCAAAGAAAGCGGCAAAGGCCTCTTTGGCAGCGGGTTCGTGCAGCATGCGGCGGAACATCTCGCCCTCGGCGGCCATGCGATCGGCCACGCTCTGAGCCTGCCCCGCTTTGAGCAGTCGCTTGGTCTCAAGAACTGCACTGAGCGGCTTGGCCGCCAACTTGCGCGCCCACTGCTGGGCCACCGCATTGGCTTCGGTGGGCGGCACCACCCGGTTGACCCAACCCGACTCCAGCGCCGCCTCGGCCATGAAGGGCTCGCCCAACAGCAGCGCCTCAGCGGCACGGTGGTAGCCCATCAATTGCGGCACCAGCAGGCTGGAGGCCGCCTCGGGGCACAGGCCCAGGTTGACAAAGGGCATGGAAAAAGCGGCGTTGTCCCCCGCCACGACCAGGTCGCAATGCAAAAGCATGGTCGAACCGATGCCCACGGCCGGGCCACACACCGCCGCCAAAACAGGCTTCGGGCAGGTCGAGATGGCGTGCAAAAAACGAAACACGGGTGAGTCGGCTCCGGCCGGAGGTGCGTTGACAAAATCGGCCAGGTCGTTGCCGGCTGAAAACACCGTTTCATGACCCTGAATCAGCACCACCCGAACCGCCGCGTCACCCACAGCGGCCACCAGGTGATCGGCCAACTCGGCATACATCGCTGCGGTCAGCGAGTTCTTTTTGTTGACCCGGTTCAGGGTCAGCGTCAACACGCCTTCTTCAATGTGGTTCAGGATCTCGCTCATGGGTTCTTTCGCTTCGGTTCAGGGGGTGGAAACGGGGTTAATCGCCCGGTGCGCTTGCATCAGGCGTTCAAAGCCCATGCGCGCGCGCGGCAGGGCCTGTTCAGAGTGCAAAAAGCGTGCTTCGTAATGCAAGGCCAGGATCAAGCCATGGATTTCAAACGCCAGTTGCGCGGCATCGACATCGGCGTGCAAATGACCCTCATCGCGGGCCTGGGCCACGGCCCGGCGCAGGGCCTGCATCCAGACCTCGACCGAACCGGCCAACGCATCGCGCACCGGGCCGGGACGGTCGTCAAACTCGACCGCGCCCGAGATGTAAATGCAGCCCGAATCGATCTCGACACTGGTGCGCCGCACCCAGTTTTCAAACAACTGGCGCAAGCGGGGCAGTCCGCGCGGAGCGCGCAAAGCGGGGTAGAACACTTCTTGTTCGAACCGGTGGTGGTATTCACGCACCACCGAAATCTGCAACTCCTCGCGCGAGCCGAAATGGGCAAACACGCCCGACTTGCTCATGCGCATGATGTCGGCCAAGGCGCCGATGCTCAAGCCCTCCAGCCCCAGTTGCGTGGCCAAACCCAGGGCGGCTTCAATGATGGCTGCCTTGGTCTGCTGACCTTTGGCGGAACTGCGAGGAAGTGGGGAGGCAAGAGGCATGGCTGATTTTCGCACGACCGTGCTATTTTGAACGAAAATCCTTTCATTTGTGCCCTGAGCCATGCAAACCACCCGCCTCATCGCCATCCGCCACGGAGAAACTGCCTGGAATGTGGACACCCGCATCCAGGGGCAACTCGACATCGAACTCAACGCAACCGGCCGCTGGCAGGCCCAACAAGTCGCGCTCGCCTTGCGCGACGAAGAAATAGCGGCCATTTATGCCAGCGACCTGTCGCGTGCATTTCAGACCGCCCAAGCCATCGGCGCCGCGGTCGGTTTGCCTGCCGTGCCCACCCCCGAATTGCGTGAGCGACACTTTGGCCACTTCCAAACCCGCACCTGGGCTGAAATCGAGCAAAACTGGCCGCAAGATGCTCTGTTGTGGCGCACCCGGGCCCCTGGCTGGGCTCCCGACGGCGGCGAAAGTTTGCTGGAACTTCGTGAGCGCGTCGGTCGCATCGTGGACGAACTGGCAGCACGCCATGTCGGCGAGCACATCGTGCTGGTGGCCCATGGCGGCATCATGGATGTGCTGTATCGCCTGGCCACCGGGCAAGACATTCAGGCGCCGCGCACCTGGTCATTGGGCAACGCCATGATCAACCGCCTGCTCTGGACCCCGCAAGGCCTGAGCCTGGTGGGCTGGGGAGATGACCGACATTTGCAATCGGTCAGTCGCGACGAAACCGCCGCCTGAGTCTGCCCAACCGACCACCCCGGTTCAAATCGGTTCAGTTGGGATCAGCGCCAAAAAGACCGCCATGGCTGGCGGGCGGCGCCACACCCAAATGCCGATAAGCGGCCAGGGTGGCCACGCGACCGCGAGGGGTTCGTTGCAAATAGCCCTGCTGGATCAGATAAGGCTCGATCACGTCCTCGATCGTGTCGCGTTCTTCGCCGATGCTGGCGGCGATGTTGTCCAGGCCCACGGGGCCGCCATCAAAGCGGTGCACCACCGCCTCAAGCAATTTGCGATCCATCAGGTCAAAGCCTTCGGGGTCCACGTCGAGCATCTGGAGGGCCGCTTGCGCCAGCGCCCGGGTGATGCGGCCATCGCCTTTGACATCCGCATAATCGCGCACGCGACGCAGCAAGCGGTTGGCGATGCGGGGCGTGCCGCGCGAGCGGCGGGCGATCTCCAGCGCACCGTCTTCTTCGATGGGCACTTGCAACAATCCGGCGCTGCGCACCACGATGCGGCGCAACTCGGCCGGCGTATAAAACTCCAGCCGCGAGACGATGCCAAAACGATCGCGCAAGGGGTTGGTGAGCATGCCGGCGCGGGTGGTGGCACCCACCAGGGTGAAAGGTTGGAGGTCCAATTTGATGCTGCGCGCTGCCGGGCCCTCGCCAATCATGATGTCGATCTGGTAGTCTTCCAGCGCGGGATACAAAATTTCTTCCACCACCGGCGACAAGCGATGGATTTCGTCGATGAAGAGCACATCGTTCTTTTCCAGACCGGTGAGCAGGGCCGCCAAGTCCTTCGGTTTTTCGAGCACCGGGCCGCTGGTCTGGCGCAAATTCACCCCCAATTCATGGGCAATGATGTGGCTCAGTGTGGTTTTGCCCAGACCCGGTGGGCCAAACAGGAGCACATGGTCCAGCGCCTCGCCACGCTTGCGCGCGGCGCCGATGAAAATGTCGAGTTGCTCACGGACTTTTTCCTGGCCCACATACTCTTCGAGCATTTTGGGCCGCAAGGCGCGCTCGAGCGCCTCTTCCTGGTTGGAAACTGGCGCCGCCGACACCATGCGGGGCGTCGGCGCGAAATCGTCGGTTTGTATGCTCATGCTGGTTTGATTTTAGGGGCTGGCGATTTCAGCGCGCCAATTGACGCAAGGCCCATTTGATGCCTTCGCTCACGCCCAAATCCGCCGGCAGGCCCTTGAGCGCCGCCGACGCCTCTTTTTCGTTGTAACCCAATGCCAGCAAGGCCTGGGTGATGTCGGTGTGGGCAGGGGCCACTCCAGCCGATTGACTGGCTGTGACATCGGCCCCGAGCTTGCCTTTGAGTTCCAGCAACAGCCGCTCGGCGGTTTTCTTGCCGATACCGGGCACCTTCACCAACCTGGAGGCATCCTGCGTGCTCACTGCAGCCGCCAGGTCGGCCACACTCAAGCCACTGAGCACACCCAAGGCGGTGCGGGGCCCCACACCCGATATGCGGATCAATTGCCGAAAGGCATCGCGCTCCGGGGCGGTGCCAAAACCAAACAAGACCTGGGCGTCTTCGCGCACGACAAAATGGGTGAGCAAAGCCACCTGCGCCCCCACGGCGGGCAAGTTGAAGAATGTGCTCATGGGCACATCGACCTCGTAGCCCACCCCATGGCAATCGATCAAAATCTGGGGCGGATTTTTTTCCAGCAAGACACCGCTTAATTTGCCTATCATTGCAACACCTTTTAGCGGATTATCGACTTGATTCTCAAACACATCTTCACCCCGGCCCACAACACCCGGCTGTCCCACCTTTGCGGCCCCATGGACGCGCACTTGCGCCACATCGAAATGTCCTTGCGGGTCAAAATCGGGCATCGCCACGAGCACTTTCGCATCGATGGCCCCAAAGCCCAGGCCGAGCGGGCCCTGGAAGTGCTCCAGGCCCTGTACGAAATGGCCGCCCGTCCGATTTCGGCCGAACAACTGCAACTGATGCTCACCGGCGAAGTCGGCGTGCAAACCGACACCGATGGTGCCGCCACCTTGCAAACCCGACGCACCGACCTGCGCGCCCGCACCCCGGGCCAAAGCGTGTACCTGGACAACATCGCGGCACACGACATCACCTTTGGCATCGGTCCGGCTGGCACCGGCAAAACCTATTTGGCGGTGGCCTGCGCCGTCGATGCGCTCGAGCGCAGCGCCGTCCAGCGCATCGTGCTCACCCGTCCGGCGGTGGAGGCTGGCGAGCGCCTGGGCTTTTTACCGGGCGATCTGGCCCAAAAAGTCGACCCCTACTTGCGCCCCTTGTACGACGCTTTGTACGACCTCATGGGCTACGAACGGGTGCAAAAGGCCTTTGAGCGCAACGCGCTGGAGATTGCGCCGCTGGCTTTCATGCGCGGGCGCACCCTCAACCATGCTTTCGTGATCCTGGATGAAGCGCAAAACACCACCCCCGAACAGATGAAAATGTTCCTGACCCGGATTGGCTTCGGGGCCAAGGCCGTGATCACCGGAGATGTCAGCCAGATCGACTTGCCCAGGGGACAACTCAGTGGCCTGCTCGATGCCGAACGGGTCTTGAAACGCGTGCCCGGCATCGCCATGACCCGATTCACCAGCGCCGATGTGGTGCGCCACCCCCTGGTCGCGCGCATCGTCGACGCGTACGACGCCCAGAAAAAGCGCACCAGCGCCCCCGAGGCCTGACATGGCCATGCCCAACCTGCAACTCTCGTTGCAATTCGTGCTGGAAAAAAACGCCCACCGCCATCGCCTGGCCCTGCCACGCCACTTCGTCAGCCGCTGCATCCGCCACGCCCTGGAGCGCGATGCCGAACTCACGGTGCGCATCGTCGACGAAGACGAAGGCCGGGCATTGAATCAGGGCTTTCGCCAGCGCGATTACGCCACCAATGTCCTGACCTTCGACTACACCCGTCAACCGGTGGTGACAGCCGACCTGGTGTTGTGCGCCCCCGTGGTCGCGCGTGAAGCGCGTGAACTGGGCAAGACACTGGCACAGCACTATGCCCACTTGCTGGTGCATGGGACACTGCATGCCCAAGGCTGGGACCACGAAACCAGCCTGAAAGACGCCCATGCCATGGAAGCGCGAGAAATAGAAATCCTGGCCGGCCTCGGACAGCCCAACCCTTACAAGTGAGGGTGGTGACCGGGACCCGGGTCGTCGAAATGCGCCTCGACATCGCTGGGCAGCAACTGAATGGTGGCACGCAAACCGGGCACCGCATTCATCAGCGCCAACTCGACATTGGTGCGCAAGGCGGCGGCACGGCCCAGCGACCAAGACGCCGGCATGTGCATGTGCACATCGACAAAACAGCGCTGACCGGCTTTGCGGGTGCTCACGTGGTCGAACCGGATGATGGCGCTGCTGCCGCGCTTGTGCTCAAAACCACGCAAGACTTCGTCAATCTGGGCCAGCACTTCCGGCTCGACCGCTTCGTCGAGCAGGGCCTGCGAGGACGAATACACCAGACGCCAGCCTTCGCGCAGGATGTTCAGCGCCACGCCCATGGCCACCAAGGGGTCCAGCCACAACCAACCGGTGACATGCACCGCCACCAAACCCAATACCACGCCGCCCGAAGTCCATACATCGGTGATCAGGTGTCGCGCATCTCCGCGCAATGCGATCGAACGGTGCGCATCGGCAGCCTTGAACATGACCCAGGCCAACAAACCGTTCAGGGCCGAGCTGAGCAAAGACAAGCCCACACCCCATCCCATTTGCTCCAGAGGTTGAGGATCCAGCAAGCGGTGCGCGGCAGCCCAAATGATGCCCAGCGCCGCCCCGACGATCAGAATGCCTTCGAATCCGGACGAAAAATACTCGGCCTTGTGATGGCCATAAGGGTGCGCATCATCAGCGGGTTGGGCCGCCACCACCACCATCGCCAGACCAAACATGGCGCCAGCCAGATTAACAAGCGATTCAAGCGCGTCGGACAAGAGGCTGACTGAATCGGTGAGCCACCAGGCCACGGTTTTGAGGGCGATGGTCAGCAGGGCCACCGCCACCGAGGCCAGCATGAGCCGTTTCGGTGTCCAGCGCCGGATCCAGTTCGCCATGATGCGTTCAGTTCAAATGCACACGCATGAATTTTCGCTTACCCACTTGCAAAACAAAAGAGCCCGCCTGAAGTTTCAAACCTTTGTCGCTGATCACCGACCCGTCAATGCGCACACCACCGCCATCGATCAGCCGATTGGCCTCGCTGCTCGACGGGGCCATGCCCACGGCCTTGAGCAAGGCTGCGACCCCCATGGGCGCACCGGCCAGGCTTTGCTCGGGGATGTCGTCGGGGATGCCGCCACGGCTGCGCAACACAAAGTCCTGCTCTGCCGCATCGGCCGCCGCCGCACTGTGAAACCGGGCGGTGATTTCGCGCGCCAGCAACACCTTCACCTCTTTCGGATTGCGCCCCCCCTCGACCTCGCGCTTGAATGCCTCGATCTCCGGCAGACTCTTGAACGAGAGCAACGTGTACCAGCGCCACATCAGATCGTCGCTGATGGACAGCACCTTGGCAAACATGGTGTTGGGGTCTTCGGTGATGCCGATGTAGTTGTTCTTGCTCTTGGACATTTTGTCCACCCCATCCAGGCCTTCGAGCAAGGGCATGGTCAGGATGCATTGCGGCTCCTGGCCATATTCCATCTGCAAATGACGCCCCATGAGCAGATTGAATTTCTGATCGGTGCCACCCAGCTCCAGGTCGGCTTTCAGGGCCACGGAGTCATAGCCTTGCATCAGGGGGTACAGGAATTCGTGCACCGAAATCGGGGTGCCGGCGCTGAAACGCTGATGGAAGTCGTTGCGCTCCATCATTCGGGCCACCGTGTACTTGGCCGCCAGCTGGATCATGCCCATGGCGCCCAAAGGCAAACTCCACTCTGAGTTGTAGCGAATCTCGGTGCGCTCGGGGTCCAGCACCAGGCTGGCCTGGCGGTAATAGGTTTCGGCGTTGGCCTTGATCTGCTCCGGGGTCAGGGGCGGGCGGGTGCTGTTTCGCCCCGACGGGTCGCCGATCAGGCTGGTGAAGTCACCAATCAGGAAGATCACCTGATGACCCAAATCCTGCAACTGGCGCATTTTGTTCAACACCACGGTGTGGCCGATGTGGATGTCGGGAGCCGTCGGATCCAGGCCCAATTTGATGCGCAAAGGCACGCCGGTGGCTTCGGCGCGCGCCAATTTTTGTTGCCACTCATCCTCAGGAATGAGTTCTTCACACCCGCGCAGCGACACCTGCATCGCATGCCGGACTTGGTCCGTGACCGGAAAATCGTTTTTAACCTGTTGATTCATAATGATTTTTTGGTGTTTGGCAGACCGGCTGTCGCAGGTTATACTTGAGGTTTTCTAAGGTCGATTCTATCGGTCTGAGTCGTGTTGTTTGCTGTCGCAAGCGCAACGGAGCCCATTTTGCCCAAGCTCTTGGTGTCCACCCTTCGCCGCATTTCACTTTGGCCCACCCGATGGGCCGAGGTTCAGCGTCGTCACCCGCACCGGGTCATGGCGGCGATCGGTGCTGTGCTTTTGGTAGGTGGCACGGCTTCTTACGCCGTAGCGACTCTGGGGCCCGATGCGGCACGGATGCCCACCCGCGAGTGGGTGCAGTCGCTTGCCCTGCCACAACTCGAAGAGTCCTTGGGTCAATCTGTCGCCGATCTGCGGCTTTATCGCAGCGATACCACTCGCGGCAATGACACCGCCGAGTCCCTGTTTCAGCGACTGGGCATTTCCGACCCGGCGGCAGCTGAGTTCATCCGCAAGAACCCCCTGTCTCGCACCCAGTTGCTCAGCAAGTCGGGGCGACAGGTGCGTGCCGAGACCGATGCCGACAATCGCCTGACCGAACTCACCGCTCGCTGGATTACCGACGAGCGCAGCGAACAATTTCAACGCCTGGTCATTCGCCGTCAGGGCGCCGACTGGACGGCAGAGGTCCAAACCGGCACCTTGAGCGCCAGCACCCAATTGGCCGGCGGCTTCATCCAAACATCTTTGTTCGCTGCCACCGACCAGTCGCGCGTGCCCGACTCGGTCGCCGTGCAATTGGCTGACATTTTTTCAGGCGACATCGATTTCCACCGCCAACTGCGCAAGGGCGACCGATTCTCGGTGGTCTACGAAACGATGGAAGCCGATGGTGAGCCGATGCGTGCCGGTCGAGTGCTGTCCGCCGAGTTTGTCAACAACGGCAAGACCCACAGCGCCGTCTGGTTCAAGGAACCTGGCGCACCCAAAGGCGAGTACTACAGCATGACGGGCCAAAGTCTGCGTCGCGCCTACCTCACTTCGCCGCTGGCTTTCTCGCGCATCACCTCCGTCATGGGCATGCGCTTTCACCCCATCCACAACACCTGGAAGGCCCACACCGGCGTGGATTACGGTGCGCCCACCGGAACGCCGGTGCGCAGTGTCGGTGACGGCGTGATTGAAGCCGCTGGCTGGCAAGGCGGCTATGGCAATACCGTGGTGGTGCGTCATCGCAACGGTCACAGCACCCTGTACGCTCACCTCAGCAAGATCCATGTGCGCAAAGGTCAAACCGTGTCCCAAGGCCAGGAAGTCGGCGCCGTGGGAGCCACAGGCACTGCAACCGGTCCGCACCTGCACTTTGAATTCCGCGTCAACGGGGTTCACCGCGACCCCCTGACCCTGGCCCGTCAAAGCGAATCCCGCCCGATTTCGGCTGCTGCTCGCAGCGCATTCGAACAGCGCGTGCAGCAAGCCCGCATCGACCTGGCAGCGGCGGCATCGGTTCAAGGCTTGGCGCTCCAGTAACACCCCATGGCCCGGCTGTTCATCGGCCTGATGTCGGGCACCTCGCTCGATGGCGTGGATGCCGTCCTGGCCGACCTCTCCAAGCCCGGCCAGCCCCAATGGCTGGGTCATGCCCACCGCCCCTACGCTGACACCCTTCGGCAAACCCTGCTGGACTTGCACCACAGCGGCCCCAATGAGTTGCACCGCGCCCAGTTGCTCAGCCTGGATCTGGCTCGCCTGTATGCGGCTGTGGTTCATGACCTGCTCAGTGCATGCAGACTGAGGCCACAAGATGTCGTCGCCATCGGGGTCCATGGCCAGACCATCCGGCACCTCCCTGTGATCGACGGCGGCCCCGGCTATACCCTGCAACTCAACCAGCCGGCCCTGGTGGCCGAGTTGACCGACATATGCGTGGTGGCCGACTTTCGCAGCCGAGACATCGCCGCCGGGGGCCAAGGTGCGCCACTGGTTCCGGCCTTTCACCGGGCTTTGTGGGGCGATCCGCAACATCCTGTGGCCGCTCTGAATCTGGGCGGCATTGCCAACCTCAGCCTGATCGCCCCCGACCAGCCCCTGCTGGGTTTCGATTGTGGTCCCGGCAACATGCTCATGGACGCCTGGACTCAACGTCACCAGGGGCAGGCCTACGATGCCCAAGGGGCCTGGGCACGCAGCGGAACCTGCCATGACGGCTTGTTACAAACCTTGCTGAGCGAGCCCTATTTCAGCCTGTCGGCACCGAAAAGCACCGGTCGCGACTTGTTTCATTTGGGTTGGCTGGATGCGCACCTGTCGTCTTTTGCCGACTTGTCCGCCGCTGATGTGCAAGCCACTTTGCTCGAACTCACTGCCCGCAGCTGCGTCGAAGCGCTGCTGCGGCACATGCCCAACCCCCGACAACTGATCACCTGCGGCGGCGGCGCCCTGAATGACGCACTGATGCAGCGCTTGGCCCGGCTCTGCCCATGCCCCGTGCTCTCTTCGGCCCAACGGGGGCTGCACCCCTGTCAGGTCGAAGCAGCCGCCTTTGCCTGGCTGGCACAACGCGCCATCGATGGCTTGCCCGGCAACGAGCCCAGCGTCACCGGGGCCAAAGGTGCCAGGGTGCTGGGTGCCATCCATCCGGCATGAAAAAACCCCTGCATGAGGCAGGGGTCGCCGGATGCCTACCTCTGGTTCAGAGGAAAGCGGGGATCTTGAGCGGGAATCAGGCCGAAAACGAGGAGCCGCAACCACAGGTGGTGGTGGCGTTCGGATTTTTGATCACGAATTGAGCCCCTTGCAAGTCTTCCTTGTAATCGATCTCGGCACCCACCAGGTACTGGTAACTCATGGCGTCAATCAGCAAAGACACGCCGTTCTTGGTCATGGTGGTGTCGTCCTCGTTCACGACTTCATCGAAGGTGAAACCATACTGGAACCCCGAGCAGCCGCCCCCTTGCACGAAAACGCGCAATTTCAGATCCGGGTTGCCTTCCTCGGCGATCAGATCGGCCACCTTGGCAGCGGCGCTGTCGGTGAACAGGATCGGTTCGGGCATTTCGGTATCAACGGTTTCGGCTAAGGCACTCATGGCTCTCTCCTGATTTCATACATGCCAATACTAGCGTAAATGACTCAACTTTGCCAAGGGTAGGGGCAATCGCCCTACATGCCCCGTGCGATGACCTCTTTCATGATCTCGCTGGTGCCGCCGTAAATCCGCTGGATGCGCGCATCGGTGTACATGCGCCCGATCAGGTACTCGTTCATGTACCCATAGCCCCCGAACAACTGCAAGCAAGTGTCGATCGCCCGACCCTGAGCCTCTGAGCCCCACAACTTGGCCATGGACGCGGTGACCGTGTCCAAACGCCCGGCCAACAGGTCTTCCACACAACGGTCGATGAAAGCACGACCCACCTGGATCTCGGTCGCCACCTCGGCCAATTTGAATTTGGTGTTCTGAAAATCGGCCACCGTCTGACCGAAGGCTTGGCGCTGACGCACATGCTCCAGCGTCACCTTGTACGCCCCTTCCATGGCCGCCAATGCCGCCACGCCAATGATCAGGCGCTCGTAGGGCAGGTCCGACATCAATTGCGCAAAGCCCAGGCCTTCACGACCTCCCAGCAGGCCATCCTCGCTCACCCGCACCTGATCAAAAAACAATTCAGAGGTGTCTTGCGCCTTCAACCCGATCTTGTCGAGCACCCGCCCCACCCGATAACCCGGACAGTTTTCGGTTTCCACGATCAGGATGGACATGCCCTTGGCCCCCAGGGCCGGATCGGTCTTGGCCACCACCAACACCAGGCCGGCCAAAAATCCGTTGCTGATGAAGGTCTTGGAGCCATGGAGCACATAGGCCCCTTCATGGCGCTGCGCGCGCGTGCGGATGCCTTGCAAGTCCGAACCGGTGCCGGGTTCGGTCATGGCGATCGCCCCCACCAACTCGCCGGCCGCCATGCGCGGCAGATAGCGTTGTTTTTGCGCTTCGGTGCCGTGATTCAGGATGTAATGCGCCACGATCGAGTGCACCGACATGCTCATCCCCGTCAGGCCGCGACACGCCATTTCCTCGCACAACACCGCCTCATGACGGAAGTCGCCGCCACCGCCGCCCCAAGCCTCGGGAATGTCGGTGCACAACAAACCCAACTCGCCGGCGCGGCGCCAGATCTCGTGGCCGACATGACCGCGTTGTCGCGCGGCAGCGTCCTGAGGTTGCATCTCCTCCTCCAGAAAACGCACCACGCTGTCCCGGAAAGTTTCCAGATCAGGCGTCATCCAGGGTCGGCGAAAGTCGATGGGCATCCCGTCATTTCAAATCAAATCGGCCTGTGCCGTCAAGCGCCGGATCACATGGCATCGCCCATGAAAAAAGCCGCAAGGCTTGCACCTTGCGGCTTTGCGGACAAGTGTCGATCAGCGCTTGCTGAACTGCTTGCGACGGCGAGCAGAGTGCAAACCGACCTTTTTACGCTCGACCTCACGGGCATCGCGGGTCACATAACCGGCGGCCGACAGGGCGGGTTTGAGGTTGGCGTCGTAATCGATCAGCGCGCGGGTGATGCCGTGGCGCACCGCACCGGCCTGGCCGGATTCGCCACCGCCATTGACGTTGACCTGGATGTCGAAAGTTTCGACATGCTGGGTCAGCACCAGAGGCTGCTTGGCGATCATGATCGAGGTCTGACGACCGAAGTACTCGGCAATGTCATGGCCGTTGACCGTGATCTTGCCAGAACCTTTTTTGATGAATACACGGGCGACGCTGGATTTGCGACGGCCAGTGCCATTGTTCCAATCTCCAATCATGGCGGCTCCTTAGATGTCCAGCACTTTGGGCTGTTGGGCGCTGTGCGGGTGCTCGGCACCGCCGTAGACCTTCAGCTTTTTGATCATGGCGTAACCCAGGGGACCCTTGGGCAACATGCCTTTGACCGCCTTTTCCAGCGCGCGGCCGGGATGCTTGGCCTGCATGTCGCGGAAGTTGGTGCCATAAATGCCACCGGGGAAACCGGAGTGGCGATAGTAGACCTTGTCGAGGGCTTTGTTGCCGGTGACGCGGATCTTGGAGGCGTTGATGACGACAATGAAGTCGCCGGTATCGACGTGAGGCGTGTAAATGGCCTTGTGTTTGCCGCGCAAACGGAGTGCTGCTTCGCTGGCAACACGTCCGAGCACCTTGTCGGTGGCGTCAATCACAAACCACTCATGCTTCACATCAGCGGGTTTTGCGCTGAACGTGGACATGGATATTTCCTGTAGTGGGTTGTTGCGGCCCTTTTCCGCGGTCGGTGTTCCTCTGATCGGGAACCTCTTAGGCGGTGTTTCGTGCTTCGCCGCGGGGCCATGAAATCGCTGCGAAGCCTTCTATTCTAACGCTTTTTGGGCTTTTTGCTCCATTTTTAAGCGCGGGTCCAATATGGCTAGACAGCGGGCCTCAACCCCACTATGATTCGCACCTCGAATCGCACGATTAACCACACGATTAAAAGCAGGATTGCCATGTCCACCATCAGTGCCAACGACCTCAAAACCAAGGGGGTCTCGATCATCGAAAGCGCCTTACAAACCTCGCCCGAGGTATCCATCTCTGTGCGCGGCGCGACGCGTTATGTGGTCATGGAGTTGGCGCAGTATCAATACCTGCGCGAATGCGAGCTGACCGCCGCGCTGGCCGAGGTCCAAAGCGACTTGGCGTCTGGCCGCACAATTCAAGAGAGCCCCGAAGCCCACGTACAACGCATCCGCAGCCAGGCCCGATGAGCTACAGGCTGATCTTTACAGAATCCTACAACCGCCGCGCGGCCAAGTGGCTCAGCAAGCATCCGGATCTGGAGGCCAATTACCTCAAAACCCTGTTGCTGCTCCAAGCCAACCCCCACCATCCTTCATTGCGCTTGCACGCCCTGAGTGGGCGACTGGCCGGGCTGCACAGCATTTCCATCAACTTGGCCCAGCGCATCACTTTGGAGCTGCTGATTCGCGACCAGGAGGTGGTGCTGGTCAATGTGGGCAGTCACGACGAGGTGTATCGCTGACTCGTACCGGTCACACCAAGTCTTACATTGGGCACACAGCGTCCCTTCGTCATCTCAAGCGAAAAAGCTGCAAGCAAGCCATCAATAAAGCCCTGATCGAAGCCTTTCCGGTAAAGCCTGGTCATAGGCCACACCACCCAATTCGTTATCCGTCAGTGCTGCCAACATTTGTCCCGGGGTAGGGACGGCATCCGGCCGTTGCTGCGTCGTCCACAACTTCGATCGCATGATGGCTTTGGCGCACTGAAAATACACCGACTCCACATCGATACGCACCACGCACACCGGCGGTTGGCCGTTGATCGCGAACGACGCCAACAAATCCGGGTCGGACCAAATGGTCGCCCGGCCATTGACCCGCAAGGTCTCTTGCACCTGGGGCACGAAAAACATCAGCGAAATGCGCGGATCGATCAACAGGTTGCGCAGTCCATCGGCACGGTTGTTGCCCTTGCGCTCGGGCAGCAACAAGGTGCGCGGGTCGAGCACGCGCACCAACGGCGCCGGATCGCCGCGTGTGGAGGCATCCAGCCCTTGCGGCCCGGCGGTGGCCACCACCGCAAATGGCGATGACTCGATCCACTGCCGATAAATCGGATGGATGTGATCGACCTCTTTGCGCCACGCCCCTGCGCTGGTAGTGCCCAGCAATTCATTCAAACCCGCCTCTGAATCCACTTGATTTTTGAACATGCTCGCATTCAGGTCGTCAGCGGCATCCGTCTCGTTGACCTTGCTTGCGGCAGCTGCAGGCGCTCTGGCCCAGCCCACCGCTGCGGCCATGTCTTCGGCGGTCAAATCCAATTCGGCCAAGTTGACACGCACCGCCTCGCCACCCTGAATGCGCACCGGCGTCAGGATGAGCTGCCCATCTCGGGCCTCCACATCAAAGTATTCGGCAGTCCCCACGGCCTGCGTCAGGCTGTTGGGCAGGGAGAGCTGGTTTTTGGCGGTGATTTTGGCGAGCATGGGATGGTTCCGAAAGTAAGGATTCATGGCTTTGCCGGAAAGGTCTTGCACCTGCCCATGACCAGATCATTCATCCGCCTGCCACACCCACAGGGTTGATCCATGGCGCGATCCTTGTTGGCAGATTGCATCAATACTTTATCACTCATGTCGCTGAACCCTTGTGCCCTATCATGGGCCCATGTTCAGTTACCGACACGCCTTCCACGCCGGCAACCATGCCGACGTGCTCAAGCACGCCACGCTGATTGCGGTGCTGCGCCACCTGACCGACAAACCCGTGCCCATCACCGTGGTCGACACCCATGCCGGTGCCGGTCTGTATCGGCTCGACAGCGATGCCGCCCACACCAGTGGCGAGATGATCGAGGGCGTGCAACGCCTGCGCGAGCAACTGGCGGCCAGCGGCACACCGCCCACCGAGCTGGTCGCGCAATACCTGGAGGTGCTCGACCATTTTCAGTCGGCGGCCGGCGCATCCGCATACCCCGGCTCTCCGTTCATCAGCAAGCACTTGCTTAGACCTGAAGACAAGCTCAAGTTGTTTGAACTGCACCCCACCGATGCCCGTCTGCTGGAAAAACACGTCGAACAACTGAATGCCCAACGGCAGGTGGCCGTGCTGCGCGAGGACGGCTTCGAGCACAGCAAAAAATTCCTGCCGCCACCCAGCCGCCGGGGCCTGGTGCTGATGGACCCCAGCTACGAACTGAAAACCGATTACGCCAAGGTGGTCGACACCCTCAAAGACCACCTGAAACGCTTTGCCACCGGCACCTACATGGTCTGGTACCCCATCATCGCCCGGCCCGAATCGCAAGACCTGCCGCGCAAACTGAAGTCATTGGCCATGCAGTCCGGCAAAGACTGGCTCTCGGCCAGCCTGCGCATCAAATCGGGCAAAGTGGCCGACGCCGCCACCGTGCCCGGTCAGGCGCGGGCCCGCCCTGGTCTGGTCGCCAGCGGCGTGTTCATCATCAACCCGCCCTACACCCTGAAACCGGCCCTCAAAGAAGCCTTGCCGCAACTGGTCGCTTGCCTCGGTCAAGACAAGCTATCAGGGTTTACGCTGGAAGGCAGCAATTAACCAACCAATCGGTCGGCTAATTGGTATGATGTCGACATCCGCATGGAGGAGACATCATGTACACCCAAGCCATGGACATGCCCGGCCAGCCCGAGGGCCAGGCCAAAAACAGCCGAGATGAAGCGGCGCTGAGCGCGCGCTTTGAAGCCACCATCGATGCCGATGGTCGCATCGAGCCGCAAGACTGGATGCCCGACAACTACCGCAAGACGCTGGTGCGCCAAATCAGTCAGCACGCGCACAGCGAAATCGTGGGCATGCTGCCCGAGGGCAACTGGATCAGCCGCGCGCCCAGTCTGAAACGCAAAGCGATTTTGATCGCCAAGGTGCAAGACGAAGGCGGGCACGGCCTGTACCTGTACAGCGCCGCCGAGACCCTGGGCACCAGCCGCGACGAGATGATCGCCGCCCTGCACAGCGGCAAAGCCAAGTACAGCTCGATCTTCAATTACCCCACGCTGAATTGGGCCGATGTCGGCGTCATTGGCTGGCTGGTCGACGGCGCCGCCATCATGAACCAGATCCCGCTGTGCCGGTGCTCATACGGCCCCTACGCCCGCGCCATGGTGCGGGTGTGCAAGGAAGAATCGTTCCATCAGCGCCAGGGCTATGAGTCCTTGCTGACCCTGATGCAGGGCACGCCCGAGCAACGCGCCATGGTGCAAGACGCCGTCAACCGCTGGTGGTGGAAATGCCTGGCCATGTTCGGGCCACCCGACGCCGACAGCCCCAACAGCGCCCAGGGCATGCGCTGGGGCATCAAGCGCATCAGCAACGACGAGCTGCGCCAAAAATTCGTCGACGCCACCGTGCCGCAAGCCGAGGTGCTGGGCGTGACGCTGCCCGACCCCGATCTGAAATGGAACGAAGCGCGGGGCCACTACGATTACGGCACCATCGACTGGGATGAATTCTGGGCCACCGTCAACGGCAACGGCCCGTGCAACCGCGAACGCCTGGCCACCCGGGTCAAAGCCTGGGAACAAGGCGCCTGGGTGCGCGAAGCCGCCCAAGCCCATGCCCGCAAGCAACGTCAACGCGCACTCAAGGAGGCCGCATGAGCCAGATCCCATCCCCTTCTGCCCAGGCCCTGAGCGAGTGGCCCCTGTGGGAGGTGTTCGTGCGCAGCAAACAGGGCCTGGAGCACAAGCACTGTGGCAGCCTGCACGCCAGCGACGCCCAGCATGCCTTGCAAATGGCACGCGACGTCTACACTCGCCGACAAGAGGGCGTGAGCATTTGGGTGGTGCCCTCGGCTTCGATCGTCGCCAGCGCCCCGCAAGACAAAGGCGTGCTGTTTGACCCGGCGGCCGACAAAATCTACCGGCATCCGACCTTCTACAGCATCCCCGACGAAGTCGGCCACATGTGATGGACGCGCACACCGAATACCTGCTGCACCTGGCCGACAGCGCCCTGGTGCTGGGCCAGCGCAACGCCGAGTGGTGTGGCCACGGCCCGGTGCTCGAAGAAGACATCGCCATGGCGAACATCAGCCTGGACCTGATCGGACAAGCGCGGTTGCTGTATCAGCACGCCGCCAGCCGCATCGGCGGCGGTGCGGACGAGGACCGCCTGGCTTACTTCCGCGATGCGCCCGAGTTTCGCAACTTCACGCTGCTGGAGCTGCCGCACAGCCCCGGCCTGGTGCCCGGCGGCGTGGGCGAACGCGACTATGCGGTGACCATCGTGCGCAATTTTTTGTACAGCGCCTACATGGCCCCGCTCTGGGATGCGCTGAGCCACAGCAGCGACGCGCCCCTGGCCGCCATCGCCGCCAAGTCGGCCAAAGAAACCCACTACCACTTGCGCCACTCGCACGACTGGCTGGTGCGCATGGGCGACGGCACCGATGAATCGCATCGGCGGGTGCAACACGCGCTCGACTACCTCTACACCTTCACGCAAGAGTTTTGGGTCGAGGCCGCCTACCAATCGCAAGCCCGCCAAACCGGTGTGGCGCCCGACCTGACACCGATCCGGGCCGAATGGAGTGCCCAGCTGGACGACAGCCTGGCCCAAGCCACCTTGCGTCGACCGGCCGATGGCGGTCATGTGTCCGGTGGCAAGCAGGGCTTGCACTCCGAACACCTCAGTTATTTGTTGGCCGACATGCAATCGCTGGCCCGCGCCCACCCCGGCGCAACGTGGTGACATGACGCGGCTTGCGACGGCCACACAACACCCGTCGGCAGACGAGGTCTGGGTGTGGCTGTCCGCTTTGACCGACCCCGAGATCCCGGTCGTGACCCTTCAAGAAATGGGCATCTTGCGCGATGTGCAGGTGCAAGACGACCACATCGCCGTGACCATCACCCCCACCTACAGCGGCTGCCCTGCGATGTCGCAAATCGAAGCCGACATCGTGGCCCTGCTGGCCCGACACGGCCACAAAGGCCGGGTCATCACCCAGCTGTCACCGGCCTGGAGCACCGACTGGATGGACGCCGTCACCCACCGCAAATTGCGCGAGTACGGCATCGCCCCACCGACCGGCATGGCCCCGGTGTCGGGCGCTTCGACCGTGCGCGTGGCTCGGTTGCACCCCATGCCCGCTGTGGCCTGTCCGCGCTGCGGGTCGGCAGACACCACCCAGACCTCTTATTTCGGCTCCACCGCTTGCAAGGCCCTGTACAAGTGCCTGAGCTGTCTGGAGCCCTTTGACCACTTCAAGCCGCATTAGGACCCGCCATGAGTGCACCCGCCTTTTTTGACCTGACTGTGGTGGCCATCGAAGCCGAAGCCGCCCATTCGGCGGCCATTACCCTGAGCGTGCCGCCCGAGCACCGCGACCGATTTGCGTTCGAGCCGGGGCAGTTCATCACCGTGCGCGCGCGCATCAACGGCCAGGATGTCCGACGCAACTACTCGCTGTGCGCCACCCCAACGCTGCTGAATGACAAGGGGCAAATTCAAATCGGCGTGCGCGCTGTCGAAGGCGGCCTCATGTCCAACTGGCTGGTCGACGGGGTTGAGATCGGTCACCAACTGGCCATCGCGCCACCCGAAGGGCGCTTCGTGATCAAGCGACCGCGCGCCCTGCACCGGGTGGGTTTCGCCGCCGGTTCCGGCATCACGCCCATCTTGTCGATCCTGACGCACACGCTGGAAAGCAGCTCCAAGGCGAAATTCACCCTGGTCTATGGCAACCGGCGCATGGACAGCGTGATGTTCAATGAAGCCCTGCAAGACCTCAAAGACCGGTTCGCCGACCGGCTGACCCTGATCCACATCCTGTCACGCCAAGCGCAGGAAGTGCCTTTGCTCGAAGGACGCATCGACCAGGCCAAAGTGCTCGACCTGATGCGGGTGTTCTTGCCCGTCAACAGCATGGACGAGGTCTTTGTGTGCGGCCCCGAACCGATGATCGAAGCCACTGAAAGCGCTTTGCTGAGCGCGGGCGTCAAGCGCGAACGCATCCACACCGAGCGTTTTGCCAGCGCCGGCTCAGCCGCGCCTGTCCCAAGGTCAAAATCCAAGGCCCCTGCCGAGACGGGTGACGTGAAACTGAGCGTCATCGTGGACGGCAAACGCCATGACATGCACATGCAGAGCACGCAACGCATCCTGGATGTGGCCCTGCAAGCGGGACTGGATCTGCCTTATTCGTGCAAGGCGGGGGTGTGTTGCACCTGTCGCGCCAAAGTGATGAGCGGTCAAGTGACGATGGAAAAAAACTTCACCCTCGAAGAGGGTGAAATGAAGCAAGGCTTTGTGCTCAGCTGCCAGGCTGTGCCCACCACCCCCGAAGTGGTGGTGAGCTTTGACGAACGCTGAGTTTGCCAACTGCGATCTTTGTCACGACATCAGAGGTCCAGGCCGCGATCGTCGCGCAATTGATCCACGATGGCCTGCGTCGCCGCACTTTGGTTCATGGTGTAGAAATGCAGGGCAGGCACGCCCGCGCAGATCAGCTGATCGCACAAATCGGTGACGACCTCCAGGCCAAACGCCTTGATCGATTCGACGTCGTCGCCAAAAGCCACCAGACGCTGGCGGATCCAGCGCGGGATCTCTGCACCACAGGCGTCTGAAAACCGCAACAACTGCGAAGAACTGGTGATGGGCATGATGCCGGGGACGATGGGCACGTGCACGCCCAAGCGATCGGCTTCCTCGACAAAGCGAAAGTAAGCGTCGCTGTTGTAAAAATACTGGGTGATGGCCGAGTCGGCACCGGCTTTGACTTTCGCAACCAAAGCCTGCAAGTCGGCTTGTGGCGATTTGGCTTGCGGGTGCACTTCGGGATATGCGGCCACTTCGACGTGGAAATGGTCACCGGTCTCCTGACGGATGAACGCCACCAGATCGCTGGCGTACTGAAACTCGCCACCGGCACCATAGCCGCTGGGCAAATCGCCGCGCAAAGCCACCAGGCGCTTCACGCCCATTTGACGCAGTTGCTCCAGTTGCTCGCGCACCTTGTCGCGCGTCGCACCAATGCAAGAAAAATGGCTGGCGGCCTCACACCCCTCGGCCAGGATCTGACCCACGGTCGAAAATGTCCCCTCTTGGGTGGAGCCGCCGGCACCATAAGTCACCGAACAAAATTCGGGCTTCAATTCGTACAACTGCGCGCGCACCTGACGCAATTTGACGGCACCCTCGGGCGTTTTGGGCGGAAAAAATTCAAAGCTCAGTTTCGTATTCATGTGTGGTCTCGTTTAGCGTCAGGCCGCATCGCGTGGATGAAAAACTCGCGATTGCCGTCGCCCCCATCAATGGCACTGCACAACCAATTCAGCGCGGTCAGCCCCAAAGCCTGACACGCCGCCCAGATGCGTTGCCGCACCTGCTCATGCAAATCGGCATCCTTGACGATGCCCCCTTTGCCCAACTGCCCCGGCTGCAATTCAAACTGGGGCTTGACCAGCATCAGCAACTGTCCACCCGGTTTGAGTTGGCTCACCACAGCGGGCAACACCAGGGTCAGCGAAATGAACGACACATCGCCCACCACCAAATCAAAGCCGTCAACCGCCTCCAGCCGGGCATCCAGCGGTTGCAGCTCTCGGGCATTGATACCCTCCAGACTGATCACCTGCGGATGAGCGCGCAAACTCTGGTGCAGTTGATCGTGACCGACATCGATGCCCACCACCTGAAGCGCACCGGCTTTGAGCAAGGCATCGGTGAAACCGCCTGTGCTTTGCCCCACATCCAGACAGCGACAACCGGTCACATCCAGACCGGACTCGCGCAAGGCGCCTTCAAGCTTCAGACCGCCGCGCGACACATATCGGACTTCGGCGTCATCGGTCAATGCCAGTTCGGCCTGCACCGGCAGCTCGTCGCCGTTTTTCTTCACCACCCGAAAGGGTGTCGAACCCAAACGCCAACGAACCCCGGATGCGATCAATCGCTGGGCTTGCGAACGACTGGCCGCCAGGCCCCGTTCCACCAGCAATTGATCGGCACGCATGATGGCATCAATAGCGGTAGGTGTCGGGCTTGTACGGGCCTTGCTTGGGCACGCCGATGTACTCGGCCTGTGCGTCGCTCAGCTCGGTCAACTTGGCGCCCACTTTCTTCAGGTGCAGGCGAGCCACCTTCTCGTCCAGGTGCTTGGGTAGCACATACACCTTGCCCACGTCGTAGCTGTCCGGGTGGCTGAACAGTTCGATCTGGGCGATGGTCTGGTTGGCGAAACTGGAGCTCATCACAAAACTGGGGTGGCCGGTGGCGCAGCCCAGATTCACCAATCGGCCTTTGGCCAACATGATGATGCGCTTGCCATCGGGGAAGATGATGTGATCGACCTGGGGCTTGATTTCTTCCCAGGTGTACTTTTCCACCGAAGCGATGTCGATTTCGTTGTCAAAATGACCGATGTTGCACACGATGGACTGATCTTTCATCTTGGCCATGTGCTCGTGGGTGATGACGTGTTTGTTGCCGGTGGCGGTGACAAAAATGTCGGCCTTGTCGCAGGCATCGTCCATCGTCACCACGCGATAGCCTTCCATGGCGGCTTGCAGGGCGTTGATGGGATCGATCTCGGTCACCCACACTTGCGCCGACAGGGCGCGCAGGGCTTGGGCACTGCCCTTGCCCACGTCGCCGTAACCGCAGACCACGGCGATCTTGCCGGCGATCATCACATCGGTAGCGCGCTTGATGCCGTCGACCAACGATTCGCGACAGCCATACAAGTTGTCGAACTTGCTCTTGGTCACCGAGTCATTGACGTTGATGGCACGGAACATCAGGGTGCCTTTGGCCGACATTTCCTTCAGGCGGTGCACGCCGGTGGTGGTCTCTTCGGTCACGCCGATGATCTGGGCGCTCTTGCGGCTGTACCAGGTGGGGTCTTGGGCCAACTTGGCCTTGATGGCGTTGAACAAACAAACTTCTTCTTCGCTGCCGGGGTTGGCCAGCACCGAAGCATCGCGCTCGGCGCGCTTGCCCAAATGCATCAGCAAAGTGGCGTCGCCGCCGTCGTCCAGGATCATGTTGGGACCTTCGCCCTCGGCACCCTTGGGTCCAAAGTCAAAGATTCGATGGGTGTAGTCCCAGTATTGCTCCAGGTTCTCGCCCTTGATGGCGAACACCGGCGTGCCACGCGCGGCAATGGCCGCTGCGGCATGATCTTGCGTGGAATAGATGTTGCAAGAGGCCCAGCGCACATCGGCACCCAGCGCTTGCAGTGTTTCGATCAGCACGGCGGTCTGGATGGTCATGTGCAAAGAGCCGGTGATGCGCGCGCCCTTCAGGGGTTGGCGTGCCGCATACTCTTCGCGAATGGCCATCAGGCCGGGCATTTCGGTTTCGGCGATGCGGATTTCTTTGCGCCCCCAATCGGCCAGGCCGATGTCGGCGATCACACAGTCGGTGGGTAAAACATTTTTCAGTGGTGCGTTCATGGTGTTTCCTTGCAATGGACAAACCACTTGTGAACACAATGAAACATCAGGCTCATCGCACTGCACAAGTGGATGAGCGTCGTTGCGAAATAGGGTCCGAGCCTCACGCCATGCGGGCGCTGCAACGCTCCTCGGATGCACACATTGTAGAACACCGGCACATGACCGTGTGCGCTGAGTTCAGACCCTGACCTAACAGAAAGGTCAATGATAAAAAACTTTAAATATACCAAAGTTAACAATATAATGCGGTTTTGAACGCTCAGGCATCATTGATTTCATGCCCACATCCTTTTATTCCAACCTCCAAACACGCATCCGTGGTCTGTTACCCCCACGGCTGCAAACGGTGGGTGACTTCCATTTTTTCTGCTTCATCACGTGCAGCACGTTCTTTTTGAGTCTGCTTTGCCCCTGGATGGCCTGGCTGGGTCTGACTGCCATTGCACAGGCCACCGGCATCGCAGCCGTGGTGTGTGCGCTGATCGGGCTGTCACGCTTGCGCGGCCTGGCTTTGCCCATCGCCAGCCAGTTCTATCAAACCACCCTGATCAGCGTGGTGCTCTACAGCACATGGCAGATGGGTGGCTTGTCCTCGCCCGCCATGGTGTGGCTGGGCATCGTGCCTTTGCTGCCCTGGTTCACCATGAGCCGTGGCTGGACATTCGCATGGTTGATGATCGCCTTTGTCAGCGTTTGGGCCTTTCTGGGGTTCCACCTTTGGGGTTGGCTGCCCATCAAGGAAGGCTACTCCCTGGTTGACCTGTTGGTCAGCGCCACCATGTACGGTTTGCTGTGCCTGACCCAGGGCATTTTGCTGGTCACCCTGGACACGGCTGACGCCGACAACATCCGGGCCATGGAGCAAACCGCCCAGGAACTCAGCCGGGCCAATGCGAAACTGATGGAGGCCAGTCGACACAAAGATCAGTTTTTGGCCATGGTGAGCCATGCCATGCGCACGCCGCTCAATGGCGTCAAAGGCTATTTGGGCCTGCTGGGCGATCGCCACGACCTCACACCCGAAGCCCTGCAAGAAGTGGCGGGGGCCCAAAACGCCGCCTCGCACCTGCTGACGGTGATCAACGACTTGCTCGACCTGTCACAAATCAGCCAGGGGCGCTTCTCGCTCAGCCCGCAGGTCATTCAGTTGCCCGACGCCGTGCGCGACATCTTCCGCACCCTGGCCAGCCATGCCCACGGGCTGGACCTGAGCTATCGCATGCACATCGAGCCGGACGTGCCCACCTGGGTCAAGCTGGACCCGGATCGCCTGGCCCAAATCCTCATCAATCTCCTGGGCAATGCCATCAAGTTCACCCCGCAAGGCGGCGTGACCCTGACCGTTTCGGTCGAAGGTGGCCCAGCCACTCGTCCGGAGGTGATCTTTGCCGTGCAAGACAGCGGTACCGGGATCGAGCCCGAGCAACTCGGTCGCATTTTTGAGCCTTTCTACCAAGCGCATCATCAGTCGCTCAGGCCCGATGATGAGAGCCTGCGTGGCAATGGCCTGGGGCTGGCCATTTCACAAGGCTTGGCGCATGCCATGGGCGGCTCGTTGCAGGTGCGCAGCCGCGTCGGCGAAGGTTCGTGCTTCACCCTCAGAATGCCTTTGACCCTGGCTCAAGCCCCGGCGGTCGGCCGAGCCGACCCGGACAACCAGCCCGATGCACTGGATCTGCACCCCTATCGCATCTTGCTGGTCGATGATCAGGCGGTGAACCGGGCGGTGCTGGCCGCCACTCTGCGAAAAATGCTGCCCCGCGCCCAGTTGGCACAGGCCGATGGTGGCATCAGCGCCCTGGAATATTTGCACACCCACGACTGCGACCTGGTGCTGGTCGACTTGGTGATGCCCGACCTGGACGGGATCGAAGTGGTGCGCCGGACCCGCAACTTCAAGGACCCCTTGCGCCGCGACGTGCCCTTCATCGCCCTGACCGCCAACGTGGCCCAAGAGGCCGTGAGCCAATGTCTGGCCGTGGGCATGGCCGAGGTCATGCCCAAGCCCTTCAACCGCCAGGGTTTGCTGCGCGCCATACAGACCCATGCGCGGCACTCGGCCACAGAGTTGGCGTCCAGCGCCTAAAATCCGTCATCGCGCCGTCGATGCCGATGGCTGCCCCTATGCTCCTCCAGGACCCCGCTGTGACCCACGCCCCCGAAACCCGGCGCCGCCGCACCTTTGCCATCATCTCCCACCCCGACGCCGGCAAAACCACGCTGACCGAAAAGCTGCTCTTGTTCTCGGGCGCGATCCAGATCGCCGGTTCCGTCAAGGCACGCAAGGCCTCGCGCCACGCCACCAGCGACTGGATGGAAATTGAAAAGCAGCGTGGCATCTCGGTCGCATCGTCGGTCATGCAAATGCAATACCGCGACCATGTGGTCAACTTGCTCGACACCCCGGGCCACAAGGATTTTTCCGAGGACACCTATCGCGTGCTGACCGCCGTCGACTCGGCGCTGATGGTGATCGACGCCGCCAACGGTGTCGAAGCCCAGACCCGACGCCTGATCGAAGTCTGCCGGCAGCGCGACACCCCCATCATCACCTTCGTCAACAAAATGGACCGCGAGGTGCGCGACCCGCTGGACATCCTCGACGAAGTCGAACGCGAACTGGGCATGCCCTGTGTGCCCATGACCTGGCCGGTCGGCCAGGGCAAGCGTTTTGGCGGCATCATCAACCTGCGCACCCAGACCATGACGGTCTTTGAGGCCGGCAGCGAACGCTTGCCCCAAGACTTTGAAAACATCCCCCTGTCGGAAACCGCTCGACTGCGCGAGCGCTTCGGGCAAGAGTTTGACGACGCCCTGGAGGCGATGGAATTGGCCACCGGCGCGTCCCCCGCCTTTGACCACCAGGCTTTTTTGGCCGCCAAGCAAACCCCGGTTTTCTTCGGCTCGGGCGTCAACAACTTTGGCGTGATGGAAGTGCTCGATGCCCTGGTCGATCTGGCCCCATCACCGCGCCCGCGCAAAAGCACGCTCGAGGTCAACCGCCAGAGCGTTGAAAAAATCGTGCAGCCCGAGGATCCCGGTTTTTCGGGCGTGGTGTTCAAAGTGCAAGCCAACATGGATGCCAACCACCGCGACCGCATCGCTTTTGTGCGCGTCGCCTCCGGACAATACAAGCCCGGCATGAAACTCAAGGTGCAACGCACCGGCAAAGAATTGCGCCCGACCTCGGTGGTCACGTTTTTGTCGCAACGCCGCGAAGCGGTCGACGAGGCCTATGCCGGTGACATCATCGGCTTTACCACCCACGGCGGCGTTCAACTGGGCGATACCATCACCGACGGCGCCTCGTTGCAATACACCGGCTTGCCTTTCTTTGCGCCCGAACTGTTCATGACCGTGCTGCTCAACAACCCGCTGCGCACCAAGCAGTTGCAACAGGGCTTGGAGCAACTGGGAGAAGAAGGGGCGATTCAGGTCTTCAAGCCCGAAGCCGGCGGCGCCATGCTGTTGGGCGCCATCGGTCAGTTGCAATTCGAGGTCGTGCAACATCGCCTGAAAACCGAATACGACTGCGATGTGCGGCTGGAAAGTTGCCAGTACACGGGGGCCCGCTGGATCACCGCCGACACCCCTGCCGAGTTGCGCGAATTCACCCACGCCTACCCGCAGCGCATGGCACTCGATGCAGCCGGTACCCTGGCCTATCTGTGCACCTCCCCCTACGATGTGCGGCTGGCCCAAGAACGCTTCCCCAAAATTCATTTCCACCCCTTGCGCGAACACGCAGGCCTGAGCCTGGGCAGCGCCGGCTGATCGCATGAGCCTCCCAACGACCTTTCTGAACTGGGAAGAAAACGGACAAGCGCGTCTGGCCATTTGGCAAGCCGACAATGGCGCACGGCTGCCCACCCGGGTTCAGGTCTGCACCGATGCCGACCCGGCTCAGGCGCACCGCCTGGCCAGCGCCGGCACCGGCCTGCTGTGGCGCGGCACCTACCCTCAGGCCCGACAACTGTTGCAAGGCATGTCGGCCCGACTGGATGCCGCCACTGAGCGCAAGCGCAGCCGTGTCCCTCAAACACCCCTGGACGCCGGTGCGGCTTTTGCAGCCTACCGTCAGGCGCAGGGCTTGCGCGCACGGGTGCTGGGGCAATTGCTGATCGAAATCGACGGCACCTATCGCATCGGCCTGCACCGCGCCCCCGATGTGCGCGCCGCCTGCAGCGAAGCTTGGGGCGAGCCCGATGGGCAAGCCCGCGTGGTCGCCTTGCGCGCCCTGTTGGGCCTGATCGGTGCTCACGAGTGGCGCAAAGCCGGGGTGCCGATCAGCGCCCTGGGCGGGGACCGCATACACCCGCACCATGGCGTGTACTCTCCGGTGCGCGGCGAATACCTGGATCTGGTGGTGCAAGCGCCCTTGCCCGCCGCCCTGACCCACTGCCCCATCGCCATGGACCTGGGCGTCGGCACCGGCGTGCTGAGCGCGCTGCTGCTGCGCCGGGGTGTGCCGCGCGTGATCGCCACCGACCTCTCCCCTCGCGCCATCGCCTGCGCCGACGACAACCTGCGCCGCTTGGGACTGCGCGATGCGGTTGAGTTGCAGCTCACCGATCTTTATCCCGAAAGACAGGCGGCCTTGGTGGTGTGCAACCCGCCCTGGCTGCCGGGTCAGCCCAGCTCGGCGCTGGATCAGGCCATCTACGACCCCGACAGCACCATGCTGCGCGGTTTCCTGAGCGGTTTGGCCGCACACCTGTGCCCCGGTGGCGAAGGCTGGCTGGTGCTGTCCGATCTGGCCGAACGCCTGGGGCTGCGCACGCGCCGCCAATTGCAAGACTGGATCGACCAAGCGGGTCTGCGCGTGCTGGGGCGACTGGACACCCGCCCGCATCACCCCAAAACCCAAGACACCACCGACCCCTTGCATGCCGCCCGGGCGGCAGAGGTCACGAGTCTGTGGCGGTTGGGCTCAAGCGCCTGAGCCCTTCTCTGCCCAAAACGCTCACGCCCGCGCCAACACCGGCTTCAAGGCCTGCCCGGTGTGGGTGCCCGCCCGCACCAAGTCTTCGGGCGTCGCCGCCGCCACCACTCGACCACCGCCCGAGCCCCCCTCGGGCCCCAGATCGATGACCCAGTCGGCCTCGGCGATCACATCCAGATCGTGTTCGATCACCACCACGCTGTGGCCGCCATCGACCAAACGGTGCAAGACCTTGATCAGCTTGTCGACATCGGCCATGTGCAAACCCACCGTGGGCTCGTCCAGCACATACAGGGTGTGCGGCGCCTTTTGGCCACGGCGGCCAACGTCATCGCGCACCTTGGTCAGCTCGGTCACCAGTTTGATGCGCTGCGCCTCACCCCCACTGAGCGTGGGCGAAGGCTGACCCAAGGTCAGGTAACCCAAACCGACGTCTTGCAGCAATTGCAAAGGGTGGGCGATGGAGGGCATGCTGGCAAAAAAGCCCACCGCCTCATCGACTTCCATCTGCAACACCTCGCCGATGCTCTTGCCGCGCCAACTCACCTCCAGCGTCTGCGGATTGAATCTCGCACCATGGCAGACCTCGCAAGGCACTTTCACGTCGGGCAAAAAGCTCATCTCGATGGTGCGCATGCCCTGGCCTTCGCAGCCCGGGCAACGGCCTTCGCCGGTGTTGAAACTGAAACGGCCCGGGCCGAAACCCCGCGCCTTGGCCTCCAGCGTCTCGGCAAACAACTTGCGGATGGTGTCCCAAAAGCCGATGTAGGTGGCCGGGCACGAGCGCGGCGTTTTGCCGATCGGGGTCTGGTCCACTTCCAGCACCCGATCCACTTGTTGCCAGCCCGTCAGTCCCTGACAGCCTTGCCAATTCAGCGCCTTGCGCGCTTGCACCGCCGCCTGCACGTTGGCCAGCAGGACTTCACGCGCCAAGGTCGACTTGCCCGATCCGCTGACCCCGGTGATGGCCACCAGGCGGTGCAAGGGCACGGCCACATCCATGCCCTGCAAGTTGTGCAAGCTGGCGCCTTGCACGGTCAGCATGGGGGCTTCGGTCGGTTGCACATCGCGACGCGCTTGCAAGGGGTGGCGCATGGCGTGCAACAGATAGCGACCGGTCTGCGACTCTTGCTCGCGCATGATCGAGTTCACGTCACCTTGCGCCATCAAACGCCCGCCGCGCCGTCCGGCGCTGGGCCCGATGTCGATGATGTGGTCGGCCTGGCGGATGGTGTCTTCGTCGTGCTCGACCACCACCAGGGTGTTGCCTTTTTCACTCAGGGTGTGGAGGGCGCCCAGCAACATCTGGTTGTCACGCGCATGCAAGCCGATGGTCGGCTCGTCCAGCACATAACACACGCCTTGCAAATGGCTACCCAATTGAGCCGCCAGCCGGATGCGTTGGGCTTCGCCGCCGCTCAAGGTCGGCGCGCCCCGATCCAGCGTGAGATAGCCCAAACCCACCTGCTCCAAAAACTCCAGTCGGCTGCGAATTTCGCTCACCAGATCGCGGGCGATGTCGCCCTCTCGACCCACCAGGGTCAGGCCTTCGACCCAGCGTCGCACATCGGTCACCGACAGGTTGGCGATGTCGGTGATCGAAGTGCCATGAAAACGCACCGCACGGGCGGTCGGGTTGAGCCGGGTACCGGCACAGGTTGGGCAGGACTCATCAGCCACATCTTCCAACTCGGGCTCGGCAAAGGTCTGCTCACGGCCCTTGTTGTCTTGTGCCATCTGCGTGTCGTCCAGCAAACGGCGCTGCTCTTTGCTCAGTCGCACCCCGGTGCCCACGCAATCCGGGCACCAGCCGTGCTTGCTGTTGTACGAAAAGAGCCGTGGATCCAGTTCGCTGTAAGAGGTGGCGCACGTCGGGCAGGCGCGCAAAGTGGAAAACACCTGCAACTGACCAATGTGGCGGGTCGATGCACCGGCCTCCATGGCCTGTTTCAAGCCATCCAGTGGCGCCAACAGATGCAGCACACCTTTGCCCAACTCCAATGCTTTGGCCAAGTGCATGCGCAAGGCCGGCTCGTTCTCGGGCGTGACCCAGACATCGGCCACCGGCAATTCGATCGTGTGCTCCTTGAAGCGGTCGATGCGCGGGAAGCCCTGAGTCGGCAAAAACTCACCGTCGACCCGCAAATGGGTGTGGCCGCGCGGTCGCGCCCAGTCGGCCAATTCGGTGTAGACGCCCTTGCGATTGACCACCAACGGCGCCAACAGGCCCACATGTCGACCCCGGTACTGCCGCAAGATCTGCGCCGCGATGCTCTCGGGCGTCTGCGGCTGCACCGCCGCATCGTCGTGTACGCAGTGCTGGGTGCCCAGCTTCACATACAACAAGCGCAAAAAATGCCAGATCTCGGTGGTGGTGCCCACCGTCGATTTGCGTCCGCCACGCGACAGGCGCTGTTCGATCGCGACTGTGGGCGGAATGCCATAGACCGCATCCACCTCGGGGCGGCCTGCAGGCTGCACGATGCTGCGGGCATAGGCGTTCAGACTCTCCAGGTAGCGCCGCTGCCCTTCGTTGAACAAAATATCAAACGCCAGCGTCGACTTGCCCGAACCGCTCACGCCCGTGATCACATTGAACTTGCCGCGCGGGATGTCCACGCTGAGATCCTTCAGGTTGTGCTCTTTGGCGTTGACGATGCGGATCGCATCGGGCGCTGCCACCATCGCGCGGGGAGCGGAGGCTTCCCGGACCGTCACCTGCGTCACCATCTGGTCGTATTCGCGCAACGCCCGCCCGGTGTGGGATGTGGGGTGCTCGCGCACCTGTTCGGGGGCGCCTTGGGCGACCAGACAGCCGCCGCCCTCTCCACCTTCCGGGCCCAAGTCGATCAGCCAGTCGCTGGCCCGGATCACATCCAGGTTGTGCTCAATGATCAGCAAGGAATGCCCGGCTTCGAGCAATTTGCGCAAAGCGCGCATCAGTTTGGCGATGTCATCGAAGTGCAAACCGGTGGTCGGCTCATCAAACAAAAACAGGGTGCCCTTGCGCGCCAGCGCTTGCCGTGTGGCCGACTGCGATTTGGACGACTCGGCCAAGTGTCCGGCCAACTTCAGGCGTTGCGCCTCGCCCCCACTCAGGGTTGGCACAGGCTGACCCAGCTTCACATATTCCAAGCCCACATCGACGATGGGCTGCAACACCCGGATGACTTCGCGATCCTGATCGAACAACTGCGACGCCTCGTGCACCGTCAGATCCAGCACTTGCGCCACATTCAACAAACGGCCATGGCGCTCGATCTGAACCTCCAGAATCTCGGGCCGATAGCGTTGGCCCTGACAATCCTGGCAACGCAGGTAAACATCCGACAAAAACTGCATTTCCACATGCTCAAAGCCCGAACCGGTGCAAGTGGGGCAACGCCCGTCGCCACTGTTGAAGCTGAATTTGCCGGCCGTGTAACCGCGTTGGCGCGACAGGGGACTGGTGGCAAACAACTCGCGGATCGCATCCCAGGCTCCGACATAACTGACCGGGTTGGAACGCGCCGTCTTGCCAATGGGCGACTGGTCCACAAACACCACATCGCTCAGGTGATCGGCGCCCAACAGTCGGTCGTGCCGTCCCGGGGTTTCGGTGGCGCGGCCAAAATGGCGCATCAGGGCCGGCGCCAAAATGTCCTGGATCAGGGTGGATTTGCCCGAACCACTGACCCCCGTCACACACACCATGCGTTGCAACGGAAACTCGATCGAGAGCTCGCGCAGGTTGTGCTCGCGCGCACCTTCCAGGATCAGGCGCGGCGTGTTGTCGGTGACCGCCCGACGAAAACCCATGCCGATGTGCTTGCGATCACCCAAATACGCACCGGTCAGGGTATCGGCCGAGCGCAGTTCATCCACCGTGCCATCGAACACGATTTGCCCACCGCGTTCACCCGGCCCGGGCCCCATGTCCAAAATGCGATCGGCCGCCACCATCACCGCCGGGTCGTGCTCGACCACCACCAGGGTGTTGCCGGCATCGCGCAAGCGGTGCATGGCTTCGGTGATGCGCTGCATGTCGCGCGGGTGCAGGCCGATGCTGGGCTCGTCCAGCACAAACAGCGTGTTGACCAGCGACGTGCCCAGGGCCGTGGTCAGGTTGATGCGCTGCACTTCGCCACCACTCAGGGTGCGGCTTTGCCGATCCAGGGTCAGGTAGCCCAAGCCCACATCGCACAAATAGCGCAAACGGGTGCGAATCTCGTCCAGCAACAACTGCATCGCTTGCCGTTCGGGACTCTCGGCCTGGGCCGACAAGCCGGTTTGCAAACGGTCAAAAAACCGCCGCAAGCGCTCGATGGACAACTGCATCAGGTCGTGCAGGCACAAGCCCGGCAAACGACCCAGCACAGCCCGATCCCAGCCCACCCCGACCGGCAAAAAGCGTTGCTCGGCAGTCATCACGTCATCGGCGTCTTCGCGCGTGCCGATGCGCCACAACAAGCTCTCGGTCTTCAGGCGCGCGCCACCGCAGGTGGTGCAAGGGGTGTAACTGCGGTATTTGGACAGCAGCACCCGGATGTGCATCTTGTACGACTTGCTCTCCAGGTACTCAAAAAAACGTCGGATGCCATACCACTGCTGGTTCCACTTGCCGTTGTAAGTGGGCGACCCTTCAATGACCCAATTTTTTTGTTCAGGTGTCAGCTTGTTCCAGGGCGTGTCGCGCGGAACTCCGGCCTTCTCGGCGTGCCGCATCAGGTCGTCCTGACACTCGGACCAGGCCGGTGTCTGGATGGGCTTGATCGCCCCCGCACGCAGCGTCAGCTTGTCGTTCGGGATCACCAGCCCGTAATCGACCCCGATCACCCGGCCAAAACCCCGACAGGCCTCGCAAGCCCCCACCGGCGAATTGAAAGAAAACATCGACGGGGTGGGCTCGGTGTACTGCAAATCGCTCTCAGGGCAATGCAGGCCGGTGGAAAAACGCCAGACCTCGGTCTGCCCCTGTTCGTCCTGGGCATGCACGGCCATGCGACCGGCCCCGCGCCGCAAAGCGGTCTCGATCGCTTCCATGGCCCGCTCCCGCTCGACGCTGCTGGCCCTGAACCGGTCCGCGACCACATCCAACACCTTGCGCGGGCCGGTCGGCGTGGCCACTTCGCGTTCGGCCTGGACGCGGGTGTACCCGCTGGCACTCAGCCACTGCTGCACCTCTTCAGCGCTGGTGCCCGCCGGCAACTCGACCGCAAAGGTCAACACCAGTCGCGGGTCACCGTTTTGGGCCCGTTCCCGGATCGATGCCCAAATGGTGTCCGGAGTGTCGTGCCGCACCGGCAAGCCGGTTTGGCGATCGCTCAAATGAGCCACCCGGGCAAACAACAGCTTCAGGTGGTCATTCAGCTCGGTCATGGTGCCCACGGTCGAGCGCGAACTGCGCACCGGGTTGGTCTGGTCGATGGCGATTGCAGGGGGAACCCCCTCGACACGATCCACTTGCGGGCGGTCCATCCGGTCCAGGAACTGCCGCGCATAGGCGCTGAAAGTCTCCACATACCGGCGCTGGCCCTCGGCATACAGGGTGTCGAACACCAAACTCGACTTGCCCGATCCGCTGGGCCCGGTCACCACCGTCAATTCACCCGTTCGGATGTCCAGGTCCAGGTTTTTGAGGTTGTGCTGCCGCGCACCGCGGATTTGGATGTTTCCCTGTGACATGTTTACCTTTTTGAGCCAAGGCGAAACATTGTAGGGATATTGATTGGTTCGGGGGAGTTAAGGGAATTCTCTTGACTGCATCGTATTTCACCAGGATTCAAGACTGATAAAAGGCTTTGAATACAGTGAGCCTGGCATGAGCCCCCTCTATGCAACTGGGAACAAATGTTGTACCGACTGCGGGCAACTTGATCCTGTCTGACTTTGCACGCAAGCTTGCACGTCCGCATGCATGGACTGCTCAAAAGAAGCCGGACGTGATCATGGATTGATTCACGCCACAGCACTGATCTGAGCGTACAAGCTTGGAAAGTCGTTGTGAATGGTCTTCCAAACCATTTCAAAGTCCACCTTGTCATAGCCATGTGAAACACGGTTGCGCATGGCGTACATGACCTGCCAGGGTATATCGCTGTGTTGCGCGGCAAACACCGGATCCACGCGCTGGACGTTGTTGGCGGCCTCTCCAATGATTTCAATGTTGCGAATCACGGCATCCTGCACAAGATTGCTGGACAAAAAAGCCACTTCATCCAGGTCAGCGACATACTCCTCAATGCGCAAGATGGCCTCCAAAATGTGCCTCAAATAGTCGGGCACGCGCAAAGCTTTGTTCATACGGGCGTCGCTTCGGCCAAGACCTGACCTCGGAATTGTTCAGGCAAGGCTTTGGGGGTTAGCACATCAACAGACACGCCCAAAAGACGCTCCAGCTCGACTTGAATCCTGGCGACATCCATCAGAGTCGTTGCTGGGGTCGGGTCGATCAAGATGTCCAGGTCACTGCCCTCCTGGTCATCACCCCGCAACACAGAGCCGAACACGCGGGCATTGCAGGCGCGATGGCGCTCCACCACATTGCGAATGGCGACACGATGGGCTTGCAGTGCAACAGACGGTTTCATGACGGCTCTCCAACATTGAAATCCGGTTTGATCATACTGTGACGCCGTTTAGGAAACAACGCCCCCGCGCGAACGATGCACGGTTCGCATTTTCTGAAGTGAAGCCGAACGTAATAGAGACGAAAAAAAACCACGGCAGAGCACCGTGGCATAGACCCTTGGAGGGTGAAATCAGCGGGTGTGACTGGGTGCCCGAACCGGGAACACCCGGTTCATCACTTGGACTCGGCAGGCTTGGCCGCATCGGCTGGCGCGGCGGCGGGCGCAGCCGGTGCCTCGGCGGGTTTGGCGGGTTCGCTGTGCACGGCCTCGGCGCCGTGCTTTTCACCGCCCATGTCCAGGCTGTCGCCGCCCTTCATGATGACATACAGGGCCAAGGCGGCAAAGACGATGAAACCGATGAAGATCTTGATCATTGAAGTAGCTCCGGTGCATGAAAAAAGCCCTCCGCAGAGGGAGGGCTTGAATGTAGCAGGACAGGTCCTGCAGTTTGCTTACATCAGTCGTTGGCGTAGATGTCCACGTCTTTGGTTTCCTTGACGAACAAGGTACCGATGACCAGGGTCATGCCGGCGATGATGATGGGGTACCACAAGCCGTTGTACATGTTGCCGGTCTGGGCCACGATGGCAAACGAGGTGGTGGGCAGCAAGCCGCCGAACCAGCCGTTACCGATGTGGTAGGGCAACGACATCGAGGTGTAGCGGATCCGGGTCGGGAACATCTCGACCAGCATGGCGGCGATCGGGCCATACACCATGGTGACCAAAATCACCAGGTAGATCAGGATGATCGAGACCATGACCTTGTCCAGCTTGGCCGGGTCGGCCTTGGTGGGGTAGCCGTGCTCTTTCAGCTCTTTGGCCAAGGAAGCACTCAGCATGGCGTCTTTGACCTTGGCGTCGTCCTTCAGGGTGGCCAGCTTGGTTTCGGCGGCCTTGACAGCGGCTTCATCGACCGGGCTGGCGGCTTTCAGGTCATCAACCGTCTTTTGGGCGGCTTCACGGGCGGCGGCGATGTCCTCGGCGCTGGGCACGACCTTGATGCTGTTCTCACCGATCTTGATGATGGCGGACTGGCCAGGGGTGGCTTCGTTGCTGTAGCTGACCGAATTGGCGGCCAGTTTCTGCTTGGCGATGTCACAAGAACTGGTGAACTTCACAGTGCCGGTCGGGTTGAACTGGAACGAACACTCCGCCGGATCGGCAAACACCACCACCTTGCTCTTTTGCTGGGCGGCATACAGGTCGGGGTTGGCGGCCTTGGTCAGGGCTTCAAAGACCGGGAAGTAGGTCAACACGGCCAGCAAACAACCCAGCATGATGATGGGCTTGCGACCGATCTTGTCCGACAGAGAGCCAAACACGATGAAGAAAGGCGTACCGACAATCAGCGACACGGCGACCAGGATGTTGGCGGTGGCACCATCGACCTTGAGCGACTGGGTCAGGAAGAACAGGGCATAGAACTGGCCCGAGTACCAAACCACGGCCTGACCGGCGGTCAAACCCACCAAGGCCAAGATCACGATCTTCAGGTTTTTCCATTGACCGAAAGACTCGGTCAGAGGGGCCTTCGAGGTCTTGCCTTCAGCCTTCATTTTCTGGAAAGCGGGCGATTCGTTCATGGTCAAGCGGATGTAGACCGAAATGGCCAACAGCGCGATGGACACGATGAACGGCACGCGCCAGCCCCAATCGGCAAACGCGGCCTCGCCAATGGCGGTGCGGGTGCCCAAAATCACCATGAGGGACAAGAACAGACCCAGCGTGGCGGTGGTCTGAATCCACGCAGTGTAAGCACCACGTTTGCCATGCGGCGCGTGCTCGGCCACATACGTGGCGGCACCACCGTATTCGCCGCCCAAGGCCAGACCCTGCAGCAGACGCAAGATGATCAGAATCACCGGAGCGGCCACGCCGATGCTGGCGTAAGTGGGCAAAATGCCGACGATGAAGGTCGACAAGCCCATGATCAGGATGGTCACCAGGAAGGTGTACTTGCGACCGATCATGTCACCCAGGCGGCCAAACACCAGCGCGCCAAAGGGGCGCACGATGAAGCCGGCGGCAAAGGCCAACAGCGCGAAGATGAAGGCCGAACCGGCATCCAGACCGCTGAAGAATTGCTTTGCGATGATCGCGGCCAGCGATCCATACAGGTAAAAGTCGTACCACTCAAATACTGTGCCCAGAGAAGAAGCAAAAATCACCTTCTTCTCTTCCGCGGTCATCGGGCGTGCGGCTTCGGTTGTCGCCATGTCTTGTCTCCAGAAAAAACTGCCCAAATCGGGGCAGTGAACGGAGTTTGCACAAGCACGCTGACCCTGCTCTGACTCGAAACTTGGTGAAGGCTGACTGTTTTGTAAAGTTTGACGCGCTCAATGTAAAGAAGAGGTTGAGAAAATACACCATTGATCGATAGATCATCCCAGATGCCGCAACCAACGCGCATGGCGTGCCAGCCGTGACACATCGACCCACGAATTGACCCCTTGCCGCCGCAAGCGGGGCCAGAGATAAAGCCATAACTCAGCCGTTGCCCAAGCGTCCGCCATGGCATGGTGGCGTTGCGCCACCTCGATGCCGGCATGGCGCAAACAATCGTCCAAATTTTGGGGTGCGGGTTGAATCCCCAGGCCGGCACGCAGATCGTACAAATCGAGCCAGTGCTTCACGCCCCAGGAAACGCCCACAGAACGAGCTGCACGCGCCAAGAACGCATGGTCAAAGGGCGCATGAAAACCCATCCAGGGCGAGTCGCCCAAATAGGTCTTCAAAGCCTGCAAAGCCTGATCGGGCAACAGGCCGGATTGCTGATCCTGCAAGCCGATGCCGTGCAACAGAATATTGCGCTTGTCGACCTGCCGGGGCGGAGTCTGTTGCAACACCGCCTCAAAAGCGTCATGGGCGTTCAACCGCCAATGCTCGCCCGCACGATGCACAGCCACTGCGGCCACCGACAGCAACCGGTCGTGATGCGGATCCAGACCGGTGGTTTCGACATCGAGCACCACCCAGCGCTGCTCATTGGGCGACGATTTGTCCCACCACAACATGCTCAGGAACTCCAGGTCAACGCAATGCGTTGCTGCAAAGTTTGCAAGGCCTTCATGGACTCACGCAGGATGTTGCGGTCAAAAGTGGCCAGCCCATCGAGCTTCCATCGGTTGCCGGCTTGGGCCGGCTCAGGTGCGGCCAGTTGTCGGCTCAGCCGCAACATTTGCAAATGTTCAAAAGCGCCGACCCAGGACCGGGCTTCGGACTCGGGCACGCCAACCTCTGGAGCCGCTTGCAACAAACGCTCGCGCGTGCCCAAAGCCGACACGCCGCAACCCAGCGCCAAAATGCGGGCAGCGTCGACCGCCAGCGCAGTGCCCTGCATTTTCAGATCGATGTAATGACCATCGGCTTCGGCTTGGCTTTGCAAACCGCCCAGCCAACCCAAAGGCAATTTGAACTGCGCATGGTTTTGAGCCAACAAAGCCAGGAATCTTTTTTCTTCTCGCGCCCAGGCCTGCGCCTGTTTCAAGATCTGTTCGGGCCATTCCATCGCACCCGCCAATGCACGCATGTCAAAAAACACGCTGGCCTGCAACAAATCCTGCGGGTTGCCCTGGTGGGTCCACCGGTGAAATCGTTGCAGCCATTCGGACCGGGTCAACGCACATTCCGGATTCGACGCCATGATGCCGCCTTGGCACAGGGGGTAGCCACACGCATCCAGGTCTTCGTTGATGCGACGGGCGACATCGATGAATGCCTGCCGACCCCCTTCGGTCACGTCATCAGCCAGGATCCAGGCATTGTCCTGATCGGTGGAGATGGTCTGCTCTTGTCGACCCTCAGAACCCAGCGCCACCCAGCATGCTTTGCCCAGATCCAGGCCGGCGGCTTCGACGTGGTGTCGCACCAGCTGACGGGTCAGCATGTCATTGAGTTGGCTGATCAGGCGCGTCAGGGATTGAGCCTGTACCCCTTGCGCCAGCAGCATGCGGGCGAAATCGCGGATGTCACCACCCGCTCGTTGAAAATCGGGGAGATCGCGAGCCAGAGCGATCTGATGGCTGATTTGTCGCGTCGAGTAACGTTGCAGGGTGAACAAATCGCGCTCGGAGACGATGCTGTGCAAACGCCCCTGATCGGTGATCGGTATGTGCCGGATGCGCGCCTGACCCATCAGGCAAGCCGCATCATTCAGGGTGTGCCGCACGCTCAGCATGCGAACCGGCCGGGACATCACCTGCGTCACCGGTTCATTCAGGTCCAGGCCCGCCAGGGTGATGCGGCCCACCACGTCATCCCGTGTCAAGATGCCCAGCACTTCGGTTTCCAATGCAGCGGTGGCCACCAACACCGAACCGACCCGGGCCCGGTGCAGGACTTCCAGTGCCTCTCGCACCGTCGCTTGTGGGTGCACCCACAGAGGCGAACGAACGGGCAACTGCCCCAAGGTGGACTCCATGGTCTGTTGCTGTTGCAACCACTGTGCCTGGGCCTGATGCAGTTGCTGCAACACGGCGCGCAGCTGGGTTTGCACCTGGTTGCCCAAAAAGTCAGCCCACAGAGGGCAGCGGCTAGCCACTTCGCGCACGGCTTCGCCATCGAGCCAGACGACAAAGCAATCGGTTTGGGCCCGATGATCCTGACGCAAAGGTTGACCGGTCCAAAAAGCACCCACCGGAAAAAAATCTCCTACCTCCCACACCTCGGCTTGTTCGACAATGTCGGAAGTCGGCACGGACTGCATCCGCCCGCGACGCAACCAGCCCAAAGCGCCAGGAGCCGCCTGCCCCGCCTGCAAAACAACTTCTCCGGCGGGGTGATAAGTCTCCTGCCATCCCTGAGCCAGACACTCGACATCTGCTACAGGCATGCTGGAAAACGGCCAATGCCGATTGAATTCCCTGACCTGAAACCGTTGCAGACTCTCACTCATGACCATGGCCTTTTAAAAATCGTTGCCCTCCAACCCGCAAAAGCCCAAGGGTTATCCCGAAACCCCCTCAAATAATGACCACAAAGTAAGTTGGAGGTAAGCGGAGATTCACAAAGTAGCCCAATTGTAAATTTTGCGTGAATTTTCTTGTCCAGATCTTGATCCCTGTCAAAGACCATGCTTCAAATCCTGAATGTTTTGCAATTGATTTTGTACATCGGTTTGCTGGCCATGCTGGGGCAGGGCTTGCTGTTTGTGCTGGCCGGGCAAAAACGCGACACGAATCTGTTCTATCAACTCTTTCAAGTGCTCAACCGCCCCTGGACCGGGTTGGCGCGAGTGGTCAGCCCCAAGTGGGTCGCCCCGCACCATGTGCCCTGGGTGGCTTTTTTCATGCTCGGCGTCTTTTATTTGGCCGTCACGCTGGCCAAGATCGAGCATTGCATCAGCGTGGCCATGCAAGGATGCCGATGAACTCGATCGAACTGACCTGTCACAAAGCGCTGCTTTGGCTGCAGTTGGCCCTGGGCCTGAAAGATGCCGCGCTGAAGCACCTGAATCGTTGGATTGAGCTGCAACCGGATCATGCGCATGCGCTTTCCAGTCGTGCTTTTTTGTGGTGTCAACTCGATCGGACTGAAGACGCCTTGCTGGATTACCAACGCTTGACCCAGTTGGGGCTGGCGCGTGCCGGCGACTGGTTCAACCTGGGCTTTTTGCATCAATCGGCCCAACGCCATGCGCAAGCCCAACACTGTTTCCAGCAATGCCTGGCACTGGATGAATCGATCGATCGCGCCTGGTATGGCCTGGGCTTGAGCCTGATGGCCCAGGCCCGTTACGAACAAGCGCTGCAAGCTTTTCAGCGCAACACCCAATTGCAACCCATGAGCCCACACGGCTGGTGTCAACTGGCCCGTGTGCACATGGAACGTCAGGAGCCCGAAGAGGTCGCGAAGATCATTCGCCACTTGCAGGGCTTCGAACCCAAAATCGCCGCCGAACTGGCACGCGAAACCGGCGTTCGACCCGCCTGACACCCGGCCTCGCCTGCGTTGCAAGGGTCACTCACCCGCAGGCGACTTTGTGTACCCCTGAAAGTTTGGGGGATTCCGAGGAGACATTTGATGCAAATGACCGAAAACCATCGGCGGTATTGGCAGAAGAACCTCAACATCACCGCCGTTTTGATGGCGATCTGGTTTGTGGTGACCTTCGCGGCCAGTTACTTTGCCCGAGACCTTAACTTCACCTTCTTTGGCTGGCCCTTCAGTTTCTGGATGGGCGCCCAAGGCTCGCTGGTGATCTACGTGCTGATCATCTGGTTTTACGCCAGGTACATGAATCAGCTGGACCAAGAACACGGCGTCGCCGAAATCGAGGAGGACTGACATGGCTGGCATGGCACCTGAATCTGGAGGCGGCGTGTTCTCGGCTTCGAGCAACGCGGCTTTCAAACAACAATTGAACAAGGTCTATGGTTGGTATACCGGCGGCTTTGTGGTTTTCGTGATCGCACTGGCCATCCTGGAACAAATGGGATTGCCACGCAACTGGATCGGCTACATCTTCCTGGCCGCCACCGTGCTGCTGTATGGTGGCATTGGTGTGATGAGTCGAACCAACGATGCCGCCGAATACTATGTGGCTGGTCGTCGGGTTCCGGCGATCTACAACGGCATGGCCACCGGTGCCGACTGGATGTCGGCGGCGTCGTTCATCGGCATGGCCGGTACGTTGTACCTGACCGGATATGGCGGCCTGGCCTTCATCATGGGGTGGACCGGCGGCTACTGCCTGGTGGCGCTGTTTTTGGCCCCCTACCTGCGCAAATTCGGGCAATTCACGATCCCCGACTTTCTGGGCGCTCGCTATGACGGCAACTTGCCCCGGCTGTTGGGCATCCTGGCCGCCATTTTGTGCTCATTCACCTATGTGGTGGCGCAGATCTATGGCGTGGGCCTGATCACCACCCGCCTGACCGGCGTGGCTTTTGAACTGGGCATTTTCCTGGGCTTGGGCGGCATTCTGGTCTGCTCCTTCCTGGGCGGCATGCGTGCGGTGACCTGGACCCAAGTGGCCCAATACATCATCCTGATCGTGGCCTACATGATCCCCGTGGTCTGGCTTTCGGTGAAGCAAACCGGTGTCCCGGTGCCACAAGCGATCTATGGTTACCAACTGGAAAAAGTGACCGCCAAAGAGAAGGAGCTGATCGACGACCCGAAAGAAAAGGAAGTCATCGCCATCTTCAAGGCCCGCTCGGACGAAATGGCTGAAAAGCTCAAGGATGTGAAAGCCGCGCTGGAAGCTGACAAAGCGGCTGCCACCAAGAAGCTCGATGACCTGAAGGCAGCCAACGCTCCGGTCGAAGAGGTCAAGGCAGCGGAAAAAGCCCTGGCTGCATTGCCGGCCAACGAAGAAGCGGCCAAGAAAGCCTGGACCGCCGCCAAAGCCGCAGCTGATGCGCGCGCCAGACCGCTGGCTGGCATGCCTCGCCATGCGACACAATTTGCCGGCGATCCAAATGGTGACGCCAAAGCACAAGAAACCTTCGACACCTCGCGTCGCAACTTCCTGGCGTTGGTGTTCTGTCTGATGGTCGGTACGGCCGCCTTGCCGCACATCCTGATGCGTTACTACACCACCCCCTCGGTCAAGCAAGCCCGCAGTTCGGTGACCTGGTCGCTGTTCTTCATCTTCTTGCTCTACTTCACAGCACCCGCTTTGGCCGTGTTGGTGAAATACGAGGTCTTCACCGTGCTGGTGGGGACGCCCTTTGACAAGCTGCCCGCCTGGGTCAGTCAATGGGCGGCGGTTGACCCGGCGCTGTTGTCGGTTTCGGATGTCAACAAAGACGGCATTTTGCAATTGGGCGAGATGCGCATCGGCGGCGACATCGTGGTGTTGGCCACGCCGGAAATCGGAGGCCTGCCCTATGTCATCTCCGGCATGGTTGCCGCTGGTGGTCTGGCCGCAGCGCTCTCGACCGCCGACGGTTTGTTGCTGACGATCGCCAACGCCTTGTCGCACGACCTGTACTTCAAGATGATCGACCCGAACGCCTCGACCGCACGCCGCGTCACCATCTCCAAAGCCTTGTTGCTGGTGGTGGCGCTGGCCGCTGCTTACGTGGCGGCGCAAAAACCGGCGGACATTTTGTTCCTGGTTTCTGCCGCGTTCTCGTTCGCTGCTGCCGCTTTCTTCCCGGCTCTGGTCTTGGGCATCTTCTGGAAGCGCGCGACCAAATGGGGCGCCGTGGTGGGCATGATCGGCGGCTTGGGCGTCACCTTCTATTACATGGTGACCACCCAACCCTGGTTGCGCGGCATCTTCGGCGTGACCTCTCCCATTGAGCTGTGGTATGGCATTCAGCCGATCTCGGCCGGTGTGTTTGGCGTGCCGCTGGGCTTTGCCCTGATCATCATCGTCAGCCTGTTGACCCCGGCCCCGCGCCGTGAGATTCAGGAGTTGGTGGAGCATGTGCGCTACCCCAGCTTGGTGGGTGACATCGATACCAAAGCCACTTGAGACAGTCGGGCCCGCAAGGGTCCGATCTGGAATCACTGAACCGGGGTGCGAACCCCGGTTTTTTTTCGCCTAGGCCTGTCCGGCACGGGCCGGGATGCTTTGCCAAACCATCCGCTTTTGGGCGTCCGACATCCCGCCCCAAGCTGCAATTTCCGTCAGGCTGCGCAGACAGCCTTGGCACCAGCCGCTTTGCGTGTCCATGATGCAAACCGAACGACACGGCGAGGGCACCGGCCCCGTGGTGCGCAATGCCACGGTCGCTCTGGTCTGCCAATCGGTTAGGGGGACGGACATGCGACTCAGCCCCGCTTCGCAAGCAATGCCCGCGCCACCCGCGAGTGACTGGGTCGCCCCAAATGATCGCTGATGTATTGTCCGGCATCGGCCAGCGCCAGCAAATCGATGCCGGTCTCGATGCCCATGCCGTGCAGCATGTAGACCACGTCTTCGGTCGCCACATTGCCGGTGGCGCCCTTGGCATAGGGACAACCCCCCAGACCCGCCACCGAGGCGTCGAACTGCCACACCCCCATCTCCAATGCGGCCAGCGTGTTGGACAGGGCCTGCCCATAGGTGTCATGGAAATGCCCGGCCACCTGATCCAGCGCGTAATGTTTCAGGGTGGCCTCGAATGCGGCTTGCACTTGGCGCGGCGTGCCCACACCAATGGTGTCGGCCACATAGGCGTGTTCGATGCCGATGCCTTTCATCAGCCCGGCCAAATAACCCACCCGTTCGGGCGCAACCTCGCCCTCGTACGGGCAACCCAGACAACAACTCATGGCTCCGCGCACCGCCAAACCGGCCGCATGGGCGGCTTCGACCACCGGTGCAAAGCGCTCGATGCTCTCGGCAATCGAGCAATTGATGTTTTTTTGGCTGAAAGCCTCAGAGGCCGAACCAAACACCACCACCGCGTCGGGTCGCGTCAGCAGTGCCGCTTCCAGCCCTTTCAGGTTGGGCGTCAGTACCGAATAGGTCACGCCGGGCTGGCGCTGCAAACCGGCCATGACCTCGGCGTTGTCGGCCATCTGCGGCACCCACTTGGGGCTGACGAAACTGGTGACCTCGATGTGTTTCAAACCGGCCGCCTGCAAGCGATGCACCAGTTCGACCTTGACCGCCGCCGGCACCGGCGCGGCCTCGTTTTGCAATCCGTCGCGCGGACCGACATCGGTGATTTGAACTCGGGTGGGCAGGTTCATGACGTCATTCTAAAAAGTGGCCTGACGCCGGACGACATCAGGGTTAATCCTTGAAATTGGGGTCTGACCCCAATTAATGGTTGCTTTTTCGCCACGTTGCAGAAATTGGGGTCAGACCCCAATTTCTGCAGCGCTCAGGTTTCGGTGGTCAGGCGCAGCAACTCGGCGCCTTCGGTCACCTGGTCGCCGGGGGCGTACAGCAGTTCGGCCACGACGCCGTCTGCAGGGGCGTGCAAGGTGTGCTCCATCTTCATGGCCTCCATCACGGCCACGGCTTGACCGGCTTGTACCGCTTCGCCCACTTTCACGGCAAACGACAAGACTTTGCCCGGCATGGGCGCGGTGAGCTGACCCGCTGTCTCGCCAGCGTCGCCGGCATGGGCCAGTTCATCGACCCGTTCGATGACGCGCGCCCCCTCGGGCGCAAACACATGGACCTGATCGCCCCAAACATGCACCCGGGCTCGCCAGCGTTGCTCGCCCCAAACAATGTCCAGCTCGTCGCCATGGCGGGTGGCCGACCAGGACCGTGCCGGCTGTTCGCCCAGCGCCAGCGTCGCGGCCGGGCCGGTGGTCAGCGTGGTGGTCACGTTTTGCTCGCCGACGCGCCACAACCAGCGTCGCTGGGACGTGCCAAAGGGCTGAAAGCCATCGATGCGCGCGAACGGATCACCCCAGCTCGCGCAGTCGCTGGCTTGGTCATCGGCTGCATAGGCCCAAGCCACTGCTGCCGCCAAGGCGCGTTCGATCGACAGCGCGGCATCGCCAAACAAAACCGCTTGCTCGCGCGTGATCAGCGCCGTATCGAGCCGGGCCTTGGCAAAGGAGTCGGTGGCCAGCACGCGCCGCAAAAACTGCACATTGGTGGCCAGCCCGACGATGCGGGTTTGGGCCAGCGCGGCATCGAGTCGCGCCAGCGCCTGCTGGCGGTCATCACCGCGCACAATCAGCTTGGCGATCATCGAGTCGTAGTACGGACTGATTTCGTCACCTTCGCGCACACCGTCGTCAAACCGGACATCGGCCACCTGGAAGGCTGCGGCCTGCGGCTTGCGATACACCTGCAAGGTGCCGGTGGAAGGCAAAAACTGATTGTCAGGGTTCTCGGCGCAAATGCGCGCCTCGATGGCATGCCCGCGACGCGGGATATCTTCCTGGCGCAAAGGCAAAGGCTCGCCGGCCGCCACCCGCAACTGCCACTCGACCAAATCGAGTCCGGTGATCGCTTCCGTGACCGGGTGCTCGACCTGCAAGCGGGTGTTCATTTCCATGAAATAAAACTTCATCGCCTCGGGCTGGTCGTACGCGGTTTGCTCGACGATGAATTCGACTGTGCCAGCGCCGACATAGTTCACCGCCTTGGCGGCGGCCACGGCAGCCGCCCCCATGCGTTGGCGCAAGGCTTCGGTCAGACCGGGGGCCGGAGATTCTTCGAGCACTTTCTGATGACGCCGCTGCACCGAGCAGTCGCGCTCGAACAGGTGCACCACCTGGCCATGCGTGTCGCCAAACACCTGAATTTCGATGTGGCGCGGTCGCTGGACATACTTTTCGATCAGGACAGCGTCGTCGCCAAAGCTGTTGCGGGCCTCGCGCTGGCAAGAGGCCAGGGCGGCTTCAAAATCAGCACCCGCCTCCACGATGCGCATGCCCTTGCCACCGCCGCCTGCGCTGGCCTTGATCAGCACCGGATAACCGATGCGGTCGGCCTCGCGGCGCAGCAGCGCCGGGTCCTGATCGGCCCCGTGGTAGCCCGGCACCAGTGGCACGCCGGCGGCCTCCATCAGGCGTTTGGATTCGGCTTTCAGGCCCATGGCCAAAATGCTCGATGGCTTGGGTCCGATGAAGGCAATGCCCGCATCGGCACAAGCCTGGGCGAAGGCCTCGTTTTCGCTCAAAAAACCATAGCCCGGGTGAATGGCCTCGGCGCCGGTGTCGCGGGCCGCCTGCAAAATGCGCTCCCAACGCAAGTAGCTGTCCTTGGGGGCCGAGCCACCGATGGCAATTGCCTCGTCACAAAACGCCACATGCTTGGCTTGGGCATCGGCCTCGGCATACACGGCGACGGTGCGCACCCCCAAACGGCGGGCGGTGGCGGCCACCCGACAGGCGATTTCACCTCGGTTGGCGATCAGGATTTTTTTGAACATGGCGTCCTCACTCCAACCAGCTGGGTTTGCGTTTTTGCAAAAAGGACTGCACGCCCTCTTTGCCCTCGGCACTGGCGCGGATGTCGGCGATGCCCGCCACCGTTTGCGCCACCAGCGCGTCGTTGATCTCTTGTCCTGCCACATCGCGCAACAGTTGCTTGCACTCGCGCATGGCATTGGGGCTGGCCAGCAGCAGCGCCTGAACCAGGGCCGAGACGCGTTCATCGAGTTGGGCTTCGCTGCTCACGACCTCGTGCACCAAGCCCAGCCGCAACGCCTCGGCAGCGTCAAAGCGTTCGGCGGTCAAAAAGTAGCGGTGCGAGGCGCGCGCGCCCATGGCCCGAATCACATACGGGCTGATGGTGGCCGGGATCAGGCCCAGCTTGACCTCGCTCAGGCAATAGCCGGCGCTGTCCAGGCTGACCGCCATGTCACACGTTGCCACCAGGCCCATGCCGCCGGCATACACATCGCCCTGCACCCGCGCGATGGTGGGTTTGGGGCACTCAAAAATGGTGCGCAACATGCGCGCCAACTCGCCCGCGTCGTCGATGTTTTGCTGGCGGTTGTAATCCGCCATGCGGCGCATCCAGTTCAGGTCGGCACCGGCGCAAAAGGCCTTGCCCTCGGCCGCCAACACGATGCAACGCACCGCCGGGTCGCTGCCCGCTTGCTCGAAGGCTTGCCGGATTTCGCCGATCAGGGTTTCATTGAACGCATTGCGCACATCCGGGCGCGACAGCGTGATGGTGTACACGCCTTGTTCGGTCTGGGTTTTCAAATGGTTCATGGCATCACATCCTGAACAGGCCAAAGCGGGTTTCTTCGATCGGGGCATTGAGCGATGTGCTCAGGCCCAAGGCCAGCACGCGGCGCGTGTCCGCCGGATCAATCACCCCGTCATCCCACAAGCGGGCAGTGGCGTAGTAGGGGTGACCCTGGTCTTCGTACTGGCGCCGGATCGGCGCTTTGAAGGCTTCTTCGTCGTCGGCGCTCCATTGACCGCCCTTGGCTTCGATGCCGTCGCGCCGCACCGTGGCCAGCACGCTGGCGGCTTGTTCGCCGCCCATCACGCTGATCCGGGCATTGGGCCACATCCACAAAAAGCGCGGCGAATAGGCGCGTCCGCACATGCCGTAATTCCCGGCCCCGAAGCTGCCGCCGATGATGATGGTGAACTTGGGGACGGCGGCGGTAGCCACGGCGGTCACCATCTTGGCGCCGTTGCGGGCGATGCCCTCGTTTTCGTATTTGCGCCCCACCATGAAGCCGGTGATGTTTTGCAAAAACACCAACGGGATCTTGCGCTGGCAGCACAGCTCAATGAAATGCGCCCCTTTCAGGGCCGACTCGGAAAACAAAATGCCGTTGTTGGCGATGATCCCCACCGGCATGCCCTCGATGCGGGCAAAGCCGCACACCAGCGTGGTGCCAAAGCGTGCTTTGAATTCGTCGAACTCGGACCCGTCGGCAATGCGGGCGATGATGTCGCGCACGTCGAAGGGCTTGCGCGAATCGGTCGGAATCACCCCATACAACTCGCTGGCGTCATACAAGGGGTCTTGCGAAGGATGCAATGCGATGTTGGGGGCCTTGGCACGGTTCAGGTTGCGCACGGCTTGTCGCGCCAGCGCCAGCGCGTGCAAGTCGTTTTGCGCCAGATGATCGGCCACGCCGGACAAGCGGGTGTGCACATCGCCACCGCCCAAGTCCTCGGCACTGACCACCTCGCCGGTGGCAGCTTTGACCAAGGGCGGCCCGCCCAAAAAGATCGTGCCCTGGTCTTTGACGATGATGGTCTCATCGCTCATGGCCGGCACATAAGCGCCGCCAGCGGTGCAACTGCCCATGACCACAGCGATTTGGGCGATGCCCTGGGCGCTCATGTTGGCCTGGTTGTAAAAGATGCGGCCAAAGTGATCGCGGTCGGGAAAGACCTCGTCCTGGTTGGGCAGGTTGGCCCCGCCCGAATCGACCAGATAGACACAGGGCAGGCGGTTTTGCTGCGCAATTTCTTGCGCACGCAGGTGCTTCTTGACCGTCATGGGGAAGTAAGTGCCGCCTTTGACCGTGGCGTCGTTACAGACCACCATGCAGTCCGTCCCGTTGACGCGACCAATGCCCGCGATCAACCCCGCCGAAGGCGCATCGTTGTTGTACATGTTCAGCGCCGCCAGCGGTGCGATTTCGAGAAACGGCGAACCGGGGTCGAGCAACTTTTGCACCCGCTCGCGCGGCAGCAGTTTGCCGCGTCCGGTGTGCTTGGCGCGCGCCGCCTCGCCCCCCCCCAGTGCGACTTGCGCCTGTTGTTGTCGCAAATCTTCGACCAGCGACTGCATGGCATGGGCATTGGCCTGAAAGTCGGCCGAACGCGGGTTGAGTGAACTGTGCAGCACAGGCATGGGTGTGATCCTCCAAGCCCGTTATTGTGATTGACGTTTACGTAAACGTCAATTGGTGCAAAACATGCATGTCAGTGAACACTTGCTTTGCCCCGGCAGACAGTAAATCTTCGCCCTGCCCCAAAACAGCATAGCCCCAGACGGTGGCGCCGGCGGCCACACCCGCCTGCACCCCGGTGACGGTGTCCTCGATCACCAGGCAACGCGCAGGGTTCACAGCCAGTTGTTGTGCCGCTGCCAGGTAGACATCGGGGTGGGGTTTGCTGCGCGGCATCTCATGACCGCTGAAAACCCGGCCTTCGAAATAAGACAACAAGCCCACCTGCGCCAGCATCATCTCGACCTTCTGGCGATCCGCGCCGGAAGCCACCGCCAGACGGCCCCGGCTGTGTTGGTGCACGTGCGCCACCGCATCGTGCACGCCTTCGATCACCTTCAATTCGGTTTGCAAGGCCTGGTTGCGCCGCCGCATGAACTCGCGCAACCAGTCTTCCGACCAAGGTTGGCCGGTGTGCTGCTCAATCAGCTCGCGGCGGCTGCGCACCGTGTGGCCGACGAACAAATCCCAACAGGCTTGCGCCGTCAGGTTCCAGCCGCGCTCGACCAGCATGGCGTGCAACACACCGTTGGTGATGGGCTCGCTGTCGACCAGCACGCCATCGCAGTCGAACAACACGGCTTCAAAGTGCGTCATCAGCAGGCCTTAGAGTGCGCGCTGGATGATGATTTTTTGCACGTCGCTGGTGCCCTCATAAATCTGGCACACGCGCACGTCCCGATAAATGCGCTCGACCGGGAAATCATTCACCACCCCATACCCGCCCAGAGTTTGAATGGCCAGGCTGCACACCCGCTCGGCCACTTCGCTGGCAAACAATTTGGCCATGGCCGCCTCACGCAGGCAAGGGCGGTCGGCGTCGCGCAAACTGGCTGCATGCCAAATCAGTTGACGCGCGGCTTCCAGTTGCGTGGCGCCGTCGGCCAAACGGAAACCCACTGCCTGGTGGTCAAAGATGGCTTTGCCAAAACTCTGGCGGTCTTTGGCGTACTGGATGGCAAAGTCCAGCGCACTGCGCGCCATGCCGACGCTTTGGGCGGCGATGCCGATGCGTCCGCCCTCCAGGGCGCTGAGGGCAATCTTGTAACCCTCGCCTTCTTGGCCGATCAGGTTTTCAGCCGGTATGCGGCATTGCTCCAGCACGATCTGCGCGGTGTCGCTGCTGTGCTGACCCAGTTTGTCTTCCAGACGCGCCACCACCCAACCCTGGGCATTGGTCGGCACGATGAAGGCGCTCATGCCCTTTTTACCCGCCCCTTTGTCGGTCACGGCGATCACAATCGCCACATGGCCGTTTTTGCCGCTGGTGATGAACTGCTTAACCCCATTGAGCACATATTCGTCGCCATCACGGGTCGCCGTGGTGCGCAAGGCCGAAGCATCAGAGCCGACATGCGGCTCGGTCAGGCAGAACGCACCCAGCATCTCGCCGCGAGCCAGTGGCGTGAGCCAGCGCTGCTGCTGTGCGGAATTGCCGTAGCGCATCAGGATCGCATTGACCGGACAATTGGTCACGCTGATGGCGGTGCTGGTGCCGCCGTCACCGGCCGCAATCTCTTCCAGCACCAGCGCCAGCGTCAGGTAGTCCAACCCGGCCCCTCCCAGCGCTTCGGGGACACAAATGCCATAAGCGCCCAAGGCAGCCAAGCCCTGGTGAGCGTCCTTGGGAAAATGGTGTTCCTTGTCCCATTTGGCCGCATGCGGCCACAGTTCGCGCTGGGCGAAATCGCGCACCGCATCTCGAATCATTTCCTGGTCGGGGTTGAGCAACATGGTTATCCTTTCACCAGGCGATGGTGCTGCCGTCGTGGTTGATGAATTGGCCTTGCTGCTGTCTGCCCACACGGGCCAAAACCTGGCGCAAGTTGCCGGCACTTTGTGCCGGAGCCAATGTGGCGCCGGCGCCGCCCATGTCGGTGCGGACCCATCCCGGGTGCAAGGCGACCACCGTGAGTTCGGGGTATTGCGCCTGGGCGCTGCGCACCACCATGTTGACCGCCGCTTTGCTGACCCGATACAGCACCGAGTCAGAAGAAGTCGTGCCCTGCAAGCTGCCCATGATGCTGCTGATCACCGCCAACACGCCATGCCCGGGCTGAATCAGGGGGGCGACTTGCGGGATGGCTTGCAACACGCCCAGCACATTCGTGTGCATGATGCGATCAAAACGCTCGCTCGTCACCGGCTCGCTGATCGGCTGGCGATCCATGATGCCGGCCACATGGATCACCAGGTCCAGCTTCTCGCCATCGAGTTGCCAGGCCAAGCCACTGACGCTGGCCGGGTCGGCCACATCCAGCGCAAATGCGCGATCCACCGACGATTGCAGCGTTTGCACATCTTCGGCCTTGCGCCCGGTGGCAATGACGTGCCAGCCGGCTTGCTTGTATTGCAGGGCCAACTCGCGGCCGATGCCGCGCGAGGCCCCCAGGATCAGCACCCTTTTCATGGGCATCAGACCAACTCAATCGCCATGGCGGTGGCTTCGCCGCCGCCGATGCACAACGTGGCCATCCCTTTCTTCTGGCCGCGGGCCTGCAAGGCATGCAGCAGCGTGACCAAAATGCGCGCGCCACTGGCCCCTATGGGGTGACCCAATGCACATGCGCCGCCGTTGACGTTGACGATGTCGTGCGACACCTTGAGTTCGGCCATCAGGGCCATGGGCACCACAGCAAACGCCTCGTTCACTTCCCACAGGTCGACGTCCTTCACCGACCAGCCGATTTGCTGCAGCAGCTTTTGGCTGGCTCCGACCGGGGCGGTGGTGAACCACTCGGGCTCTTGGGCAAAGACGCTGTGGCCAACCACCCGGGCCAAGGGCTTGCAACCCAGTTTTTGGGCCGTGCTCTCGCGCATCATCACCAACGCGGCGGCACCGTCGTTGATCGACGAACTGGAAGCGGCGGTGATGGTGCCGTCCTTTTTGAACGCCGGGCGCAGGCTGGCGATTTTGTCCAGCTTGACCTTGCCCGGGCCTTCGTCCAGGCTGACCACGCGGTCGCCGCTGCGTTCTTTCACGGTGACGGCGGCGATTTCCTTGGCAAAGGCGCCATTGCTGCCGGCGGCCTTGGCGCGCTCGACACTGGCGGTGGCAAAGGCGTCTTGCTGCTCACGCGTGAAGGTGTATTTGGCCGCACACTCTTCACCAAAGGTGCCCATGCTGCGGCCGGGTTGATAGGCGTCTTCCAGACCATCGAGCATCATGTGGTCATAGACCTTGTCGTGGCCCATGCGGTAACCGCCACGGCCTTTGAGCAACAAATAGGGCGCGTTGGTCATGCTCTCCATGCCACCGGCCACCACCACGTCGGCGCTGCCGGCACGCAACATGTCGTGCGCGAACATGGCCGCGCGCATGCCCGAACCGCACATCTTGGACAGGGTCACCGCCCCGGCGCCCTTGGGCAGACCGGCCTTGAAAGCCGCTTGTCGGGCCGGGGCCTGACCTTGGCCCGCCATCAGGCAGTTGCCCATCAGCACTTCGTTGACGGCATCGACCGGGACGCCGGCACGCTCGATCGCGGCACGGATGGCCACACCGCCCAAATCATGGGCGGCGAGGCTGGAAAAGTCGCCCTGAAAACTGCCCATGGGGGTGCGGGCGGCACTGACGATCACAATGGCTTCAGACATGAATGACTCCTTCAATCAAGATGGGTTGGATGGGGACAAGGCCGGCTGGTTCTGAAACCGGCGCGAGGTTTCGTAGGGGAACACATCGAGCATGTGCCCCGCCTGGATGCGCTCTTTGTGGCCGCGCCAGAACGCGGCGTCGAGCAATTCGGCATGGTGCTTCATGAAGATATCGCGCACCTTGGGGTTGCCCAGCAAGAATGGGCCGAAGGTTTCCGGAAAGACGTCGTTTTTGGCCACGCTGTACCAAACCTCGCCCGACATCTCGTCTTCCTCGTTGCGCGGGGGGGGCACGCGGCGGAAGTTGCAATCGGTGATGTATTCGATTTCGTCGTAATCGTAAAACACCACTTTTCCGTTGCGCGTGATGCCAAAGTTTTTCCACAACATGTCGCCCGGGAAAATGTTGGCCGCCACCAAGTCCTTGATCGCGTTGCCGTATTCGATCACCGCACGCTCAAGGCGTTGCTGCCCGCGCTCGCTGCCCATGTCCAGCGCTTCTTGCAAATAAATGTTGAGCGGGATCATGCGCCGTTCGATGTAGACATGTTGCAGGATCAATTCGGTGCGCCCATCGGGCAGCGGTGCAAATTCAACCTGGCTGGGCGCGAATTTCTGGATCTCGGCCATCAACTCTTCGTCAAAGCGCTCCAGCGGAAAGGCCACCTTGCTGTACTCCATGGTGTCGGCCATGCGCCCGACCCGATCGTGTTGTTTGACCAGCAGGTACTTGCCCTTGATCTGCTCGCGAGTGGTTTCTTTGGGCGGGGGGTAGTAATCCTTGATGACCTTGAAGACAAAAGGAAACGAGGGCAGGTGAAACACCAGCATCACCATGCCCTTGATGCCGGGCGCGATGCAAAAGTTGTCGGTGCTGTGGCGCAGGTGATAGAGGAAATCGCGATAAAACAGCGTCTTGCCCTGCTTGGCCAGGCCCAGCGCGTTGTAGATCTCGGCGCGGGGCTTGCGCGGCATCATGCTGCGCAAGAACTGCACATAAGCCGAGGGGATCTCCATGTCGACCATGAAGTAAGCGCGGGCGAAGCTGAACAGCATCAGCAGGTCCTCTTCGCCGATCAGCGCCGCGTCGATGTACAACTGCCCCTGCTCGTTGTGCAAAATGGGCAGGGCAAATGGCACTTCGCGAAAGCCGTTGATCAACTTGCCGACGGCATAAGCACCCTTGTTGCGATAAAACAAACTGGTCAGGGCCTGGATCTGGAAATTGGCCCGGCGCGGAAAGTCACCCATGGCCTGAAGCAATTCGGCCTCGACCCGGCGCACATCATCGTCCAGGTGCGCCATGGGGCATTTCAGGTCGAAGTAGGCCATCATCTCGCGCAGGCTGTCGCACAAGGCCGCTCCGGACGGGTACCAGGCTTTGAAACTGGGTCGTGCCGTGGGCTCGCTGTTTTCGATGTACTCGGTGCTGACCGCAGGGCGGACAAAAATGAAATCGTTCTGGAAATAGCTGCGGTCCAGGATTTTGGTGATCACCGAATTGAAAAAAGACTCGGCGAGTTCAGGCTGAAAGTGATCGACCAGCAAGCCGATGTAGTGCAACTTGACCTGATGCCAGACCTCCATCGGTTGCTGGCCGGCCCCAAACTCTTCTTGCAATCGGGCATGACACTCTTGCACCCGCTGGTCATAAAACTCGATGCGCTCACGCTGGGCTCGTTGCTGACCATGCCAATCGCAGGCCTCAAAGCGGGCCTTGGCCTGCGCCGACTCGCTGCGAAACAACTGATAGTGCCGATGAAAGCCATCGAGCATGGCCAGTGCGATCTCCTGGGCCAAGCTGGAATCGAGTCGGGTCGGGCACATCAGGGGCTTTCTGGGCTGGCTTCAGCGCATGCGGGGATAACGCTTGATCGCGTTGCGAAACACATCGACGACCTCTTGGGTGCCTTGCATGGTCACGCCCAAGTCTTTGACCAGACCGTCGGAGACGCCGTAAATCCAGCCGTGAATCGCCACTTTCTGGCCGCGCCCCCAGGCGTCTTGCATGACATTGGACATGGCCACATTGCCCACCTGCTCGATGACATTCATCTCGCACAGGGTGTTTTCCATGTCGGCCTGCGGCAGGTGGTTGAGCCGCTGGCGATGGCGCAAACGCACGTCCTGCACATGGCGCAACCAGTTGTCGGCCAGGCCGATGCGCATGCCCCGCGCCGCCGCCAACACGCCACCGCAGCCGTAATGCCCCACCACCATGATGTGCTCGACCTTGAGCGCATCGACCGCGTATTGGATGACCGACAAGGCGTTCAGGTCGGAGTGCACCACCACATTGGCCACGTTGCGGTGGACAAACACCTCGCCCGGATCGAGGCCGGTGATCTGATTGGCCGGCACCCGGCTGTCAGAGCAGCCGATCCAGAGGTATTTGGGCGACTGCTGCTGGGCCAAGTTGCCAAAAAATCCGGGCGTCTCCCGCTCCATGCGAGCCGCCCAGGCGCGGTTGTTGGCAAAGAGGTGTTCCAGCGAAGCATTCATGGCGTGATCTTAACGGCTCAGGCGGTTTCGGCGAACAACTCGCGCCCGATCAGCATGCGACGAATTTCGCTGGTGCCGGCACCGATCTCGTATAACTTGGCGTCGCGCCACAAACGACCCAGCGGATATTCGTTGATGTAACCGTTGCCGCCAAAGATCTGCACGCCCTCGCCCGCCATCCAGGTGGCTTTTTCGGCACACCACAAAATGACGCTGGCGCAATCCTTGCGGACCTGGCGCACGTGCTCGGCCCCCAACATGTCCAGGTTTTTGCCCACGGTGTAGCAAAAAGCCCGCCCGGCCTGCAGCACGGTGTACATGTCGGCCACCTTGCCCTGAATCAGCTGGAACTCGCCGATGCTCTGGCCAAACTGCTTGCGGTCGTGGATGTAGGGCACGACGTTGTCCATGACCGCCTGCATGATGCCGATGGGGCCTGCGGCCAGCACGGCTCGCTCGTAATCCAGGCCGCTCATCAGCACCTTGGCGCCCATGTTCAGACCACCCAAAATGTTCGCCTCGGGGACTTCGACGTTGTCAAACACCAACTCGCCGGTGTGGCTGCCACGCATGCCCAGCTTGTCGAGCTTTTGTGCGATCGAAAACCCCTTCATGCCCTTTTCGATCAAAAAGGCCGTCACGCCGCGCGCACCCAATTCGGGCTCGGTCTTGGCGTACACCACCAGCGTGTCGGCATCGGGACCATTGGTGATCCACATTTTGTTGCCGTTGAGCACGTAGTATCCGCCCTTGTCTTCGGCACGCAGCTTCATGCTGATCACGTCGCTGCCGGCCCCCGGCTCGGACATGGCCAGGGCCCCCACGTGCTCACCGCTGATCAACTTGGGCAGGTACTTTTGCTTTTGCGCCTCGCTGCCGTTGCGTTTGATTTGGTTCACGCACAGATTGGAGTGCGCGCCATAAGACAAACCGACGCTGGCCGATGCGCGCGAGATTTCTTCCATGGCGACCATGTGGGCCACATACCCCATGTTGGCACCGCCGTACGCTTCTGGCACGGTGATGCCCAACACACCCAAGTCGCCCATCTTGCGCCACAGGTCCATGGGGAACTGGTCGCTGCGGTCGATCTCGGCGGCACGCGGTGCGATCTCGGCCTGCGCGAAATCGCGCACCGCATCGCGCAAGGCGTCGATGTCTTCTCCCAATTGAAAGTTCAGTCCGGGCAATGCATGCATGGGGCACCTCAGTAAGTTTTGGGGATGGGAGCGAAAGTCGCTTGCATCAGGGCGCAATCCGACTCAACGCCCTGTTCGTCGATGTGGAGGACACGCGCGCCAGCCACGATCACGCGGCGGCCGGCGCGAACCACTTCACCACGCGCCAGCAACTTGCCGCCTTTGAAGGCGGCCAGAAAATTGACCTTGTATTCGATGGTGGTGACCTCGAACTCGGGGCCAGCCACGGTCAAAGCGGCGTATCCCGCCGAGATGTCGGCCAGCGCACCGATGGCCCCGCCGTGAAACCCGCCTTGCTGCTGGGTGATGCGGTCCGAGTAAGGCAACTCGATCTCGACACGCCCCGACGCCACCGTCAGCACACGTGCGCCCCAGTGAGCCATCAGGCCTTGGCGGACAAAACTGGCTTGTACCCGCTCCCACAGGGCGGGATCCGATTTCAAAGTAACGGTATCGCTCATTTTTTGGTGTGCCGTGCCAGCAGGGCTCGGGCTTCCTTTTCCTGAACTTTGACTTCTTCCAAATTAACCTGAACCTCACGCAGTTGCTCTTCAAGTTGACTGCGGTGCTGCGCCAGAACCGTCAAAAACTTCTGCAACTGCGGCACCGTGTCGCGCGGGCTGTCGTACATGTCGATGATTTCTTTGGCCTCACTGAGTGACAGGCCCAAACGCTTGGCCCGCAAGGTCAATCGCAAACGCGTACGATCCCGGCTGCTGTAGACGCGATTGCGCCCACCGGCGCCACCACGCCCGGGCTGCAACAAACCCATGTCCTCGTAAAAGCGAATCGCGCGCGTGGTCAAGTCAAACTCTTGAGCCAGGTCGCTGATGGTGTAAGTGGTCGCCATGTTGACAAATTGACGTTTACGTAAACGTCAATTATGAAGGAAAATCCCATCCATGAACAACTCCCCCGCCGAACTGAGCTACCCGCTGGCCCCCACCCGGCCAGAAGCCGGGCAGGTTCTGGACGTGGCCGATGGCGTGCGCTGGCTGCGCATGGCCCTGCCGTTTGCGCTGAACCACATCAATTTGTGGCTGTTGCGCGACCGCATCGAGGGGCGCGAAGGCTGGACCGTGGTCGACACCTGCATCGACCATCCCGATGCCCGGGCAGCCTGGGAGGGTGTCTTCCAAAACCATCTCGATGGCTTGCCCATTTTGCGAGTAGTGATCACTCACATGCACCCCGATCACATCGGTTTGGCGCATTGGCTGTGCGAGCGCTGGCAGGCACCCCTGTGGATCAGCTTGAGCGACTACCTCCATGCCCGCCAGGGTTGTGGTGCCGTGCGCGGTTTTGGCGGCGATGCCGCTCGCCAGTTTTTCATTCGGCACGGCCTGACCGATCCGCAGCACATCCAGGCGGTGGGCCTGCACGGCCCGCGCTATGGTGACATGGTGCCCGCCGTACCCGCCCATTACCGGCGGATGTTGCACGGTCAGGTCATCCGGATCGGCCAGCGCGACTGGCGCTGCATCGTGGGCTACGGCCATGCGCCCGAGCACATGGCCCTGTACGACGAACAAGGTGGCGTGCTGATCAGCGGCGACATGGTCTTGCCGCGCATCAGCACCAACATCTCGGTGTACGAGACCGAACCCGAAGGCGACCCGCTCGGCCTGTTCCTGAGTTCGCTCGATCGCTACCTGGCACTGCCCGCCGACACCCTGGTGCTGCCCTCGCACGGCGAGCCTTTTGTCGGCTTGCACACGCGGGTGGCGCAACTCAAAGCTCACCATGCCGAGCGTTTGGCCGAATTGATCGAGGCCTGTCGCGATCAACCCCGTTCGGCCCTGGACATCCTGCCGGTGCTCTTCAAACGCCCACTCGACGCCCACCAACTGGCGTTCGCCATGGGCGAGGCGATCGCACACCTGAACCATTTGTGGCACCGTCAGCGCATGGTGCGCACGGTCGATCCGAACGGGGTTTGGCACTTTCAGGCCTTGTGACGCCTGATTTGCTTCACAGATCGGTGTTCAGCGCATGCTCGCGCAGTGCCTTGCGCCGCGCCGGGTAATCGGGCATCACCTGCCCCACGGCGTCCCAAAACTGCGGGCTGTGGTCCATCACCCGCAGGTGACTGAGTTCGTGCACCACCACATAGTCGATCAGCGCGGGCTTGAGGTGCATCAGGCGCCAGTTCAGGCGGATGCGGCCATCGGCGCTGGCGCTGCCCCATCGGGTGCGCGCCCCCGACAAACCCAGATGGGTCCAACGAACCCCGGTTTGCGGGGCAAAAAAATCCAGTCGCTGCGTGAAATAGGGTTTGGCCTGGCGCATCAACCAGGTTTGCACGGCATCGCGGATTTGCTCGGGCACGGCCTGGGGCGGCAAACCCAAATACAGGGTGTCCAAGCCCCGTTCATCGGTCATCAGGTGCGGATGCCTGAATCGAGCCCCCACGGCCGGGGCTGGTGCTGCGCCCAGGCGCATGACGACGTCACCGCCCAAATAAGGAAAAACGGACCCGTCGCGCCACTCAATGGCCTGATCGATCTGCTTTTGCTTGAGGGCCCGCATGTCGGCCAGTTTGCGCACGATCCAGTCGGCCTTTTCGTGCAACGCAGCCTCGATCTCTTTAAGCCCCACCCACCGTGGTGCGCGCACTTCCAGGCCATCGGCCCCGACCAACATGCCGATGGTGCGCCGGCGCACGCGTTTGAGCACATACGGCACCACTTGCCCGGCCAGCAGGATCTGGCGCGAGCGGGGTGCCTGACTCGCTTCCTCGGCATCCGGGGCCGGTGCAGCCGCTCGGGGCGATGCCGATCCGCTCGGGGGTGCCGGGGCAAACAAATCAAGGACCAGTTGCACCAAACCCATGGCGTCAGCCTTGTGGGGGATACGCCTCGGGGTCGAGGCGGCGCATCTCCGACTCGATCCAGTCCTCGACTTCACGCATCAGCTCTTCCGGGTCGCGCCCCTGACTGGGGATGGGCTTGCCGATCGACACATCGACCAAGCCAGGTCGCTTGATCAGGGCCTTGCGCGGCCAGCATTTGGCCGACGTGACAGCGATCGGGATCACCGGTGCGCCGGTTTCCACCGCCAAACGGGTCCCGCCGGACTTGTAAGTGCCACGCTCGCCCCGCGCAATGCGGGTGCCCTCGGGGAACATGATCACCCAGACGCCTCGGGACAACAATTCGCGTCCTTGCGCCACCACCTTGTTGAAGGCCTGAGCCCGCTGGCTGCGGTCGATGTGGATCATGTCGAGCCGCCCCATGGCCCAGCCGAACACGGGCACCCGAAGCAATTCTTTCTTGAACACATAAGCCAGGGGGTGCGGCATGATGGCCGGCATCAGAAAAGTCTCGTAGGTGGACTGGTGCTTGACCAGCAAAATGGCCGGGCTGGTGCTGCCCAAGGGCAAGTTTTCGTAACCGTGCACCTGATGGCGCACCCCCATGATGACACGCGCTCCGGCGATGGCACAACGCAACCAGCGCGCCGCCCACCAGTAAAGGGGGTCGCCACGCACACCGGACAGGGCCAGCACGATGATGATCAGGGCAAAGGGCGGCATGGTCACCCCCATCCAGATCAAGTGCAAGATCGAGCGCAACAACGCGATCATCTCGGCACCCATGATCCGGAAAAAGCTTCGGGACCACCGTCAGGCGCCAAGTGCAGCCAATGCGACACAAACGCCGCCAAATCCTCGTGCACCCGGGTGTCGGCGGGAAAGTTGGCGGGCAGGGCTTGTCCACGCAAAGCCTCGCCTTTGCCCGTGAGCACGAGATGCGGTTCACAACCCAAGGCGACACCCGCTTGCAAATCACGCAAGCTGTCGCCCACCACCGGCACGCCTTTCATGGACACGCCATAGCGCTCGGCGATCTGCTCGAACAAGCCCGGAGCCGGTTTGCGACAGGTGCAGGTTTCTTCGGGCGCATGCGGGCAAAAGAACACCGCATCCACTCGCCCACCGACCGCCGCCAGCATCTTGTTGAGCTTGGCGTGCATGGCGTTCAGGGCTGCCATGTCGAACAAACCCCGACCCAAACCCGACTGGTTGGTGGCCACCACCACATGCACCCCGGCGTGGTTGAGTTGCGCGATGGCCTCCAGCGCACCGGGCAGGGGCTCGAACTCATCCGCCGATTTGACATAGTCATCGCGATCGGCATTGATGGTGCCGTCGCGGTCCAGGATGACAAGCCGGGTGTTCATGGTGACATCAACCTGCCGCCAATTGCGACAAATCGGCCACGCGGTTCATGGCCAGGTGAAGCTTCTTGAGCAAGCCTTGCCGATTGAGGCGCAAGTCCATTTGCTCGGCATTGACCATCACACCGTCGAAGAAGGCGTCCACTTCCGGCCGCAACACCGACAGGGCTTTGAGCGAAGCGGTGTAGTCGCCCTGCTCAAAAAGCGCGTCGGCCTGCGGCAACACCGATTGCATGCGGGCATACAGGGCTTTTTCGGCGGCTTCTTGCAGCAGCACCTCGCTGACATGGGCATCGACCACCTGATTGGCGTCACCGGCTTTTTTCAGGATGTTTCCGATGCGCTTGTTGGCAGCGGCCAGCGCGGCGGCCTCGGGCAAAGCGGCAAAGGCACGCACCGCATCCAGCCGCTGGGTGACGTCGGCCAATCGGCCGGGTCGCAGGCTGAGCACCGCAGCCACTTCCTGAGCGCTGTAGCCCTGCTCGCGCAGACTGCCCGCCAGGCGGTCATAGACAAAGTCGCCCAACGCCTGCGTCGGGTCGGTGATGAGGGAGTCAAACGCAGGCACCGCCGCACTCAGCATGGCATCAAGACCCAACGACAGGTTGGACTCCATCAGCATGCGGATCACGCCCAACGCATGACGGCGCAAGGCAAACGGGTCTTTGTCACCCGTAGGCAGGTTGCCAATGCCAAACATGCCGACCAGGGTTTCCAGTTTGTCGGCCAAGGCCACCACCAGTCCCACGGCGTTGCGCGGCAGCTCGTCACCTGCAAAGCGCGGCTTGTAATGGTCTTCAATGGCGTGCGCTACCGTTTCGCCCAGGCCATCGTGGCGCGCGTAATAGCCGCCCATGATGCCTTGCAGCTCGGGGAACTCGCCCACCATGTCGGTCAGCAAATCGGTCTTGGCCAGTTGCGCCGCCGTGTCCACCTCGGTGATGAACTGCGGGCCAACATCAGGCCATTGCCGCGCCAGTGCCGCAGCGATCGCGCGCACGCGCTCGGTGCGCTCGCCCTGGGTGCCCAGCTTGTTGTGATAAACCACTTTGGCCAAGCCTTCGACGCGCGAAGCCAGGGTTTTCTTGCGATCCTGATCAAAGAAGAATTTGGCATCGGCCAAGCGCGGGCGCACCACGCGCTCGTTGCCGCCAATCACCGCACTGGCGTCGTCGGGCCGGATGTTGCTGACCACCAAAAAACGGTTTGTCAACTTGCCCTGTGCATCCAGCAAGGGGAAGTACTTCTGATTCGCCTTCATGGTCAAAATCAGGCACTCTTGCGGCACGTCCAGAAACTCGGTCTCAAATTGGCAGGTCAACACATTGGGGCGCTCGACCAGAGCCGTCACCTCGTCGAGCAAGGCCTCGTCCTCGATCGGACGCGCACCGCCCCCCACCCGGGCTGCGGCCGCCGCCAACTGACGCTCGATTTCGGCACGGCGCACGGCAAAACTGGCGATCACCGCGCCTTGGCTCAACAGCGTGTCCACGTAAGCGTCGGCATGCGCGATGCTGATGCGCTCGACCGCCGCTTCAAAACGATGGCCTCGGGTTTCGCGGCCGGCCCGCAAGCCCAGCGCCGCCACCGGCACCACCTGATCCCCGTGCAAAGCCAACAGACCGTGCGCGGGGCGCACGAAGTTCACGCTGCTCCAACCCGGCAATTCGCAATCGGTGTGCAACTGGTATTGCATGACCTTGGGAATGGGCAACTTGGCGATCGCCTCATCCAGGGCTTTTTGCAAACCGGCGACCAAATCGACACCGCTGGCCATGCTGTCGTAAAACAAAGCTTCGGCCTTGCCGTCAGGCTCGCGCTGGAGGCCCGCCACCACACTTGCGGTGTCGGCCGCCGACACACCCAGGGCCTGCAGTTTTTTGATCAGGGCGGGGGTCGGCTGCCCTTGGGCATCGAGGCCGACGCTGACAGGCATGAGCTTTTGTCGGACGGCGCGATCGGCCGCTTTGGGCGACACGGCCGTGATGTGCGCCGCCAGACGGCGCGGGGTGGCATAGGCCGTGACCGAGGCCTGCGCATCGGCCAAGCCCTGGGTCTTGAGTTGAGCGGCCAAGACCTGCGCAAAGGCATCGCCCAACTTGCGCAAGGCTTTGGGCGGCAACTCTTCGACGAACAGTTCGACCAGAAGGTTTTGTGCGCTCATGATCAGGCCACCTTCTTTTGCATCTGGGCCACCCATTCGCTCGGGGCCATGGGAAAGCCCAAGCGCTCACGGCTGTCGTAATAACTTTGAGCCACGCTGCGCGCCAGGTTGCGAATGCGGCCGATGTAAGCGGCGCGTTCGGTCACGCTGATGGCCCCGCGGGCGTCGAGCAAATTGAACGTGTGTGCGGCTTTGAGCACCTGCTCATAAGCGGGCAACGCCAACTGCGCCTCCATCAGGTGCTTGGCCTGCTTTTCATGCGCGCCGAAGGCGGTGAACAAAAACTCGGCGTCCGAATGCTCGAAGTTGTAGGTGGATTGCTCGACCTCGTTTTGCTTGTAAACATCGCCGTAGCTCAGGCCTTCGGTCCACTTCAGGTTGTAGACGTTGTCCACGCCCTGCAAGTACATGGCCAGGCGCTCCAGACCATAGGTGATCTCGCCCGTGATCGGTCGGCAATCGATGCCGCCCACTTGCTGAAAGTAAGTGAACTGGGTCACTTCCATGCCGTTGAGCCAGACTTCCCAGCCCAGACCCCAGGCGCCCAAGGTAGGATTCTCCCAATCGTCTTCGACGAAGCGGATGTCGTTTTTCTTCAGATCGAAACCCAGTGCCTCCAGCGAGCCCAAATACAGTTCGAGGATGTTGCTGGGCGCAGGCTTGAGCACCACCTGATATTGGTAGTAGTGCTGCAAGCGGTTGGGGTTCTCGCCATAGCGACCATCTTTGGGGCGGCGAGAAGGCTGCACATAAGCCGCTTTCCAGGGCTCGGGGCCAATGGCGCGCAAAAAGGTGGCGGTGTGCGAAGTGCCCGCACCGACCTCCATGTCGTAGGGCTGCAGCAGGGCACAGCCCTGAGCGTCCCAGTACGACTGGAGCTTGAGAATGATTTGCTGAAAAGTCAACATGACCTGACCCGAAGGAACAAAGTTCCGATTGTAGGTCGGCCCAACGCTCTTTCAGTCGAAACCGGCCTGACGCCGAACGTCCTGGTGCTCGGGTGCCGTCAACAGATCGATCAGGACCTGAGCCGCCTGCCGATTCTGCGCCCCGGCGCTGATCGCCGCCGTATAAACCGTCGACAATTCAAACGGCGCCGGCAACAAACCAATCAGATCCACGCCCGGGGTGTAAACAATTTCGGTCACCTGAGTCGAACCGATGGCACCCGGCAGGGCATCGTCGGCCAAGGCCCGCATGGCCGTGGCGCCGTTGGGGTAGGTGCGCAAACGGTCGCCCAGGGTGTCCACCAAGCCCAATTCGGTCAACACCTTGAAAAAGTGGATCCCTGCGGTGGCTTTTTGAGGGTCAGGGCAATACACCGCTGGCGCCTTGGCGAACGCCTGGCGCAGGGCTTCAGGACTGTCCACCGCCGGGTGAGGCTGTCCGGACACCACCGCCACCCCGGCCTTGACCGCCCCCACGGGCCTGACGCTGGCGGCCACCGCATGGCCGGTTTGCACCAGACCGTCGATGAGGGCCTGCGACAAAATCAGCAGGTCACAAGGCTCACCCGCCAGCAACTTGTCTCGCATGACACCGACCGCCCCAAAAGCGCCGCCGATGTCCAAGCCGGTCTTTTGTTTGAACGGGGCCGACAAAGCACCCACCAGACCCTGCGCAGCGCCGCCGCTGAGCACATTCAACGTCGTCATGCGATCAGTCCACCTTGATGTTGGCCGCCTTGATCACGGCGCCCCACTTGCTGATGTCCTCCGCCAGGTATTTGTCGAACTCGGCCGTGCTCATGACCATGGGCACAGCGCCTTGCTTGGCCCACAACTGACGCACCTCGGGCTGACGCAGCGCCTGGTTGATGGTGGCATTGAGTTTGTCCACGATGTCTTTGGGCGTGCCTTTGGGCGCCATCAGGCCGAGCCAAATGGTGGCCTCGTAGCCGGGCACACCGGCCTCCCCCACGGTCGGCACGTCGGGCAACACGCTGGAACGGGTCTTGCCGGTGGTCGCCAGCGCCTTGACTTTACCCGCCTTCACATGTTCGGACATGGTGGTCACGGCGTCAAACATCAGGTCGACCTGGCCACCCAACACATCGGTGCGCGCACCCGAGCTGCCTTTGTAGGGAATGTGAACCATGCTCACCTTGGCCATGTATTTGAACAACTCGCCCGCCATGTGATAAGGCGTCCCGGGACCCGAAGAGGCATAGTTGATCTTGCCGGGCTGGGCTTTGGCCTTGGCCAGCAAATCGGCCACCGTGTTGATGCCGGTGCCGGGGTGCGCCACCAACAACAAATCGGAATAGTTGATGGGGGCAATGGCCACAAAGTCACGCATGAGCGCAAACGGCTTGTTCGGGATCAGGGTCTCATTCGCCGTGTGGGTGTTGGACATCATCAGCAAGGTGTAGCCGTCGGCCGGTGCTTTGGCGGCGATGTCGGTGCCGATCACCGATCCACCGCCCGGTCGGTTGTCCACCACAAAGCTCTGACCCAGGGCATCCTGCAATTTTTGCGCAATGAAACGGGCGTAGTTGTCCGCCGGACCACCGGTGGCAAAGGGCACCACGATTTTGACGGGGCGATTGGGGTAGGACTGGGCCAAAGCCGAGCCGGCGAACCAACAGGAAGCACCGGCGACAGCGGCCAGGCGAATCAGGGTAGAGCGTTTCATGTCAGGACTCCAGATTGAAGCAGGTCATTGAATTTTGCCCATGCGCTTGACCACCTCGGCCATTTTGCGGGCATCGTCTTGGACGTATTTTTCAAAATCGGGCGTGTCCTGGAACAGCACCGGGCTGCCAGCGTTGCCGATCACTTCTTTGACCTTGGGGTCGTTGGCAGCCGCACGTGCTGCCGCACGCACCCGCTGCAAGACCGCATCGGGCACCCCCGAGGGTGCGAACAAGCCGGACCATTGGGCATAGTCGGCTGCAAAACCCAATTCGCGCAAACCGGGCACGTCGGGCAAGGCGGCCAATTTGCCGGTGCCCCAATGCGCCAACGCCCGCAGTTTGCCGGCCTTGATGTGCTGCAAAACAGTCGCCGGGCCAGAGGACACGGCTTCGATCTGGCCACCGAGCAAAGCCACCACCGCCGGACCGGCTCCGGTGAAGGGGATGTGATTGAGTTTGATGCCGGCCGCCTGAGCCAAAATTTCCATCGGCACGTGCATGGTGCCGTAGTTGCCTGACGAACCATAGGCAATTTGACCGGGCCGCTTGCGCGCGTCTTCGACAAAATCTTGCACCGACTTCCAGGGCGAGTCGGCGCGCACGGCCAACACCGTGGGATCGGCGGTGTAACGGGCGATGGGGCGCAAATCACCCAGCGCAAACAGGGGCGCACGGCCCAAAATGGCGTCGGCCTCGGGGATCACGGTCAACGACGACAGCGCCATCAGCAGGGTATAGCCATCGGGTTTGGACTTGGCCACGGCGCCCATGCCGATGCCGCCGCCCGCACCGGGCTTGTTCTCGATCACCACCGCCTGCCCCAGCTCGCGCGACAAGGCTTCGGCCACCGGTCGGGCCACGATGTCGGCCAAACCGCCGGGAGGAAACGGCACCACCAGGCTGATGGGTTTGGTCGGATAGGCTTGCGCCCACAACGGGCCGGCCAGACTGACCGCTCCTGCGGCCACACCTGCGCCCAGAACTTGACGTCGCAACATGTTGTATCTCCTCTTGCAATGGATGCGCTCATGAAGCGCTGCTGTCGTTTGACTCTATCATTTGATCAATACCCGATCAGCGGGGTTGATTATGCTTCTCAAGTGAAAATACGCCCCGTTCTCATCATTACCCCTCAAGGATCATCATGCGCATCGCGACTTTTTCGCACCAAGGGCAGACCCATGTCGGCCTGGTCAACGCCGACCAAACCCGGGTCACCGTGCTCCAACTCACCCCGGCCGAGAGCGCCCTGGGTGCCTTGCCCCTGATCGAACGCCTGGTGGCAGGACAGCCCCTGCCTGCCCAAGGCGCCACGCTGGCCCTGAAAGACGTGCAACTCATGGCGCCGATTCCCAAGCCGCGACGCAACATCTTTTGCGTCGGCAAAAACTACCACGCCCACGCCAAAGAATTTGCCAACAGCGGCTTTGACAGCAGCGCCAAGGTCGGTGGCGACATCCCCAGCGTGCCCATTTACTTCACCAAAGTGCCCGAATCGGTCGTGGGCCCCACCGACACCGTGTTGATCCCCTCGGGCGTGTCGGATGCGATCGATTACGAAGTCGAACTGGCCGTCATCATCGGCAAGGGCGGCAAGGGCATCACCAAGGCCAACGCCATGCAGCACGTCTGGGGCTACACCATCATCAACGACGTGACCGCGCGCGACTGGCAAAGCCGCCACATGCAGTGGCTGCTGGGCAAGTCGTTTGACACCTTCTGCCCCATGGGCCCCTGGGTGGTCAGCGCCGACGAGTGCGACGCCACCCGCACCCATGTGCGCACGTACGTCAACGGCGAAGAGCGCCAAAACGCCAGCACCGAAGACCTGATTTTTGACATCCCGACCCTCATCGAAACCCTGAGCGCGGGCATCACCCTGTACCCGGGCGACATCATCGCCACCGGCACCCCGGTCGGCGTGGGCATTGGCTTCAAGCCGCCCAAATACCTGAAATCGGGCGACGTCGTGCGCATGGAAATCGACGGCATCGGCACCATCGAAAACCCGTTCAAATGACCTCCGGTGGCTCTGCCTGGCAAGCTTCGGCTTGTTCCAGCAGGGCCGCGGTTTGCTCGCTCCAATAAGCGGGTGTGGCAAACCACGGGAAATGCTGTGTGAACGCCGGATCATCCACCCGGCGCGCCAACCAGGCGCTGTAGTGGATGATGCGCAAGGTGCGCAAAGGCTCGACCCAAGCCAACTCGGCGCGGTCAAAGGGCCGCACCTGCTCGTAGCCCTCGATCAGGCAGGCCCACTGCCAGCCCCGGTCGCGCGGGTCGGTGGACACCAGCATCCACAGGTCTTGTACCGCCGGGCCCATGCGGGCGTCGTCCAAATCGACAAAATGCGGACCCGGTTGCGGCATGTCGAGAGGCGTCCACAAAATATTACCCAAATGGCAATCGCCGTGCAGCCTGATGCGGCGCGGGTCACGCCCCTGTGTGGCCTGTTCCACCGCCTGCAAAGCCCGACGCGCTGCCGCATCCCAGGCGGTCAGCTGTGACGGATCGACCAAGCCACTGGCCATGACCGCGCGGTGTGAGTCCCAGCCCATGCTTTGCAAGGACAACTCGGGCCGATGGATAAAACCGGCTTGTTCGCCCACCCCATGCAAACGCCCCAAAAACCGGCCCAGCCAGGTCAGCACCTCGGGATCATCGCAATCGGGTTGGCGGCCACCCCGCCAGGGGGACACGGCCAACCAAAACGCGGTGTCTTCGTTGACCCGCCACAGATGCAGGCTGTCTCCCCGCAGCATCATGGGCGCGACCATCGGCACCTCTTGCTCGGCCAATTGCAGGGCAAAGGCATGCTCTTCGCGGATTTGTGTTTCGCTCCATCGGCCCGGCCTGTAAAACTTGGCCACCACCGGCGGCTCGTCATGCCGGTGCGCCAGATAGACGCGGTTTTCGTAGGAGCTCAGCGCCGCCAGCCGGCCATCGACCTCCAGTCCCACGGCTTCCAGGGCCGTCAACACCTGATCCGGTGTCAGCTGGGCGAACGGGTGCTGCGCGGGCTCAGACACCCCAGACCACATCGCATTCGTTGTGGATGCAACGGCGCAGCATGTCCATGAAGGGCACTGCGCGCTGGCGCAGCGTGACCAGTTCGGCGTTGTCCCCCGATTCGCCCCGGGCCTCGCGCTCCCGCGCCAGTTCCTCTTGTTCGTCGATGGCGTCTTGCAGATCGCTCAGCGCCTGTGGCATGTCGCTGCACAGCAAGATCCCCTTGGGGGCGGGATCTTTGCCGATGATGCGCAACAGGTGACCGCCGTGCTGCTCCAGCATGATCAGGTCACCGGTGGCTTTGGATTTGAATTTGTAGAGCATGGGTTCATTGTCCTTCATGGCAACCCACCCGCCAAGCCATCGATGTGAATAGTTACATCGACAGGCCGTCATGGCTGATCTATATTGATCGCACATTAGGGGTTGCAGGGCATCCAATGATGGATGGGCTTCTGTCTTGATGTTTTGAAGATTCAAATGATCTGATTTGAAGGTTTGACAACTGTATCACTCAGTGCAACAATTATCATGTCATCCTCTTTGCAAGTTTTAGCGACCCAGCCTTTCGCACGATGGATGCGGCGCAACAAGGTTGTCGATGATGATCTATTTGCTGCCACTGAAGAAATGGTCGCTGGTCTCATTGACGCTGATTTGGGCGGTCACATTGTCAAAAAACGTGTCGCACTGCAAGGTCGAGGTAAAAGCTCTGGGGCAAGAACCATTGTTGCCACCAGGTTTGGGCGCAAATGGATTTATTTGTTCGGCTTTGAAAAAAACGAACGATCAAACATTGACAGCAGCGAACTCAAAGCGTTGCAAGAATTGGCAAAAATCTATTTGGATCTGACCGACGCCGAAACAAAGTCAGCGATTGATGAAGGCAAATTGGTTGAATTGAATGGAGATGAACAATGACTGCCAAAAGAAAAAGCAGAATTTTGGCTGAAGTGCATGAGTCCGCCAAAGATCTTCACGAGATCGGTCTCATCACCAAACGAAGGATGTCCGAGTTTGAAGCGCTTTGCCATCTTGAAGTCAAGGCCATTTCCCCTGCAAAAATCAGACATCTGCGGGAGAAAGAGAATGTCAGTCAGGCTGTTTTTGCCGCCATTTTGAACACCAGCGTTTCGACCATTCAAAAATGGGAGCTGGGTGACAAAAAGCCAAGCGGTCCATCGCTGAAACTGCTTAGCCTACTTGAACGCAAAGGGCTTGAAGCCGTGATCTGATTTCGGGTTTATCAACGGGTCTAGTCATTGCTGGAGCCTGAAGCGCAGCTCTGCCCTGTTGGATATTTTTCAGGTCAAACACCGCAACGCCACCGCATTGAACGCCTCGGGCCGTTCGTATTGCACCCAATGACCCGCATCGGGCACCACATGAAAACCCACATGGTCACAGGCCGCCATCACTTCCGGGATGCGGGCCAGGTTGTCGCCATACAGGGCATCGAACTCGCCCCAAATCGTGTGCACCGGGCACTTCCACTTGGGCATGCGCTCGATCAAGGGGTCACCGCCAGCGATGCGCCGACGCCGCAGCCGATCGCGCGCGATGTTGTGTTCTTGCATGTCGATGGTGTCTTCGGTGATGCTGGCGTCGTGGCGCAACATGAAGATGCGCAGGTTGTGGCGCAAGATGTCGCGCTGCGCTTGCAGGCTCATGTCGTCGCGCAGACCGCGCAAGGCCAAGCGGGGGCCGAACAAGCCCAGACCGGGGATGCCCACCAGCACCATCTTGGCAAACAAATCCGGATATTCGGCGGCCATGAAGCCCGCCGTCATGCCGCCAAATGAAAAGCCCATGACCTCGTGCGGGCCAGGGCCCAAGAGGCCGACGATGCCTGCCGCCACCGCCTGATACAGCCCATCGACATCGCGTGCGCCCGGGGGCAGGTCAGAGTCGCCAAAACCGGGCAAATCGAGCGCATAGACCGCCCTGTGCTGCGACAAAGCCTGCACATTGGCCACCCAATGGGTCCAACTGCCACTGCCGCCGTGCAACAGGATCAGGGGCCGACCACCCCCTTCGTTCCAGACATGCCAGACCTGGATGCCTTGCGGTGTGGCCCACTCGATGCGCCGGGCCAGGGCCAGAATATCGCGATGATTCATGACGATGCGCCAAAGAAAACGCCCACCGGTTGGTGGGCGTGATGTTGGTTGCGCGAGCAAGATTTGAACTTGCGACCTTTGGGTTATGAGCCCAACGAGCTACCAGGCTGCTCCATCGCGCGTCAGAATGTCTATTGTAACTTATTCTGCGCTGTCTTGCTTGGGTTCAGCGGCCACTTCAGGGCGATCGACCAGCTCAACCAAAGCCATGGGCGCGTTGTCGCCGACGCGGAAACCCATCTTCAGGATGCGGGTGTAGCCACCGGGACGGGCCTTGTAACGGGGACCGAGGTCGGCAAACAGTTTGACCACGCTGTCGCGATCGCGCAGGCGGTTGAAAGCCAGGCGCTTGTTGGCCAGCGAGTCTTCCTTGGCCAGGGTGATCATGGGCTCGATCACGCGGCGCAATTCTTTGGCCTTGGGCAGGGTGGTTTTGATGACTTCGTGCTCGATGAGCGAGTTCATCATGTTGCGCAGCATCGCAAGGCGATGCTCGCTGGTGCGGTTGAGTTTGCGAAGTCCGGGTCCGTGACGCATGGTGCTTTCCTTTCCTTTATTGATCAGGCAGCCGTATCAGGTACTGCCCGTGCACACTGGTGTTGATCGGTGATGCGACCGATCAGCGCTTTTCCAAACCGGCGGGCGGCCAGCTCTCGAGCTTCATGCCCAAGGTCAGTCCACGCGAAGCCAGCACTTCCTTGATTTCGTTGAGCGACTTGCGACCCAGGTTGGGGGTCTTGAGCAATTCGTTTTCGGTGCGCTGGATCAGGTCGCCGATGTAATAGATGTTTTCGGCCTTGAGGCAGTTGGCCGAACGAACAGTCAGCTCAAGCTCGTCAACGGGGCGCAGCAGGATCGGGTCGAACTGCTGGGCGCTGCGCGGGCTGGGCGAATCGAATGCGGCCAGCTCGTTGCCTTCCAGCTGGGCGAACACAGCCAGTTGCTCAACCAAAATCTTGGCCGAGGCGCGCACGGCGTCTTCGGCGGTGATGGCGCCATTGGTTTCAATTTCGAGGACCAGCTTGTCCAGGTCGGTGCGCTGCTCGACGCGAGCGTTTTCAACGCTGTAGCTGACGCGGCGGATCGGCGAAAAAGAAGCGTCGAGGACAATGCGGCCGATGGACTTGCTGGGCTCTTCGCCATAGCGACGCACGGTGCCGGGCACATAACCGCGACCTTTTTCAACTTTGAGCTGGATGTCGATCTTGCCGCCTTGCGACAGGTTGGCGATCACGTGCTCGGGGTTGATGATTTCCACGTCGTGCGGGGTCTGGATGTCGGCGGCGGTCACCTGACCTTCGCCTTCTTTGCGCAGGCTCAGGGTGACTTCGTCGCGATTGTGCAGCTTGAACACCACGCCCTTGAGGTTGAGCAGGATGTTGACCACGTCTTCTTGCACACCGTCGATGGACGAGTATTCGTGCAACACGCCGGCAATGGTGACTTCGGTCACGGCATAACCGACCATGGACGACAACAGCACACGGCGCAGGGCGTTGCCCAGGGTGTGACCATAGCCGCGCTCGAACGGCTCCAACGTGACCACAGCGCGGTTGTGACCGACATGCTCGACGTTGATGGCTTTGGGTTTCAGGAGTTGGGTTTGCATTCGGATTTCCTCTCAATACCCCCGGCTCGTTACACCGGTAAGGCTGGATGGTCCCACCCCCGGTTGCACGAGCCCGCAACCAGGGACTAAAAATTCGGGCCAGCGGATGGCCCGCAAAAAATCAGCGTGAGTACAGTTCGACGATCAGCGATTCGTTGATGTCGGCACCGAATTCGTCACGATCGGGCACCTTCTTGAAGACGCCCTCGGCCTTGTCGGCATTCACTTCAACCCAGGCGGGCAAGCCGACTTGGGTGGCCAGTTGCAAAGCTTCGACCACACGGCCTTGCTTTTTGGATTTTTCGCGCACGGCCACCACATCACCGGCTTTCACCAGGTAAGAGGGGATGTTGACTTGCTGGCCATTGACCGTGATCGCCTTGTGCGACACCAGTTGGCGAGCTTCGGCGCGGGTCGAACCAAAACCCATGCGATAGACCACATTGTCCAGACGCGATTCGAGCAACGACAGCAAGTTGGCACCGGTGTTGCCTTTGCGGCGGTCGGCTTCGGCAAAATAACGGCGGAACTGACGCTCGAGCACGCCGTACATGCGCTTGACTTTTTGCTTTTCGCGCAACTGCAGACCGAAATCCGAGGTGCGCTGACCTGAAGTGCGGCCATGCTGACCAGGCTTGGTGTCGAATTTGGCCTTGTCCGCGATCGAGCGACGGGCGCTCTTCAGGAACAGGTCGGTGCCTTCACGGCGTGAGAGTTTGGCCTTGGGGCCGAGGTAACGTGCCACTTGATCTTCCTTTGTGTCATCTGCCCGGCCGATCGGCCGGGGAGCCATGGGCGCAAGGCCGATGGCGGTGGGCTTGGTTTAAAAAATCAGATGCGACGGCGCTTTTGCGGACGGCATCCGTTGTGGGGAACCGGGGTCACATCAGAGATCGAATTGATGCGGATGCCCAGCGCGGCCAGGGCGCGCACCGAAGATTCGCGACCGGGGCCAGGGCCCTTGATCTCGACGTCGAGGTTTTTGATGCCCTGCTCGATGGCGGCACGACCTGCCACCTCAGAGGCCACCTGGGCGGCAAAAGGGGTCGACTTGCGCGAACCCTTGAAGCCCTGACCACCCGAAGACGCCCATGACAAGGCATTGCCTTGGCGATCGGTGATCGTGATGATCGTGTTGTTGAAAGAGGCATGCACGTGAGCAATGCCGTCCGCCACATTCTTGCGGACTTTCTTGCGCACACGCTGCGCAGCGTTATTGGCAGGAGCTTTGGCCATGTTCTTCCTTCAATTATTTCTTCAGTGCCGCTGCAGCCTTGCGCGGACCCTTGCGAGTGCGGGCATTGGTGCGGGTGCGTTGGCCGCGCATGGGCAGGCCACGGCGGTGGCGGAAACCACGGTAGCAACCGATGTCCATCAGGCGCTTGATGTTCATGGTCGTTTCGCGGCGCAAATCACCTTCGATGGTGAACTGGGCCATCGCGTCGCGGATTTTTTCCAGGTCGGCGTCGGTCAGATCCTTCACCTTCTTGGAATAAGCGATGCCACAGGCCTCGCAAATCTTGCGGGCGCGGGTGCGACCGATGCCATAAATGGCGGTCAAGCCGATCTCAGCGTGCTGATGCGGCGGAATATTGATACCAGCGATACGTGCCATGTTCGTCCTCTTGAATGGGGCTCAATCAGCCTTGACGTTGCTTGTGACGGGGGTCGGTGCAAATCACGCGAACCACGCCCTTGCGGCGGATGATCTTGCAGTTGCGGCAGATTTTTTTGACGGAAGCCGAAACTCTCATGTCGATTTCTCCTAAAACTCTTTCAAACGCCCCGCGCCTTATTTGGCACGGAACACAATTCTTGCCCGGGTCAGATCGTAGGGCGTGAGCTCCACGGTGACCTTATCACCTGGCAGGATACGGATGTAGTGCATCCGCATCTTGCCTGAAATGTGGCCCAAGACCACATGACCGTTTTCCAGTTTGACCCGGAAGGTGGCGTTGGGCAGATTCTCCACCACTTCGCCCTGCATCTGAATGACGTCGTCTTTCGCCATTTGTCTTCTTTTTTAACCACCCAGGGTCGTCTTGAAGTTGGCCTTTTTCAGAAGTGACTCGTACTGATGACTCATCATGTAGTTTTGCACCTGGGCCATGAAATCCATGGTCACCACCACGATGATCAGCAGAGAGGTTCCGCCGAAGTAGAAAGGCACGTTGTATTTCAGAATCAGAAACTCGGGGAGCAAGCAAACCAGGGCAATGTAGATCGCACCGGCCAGGGTCAAGCGCGCCAGAATTTTGTCAATGTATCGCGCGGTTTGGTCACCGGGGCGAATCCCGGGTACAAACGCACCTGATTTTTTCAGGTTGTCGGCTGTCTCACGGCTGTTGAACACCAGGGCCGTGTAGAAGAAAGCAAAGAACACGATGGCGGCAACATACAGCAGGATATAAACCGGCTGGCCAGGTGCCAAGGCGTTGGAAATTTCTTTCAGCCACAACATGCTGTCACCGGTGCTGAACCAGTTGACCACAGTGGCGGGCAACAAAATGATCGACGAGGCAAAGATGGGGGGGATCACGCCTGCCATGTTGAGCTTGAGCGGCAAGTGCGAGGACTGACCGCCATAGATTTTGTTGCCGACCTGACGGCGGGCATAGTTGACCAGGATCTTGCGTTGCCCGCGTTCGACAAACACCACAAAGTAGGTGACCAACACCACCAGGGCGACGATGAACATGGCGATGATGATGCTCATGGCGCCGGTGCGGACCAATTCGAGCAATCCGCCGATGGCGCTGGGCAAGCCAGCCGCAATGCCCGCAAAAATCAGGATCGAGATGCCGTTGCCCAAACCGCGCTCGGTGATTTGTTCACCCAGCCACATCAGGAACATGGTGCCGGCGGTCAGGCTGACCACGGTGGTGATTCGGAATCCCATACCAGGCTCAAGCACCAAGCCAGCCGAGGACTCGAGCGCCACGGCGATGCCCATGGACTGGAACAAGGCCAGGCCCAAGGTGCCGTAGCGGGTGAACTGGGTGATCTTGCGCCGGCCGGCTTCGCCTTCTTTTTTCAGTTGCTCGAACGTGGGCACCACGTAGGTGAGCAATTGCATGATGATCGAAGCGGAGATGTACGGCATGATGCCCAAGGCAAAGACCGTGAAGCGCGACAACGCACCACCCGAGAACATGTTGAACAGGTTCAGGATGCCTTGCTGGCCATTGAAGAGTTGCGCCAGTTGCTGCGGATCGATGCCGGGAACCGGAATGTGCGCCCCAATGCGATAGACCACCAAAGCGAGCAGCAAAAAGACCAGCCGGCGACTCAGGTCGCCGTACTTGCCGGTCTTGGTGGTGTTGCTTGAAGTGGCCATGTGCGTGCTTGAATGGGTGCGGATCAGGCGAGAGAGCCGCCGGCCGCCTCGATGGCGGCCTTGGCGCCCGCGGTGGCTCCGATGCCGGTCAGTTTGACGGCACGCTTGAGTTCACCGGTTTTGATGACTTTGACCACTTTGGCCAGCTCGCCCACCAGGCCAGCTTGCTTGAGGGTCAGCAGATCCACTTCGGCGGCGCCCAGTTGCTCGAGGGCAGACAGGGTGATCTCGGCATTGAACTTGAGCAAGTGCGACTTGAAGCCACGCTTGGGCAAGCGGCGCTGCAAAGGCATCTGACCGCCTTCAAAGCCGACCTTGTGGTAGCCGCCCGAACGGGATTTTTGACCTTTGTGACCGCGACCCGCGGTTTTGCCCAGGCCGGAACCGATGCCACGGCCCACACGGCGCTTGGCGTGCTTGGCACCGTCGGCAGGTTTGATGGTGTTGAGTTGCATGGTGTGACCTTTTACAGGACTTTGACCAGATAGCTGATCTTGTTGATCATGCCGCGCACGGCGGGCGTGTCTTCGAGTTCGCTGATCGAGTTGATTTTGCGCAGGCCCAGACCGCGCACAGTGGCGCGATGCGATTCTTTACAGCCGATCGGGCTGCGAACCAACTGAACCTTGAGGCGAGGCGTGTTGCTCATGTTTGGCTCCGAAATCAGGCGGCGAACAGGTCT